>ERZ791919.405-NODE-405-length-47761-cov-16.217834_pt1 | contig 47761 bp, 41 predicted proteins | sample MGYA00510137_ERZ791919 | MGnify/ENA primary metagenome ERZ791919 (study PRJEB30046, sample SAMN00792059) | human gut metagenome | study: EMG produced TPA metagenomics assembly of the A metagenome-wide association study of gut microbiota in type 2...
CCTTGTTCTTCCACGGCTTCGGGTAGCCGATGAGCTTGGACTCATACAGCACCTTATTCACCTTTTCCATCACCTCATTGCGGCACTCCACACGCACGCCAATGTCCACGGTGCCGGGCTTATGGGCGATGTGGTGCTCTGCGCAGAGCTTTTCCAGCCAGTCTGCACCGCGGCGTCCGGTGCCGATGACCACCTCGTCCGCATACACGGGCAGCAGGCTGTCGCCATCCTTCAGCAGCACGCCCTTGCAGCCTTCCTCTTCCAGAATGATGTTTTCGCACTCGGTATTGAAGCGCATCTCCACGCCGTTGTCTGCCAGATAGTTCTGGATGGCCAGATACAGCTCCTGTGCCTTTTCGGTGCCCAGATGGCGGATGGGGCAGTCCACCAGTTTCAGACCCGCATGGATGGCGTTTTTGCGGATCTCCTTGATGTCCTCACCGGTGTAGATGCCCTCCACATGGGGGTCGGCGCCGAACTCCAGATAGATCTTATCGGTGTAGTCGATGAGCTCCTGCGCAAACTCCTCCCCGATGAGGGTGGGCAGGTCGCCGCCCACCTCGTAGGAAAGGCTCAGCTTGCCGTCCGAGAACGCGCCCGCACCGGAAAAGCCGGTGGTGATGGCGCAGGTGGGGCGGCAGTTGACGCAGTGGCCTACCTCTGCCTTGGGGCAGTGGCGTTTTTCCACCGGCTTGCCCTTTTCCACCAGCAGCATCTTCTTTTTGCTGCCGTGGCGCAGCAGCTCCACAGCGGTAAAGATGCCGGCAGGGCCCGCACCCACGATGATCAGATCGTACTTTTCCATGATTTTGTTCCTTTTCTTGTTATAGATTTACTCATTTATGATTTGGTGGAATGTGCTTGCCCTCTCCGTCACGGCGTAAACTTTCTCATTGCGTCTAATGCTTTAGTGCCAAGCTTTACGGCTTGGCTCTCCCTCCGGGAGAGCTGGCGCGGGAGCGCCTGAGAGGGTTTATTCCTTACTCCTGCTTCTCCTGCTCCACGGTGGCGCTCTCGTCCACATGGTCCAGTTCTACGGCAGTGGCCTCTGCATCGGTGCGGGTCACGTCCGGGGCGACAACGCCGTCGCCGTTCAGGTCCTCGCCGGTAATGCTTTCCAGTACGGACTGGGTCTCCGGGTGCAGCTTGGCAAAGCGGCGCACCGCCAGCACGGTGTACAGAGCGCTGAGCAGGTTGATGGCGCCCTCCACGATCAGGATAACGCCGATGGCCATCACCAGCGTTTCCATGGCGCCGAAGGGGTTTGCGATCAGGATGACGCCCAGCACCACGCTGAGCACCGGCAGCAGCAGAAAGCCCTTCCAGCTGTCGTAGCCGCAGCGGCGCAGGTCCAAAGCGTTCTGCACCCGGCCAATGGCGTCAAAGATGACGAACAGGCCGAACACGATGGGCAGGATACTTACCACGATATCGCTGCGCAGCAGCAGAAAAACGCCCAGTGCAAGGCAGATAAGGCCGGAGATCAGGGTAAGCTGGCTCTGGAACACCCCGCGCTCCACCACAAAGTAGCGGATCAGCTGCACCGCTGCGCAGGCCAGCACCACGCCGCCCAGCGCGTAGCAGACGATGTTCAGCGCCGTGCCGGGCTTCATGACCAGAAAAATGCCCAGCCCGACGTACAGCAGGCTCATGAGGATCAGATTCCACTTCAGCTTTTTTACCATAGAGATCACGTTCCTTTCGTTTGCAGGGCCGCTGCCCGCACCCGGGTCAGTGGTACAGGGGTGCGATGGTGGTCTTGTTGATACGGGCATAGAAGGCCAGGCTCATCAGGACACTGACAAATTCCGCAATGAGGAAGGCCCACCAGACATTGTTGACACTGCCGGTCTGTGCCAGCAGCCACGCTGCCGGCAGCAGCACGAACAGCTGGCGGCAGACCGAAACGATGAGGCTGAAGACGCCGTTGCCCAACGCCTGAAAGACCGAGCTGAGCACGATGCTGACGCCCGCCAGCAGGAAATGCAGGCAGATGATGCGCATGGCCGGGATACCGATGGCCAGCATGGCGTCGCTGGCGGCAAAGATGCTCAGCACCTGCCGGGGTGCGAACTGGAAGATGCAGAAGCCTGCCAGCATGATACCTTCGGCGTAGCACACCGCCAGCTTGATGGTCTTTTTCACACGGTTCGGTCTGCGGGCACCATAGTTGTAGCTGATGATGGGCACCATGCCGTTGTTCAGGCCGAAAATGGGCATAAACACAAAGCTTTGCAGCTTGAAGTAGACGCCGAACACCGCCACCGCCGTAGCGGAGAAGGCCATCAGGATCAGGTTCATGCCAAAGGTCATCAGGCTGCCCACACACTGCATGGCGATGCTGGGCAGACCCACGGTGTAGATGCGGCCAATGGCCTTGGCGCTGGGACGGAAGCCTTTGAAGCTGATCTGGATATCCGGGTTTTTGCGGGTGTTGAAGTACAACGTCATGCCTGCACCGCAGAACTGGCCGATGACCGTAGCCACCGCTGCGCCGGTGGTGCCGGACAGCGCCTCGCCGCAGTAGCCGAAGATGAAGATGGGGTCCAGAATGATGTTCACCACGGCACCCACCAGCTGGCTGATCATGCTCAGATAGGTGCGCCCGGTAGCCGCCAGCAGCTTTTCGCCCATGGTCTGAGTGAACAGACCCAGACTGAAGATGCAGCACACCGACAAATACTGGATGCCCTGCTGCGCGATGACGGGGTCACTGGTCTGGGCGTAGAAGTAGGGCTTCATGCAGGTAAGGCCGATGACAAAAAACACCGCAAAGCTGCACAGGGAAAGAAAGATGCCGTTTTCTGCGGTGGCGTTGGCGCGGCTCTGGTTCTTTTCGCCAAGGCTCTTGCTCAGCAGGGCGTTCACGCCCACACCGGTGCCCACGCCCACGGCGATCATGACATTCTGCAATGAAAAGGCCAGCGATACGGCGGTGAGGGCGCTCTCGCTGACATGAGACACGAACACCGAGTCCACCACGTTGTACAGCGCCTGCACCAGCATGGAGATCATCATCGGGATACTGAGTTTCAGCAAAAGGGGGTTGATCTCCATGGTGCCCATGATATTTTCCCGCACCTCGGCGGGTGCGGTCTGCGATTGATTTGTTTTCACGATTTCTCCTTGCCGGAAATGTGGGCAGGGCGCAGAAGCGCCCTGCCCACGTTCTGTCGTTGTTTATTGGGTCTGGCCGGGGGTCACAGCGTTTTTTCCTTTGCGGCGGCTGCGTCTAAGATCATCTTCACGCAGGTCTCGCGGCCAAGGGCGGCGTTGATGGCCAGATCGTAGTTGTGGGCATCGCCCCAGCGGTTCTGGGTGTAGTAGTTGTAGTAGGCCGAGCGGTTGCGGTCGGTCTTTTCCACCTCGTCCTTGATGCCCTTTTCGTCCTTGGCCTTTACCAAGGGGTTGGTCTTGGCGTACTGCAAGCGCCACTCCTTGGGTGCATACACGAACACCCGCAGCACGTCCTTGCGCTCCCGCAGGACGTAGTCACCGCAGCGGCCAAGGATCACGCAGGGGCCTTCTTCGGCCAGCTGCTTGATGATACGGCTCTGCAGAATGAACACCTGATCGCCCAGCGGCAGCTCGTTACCCATGGTGTACAGGCTGTACAGCAGGCTGTGGGTGTGCCGTTTCTCGCTGGCGGCAACAGCCTCCTCCGACAAGCCGGAGTTCTTTGCTGCCATGGTGATCAGCTCCTTGTCGTAAAGCTTGATGCCCAGTGCATTTGCCACGTCCTCTGCGATGTAGCGTCCGCCGGTGCAGTACTCACGGCCCAAAGTGATGATCGTCTTTGCCATAATGTGTTCCTCCTGTTTCATATATCGCCCTGAAAAAGCTTACGGCTGTGCCGGGGCGTCCCCGGTCTGGCCATTGGCTTTGGGTTCTGTGCTTGCAGGTACAGGCTTCGGCTTCGGCAGCCGTACCTCTGCTACCCGCATGGTGCCGGTCTGGTCCACTGCATACACGCTGCATCGCCCGCCTGCGGCCAGCAGCTCCGGCGGGAACTGTACCCCGCCGTCCTCGGTGCGGGTACAGCGCAAAAAGGTGCGGTGAGCGGTGGTGGCGTGCGCCACGCCGTCGTGGGGCGCGCAGGCGATCCAGCCGGAAAAATCCTCCGGCAGGTCTGCGGGCTCTCCCCGCCGCTCAAAGTAGTAAACGCCCGGCTGGGTGCCGGCGCGCAGCTCGCAGCGCAGCCGCCGGGGACGGTCGGCCTCAGTCTCCCGCTGCTTTGGCCGCAGGGCAATGGCCTTGCCGGTAAAGTAACGCATAAAATCCACCAGCGCCATGGTGCAGTTCACTGCGCCGTCGGTATCGGCGGTGGGGTCGTTCAGCAGCACAAAATCTGCCATCACAGCGTCATCGTGGCCAAAACCGTGCAGCCCCATCCACAGCCGCACCGGGTCGCGCTGACCGCGCACCCGTCGCTCCACCTGCACCGCTACCGAGCAGCCGTCGTGGATCTGCTCCCGCAGGTCAGCAAGGTCCATCCATGCCTGCCAGCAGGGGTAGCCGCAGCAGCCTGCGGCGGCCGCCGCAAAGGCGGTGTTGCCGGTGCTGCGGGTGCTGCCGTCCTCCATGGCGTAGGCCACTTCTTCCGGCAAGATATCTTCGCCCCAGCGGTTCATCAGCGCCGCCATGACCAGCGGCAGATCCATCTCCCGCCCAAAGCTGGGGTCATGGGCGGAAAGGCAGTATTCCGGCAGATAGAGCCGCCGGTTCAGCGCATGGCCGTTGCGCTTTTCCCACGCAAGAGGACGCACCGCCGCCGCCAGCAGACGCACCGCCGGGGTAACTTTATCGTTGTTAGTGGAAAGGTTCACCTGCAGCTGCACGCCGGTGCCGCCGCCCGGGGCGGCTACCGTGACGGTATCGCCCATCAAAAAGATCATGCCGTCCTCGCTCTGGCTGGACACGCTGCACCGGGGGTAGTCCGGTGCCCACTTGCCAAAGCTCATCCAGCTTGTCCACGCCCCTGCTGCGTACACCCGGCAGCGCACCTCCACCATGGTGTCCCGGGGTGCATGGGCGTTCCAGCTGACGTTCAGGTTGCAGAAGGCCGGCATGGCGAATTCCGGGGTGGTGTAGCTGCCGTACAAAAGGCTGCGCCCGGCCACGCTGTCCAGCACCAGTGCGCCGTTTTCCAGCGCAAGGTTGTCCAGCTGCCCGCGGGAAAAGGTCTCTGTCCCCTGCAGCACAAGATTATTCCGTTGTTCCATGGGACATCGCTCCTTTCCGCAGTTTTATCGCTTATTCTTCCGGGGTGTCGTCGTCGGCGTAGTCCTCTTTCAGGGCGGCCTCCAGCTCGGCATCCTTCAGCTTGCGGATGTTCTCCTCGATGTGGAACACCCGGTCGATATCGCCGTACACGATCTGGCAGGACACCTCGGTGACGAACCAGAAGCCGAAGATCAGCATCAGGAAAAGCCCCAGCGGCATGCACAGGATCACCACGCCCCAGAACAGCACCTGCACGATGGCGGCAGCCAGTGCGTGGGGCAGAAAGGCGATCATGCAGTTGATGCTGTTTTTCAAAGTCAGGCTCAAGGGCTGGTCCAGCAGCACCACCTGCGGCCACATATAGGCAAACAGCATCTGGAACAACACCAGATTGAGCACCGTAGCCACCCACAGCGGAACACCCACGTTGGTGCCGTGGTACAGCATATTAAAGCAGAAATAGACGAGGAAAATTTGCAGCGTGACCACCCCGGTGTACAGCACACCGGGCACAAGGCTGGCCTTGAAGTTGCGCTTGAAGGCCTTGCGGTAGGTCACCCACCAGTAGCCCGCCTCGTCGCGCAGCGCGCGCAGGACGGTATCGTACATTCCGGCCAGCGCCGGGCCCGCCAACAGACCGCCCACGGCGGCACTGCCCAGCATCACCGGCAGGCTGTTCTGCAAAAAGCCGATGTACACCAGGCAGATGACCGGTGCAAACCCGATGCAGGTCAGCAGGTTTGCAAGGAACATGCCGTTCATATCACGGCCTACAAGCTCAAAAAAGCGGCCGATGCCGGTCTTGCGGGGGGCATCCTTTTCGACCCCCTTACCGGCCTTGAAATCGTTGGCAGAAGGAAAAAGACCCATAGTAACTGCGGTACCTTTCTTACGTTTTTAACCGGCACCGCAGGCGTTTTGTCTGGAAAGTGCCATTGTGCTGGCTTTACAGATATAAATATACCCGTATTTTGTCAACTTTGCAAGATACAACCGGGGCTAATTGTAAAAAAATATTTATCTCTCCCTTTTTTACGCAAAATGTGCTACAATGACAATGGCATTTTTTTGCAATAGGAGGAAACCATTATGAGCATTTTTCGCACCATTGCGATGTTCATTTATCTGTTCGGATACATGATCCTGCATTACGGCATCCTGCGCCGCGCCGAGCGCGCCGCAGCCGCCGGAGATACCGCCACCGTGGAGCAGATCGTGAACCAGCACATCCCCCGCTGGAGCCGGGGCATCTTAAAGGTGACCGGTGTTTCCCTGTCCGTGGACGGACTGGAGAATATTCCCAAAGACGGCCCCTGCGTGTTCGTGGCGAACCACCGCAGCTACTACGACATCCCTTTGCTGCTGGCAGGGCTGGAAAAGCCCCACGGCATCCTTGCCAAAGAGGAGCTGGAAAAGATCCCCCTGCTCAACCGCTGGATGAAGCTGCTGGGCTGCGTGTTCGTGCAGCGTGATGATGTGCGCGCCTCGGTGCGGGCACTGAACGATGCCACCGCCATCGTGGAGGGCGGCCGCAGCTTCGTCATCTTCCCCGAGGGCACCCGCTACAAGGGCGAAGAGGGCGGCGCAGGCGAGTTCAAGGCCGGTGCTTTCCGCATTGCGGTCAAGACCGGTGCACCGGTGGTGCCGGTGGCTGTGACCGGTGCCCGCGCCCTGTTCGAGGCAAACGGCAACCGCTGCCGCCCGGGCGGTGTGCGCATCAAGATCATGTCGCCCATCCAGACCGCCGGCATGAGCAAGGCCGAGCAGAAACAGCTGCCCGACGCCGTGCGCCAGAGCATTCTGGCTGCCCTGAAGTAACAGCCTTTCCCGCCCGTTTCATCACACAGGAGAACTATTTTATGGCAAGCTACCGTTACGAACGCGACATTGACCCCAAGGACCTCAAGCCCCGCAAACAGCGGCAGTACAGCCGCAGGGAGCGCTGGGCAAACTGGTGGGACTACAACCTGAAGTGGGTGCTGATCTTCGGCATTGCGGGTGCGTTCGTGGCGTACTGCTTTATCGGGCAGTACTTTCTGACCACCCACCCGGATTATAACGTGGCGGTGGTAAGCCCCTACTACCTGCCCGAAGCCACCGTCACCGCCCTGCAAGAGCAGCTTGCCGCCTACGGCGAGGACTGCAACGGGGACGGCAAGGTGGTGGTAAAGCTGAACCAGTACACCATGGCCTTCAACAGTGAGGACTCGGACGCCTATCTGGATATGGCGGGCACCACCAAGCTTTCCACCGACATCCAAAGTTCCCTCAGTTCCATCTTTATCCTGTATGACCCCGCAGGCTTCCAGCAGACCACCGGCACCCTGCGGTATCTGGACGGTCATCTGCCCAAGTCCGATGCCGACAGCGACTGGTGGAACATGGTCTACCGCTGGACGGACTGCCCGGTGCTGACCGGGATGGAGCTGGGCAGCTACACCTCGGACGCAGTGCAGAGCGCCAGCGGTGACAGCCAGCAGCTGCTGGCAGATTACTATATCGGCATCCGGGGCGCATGGCTGAAGGAATCCGCTTCCCTGCTGGAAAACAGCGAGCCCCTTTGGGCAAACCTGACCGCCGGGGCTGTCTCCACCGCCGGGGAGGGGCACTAAAGATGCGCTTCCGCATCAAAGCCGGCGGCCCCGCCGCACGGTTCACCTTTGACCGCACCCCAAAGCCCCAGCCGCCCGCGCCGCCTGTTCTCCGCGCCGCAGACCTTGATAACCCCTATGGGCGCTATTACGGTAAAGCCCGCAGCTGGGAGGATATTTTGAAAAATAAAAACAGCGATTGAGAGGCTCTCTGGTCATCGCCGCAGGCGATGACCAGAGAGCCTCTGTTTTCTATTTTTGTCTTTTTACCCATGGCTGATTTGAAATTTTCTCCACCCTCAAATGGAGGGCGGTTTGTTGTTTCTCTGTCCCGGTTATGGTATACTTACTAGGTATCCCCGCAAAAACCGACCAAAAAGGATGTGACCCCCATGGACGCACTGGAACAAGCCCGTGCCGAGATCGACACGGTGGATGCGCAGCTGGCTGCGCTGTTCGAGCGCCGGATGGCTGCCGTTTTGCAGGTGGCCGAATATAAGCGGGCGCACGGCCTGCCCATCTATGATGCCGCCCGGGAGGCCGCCGTGCTGGAAAAGGCCGCAGCCCGCATTCAGCAGCCTGCGCTGCGCCCTTACTATAAAGACCACGTCCAGCACATGATGGATCTTGCCAAGCAGTACGAAGCTGCCGTGCTGGGGCACAACCGCGCCGCCTATCAGGGAGTGGAAGGTGCGTTTGCCCACATCGCCCTCAAGGCGCTGTTCCCCCACGCCGAAGCCGTGAGCTATTCCACGTGGGACGAGGTATTCGAGGCCGTTGCCGCGGGCGAAGCCGCTCACGGCGTAGTACCCTTTGAAAACAGCCACGCCGGGGACGTTTCCGCCGTGCTGGACCTGTGCTATAACCACCCGGAGCTGTGGGTGGTGGACGTGTACGACCTGCCCATCTCCCAGAACCTGCTGGTGCTGCCGGGCACCCAGCTTTCCCAGCTGCGCACGGTGTACAGCCACCAGCAGGCCATCGCCCAGAGCGAGACCTTTTTAAAGCAGTTCCGTCTGCCCGCCACCGCCATGGCAAACACCGCCATGGCTGCAAAGTTCGTGGCAGAAAGCGGCGATGCGACAAAGGCCGCCATTGCCAGCGCCGAGACTGCCGCCCTGTACGGGCTGGAAATTCTGGTGCCCAACATCAATACCGACGGCGACAACACCACCCGGTTCATCGTGCTCAGCCGCGAAAAGCCCACGGCGGGCAACCGGTTCTCGCTACTGTTCACGGTGGACAACAAGCCCGGCAAACTGGCCGAGGTGATTCAGGTCATCGGTGCCAGCGGCTTCAATATGGAGTCCATCAAGAGCCGCCCCATGCCGCACGTCCCCTTTGAATATTATTTTTATGTAGAGCTGGTGGGCGATGCCGCCGCCGGCGAGACCGCCGCGCTGCTGCGCGAGCTTGACCGCACCTGCCGGACGGTGCGGCTGTTAGGAGTGTATACAAAATGAGTGATTTTATCGGAACCAAGCTGACCATGAATCTGGGCGAGCGCAGCTACGACATCATCGTCAAGCGCGGCTCGCTGGAAAACCTGTATCAGTTCGCCCGGCTGGACCGCCGGGTGGCGGTGGTCACCGACAGCGGTGTGCCCGCACAGTACGCCCAGATGGTGGCAGACCAGTGCAAGGACGCCACCATCATCACCGTGCCGCAGGGCGAGGCCAGCAAGAGCTTTAAAATTCTGGAGACCGTGCTGCGGCAGATGCTGGACTTCGGCATGGGCCGGGGCGACCTTGTGGTGGCCGTAGGCGGCGGCGTGGTGGGCGACCTTGCCGGGTTTGCCGCCTCCATCTATATGCGCGGCATCGACTTTATCAACTGCCCCACCACCACCCTTTCCATGATCGATTCCTCCATCGGCGGCAAGACCGCCGTGGACCTAGGCGACACCAAGAACATCGTGGGTGCCTTCTGGCAGCCAAAGCTGGTCATCGTAGACCCGGATACCCTGTCCACCCTGCCCCGCCGCCACTTCATCAACGGTCTGGCCGAGGCGGTCAAGGCCGGTCTTTTAGCCGACCCGGAGCTGTTCTCCATCTTTGAAAAGGAGGACGTAGATGACCGCATCGGCGAGATCATCTGCCGCAGCCTGCGCTTTAAAAAGAGCATCGTGGAGCAGGACGAGACCGAGCAGGGTATGCGCAAGGCGCTGAACTTCGGCCACACCATCGGCCACGGCATCGAAGCCGTGAAGGGCATCAAGGGACGCCGCACCACCGGCCTGTTCCACGGCGAGTGCGTGGCGCTGGGAATGCTGCCCATGATCGAATCCAAGGCGCTGCAAAAGCGGGTGCGCGGCGTGTACCGCCGCTTAGGTCTGCCCACCCGCACTGCCTACGATAAGGAAAAGGTGCTGGCCGAGATGCTGCACGACAAAAAAGCGCAGGGCGGGCAGATCACCATCATCAAGGTGCCCGGCCTTGGCTGCTGGCGCGCCGAGACCATCCCTGTGGAGGGGCTGCGCCCGCTGCTGGGCATGGAGGACTGACCCATGAAAAATACCTTTGGCAGCGACCTTTCGCTAACCATCTTCGGCGAGAGCCACGGCCGTGCCGTGGGCGCGGTGCTGGACGGCATGGCTGCCGGTGTGCCGGTGGACGAGAGCTTCCTCGCCGCCTGCATGGATAAGCGCCGCGCCCGGGGTGACGGCCTTTCCACCCCCCGGGTGGAGGCGGATGCGGTGCAGCTGCTTTCCGGTGTGGTAAACGGCCACACCACCGGCACCGCCATTGCCCTGATGATCGAAAACCAGAACACCCGCAGCGGCGACTACGCCAAGACCGCCGACCTTCTGCGCCCCGGCCACGCGGACTTTACCGCCTACGCCAAGTACCACGGCTTTCAGGATGCCCGGGGCGGCGGGCACTTTTCCGGCCGGGTGACTGCCGCCCTCGTGGCAGGCGGCAGCATCGTGCTTGCCGCATTGCAGCGGGCAGGCATTGATATCACCACCCACATCGCCCGGTGCGCTGGTCTTGCAGATACCCCCTTTGCACTGGACGCCCCCGCCGCCCTTGCGGCACAGGCGGAGACGCTTGCCAGTAAGACCGAGGGCTTTGCGGTGCTGGATACCGCCGTGGAAGAACCCATGAAAGCCGCCATCCGCGCCGCCGGTGCCGAGGGCGACAGCGTGGGCGGCGTGCTGGAGACTGCCATCCTCGGCCTGCCCGCCGGCATCGGCGAGCCTTACTTTGACAGCGTGGAGAGCGAGATCGCCCACCTTGCCTTTTCCATCCCGGCGGTCAAGGGCATCGAGTTCGGCACCGGCTTCGGCTTTGCCGGGCTGCGCGGCTCGGAAGCGAACGACGCCTTCCGCATGACGGCAGAGGGCGCGGTAGTCACCGCCACCAACCACAACGCGGGCATCAACGGCGGCATCGCCAACGGGATGCCGGTGGTGTTCCGCACCGCCGTCAAGCCCACCCCCAGCATCTACAAGCAGCAGGATACGGTGGACTACATCGCCAAAAAGGACGCACAGCTGTCCATTCAGGGGCGGCACGACCCCTGCATCGTACCCCGGGCCGCCATCGTGCAGACCTGCGCCGCCGCCCTTGCGGTGGGCGACCTGCTCACCGCCCGGTACGGTGCCCGGTGGATGACCGACCCCACCGGCTACCGGAAGGAGGACTGAGATGGAATACGGACTGATCGGCGGCAAGCTGGGACACTCCTACTCCAAGACCATCCATGAGCTGCTCTGCGGGTACAGCTACGATCTGTGCCCCCTGCCCACCGAGGCAGACGCCCGCGCCTTTTTGCAGCGGCGGCAGTTCAAGGCCATTAACGTGACCATCCCCTACAAAAAGCTGGTGATGGAGTACTGCTCCTTCATCGACCCCCGCGCCCGCGCCATCGGCGCGGTGAACACGGTGGTCAATAAAAACGGCCTGCTCTACGGCTACAACACCGATTATCTGGGCTTTGCCCACCTGTGCGAAGCCCACGGCGTGGAGCTTGCGGGCAAGACCGTGCTCATCTTGGGCACCGGGGGTACCCACAACACCACCCGCGCGGTGGCACTGGATAAGGGCGCTGCCAAGGTGCTGACGGTCAGCCGCACCCCCGACCCGGAAAAGGGCGAGCTGAGCTACGCCGAAGCCGTGCGCAGCGGCGCACAGGTGGTGTTCAACACCACCCCCGCCGGGATGTACCCCAACGTGGGCGTGTGCAGTCTGGACGTGGCCGCCATGCCCGGGCTGGAAGCCGTGGTGGACGTAGTATATAACCCCAACAAGACCGAACTCATTCTCCGCGCCGAGGACGCCGGTGTGCCGGTAGCCGTAGGCGGGCTGGAGATGCTGGTGGCACAGGCGGTGTATGCCGCCGAATACTTCCTTGGCCGCAAGTTCGAGGACGCCCCGGGCGAGGTGCGGCGCATTACCGCCGCGCTGCGCCGCGAGACGCTGAACATCGCCCTTGTGGGGATGCCCTCCTGCGGCAAATCCACCCTTGGCCGCCTGCTGGCAAAGCAGCTGGGCAGACCCCTTGTGGATCTGGACGAGGAGATCGTCAAGGCAGACGGGCGCAGCATCCCGGATCTCTTTGCCGCCGAGGGCGAAGAGGGCTTCCGGGCAAAGGAAGCCGCGCAGATCGCCCGTTTCGGCAAGGAAAAGGGGCTTGTACTCTCCTGCGGCGGCGGCGCGGTGAAGCGGGCAGAGAATGTCCGCGCCCTGCGCCAGAACGGCGTGGTGCTGTTCATCGACCGGCCGGTGGAAGCGCTGGCTGTGGGCGGCAACCGCCCGCTTTCTTCCAGCGCCGAGGCGCTGCGCACCATGGAAGCCCAGCGCCGCCCGCTGTACCTTGCCGCCGCAGATGCGGTGATTTCTAACACTGGCACGCTGGCCGAGGCGCTGGCAGCTGCACAGGAGGCACTGGATGAAATTTTTGATTCTTAACGGGCCAAACATCAATCTGGCGCGCTGGTCTGAGCCCGGCGTGCCGGGCGAGGTGGACTACACCGGCCTGATGGACTATGTGCAGGCGGGCTGCGACCAGCTTGGCATTGAAACGGATATCTGCCAGTCCAACCACGAGGGCGACCTCATCGACGAGATCCAGTCTGCCCCCGGGCGGGTAGACGGCATTGTGCTGAACCCGGGCGGCTACGCCCATTACAGTGTAGCCATTCTGGACGCGCTGCGGCTGTGCAGCGTGCCCGCCGTAGAGGTGATGCTGGACGCCCCGGACGAGCGCGAGCCCTTCCGCAAAACGGACGTGGTGTCCTTTGGCTGTCAGGGGCATTTTATCGGCGAAGGCCCGCAGGGCTACCTGCACGCCTGCATCTGGCTGGCACAGCTGCTGCGCACCGACGGCTCCACTAAGGCGCATATCGTGATGTAAAACAAACAGGAAAGGAACGACCTCCCATGATCATCTCCACCAAAAAAGGCACTCCCAAAGAAGAGCTGGAAAAGATCGTTGACAAATTCGAAAAGCAGGGTCTGGACGTGACCCTGATCACCGGCAAGGACTACAATGTGTTCGGTCTGGTGGGCGATACCACCAAGATCGACGAGCGGGACGTGCTGGCAAACCCGTGGATCGACAACGTTACCCGCGTGTCTGCGCCCTATAAGCGCGCAAACCGCCTGTTCCACCCCGCAGACTCGGTCATCGACTGCGGCGGCGTGAAGATCGGCAGCAAGGAAAAGATCGCCGTCATGGCGGGCCCCTGCAGCATCGAAAACGCCGAGCAGGCTCTGCGCATCGCGCAGGGGGTCAAGGCGGGCGGCGCAACGCTGTTCCGCGGCGGCGCCTACAAGCCCCGCACCTCTCCCTATGCTTTTCAGGGTCTGGAGACCGAGGGCATTCTGGATATGGTAAAGGCCCGCGAGGCCACCGGTCTGCCCATCGTCTCCGAACTGATGAGCGAGGACCGCATCCCGGAGTTTGAGGAGTATGTGGACGTGGTGCAGATCGGCGCACGCAATATGCAGAACTTCCAGCTGCTCAAGGCCGTAGGCAAAATGCACAAGCCCGTGCTGCTCAAGCGCGGTCTGTGCAACACCATCGAGGAGTGGATCATGAGCGCCGAGTACATCATGGCAGGCGGCAACGAGCAGGTCATCTTCTGCGAGCGCGGCATCCGCACCTTTGAAAAATACACCCGCAATACGCTGGATCTTTCCGCTGTGCCCATCATCCACGAAAAGACCCATCTGCCCATCGTGGTAGACCCCAGCCACGCCACCGGCAAGGCCAATCTGGTGGAGCCGATGATGATCGCCGCCGTAGCCGCCGGTGCGGACGGTCTGGAGGTAGAGGTGCACTACGACCCCCAGCACGCATGGAGCGACGGCGCACAGTGCCTGACCCCGGACGCCTTTGCACAGGCCATGGCAAAGTGCCGTCAGGTGGCTTGGGCTATCGGCCGGGAGATGTAAACCGTTTACCCCCTCAGGCGCTGGCGCGCCAGCTCCCCCAAGGGGACGCCTGAAGCGCTGCCCGGGGAAAATTGCAAAAGGATAACACCGCTATGCTTGTAACCATCAGACCTGCCCCCGGCGGCATCGGGGGCGTGATCGCCGCGCCGCCCAGCAAAAGCATGGCGCACCGCGCCGTGCTGTGCGCCGCGCTGGCTGTGGGGCGCTCTCACATCACCCATCTGGAATTCAGCAAGGACATCTCTGCCACCCTGTCCGCTGCCGCACAGCTGTGCGCCGCCGTGGACACCGGCGCGGACGATGCCATTGTGCAGGGACTTGGGCATTTTCTGTCCCTGACCGCCCCGGTGGACTGCTGCGAAAGCGGCAGCACCCTGCGGTTTTTGATCCCCATTGCCAGCCTGACCGGCCAGCCGGTCACCTTTACCGGGCGCGGACGGCTGATGGAGCGCCCGCAATCCGTATACGAAGCGTTATATCGCGAGCAGAATCTACGGTTTGAGCAGTCCCCCGCCGGGCTGACCGTGGAAGGTGCGCTGACCCCCGGAGACTACCGGCTGGCGGGCAACGTGTCCAGCCAGTTCATCAGCGGGCTGCTGTTCGCGCTGCCGCTGCTGCCCGGGGACAGCCAGCTGCACCTTATTCCCCCGGTGGAGAGCCGCAGCTACATCGACATGACCCGCGCCGTGCAAGCCACCTTTGGGGTGCACAGCCGCTGGCTGGACGAAACCACCCTGCTGCTGCCGGGCGGGCAGCAGTACCACCCCTGCGACTACAACGTGGAGGGCGATTACAGTCAGGCCGCGTTTCCGGCGGTGCTGGGCGCGGTGTGCGGCGGGGTGACCATCACCGGCCTTGCGCCGGACACCTTGCAGGGCGATGCCGCTATTCTGGACATCCTGCGCCGGTGCGGCGCGGTGTTCACCCGCACGGGCGACAGCGTCACCTTTGCAAAAGCACCCCTGCACGGGGTGGATATCGACCTTGCGGACTGCCCCGACCTTGGCCCCGTGCTGATGGTGCTGGGACTGCTGTGCAAGGGCACCACCGTCATCCGCAACGCCGAGCGGCTGCGCCTGAAGGAGAGCGACCGCATCGCGGCCATGGAAGCCGAGCTGCGCGCCTGCGGCGGTGTGCTGGAAAGCGACGGCGGCACCATCACGGTGCACGGCTGTGCCGAGCGTCTGCACGCCCCTGCCGCGCCCCTGCACGGCCACAACGACCACCGGGTGGTCATGAGCCTTGCGGTGCTGGCTGCTGCCGCCGGGCTGCCCCTGACCGTGGACGACGCCGAAGCCATCCAGAAGAGCTGGCCCGGCTTTTTTGCAGATGCAGCGCCGCTTGGCGTGGAGGTAGAAGATGCTTGATAAAACAAAACGTTATCTCGTAGTAGGTCTGGGTCTGCTGGGCGGCAAGTACGCGCTGGAGCTGACCCGCGCAGGCTTCCATGTGGACGGCATCAACCGCAGCGAGGGACATTTGCAGTACGCGCTGGAGCACGGCTATATCGCCAGCGGTAAGACCCACGATTTTGAGGATCTTGTCCGGCAGGCCGACCATATCATCTTTGGCCTGTACCCCACCGCGCTGCTGGACTGGTTTGGCACCTACGGCCATCTGCTCAAGCCCGGGTGCATCTTTACGGATGTTTCCGGCGTCAAGACCGGCCTTGTGGAGCCGGTGCAGGCACTGTGCCCGACAGGGGTGGAGTTCATTGCCAGCCACCCCATGGCAGGCCGCGAAACTTCCAGCGTGGAGCACGCCGCCGAGGTGAATTTTGCCCCGGCAAACTTCATTATCACCCCCACCGAAAAGAACACCCCGGCGGGCATCCAGTGGGCAAAGGAGCTTGCCGAGGTGCTGGGCTTCAAGCATATCTGCACCCTGACCGTGCAGGAGCACGACCGGATGATCGGCTATGTCAGCCAGCTGTGCCACGCCATTGCCGTAAGCCTGATGTGCGCCAACGACAACTCCTCGCTGTGCGAATACACCGGCGACTCCTTCCGCGACCTGACCCGCATTGCACGCATCAACGACAAAATGTGGGCAGAGCTGTTTTTGTGGAACAAGCAGAACCTGATCAGCGAGATCGACCAGTTCGATTCCGCTTTGCAGGAGATGCGCGCCGCCCTTGTAGCGGACGACCGGGACAAGCTGGAACAGATGTTCCGCCTTTCCACCCAGCGCCGCGCCGCCTTTGACAAAAAGCTGCCGGAATAAACCGTGACGGAGGTATTGCCCCATGCCCAAGCAGGAAGGACAGAAATCCAAGCTGGTAACGCTGCTGCGCATCCTTGAGCAGCGCACCGACGAGAACCACCGCCTGAACGTGCCCCAGCTGGTGCAGCTGCTGGAAAATCAGGGCATTCTGGCCGAGCGCAAGAGCATTTACAGCGACATCGACACCCTGCGCAGTCTGGGCTACGACATCCAGCTGCAACGGGGGCGCGGCGGCGGGTACTGGATGGCCAGCCGTGCATTCGAGCTTTCGGAGCTGAAACTGCTGGTGGATGCGGTACAGTCCAGCAGTGTCATCTCGGCGCGCACCAGCAAGCGCATCATCCACAAGCTGGAAGCCCTCTGCTCCGACTACGAGGGCACCCAGTTGCAGCGTCAGGTGTATGTGGACGGACGCCCCAAGACCGACAGCCAGACCCTTTTGTACAGCATCGATGCGCTGCACACCGCCATCAACCGGGGGTGTCTGGTGCAGTTCCGCTACAAGGGCAGCAGCGCCGTGCGCACTGTAAGCCCGTGGCAGCTGGCATGGGAAAACGGCTGCTATTACCTGATCGCCTATCAGGACGAAAAAGCCCCCCCGGTGCGCCACTACCGGGTAGACCGGATGGCCGGGGTGCTGGTGCTGGACGAGCCGCGCCGGGGCAAGGATTTCTTCCGCACCTTCGACCTGCCCGCCTACCTGCGCAAGCACTTCAATATGTTCGGCGGCACCGAGTACCGGGTCACCCTGCGGTGCGCTGCCGACCTTGAGCCGGTCATGCGGGAGCGCTTTGGCCGTGAGCCGGTGTTCTGCCCGGAGGACGCGGAGCACTTCCACTTTGACGTGCCCATCTGTGTCAGCCAGCAGTTTTTCGGCTGGGTGTGCGGCTTTGGCGGCAAGGTAGAGGTCACCGCCCCCGCCGCCGTCCGCGCTCAGCTGCACGAGATGGTGCAGGGGCTGGCGGAGCAGCATGAATAAACAGAAAGGGTTCCAGAAACGCCTGCGGGCGTTTCTGGAACCCTTTTTCCTATCAATTTTTCCTTATTCCTCAAATTCCAGATCGCTGGGCTGGATGAGGTCAAGGGGTGCGGCGGGCTCGGCGATGAGGCGGCGGCTCTGATTGAAAATGGCCTTTTCCAGCGTGTTGCGCGCCAGACGGCCATTGCCGGCGGTGCGGCTGTCCAGCGCCTGACGGCGCTTATAGTAGCCCAGCAGCGGGAAGGTGCAGCCCTCGGCAAGGCGGTAGCCCTTGCCCTTTGCCAGCACGGCGGTGATGTCCAGCAGCTCGTCTGCGGTGTAGTCCGGGAACTCGATCTTGTTGGGGAAGCGGCTGGCAAGGCCGCTGTTGGCGGTGAGGAACATCTCCATCTCCTTGGTGTAGCCCGCAAGGATGACCACCAGCTCGTCCCGGTGATCTTCCATGCCCTTTACAAGGGTGTCGATGGCTTCCAGCCCAAAGCTGTCCTGCTGGCCGCGGTACAGGCTGTACGCCTCGTCAATGAACAAAACGCCCCCCAGTGCGCTCTCGATGACGCTGTTGGTCAGCGGGGCGGTGTGACCGGTGTAGCGCCCCACAAGGTCGGCGCGGGTCACCTCCACCAGCTGCCCGCCCTTGAGTGCACCGATGGCCTTGAGGTACTTTGCCACCAGCCGGGCAATGGTGGTCTTGCCGGTGCCGGGGTTGCCGGTAAAGATCATGTGCATGGACAGGCTTGCGGTCTTGAAGCCTGCCGCTGCGCGGCGCTGCTGCACCTGTAAATTGTCTGCCAGACCGAACACATACTCCTTGACCGGGGCAAGCCCCACCAGCGCATCCAGCTCGGCGCGGATCTGCTCCACCGCGCCGGTGTAGGCCGCCGGCAGCAGGCTGAACAGGTCTGCCGGGGCGGCACCGTTCAGCGCAAATTGCAGCCCTTCTGGCGCGGCGGTCAGCGCCACCGTGCCGGACAGTTTTGCATCGGTCTGCAGGCAGTACTCGCTCAGGGCGCGGAAGATGCGCTCACAGCAGTCTGCCAGCCCCTCTGCACCCTTTTCCTTGGAGCACTGTGCCGCCACATAGTCTCGCACCTCTGCCCCGGCGGCGAGGGTCAGGCCAAGGCGGCTGTGCACCCGCTGCGCCAGCGCGTTCAGCTGCTGCGCCGCCAGCGCCGCCAGTGCTTCCGGGGTAAAGGGAGCGGTCTGGCACACATCCCCTACCGCCGCTACAAAGGACGCGCCAAACTTATCTGCCAGCGCCTCCCGTCCCTTGCGGGAGAAGAAGATCAGGTACTTGCCGCAGGGGTCGATGCGGCTCACTGCGCCGGGGGCAAGCGCTGTACCGGCTTCCACCAAAATGCCCTCTTTGTTCACCAGATACCGGCTGGACAGGGGCGCACTGCCCTTGACCGCGAGGTCGGAGAGGATGCGCAAAAAGCCGGGGTGGCAGCTCTCGTAGTGCTCGAACACCACGATCTCGCCCGGAGCGTGCAGGGCGGCGTAAAGGTCCTGCAAAAACAGCTTTTCCGCGCCGGGGTCGGGGTAGAGTGCAAGGTCTATCACTGCCATCCGGTCGCTCTGCAAAAGCCCCCGCGCCGCCATGATGCGGGCGGTCTCGGCCAGTGCAAAGTGCCGTCCCGTACCCGGTGCACCCCACAGCAGGATCACATTGCGGGCGGCTGCGCCCTCGGTGCCCAGCACAAAGGGGCGGCGCATGGCCCGCACCACGCTGTCTACAAAGGCATCCTGCCCGAGGACGGTCTTTTTTACCTCGGCGGCAAGGCCCTCAAAGCTGCCCAGCTGCTCCAGCTTTGTGTCTGCCGTGCCCTTGGCCAGCAGACCATCCGCTTCCATGTCCCGCAGCATCTGGCGGCTGTCCTCCAGCGCCGTCTGCACCCCTGCATCCTGCGCTTTCAGCCGGGCATTCTGCTGTTTAAGCAATTCGTCCAGCTGCTTTTGCTGTTCCAGCAGCGCCGCGTTCAGATCCGGCAGGCCGCTGCCCGCCGGTTTTTCGGGCTGCGGCTTTTCCGGCTGCGGCTGTGCACCGCCGAACTTCAGTTTGCCGCCCGCGCCGAACACGCCGTTCATCAAGCTTTCCCAATCATCGGTGTATGCCATGGTGCTGCCCCTCCATCGGTGTTTTTTCTTCCAGTATAGTGAACTGCGCGGCATTTTGCAAGCACAAAAAAGCTCCCCCTTTCGGGGGAGCTGATATCCGCGTCTATGCGGGGATCATGCTGTTTTCTCAGCCCTTGCAGCCCTGCTCTTCCCAGTCGCCGAAATCGTTGGCATCGGCGATCTTGGTGACGTCGATCTTGCCGTTCTCATCCTTGGGGGCAACGGCGGGGCCGGCCTCTACGGGGTTGGCGTTCGGGGCTTCGGGGTCGTACACAGGGCGCTCTTCGGCGGTCTCCGGCTGGGTCTGGGGTGCGTTCTCAGCAGGGGCTTCCGGTGCGGCTTCTTCGGCAGCTTCTGCGGCGGCATCGGCAGCCTTTGCTTCTTCCTTGGCCTCGGCTTCCGCGTAGGCTTCGGCGGTCTTTTCGGCCTCCTCGGCGTCCTTTTCGGCGTCCTCCGGGAACTCGACCTCCTCCACATGGAGCGGGTCTTTCTGGTTCAGGATCTTGTCCAGCACCACGATGGCAGCGCCGGTGACGGCCACGGCAGCAGCCGTGCCAAGAATACGGAACAGAGTTTTCATACCAGAACCTCCTTGTAATACAGAAACGTTAAGAGAACGTTACGACCTCTTCCAGGGGCTTTTCGGCGGGCTCCACCGACACGGCGGTCAGCACCGGGCCTTTGCCCCGGTAGATGTTGTGGAACTTGTAGCCCACCTTGGCGGTCACCCGCACCCAAGCGCGCTGCTCCAGTGCCTTGTAGCCATCGTAGCTGCAGGGGAAGCCCACAAACTGGATGTCCTGCACGCAGCAGGTCATGGCAAAGCGGCCGGGCACAAAGCTGTTTTTGCCGGCGCGGTTGGTCTGGCAGACCTGTGCCAGAAAGCGCACCGTCTTGCCGGTGTACTTCTGGGGCTCGTCCTGACAGTCCATGTACCAGATGCCGAAATCGTCATCCGGGATGTCGATGGGGTCGGCGTTGATATCAAAGGGCAGCGGGTCGGGGATATCATCGTAGGCTACGCTGCCGTCCTTGAACTCGTAGGCGATATCGCACTTGCGGGAGGCCTGCCGCACCAGCTTGTGCAGCTCCTGCCGGGCGTCATCGTTGTTCACGGCTTCGGCGCGGTTGAATACGATCAGCTCACTGCGGGCGATCTTATCCAGCATCAGGCTGCGCATGGAGTTATCGCGGGCGTAGGTCAGGGCGGTGGTGCCGTCGGCGGTGGCGATGCACTGGTACACCAGCCAGTTCTCGGGCAGGGCATCCGCTAAATCCTGCAGCAGCCACATGCCGTTGTACTCGATGACCACGCGGCCTGCGTCCGCTTCCTTGCCCAGCTTTGCAAGGTTCTGGGGGTTCAGCTCGGACTTGTCCTCCAGCACCTTCACGGTCACGCCGGGGAAGGCGAACTTTTTCTCGTTGTACTCCTCTTCGCCCTCCTCGCAGATCAGCAGCAGGGTCTTGTCGCCAGAGTCGAAATTGGGGTCTTCAAAGGTCTCCTGAATAAACTTGGTCTTGCCGCTTTCCAGAAAGCCCACAAACAGGTAGACCGGGATCTCTTTTGCCATAATAAATGGTTGCTCCTTCTCTCAATAATGGGGTTCTCAGCAGCCGAACAGCTGGGCGATGGCGGTCTCGTTCAGCTTGGAGCCGATGACCACCAGCTTGCCGCCCACGTCTGCGCTGCGGCTGCGCACTTCCCACTCGCCGGGCACATAATCGAACTCCAGCCAGCCGTCTGCGCCGCCGTCCACGATGCCCTTGCTGCGCAGGATCATGCCGTAATTGCCGGTATCCAGCTCGGTGAGGGCGTGCTCCACCTCGGCCTTGGTGAACTTGCGGGCCGTCTCCACGCCCCAGCTGGTGAACACTTCATCAGCGTGGTGGTCGTGATGATGATGACCGCAGCAGCAATGACCGTCATGGTCGTGGTGATGCTCGTGCTCATCGTGGTCGTGGTCATGCTCGTCATGGTCATGGTGATGATGCTCATGCTCGTGCTCGTCGTCATCATCGTCATGATCGTGGTGGTGGCCGCAGCAGCAATGGTCATCATGATCGTGCTCGTCGTGGTCGTGATGATGATGCTCGTGCTCTTCTTCCTCGTCCTCGTGGGCGTGCTCTTCGTTTGCCTTGGCAGCCATGGCGATCAGCTCGGCCTTGAAGTCGTCCTTGGTGGACATGGCCTTCAGGATCTGCTCACCGGTCAGGTGATCCCATGCGGTGGTCACGATAGTGGCGGTGGGGTTCTTTTCGCGCAGCATTGCCACGGCAGCGGCGATCTTTTCCTCGCTGGCGGTCTGGGTGCGGCTGAGCAGGATGCAGCTTGCGTGGCTGATCTGGTCATCGTAGAACTCGCCGAAGTTCTTCATATACATCTTGACCTTGTTCACATCGGCCACGGTGACAAAGCTGTTCAGCTGCACGTCCAGATGCTCCGCCACGCCCTCCACGGCGCGGGTCACATCACTCAGCTTGCCAACGCCCGACGGCTCGATAACGATGCGGTCGGGGTGGTACTGCTCCACCACCTGCTGCAGAGCGGTGCGGAAATCGCCCACCAGAGAGCAGCAGATACAGCCGGCGTTCAGCTCGTTGATCTGGATGCCGCTTTCCTTCAGGAAACCGCCGTCAATGCCGATCTCGCCGAACTCGTTCTCGATCAGCACCACCTGCTGGCCTGCAAAGGCCTCGGTGATCAGCTTTTTGATCAGAGTGGTTTTGCCGGCGCCAAGGAAGCCGGAGAAGATATCAATTTTAGTCATGTTCCAAATGCCTCTTTCTTTTTATCGCAATATTCGCAATTGTTAGCGCAAAGGGCCGCAGAGTGCTGACCCAAAAATACTACACCTCTATTATAACAACCCTGTCAATGGAAAACCGGCCTTTTTCAAGAAAAAATTGTAACTTTTTTTGCAAATTGACGGCGTTTTGGGGGGAGTTTTGCCCCCGCATTGCATTCTTCCCCGCAGAATGATACAATAGCAGCAGCAAACCATCGCCGCCGGACGTTTTTCCGGCAAATGACAGAAAGAGGGCTTTTGTTATGAGTATGAACACAGTTCCCGAGCGTCTGGCCGCGCTGCGTGCCGCTATGAAGGCAAACGGCGTGGACGTCTATCTGATCCCGGTGGGCGACCCGCATTCCAGCGAGTATCTGCCCGACCACTACACCTCCCTGACCTACTTCTCCGGCTTCCACGGTGAGAACTCCAACTTTGTGGTCACCATGACCGAGAGCGCCGTCTGGGCAGACGGCCGGTACTTTGTGCAGGCAGAAAAGGAGATCGCCGGCACCGAGATCCAGCTGATGCGCATGGGCGAGCCGGGCGTGCCCACCGCCGAGGAATACTGCGGCAAGGTGCTGCCCGAGGGCGGCACGCTGGGTCTGTGCGGCCTGACCGCCAACTGTGCACTGGTCAACAACCTGAAAAAGGAACTGGAGCCCAAGCACGGCAGCATCAAGACCCTGTTTTTGGAGGATGAGCTGTGGGTGGAGGGCCGCCCTGCCCGCCCGGCTACCCCGGCATGGATCCTGCCCAAGGAATACGCAGGCTTCTCCCCGGCGGAAAAGCTGGAGCAGCTGCGCGGCAAGCTGAAGGAGCAGGGCTGCACCGCCCAGCTGGTGGGCAAGCTGGATAATCTGGCATGGCTTCTGAACCTGCGCGCCATGGATATCGAGTGCACCCCCTACGCCATGGCCTACTGCTATGTTACCCCGAATCGCGCCGTGCTGTTCATCGATCAGGCGCGGGTCACCCCGGAGGCTAAGGCAGAGCTGGAAGCCAACGGCGTAACGCTGGCCGACTACGACAGCATTCTGGACGGGATGGCCGCCGAGACTGAGCCGCAGACCGTGCTGGCGGAAAGCGCTACCGTGAACTACGCCGTGTATCAGGTGCTGGAAAACAACCCCGCTCTGACCGTGAAGGACGCCGCCGACCCCCTGCTGGCCATGAAGGGCGTGAAGAACGAGGTGGAGCTGGCACACCTGCGCGAGTCCCATCTGCGGGACGCCGTGGCTATGGTGCGGTTCCAGATCGAACTGGAGAACCGTCTGGCTTCCGGCGAACAGCTGACCGAGCTGACCGTGGACGAGATCCTGCACAAGTACCGCAGCGCAGACGATAAGTTCCTTGTGGAGAGCTTTGGCACCATTGCAGCCTACGGCGGCAACGCAGCCATGATGCACTACCACGCCACCCCGGAGGATCACGCCGTTCTGCAGCGCAAGGGCTTTTTGCTGGTGGACAGCGGCGCTACCTATCTGGACGGCACCACCGACATCACCCGCACCTACCCGCTGGGCGAGCTGACCGAGGACGAGCGGCTGTTCTATACTTGGACGCTGCAGTGCCACATCGACATTGCCAAGGCCGTCTGGCTGGATTACTGCGACTGCCACATGCTGGACACCATCGCCCGCGAGCCGCTGTGGCGCCACCTCATCAACTACCGCTGCGGCACCGGCCACAGCGTCAGCTTTGTGGGCAACGTCCATGAGGGTCCCCACGCTCTGAACGGCCGCAACACCACCCTGATGCGCCCGGGTATGATCGTTACCGACGAGCCCGGCGTGTACGAGGCCGGCGAGGTGGGCATCCGCATCGAGAACGAGATCGAGTGCTACCACAAGGCCGACAACCAGTACGGTACCTTCCTTGCCTTCCGTCCCCTCACCTTTGTGCCCATCGCTACCTCTCCCATCGTGCCCGGCGTGCTGGACAAGGAGCAGGTCGCATGGCTGAACGATTACCACCGCAAGGTGTTCGAGCAGCTGGCACCCCGCCTGACCGAGGACGAGCGCGCATGGCTGGCCGAGAAGTGCGCTGCCATCGGCTGCTGAAAACAAAAGTCAGCTGCCGCTTGCCGTCCTGACTCTTGCCGTAAAAATGCAATTCCGGGCAGACCGCAGTCTGCCCGGAATTGCTTGATTTAAGATGATTTTTCCGCTGATGATGGCCAGAGCAACGCGGAGGCCATTCCAAATCGTCTACCCTGCAAAGGAAACCAAACCATGATCTTTCACATTGCGATCTGCAGCCCGGACGGTGCGCTGCGCAGCAGGCTGGAGCACCAGTGCATGGAGTTCTTCGCCCGGCGGGAGGACGCCTGCATCGTGGAGCAGCTGCAAAGCCCGGAAGCGCTTTTGCAGCAGGATGCCGCCGGACTGCGGTACGAGCTGTACCTCATTGAGCTTGCGGCGGTAGCCCGGCCCGAAGGGCTTACGGCGGCGGCAGAGCTGCGCCGCCGGGGCCGCCGCGCTCCGCTGGCTTTTGTGGCACGCACCCCGGCGCACGCATACAGCGCCTACCGGGTGGACGCCATGCAGTATCTGCTGCAGCCGGTGCACCAGCCGGAAGTTTCTGCCCTGCTCAAGCGGGCGGTGGAGCCGGAATACGGCCCAACCCTTACCGTGACCACCGCCGACGGTGTGCGGGCGCTGGCCTATGCCGAGATCGAATATCTGGAATGCACCCATCATATCGTGCACTTCCACCTGACCACCGGGGAGGATGTGGCCTCCCTCTCGCTGCGGGTGCCCTTTTCTGCGGTGGCGCAGCCGCTGCTTGCGGACGGCCGCTTCGTGCAGCCGCACCGCTCCTATGTGGTCAATCTGGAGGCGGTGCAGCTGCTGGCACCCGGCGAGGTACGGATGCGCAGCGGGGCACGCATCCCCATCCCCCGCGGACGGGAAGCCGTCGTCCGGGAGGCCTTCTGCGCCCGGGTAGGGTAAAAAGTAAAAAGTCGCTGCACATTCGTGCAGCGACTTTTTACTTAATGATTTATTCTTCCTTATGCCGGGGCTTTTTGCGGCGGGCGTGCTTTTGGGGCTTGCGGCGGGGCTTTTTGCGGGAGGGCTCGGGCTGGACAGAGGCATCGTTCAGGCGGGACATCGCATCCAGCAAAGCGCCCTGCAGGCTGTCCGAGGGTACCCCGCTCTCCGAAAAGGCGAACAGGAATTTATAGATCTGGGGCTGCAGCTCCTCGTACAGCCCAAGGCGGGTGTACACCTCCTTGAACAGCTGAAAAATCTGTGTCTTGTTCTCTACGATGCCGCGCAGGTCGATCTGGGTATGACAGAGGCTTTTGGGGTTCTGGATATAATGATATCCGGCCTCGGGGATGGAAACGAACACCTCCGCGTGCTCCAGATACCCCATGTTGAAGATCAGATCCTCGGCCCAGTGCACATCGGGCGCAAAGGCAAGCTGATTTTGTGCAATGATCTCCCGGCGGTAGAGTTTGTTCCACAGCACGCCGTAGTAAAAGGAGGCGGGCTGCTGCATCAGGCGGCGGGCGTAGTCCTCCCGGCTGTAAACGCCCTGCGGCAGAAAGCCGTACTTGTGCACCTCGGTCTTGGGGGCTTCCGGCTCGATGCCAAGGGAGGTCTGCAGCGTTTCCAGCGCGTGCCCGGTCTTGCTGGAGTTGGAAGGGATCACCATCCAGTACGGAGCGATCACAAGGTCGGCGTTGTGCTGCAAGGCGGCCTGTACAAGGTTCTGGGTGTAATCAGGGTCCAGTGCGTCATCACTGTCCGCAAACTGGATATAGTCGCCCTGCGCAAGGGTAAGCCCGGCATTCCGCGTGCGGGAAACACCCTCGTTCTCCTTATCCACCACCACGATGCGGGGGTCCTTGGCCCGGAACTGCTCACAGATGGCAAGGCTGTCATCCGTAGAGCCATCATTCAGCACGATGATCTCCAACTCCTGATAGGTCTGACTGCAAATGCTTTCCAGACAGCGGGAAAGCCCCTTCTGGGCGTTGTACACGGGCACAATGATGCTGACGAGAGGGTTCGTCATGGCAGGGCCTCCTTTTTTGACGACAAAATTTGAGTATTATTATTATCATACTCCAGCGGCGCCCGGATTACAAGAGCGCCGCACTGTGGCAGTTTTGTGAAACCTTACGCCTGCGCCCAGTCCAGTGCAGTCCAGTCCGGCAGGAACTGGTCGCAGATGCGGCGCAAAGCGGGGGCGTCGGCGGCGCTGGTGGTGTCCTGAATGCCCACCAGATGGAAGCCGGCGTCATGGGCGGTCTGGGCGGCATAAAGGGCGTCCTCGCACACAGCACACCCGGCGGGGTCTGTGCCGCCAAGGCGGTGCAGCGCCTCCATAAAGGGGGCGGGGCTGCTCTTGCTCATGGCGCCCCGCGCCTCGATGTAGAAATCAAAGTATTCGTCGATGCCAAGGCGGGTCAGCACGGTGCGGCACTGGCTGCTCCATGTGTTGGAGCACACGCACATCCGTGCGCCCTCGGCCCGCAGCCGGGCAAGGGTGTCCCGCACGCCGGGCTTCAGTTCCACCTTCTCGTACAATTGGGCGATCACCTCGCGCATCACGTCCAGATAGCCGTTCCTGTCCAGTGGCAGCGCATACTCCCGGATGAGGTACTGTGCGCCGTCCTCCATGCCCATGGTCAGCAGGGTCTCGTGCAGGTCTGCCTTCGGGGTGCGGCCAAAGCGCGCCAGCAGCGCCTCCGGGGCACCCTCCCATACCACCACCATGCTGTCGGTCAGGGTGCCGTCCATATCAAAGATCCATTGTTTGCAGTGCATACGTTCCTCCTGTTGTGCGCCCTCCGGGCCGCCTTTATACTCATCTCCGGTTAGTATAGCACGAAACTTTCACAGGAAAAAGGCATGATCTCTGAAAATTCGGGAGAATTTTACCTGAAAGTATGGTATAATTATAACAATTTTAGAAAATACCGGGAACGTGCACGGGAGGGCTGGATATGGAACGCAGAGAACCCACGCAAAAACCCACGCAAAAGGCGCTGGTGCTGGCAGGCGGTGGTGCGCGCGGCAGCTATCAGGTAGGCGTCTGGCGGGCTTTGATGGAGCTGGACTGGCACCCGCAGATCATCACCGGCACCAGCGTGGGCGGGCTGAACGGCGCCATGTTCGTGCTGGACCTGTACGAGACTGCCCGGGATATGTGGCTGACCATCCGCAGCCGGGATGTGATGGAGCTGCCGGAGGAAAACGCCGACCTTTCTGCCCTGCACCAGTTTCTGCGCCGGGTGGTAAAGGAAGGCGGCATGGATGTGACCCCGCTGGAGGAGATCGTGGAGCGGGTGCTGGACGAGGACGCGCTGCGGGCAGCGCCCATCCGGTTCGGCATCGTGACGGTGGAGCAGCGCGGGCTGCGTCCCCGGGAGCTGACGCTGGAGGATATCCCCGCCGGGCAGGTGCGGGACTACCTGATGGCTTCGGCAGCCTGCTTCCCCGCCCTGCGGGCGCGGCAGATCGATGGGGTCAAGTTTCTGGACGGCGGGTACAGCGATAACATGCCCACCGGCCTTGCCAAGACCATGGGCGCAGAGGAGCTTGTCTGTGTGGATCTGGAAGGCGTGGGCATCACCCGCCCGAACCTGACCGGCCTGCCCACCACCATGATCCGCAGCTACTGGGAGCTGGGCGATATCCTGCACTTCGACCCTGACACCGCCAAGCGCAACATGGAGCTGGGCTACTACGACACCCGCCGCGCCATGGGATACCTGCGGGGCTGCGCTTATGCTGTATCCTGTGACGCCCAGAGCTGCGAGGATGCCGCCGCTTTTGCCCAGAAGTTTAGTCAACTGCAAAGGGCCGTGCGGGAAAAATATCCCGTGACCCTGACGGCAGATGTGGCTCTTAAACTGGCCAATATGACAAAGGACGACCAGCTTGCCCCGCTGGAAGCCGCCGCCGAGGACGCCGGGGTGGACCCCACCCGCTTTTATACCACCCGGACGCTGGCCCAGGCGTTTCTGGCGGCGTGCGATAAAGACCGCATGGAAAGCTTTGCCCCGTTGTTCACGGGCAGCAGCACCGCCGGGCAGGCAGCGCTGGCCGCTTTGCTGCCCAATACATTCTTACAGGCGCTGGTGTGGCGCACTTTGACCGCACCGGCTTTGCCGGAGGTGACAGAAGATGAAGGTTTATAAAGGCGTATCCGCATCCCCGGGGCTGGTGCTGGGTCAGGTGAGCCGACTGGAGCACCATGTGGAGACCTTCAGCCACGGCCCTTTCAACCCGGAGCGGGAACTGCGGCTGCTGGCAAATGCCGTGCACACGGCGCAGAATGAACTGGACTCCATGGCGGAGCGCGCCGCCCCCACCGAGCAGGCCATCTTTTTGTTCCAGAGCATGATGCTGGACGACGAGGGCATGATGAACGAGGTGCGCTTTTGCATCAATGCGGGCATCAGCGCCTCGGCGGCGATGCATCAGGTGGGGCAGCGCTACGCCGACCAGCTTGCCAACATGAAGGATAACCCCTATATGCAGCTGCGCAGCGTGGATATTCTGGACGCCACCCGCCGGGTGATCAACATCCTGACCAACCGCCCCCGGGTGTGGCTGGCGCTGGATCATCCGGTGATCCTTGCCGCCGACCGGCTGATGCCCACTGATCTGTTCAGCGTGCCCTCCGGCATGATCTTAGGCGTCATCACCGCCGAGGGCAGCGGCCAGAGCCATGCCGCCATCATTGCCCGGGCAATGAACATCCCGGGCATCGTGCAGGTGGGCAAGGATTTTCTGGACGACTGCGACGGACGCACCGTCATTCTGGATGCAACCAACGGCAACTGCATCCTTGACCCGGATGCCGTCGCCCGCCAGCAGGCGGAGGCCAGCATCTGCCAGCTCCAGCGCGAGGACGCGGAGATGAAGCAGCTGCACAGCCTGCCGGACGAAACGCGGGACGGCGAACCCTTTGAGCTGCTGGCCAACTGCTTCGGCCCGGAGGATATCGACACCGCCATGCAGTCCGGTGCCAAGGGCGTTGGGCTGCTGCGCAGCGGCTATATGATGCTGCCCGGGCGCATTCTGGACGAGCAGGAACAGTATTTTTTCTATTGCTCCTGTCTGGCGGCGGCAAACGGCTGCCCGGTGACCGTGCGCACCTTCGACTTTGGCTCCGACCGCACCGTGGCCGATGCCAATCAGGGGCCACAGTCCTCCAAGCTCGGCCTGCGCGGCATCCGCAACAGCCTGCGCCAGCCCCAGCAGTTCCAGACCCAGATCTGCGCCTTGCTGCGCGCCGCTGCCCGGGGGCCGCTGCGGGTGATGTTCCCCATGGTGACCGATGTAGAGGACTGGGACGCCGCCATGAGCATCGTGGAGCACTGCCGCCAGAGCCTGCGGGAGCGGGGCGTGCCCTTTAACGAGAACACCCAGTTCGGCGTGATGCTGAGCATCCCCGCCGCCTGCCTGACCGTGGAGGACTTTGTAGCCCACGGCTGCGATTTTCTGGTCATCGGCACCAACGACCTGACCCAGTACACCCACGCCGCCGACCGGGAACTTGCCAGCGCGGAGCACTACTACCGCCCCGCCAGTCCGGCTATGAAAAAGCTGATCACCATGGTGATGGATGCCGCCAATGCGCACCACGTCCCGGTGACTATATGCGGCCTTGCCGTGGGCAACCCCGTCAACACGGCGCAGTATCTGCACCTCGGTCTGCGCAGCTTCTCGGTAAGCCCCCAGAACCTGCTCAAGGTAAAACAGGCTCTGCTGGACACCGATGCCCACCCGGATGCAGGGGAAAATGCCTGAAAATGCTTTACAAAACGTAATATAACGCAAAATAATAAGAGGCTGCTGCACAAACCCCTGTGCAGCAGCCTCTTATTGCTTATTACTCCAGATTCCCCGTCAGGGTCATGACGGCGGAGAGCACCGCCAGCGGGGCGGTCTCGCAGCGGAGGATGCGGGGGCCAAGGCCTACCGTTTTTGCCCCGGCCTTGGCGGCCATTTCGGCCTCCTCGGCGGCAAAGCCGCCCTCGGCGCCGGTCACGATGGCAAGGCGCAGCTTTTGCCCATCGGCGGGCTTTGCCTCCGCCAGCAGCTGACGCAGGGGTGCGCCGCCGCACTCGTAGCAGAACAGCACCAGATCGTACTGGTCAAAGCTGCGGCACACCGCCCCAAAGTTCGGCAGCGGCAGGGCTACGTCCGGCAGAACGCCCCGGCCGCACTGCTTGGCGGCTTCCAGCGCAATGCGGTTGTAGCGCTCGTTCTTCTGCTCCTCCTTTTTGGGCGCAGCCACGCAGTAGCGGCTGAAGAAGGGTACGATGTGGGCAGCGCCCAGCTCCACCCCGTGCTTGATGATCTGTTCCAGCTTGTCCTGCTTGGGGTAGCCCGCCAGCAACGTCACCTCCACGGTGGGCTCGGCGGCGCTGGGGTAGCCCGGCTCTACGGCAAAATCCACCCTGTCCTCCCCAAAGCCGGTGATGGTGGCGGTGTACTCTACGGCGTTGCCGTCGCAGAGGATGACGGTATCCCCCGGCTTTGCCCGCATCACCCGGGCAAGGTGATGGGCGTCCGCACCCCGCAGGGTGGCGGTGCCGTCGGAGATCTCGGTGGTAAAGTAGCGGTGCGGCATACTGTGCGCTCCTTCTTACAATATTTGAATCTCAGGCCTTTTTGCAGACGATGCACTCCCAGCCGCGCTTTTCCTTGACTTCCACGACGGACAGACCGGCTTTTTCCAGCCCAGCGATCACCTCGTCCTTGCGGCTGTCGATGATGCCGCTGGCAATAAAGGTAGCGCCCTCGGCCATCAGGCCGGGTACGGCGGGGGCAAGGCTGAGGATGGCGTTGGCCACGATGTTGGCAGTGATGATATCATAGGTGCCGCTGGCCTTATCGGACAGGTCGCCCACCAGCACGGTCAGCTTATCCTGCACGCCGTTCAGGGCTGCGTTCTCCCCGGCGGTACGCACCGCCACGGGGTCGATGTCCACACCCTCGGCGCTGGCAGCACCCAGCTTGAGGGCGGCAATGGCAAGGATGCCGCTGCCGGTGCCGATATCCAGCACCCGCTCGCCGCCGCGCACCTGCTCGTCCAGCGCCTCAAGGCAGAGGCTGGTGGTCTCGTGGCCGCCGGTGCCGAAGGCAAGGCCGGGGTCAAGGATCAGCTTTACCCGGTCGGTGTCGTACTGCTGCCACGAGGGCACCACAGCCAGACGGCTGCCGATCTCCATGGGATGATAATATTTGCGCCAGCCGTTCTGCCAGTCCTCCTGCTCCACGCCCTCGGTCTCCACGGTGTAGGGGATGCCGGCGGCTTCCATGCGGGCGGCGATGAGCGCCAGCGTCTCCACCTGAGAAGCACCCGGCTCCAGATACAGATGGATGATCACGGTATCCCGGGGCTTGTCCAGCAGCTCCTGCTCGATCAGATCCACATGGGCGATCTCGGCCACCTGCTGCTCAATGTCGCTGTAATCCTCGATGTAGATGCCGCCCTCGGCGATCAGGGTGGCAACGGCTTCGGCGTTTTCGGCATCAGCCTTGGCCACGGTCAGGCGGATATCGGTCCATTCCATAGTACAAGTCTCCTTTTTGTATCTTATGGTGTATCTGAAAAGTCGAAAATTTAGTCTATTTCTACAAGCACAGCTGGATTTTGCGTGAATCAGCCTTGAAATCCACAAAGGATTCCTGCGGCTATTTGCCTTAAATCCCGCTTGTGCTTGCGAAATATTCGTCATTTTCTTTGTTTTCAGATACACCTTAGCCCTTCCGGCAGCGCCGGAGGGAAAAAATTCTGTCACCTGTATAGTACCCGATTCTGCGCCCGGATGCAAGCCCCTTGGCAAAACCGGCGGCGCTACCGCCCGAAAGGGTGCACAGATTGACTTTCGGCAGAACATCCGGTATGCTATATGGGACAGGACAAAAAACGTGATGCTGCGCAAAGCGGCATCGGAAAGGGTTCTTTATCGTATGTGTACCAAAACCTTCACATGGCGGCTGCTCACCGGCCCTGAGCTGACCGAGGTGTATCTGAACGAGATGCGCCGGGACTTCCCCGCCGGGGAGCTGAAGCCTTTGAGCATGATCCTGACCAGCGAAGCAGAGGGCACCGCCCACACATGGGGCGTGTTTGACGGCGACACTCTGGCGGCTTATCTTTTGATGGTGCGGCCGGAGGGCTGCCGGGTGAGCCAGCTGGATTATTTTGCCGTAGTGCCCGCCTACCGCGCCCACGGCATCGGGGCGCAGCTGCTGGCGCAGCTGCCCGCCCAGGAGGGCGATGCCGAAGCGATCCTTATTGAAGCCGAAATGCCGGAAAAGGCCGAGGACGCCGATATGGCGGTGCGGCGTCTGGGCTTCTACGCCCGCTGCGGCGCATGGGACACCCACTACACCGAGCATCTTTTTGACGCATGGTTCCGCATTCTGGTGCTGGACTGCCCGGGCTGCGCCTCCCTTGCCCCGGAGGCTGTGGTAGAGGCACTGGCCGACTGCTACCGCCGTACCATCAGCCCCACCCAGTGGCAAAAGCACGTTCAGTTCTTTGCCCCGGACGGCAGCGTGTGCGGATAACCAAACCATCAGATACGCAGGGCGCGGAGGAAGCTTCCATGAGTGAATTTTCACATCTGAAAAACAAGCTGCTGGCCGAGCAGGTAGAGGACCAGATCTACCATTATATTCTGGACGAGGCGCTGGAGCCGGGCGCAAAGCTGCCCAACGAGTTTGCGCTGGGCGAAAAGTTCCGGGTGGGGCGCAGCACCATCCGCGAAGCGGTCAAGCTGCTGTCCAGCAAGGGCATCGTGGAGGTGCGGCAGGGCTCCGGCACCTATGTGGTGACCACGGTCAAGGGGCTTTCCGACCCGCTGAACCTGCGCAGTGTGCAGGACAAGAACGCGCTGGCCTTTGATCTGGTGAACGTCCGTCTGCTGCTGGAGCCGGGCATTGCGGAGATGGCGGCGCAGAACGCCACCCCGGAGGACATCGAGCGGCTGCGGCGGCTGTGCGAGCGGGTGGAGACCAAGATTCACGAGGGCGACCGCTACATTGAGGACGACATCGCCTTCCACACCTGCATCGCCGAGAGCAGCAAGAATCTGGTGGTGGGGCAGCTGATCCCGGTCATCGATACAGCGGTGATGATGTTCGTGAACGTCACCCACAAAAAGCTCATCGACGAGACCATCATGACCCACCGCATGATCACCGAAGCCATTGCCAACCACGACCCCCTCGGCGCAAAGGCTGCCATGGTGATGCACCTGAACTTCAACCGCAGCTATATCAAAAAGGTCTACGATGGCGAGGACCCGGATGACGGCACCATCGGCATGGCGGCGTATGTCAATTGATACACAAAACTGATTGAAAATGCGCTCCGCTTTGCTCTGCGCATAGTCAGCGGAAAAATATTTTTTATAGAGCAATGCCGGAGCGTCTGCGGACGCTCCGGCATTGCATTTTCACGGGTGGGGTCGTGAAGGGAAGCGGCAGCTGCAGCGCCGCTTTCTACGAAAGCGCGGCGCTGCCGGAAAGGCTTTGACTGAGAGGGTTCTTCCTAAAGTCATCAGATGACTTTTTCTCCTCTTTTTTCTCAAAAGCCGCTTTGACGGCTGATTTTGGGCAAAATTCGCCCGGATTTGGGCAGTGTGCATGATGTATCCCAGAGTTTTTGCACAAAAAGTAGGACATACCCGTGACAACTTGCAAAGAGACGTCTGCGGATTTACAATAAAGCCACAAAAAGGTCCAGCAGAAAAAGGACGAAAGCAAGCAGTATTTGGAGGTAATGAATATGGAGTTGCGTTCACAGGAAGTCCGCACTTTAGCACCCGAGAACGATCCGCTGAAGATGGGTATGGGCTGGAAGGTCGAGGACCTTGCAAAGCCCCAGATCATGGTGGAGAGCACCTTCGGCGACAGCCATCCCGGCAGCGCCCATCTGGATCAGTTCGTCAAGGAGGCCGTGCAGGCGGTCAACGATAACGGCGGCAAGGCGGCCCGCTATTTTGCCACCGATATGTGTGATGGCATTGCACAGGGTCATGACGGCATCAACTACTCGCTGCCCCACCGTGACGCCATCGTCAATCTGGTGGAGGCACAGGCCAACGCCAGCGTCTACGATGGCGGCGTGTTCATCGCCAGCTGCGACAAATCTGTGCCCGCCATGCTCATGAGCATCGGCCGTTTGAAGGACATGAGCGCCATCGTGGTCACCGGCGGCGTCATGGAAGCCCACACCCTGCCCAAGGAGTATGTGGTCAGCGACCCTGCCTGTGCCATCAACGAGCTGCTGACGCTGGAGCAGATCGGCAAGTTTGACGCATGGGAAAAGACCGGCGTCATCCCCAACAGCCAGCTGGATTACTACAAGCACAACGCCTGCCCCAGCTGCGGTGCCTGCTCCTTCATGGGTACCGCCTCCACCATGCAGATCATGGCCGAGGCACTGGGTCTGATGCTGCCGGGCACCGCCCTGATGCCCGCCACCGCCCCGGAGCTGAAGCAGGCCGCCTACGATGCCGGCAAGCAGCTGATGGAGCTGGTCAAGAAGGGCATCACCGCCAAGGATATCGTGACCAAGAAGAGCTTTGAGAACGCCATCATGGTGCACGCCGCCATCTCCGGCTCCACCAACGCCACCATGCACCTGCCCGCCATCGCGCATGAGTTCGGCATTGAGATCGACGCCGACACCTTTGACCGGATGCACCGCGGCGCACACTACCTGCTGAACATCCGTCCCTCCGGCGACTGGCCCGCACAGTACTTCTACTACGCAGGCGGCGTGCCCCGGGTGATGGAGGAGATCAAGTCCATGCTGCATCTGGACGTGATGACCGTCACCGGCAAGACGCTGGGCGAGAATCTGGAGGAGCTGAAGAAGAACGGCTTCTACCAGCACTGCGACGCCATTCTGGCCGAAAAGACCGCCGGTTTTGCCCGCCCGGTCAGCCGCGAGGACATCATCCACAGCTTTGATAACGCCAAGGGTACGGACGGCAGCATTGCCATCCTGAAGGGCAATCTTGCCCCGGAAGGCTGCGTCATCAAGCACACCGCCTGCCCCAAGAATATGTTTGAAGCCACCCTGCGCGCCAAGCCCTACGACAGCGAGGAGGCGTGCATCTCCGCTGTGCTGCACGGCGAGGTGAAGCCCGGCGACGCCATCTTTATCCGCTACGAGGGCCCCCGCGGCAGCGGTATGCCCGAGATGTTCTACACCGGCGAGGCCATCTGCGCCGACCCGAAGCTGGCTTCCAGCGTAGCGCTGATCACCGACGGCCGCTTCTCCGGTGCAAGCCGCGGCCCGGTCATCGGCCATGTCAGCCCGGAAGCTGCGGTGGGCGGCCCCATCGCACTGGTGGAGCCGGACGACCTGATCCAGATCGACGTACACAACCGCAAGCTGGCCATCGTAGGCGTGAAGGGCGAGCCCAAGACCCCCGAAGAGATGGACGCCATCCTTGCCGAGCGCCGCGCCAACTGGAAGCCCAAGGCTCCCAAGTACACCAAGGGTCTGCTGAAACTCTACTCTCAGCACGCCGTCAGCCCCATGAAGGGCGCATACATGGAGTAAAACGTCCCTCGTAAACAACAAGCAGTAAACCGCCTGGCGGGTTTTGCCGGACGGCTTGGATAAGTGCAACCAAAAAATCATGAAACGGAGGAATTTTCTATGACAGCAGTTGCAACACCCGATGCGGCACGGCTGGTATTTGCTGCCGTGGCAGGTCTGATCCTATTGCTCGTTCTCATCATCAAGTTCAAGGTCCACGCCATGATCTCCATCCTGATCGGTGCGGTGGGCATCGGCCTGATGGCCGGTATGCCCCTGTCCGACATCATCGGCTCGGTGAACGAGGGCATCGGCAACACCTTAAAGGGCATCGCCCTTCTGGTGGGTCTGGGCTCCATGTTCGGCGCCATTCTGGAAGAATCCGGCGGCGCACAGACCTTGGCTGTGACCATGGTGCGGAAGTTCGGTGACGAAAAGGCCGCGTGGGCACTGGGCATCACAGGTCTGGTGGTGGCCATGCCGGTGTTCTTTGATGCAGGACTTATCATCCTCATTCCGCTGGCCTTCTCTCTGGCAAAGCGCACCAAGCGCTCCGTACTGTACTACGTCATCCCCCTGCTGGCCGGTCTGGCGGTCGGCCACGCCTTCATCCCGCCCACGCCGGGTCCCGTTCTGGTGGCTACCATGCTGGGCGTTGACCTTGGCTGGGTCATCCTCGTCGGCATCTTCTGCGGCATCTTTGCCATGATCGCCGCCGGTCCCATCTGGGGCAGCATCTGCGGCAAAAAGTACATGGTTGAAGTCCCCGAGCACGTTGCACAGCAGGCAGACATTGACGAGAGCAAGCTGCCCAAGTTTGGCACCATCGTGGGCATCATCATGATCCCGCTGCTGCTCATCATTGCAAACTCCGTGGCAAAGGTGGTGCCCGCACTGGCAGGCATCCAGCCCGTTCTGGCCTTCCTCGGCGAGCCCTTCATGGCGCTGCTGCTGGCTACCATCGCTGCTATGTACCTGCTGGGCACCCGTCACGGCTACACCAACGCCCAGCTGGAAAAGATCATGACCAAGTCTCTGGAGCCCACCGGTATGATCCTGCTGGTCACTGCCTGCGGCGGCGTGCTGCGCTATATGCTGCAGAACTCCGGTCTGGGCGATGTCATCGGCAACGCCGTGGCAAACGCCAGCCTGCCGCTGGTGCTGGTGGCCTTCATCGTGGCTGCTCTGGTGCGCATCTCGGTGGGTTCCGCTACCGTGGCTATGACCATGGCAGCCGGCATCATCTCCGCTATGCCCGGCCTTAGCGCGCTGAGCCCGCTGTACCTGGCCTGCGTCACCGCTGCCATTGCAGGCGGTTCCACCGTCTGCTCCCACTTCAACGACTCCGGCTTCTGGCTGGTGAAGAGCCTTGTGGGCATGGACGAAAAGACCACCCTCAAGACCTGGACCATCATGGAAACGCTGGTCGGCGGTGTGGGCTTCCTGGTAGCCCTCATCATCTCCTTCTTTGCCTGAGCGCCTGTCCGGGGCCTGCACCCCGGGATAAGCGTTGGGAGATATCCTTATTCATTTACCTCGTTACCTCCTTCAAAAACAGCCGCTCCGGGTGCGCCCGGAGCGGCTGTTTTTTGCGCCTGCGTGACCCGGTCACGGAAAAGCGGGCTGCGTATGGGGTATACTGATATTGTCAGTAAAACACAACACCCATTCAGGAGGGAAAAAATATGGCAGTCATCAACATTACCAAGGAAAACTTTGCACAGGAAGTGCTCCACAGCGAAAAGCCCGTACTGCTGGACTTCTGGGCCAGCTGGTGCGGCCCCTGCCGGATGCTGAGCCCCGTGGTGGACGAAGTAGCCGAAGAGCGCACCGATGTAAAGGTGGGCAAGGTGAACGTGGACGAGCAGCCGGATCTGGCGGCGCAGTTCGGGGTAATGAGCATCCCCACCCTGCTGGTATTCGAGCAGGGCAAGCTGGTGCGTCAGGCTGTGGGCGCCCGCCCCAAGGCCGGTGTGCTGGAGCTGCTGGGCTAAAATATCGTTTTGAATGTGGTACAGCGGAACGCCTGCGGGCGCTCCGCTGTCTCTTTTTTACGGAAATGGTTGGCATCAATTCAAAAAAATCATCCACGCTTCTACAAATGGAATCACAAAACCAAAGCAAAAGAAAAACAAAAGATCCAGCACAACTTTCATCCATCTGGCAGAACGTGTGCCGAAGGACATGGCATGAATGATGAAAAGGTTGATCTCGCCCCAGCGGCGATAATAGCCTGTCTGTTCAAAACTGTTCCAGATCTCCAGTGATAAAAATTCAATGCCAGCACACAACGGGAAAATGACGAGAGAATGCATCCAGCCGTCTGCCCGAAAAGAACCATCGCCAAGACCATACCAGTGCACAGCAATAGTGCCGGGGCAAGCCAAAACACCCCACAAGGCAAGCGCAATGCTCAGCCCAAGCAGGGCGGTGCGCACGGAATGCCAATCTACGGTGTGCTGCCGGCGCAGCATGGTAAAGAAATCTTCCAATTGGACGGTCGGTGCGGCATCGGCTTCTTCCGGGGCGCGGCAGTGCATAAGGTCGGCAAGGGTCAGCCCCAGAGCATCTGCCAGCGGTTCCAGTGTGTTGATATCCGGCAGACCGATGCCCCGCTCCCAGCGGCTGACAGCCTTGTCGGTAACGTGCAGCTGTTCGGCCAGCTCAGCCTGTGTCAGCCCCTGCGCTTTGCGCATCCGGCTCAGATAATTTCCGAAAGTTCTGGCATCCATTTTATCAACTCCCTTGGAAAAAGCATAGCATAAGGCAGCATAAAACGCAATCGACGCTCTGTTTACCCGGACAAAAAGTGTTTGGATAGCTTGAATGTAAACAGCAAAGCGCCCACCCTATGGTTCGAGCAGAACCACGGGGCGGGCGCTTATTTTATATGGAGTTCAGAAGAAAAATGCGGGATTCAGCTTACAGCTGGGGGCCTGCGGAGACCAGAGCCTTGCCGTGCTCGTTGCCCTCGTACTTAGCGAAGTTCTTCACGAAGCGGCCGGCCAGATCCTTTGCCTTCTCTTCCCACTGAGCAGCATCTGCGTAGGTGTCGCGGGGATCGAGGATGGCGGGGTCAACACCGGGCAGAGCGGTGGGGACCTCAAAGTCGAAGTAGGGGATCTTCTTGGTGGGAGCCTCGTTGATGGCACCGCTCAGGATAGCGTCGATGATGCCGCGGGTATCCTTGATGGAGATGCGCTTGCCGGTGCCGTTCCAGCCGGTGTTGACCAGGTAAGCCTTAGCGCCGCTCATCTTCATCTTCTTGACCAGCTCCTCAGCATACTTGGTGGGGTGCAGCTCCAGGAAAGCCTGGCCGAAGCAAGCGGAGAAGGTGGGGGTGGGCTCGGTGATGCCGCGCTCGGTGCCTGCCAGCTTTGCGGTAAAGCCGGACAGGAAGTAGTACTGGGTCTGCTCCGGGGTCAGGATGGAGACCGGGGGCAGAACGCCGAAGGCGTCAGCAGACAGGAAGATCACGTTCTTAGCTGCGGGAGCAGAAGAAACGGGACGCACGATGTTCTGGATGTGGTTGATGGGGTAGGACACACGGGTGTTCTCGGTGACAGACTTGTCAGCGAAGTCGATGTGGCCCTCGGCATCCAGAGTGACGTTCTCCAGCAGAGCGTTGCGCTTGATGGCGTTGTAGATATCGGGCTCGGAGTCCTTATCCAGGTTGATGACCTTTGCGTAGCAGCCGCCCTCGAAGTTGAACACGCCGTTGTCGTCCCAGCCGTGCTCGTCGTCGCCGATCAGCAGACGCTTGGGGTCGGTGGACAGGGTGGTCTTGCCGGTGCCGGACAGACCGAAGAAGATGGCGGTGTTCTCGCCGTTCAGGTCGGTGTTGGCAGAGCAGTGCATGGAGGCCATGCCCTTCAGCGGCAGGAAGTAGTTCATCATGGAGAACATGCCCTTCTTCATCTCGCCGCCGTACCAGGTGTTGACGATGACCTGCTCCTTGCTGGTGATGTTGAACAGCACAGCAGTCTCGGAGTTCAGGCCCAGCTCCTTGTAGTTCTCGACCTTAGCCTTGGAAGCGTTGTAAACAACGAAATCAGGCTCGAAGTTCTCCAGCTCCTCAGCGGTGGGACGGATGAACATATTGGTAACGAAGTGTGCCTGCCAGGCCACTTCCACGATGAAACGCACTGCCATGCGGGTATCCTTGTTGGCGCCGCAGAAAGCATCCACGACGTACAGGCGCTTGTTGGACAGCTCCTTCTGAGCGATCTCCTTGACAGCCTTCCAAGCCTCCTGGGAAGCGGGGTGGTTGTCGTTCTTGTACTCATCGCTGGTCCACCACACGGTGTCCTTGGAGTTCTCGTCCATCACGATGAACTTGTCCTTGGGAGAACGGCCGGTGTAGATGCCGGTCATCACGTTCACAGCACCCAGCTCGCTGACCTGACCCTTCTCGTAACCTTCCAGCTCAGGATTGGTCTCCTCGGCGAACAGCTGCTCGTAGGAGGGGTTGTGCACGACTTCAGTCGTGCCGGTGATGCCATACTTGGTAAGATCCAACTTTGCCATATTTGCGTACCTCTACTTTCGTTTGATCCTTACATAACTCTGTGTAGGAGATGCAGCGCCATTTATGGTACGGACACCGCATAAGGGGGAGACAGCACAGAACGATGCAATGCAAATTCTCCTGTCTATCATTATACACAAAAGCTTTTCAAAAGCAATAAATGGAAGGTTCTGTTTGCAAAAAAGAAACAAATTTCATAAACAAGCTTTCCCACATTAAGTAAATTCCCGAAGCCCTGCAGGGACGCAGACTGTGAAAAATAAGGCGGGACGGGAGAAAACCGACATTTTGATAAAAGTTTGACAAGCATGGATACATTAAAAAACAGGACGCTTTGCGCATTTTTATCCCCGATTTGCTGCTGCCTTTGTCTTATTGTGTAATTTTTGCGTTGGCTCAAACGTTTTTCTGGCGAAAGGACTTTCGTTGTGCTATACTTATTTTAAACAGAAGCACTTTTCCGCCCGCCGCGGCGGCCCACATATAAAGGAACTGCCATGAAAACCATCTACATTCTGCTCACCCGCTCCGGCACGCTGCTGTCCAAACTGGTCTATGCCGCCACCGGTGCCAGCTATACTCACACCTCCATGGCGTTTGATGCAGAGCTGAGTTGCCTGTACAGCTCCACCCGCAAAAACGGCTACACCATGTTCCCGGCGGGCCCCAGCAAGGAATATCTGAACAAGGGCGTTTTCCGGCTGCGAGACGACGCCCCCTGTGCGCTGTACGCGCTGGAGGTGTCCGATGAGGCCTATTCCCACGCCCTGCACCGCGCCGAGGAGTTCATGCGCCACAGCGAGGAGTACAGCTTTAATATTCTGGGGCTGATCCTGTGCGCACTGCATATCCGCTGGCAACGCCGCCGGCATTATTTCTGCTCCCAGTTTGTCAGTGAGGTGCTGGAGCAAAGCGGCGCTTTGGCGCTGCCCAAGGACAGCACCCTGATGCACCCCAACGACTACCCCCTGCTACCCCAGCTGAAGTGCCTGTACAAGGGACGCTTAGCCGACCTGCCCCAGCGCAAGGCCATGGATCTGGGCGAGACGCCCTCGATGGTCAGCATCTATACCGGCCTGCTGGTGGAGCTGCTGCAGCGCCGGGCGCAAAGGTTTTTTGAGTAACTTTGTTGTATAAAGCCGAATTTTTCGCTTTTTTAGGTGTCGCTCTTGCTTTTTGCAGCCAATTGTGGTAATATTATTCGGCGGTATTGTTTTGCCGCAGAATATGCGCTCGTAGCTCAGCCGGTAGAGCATCTGACTTTTAATCAGAGGGCCAGGGATTCGAGTTCCCTCGAGCGCACCAAAATCCCACGAAGAATCGTAAGATTCCTCGTGGGATTTTCCTTTTATACGCCATTTGCACGGTCTCTGCACGGTCCGCATTTTTCGTGTCAGATGGAGTAAGTCTGTGAATTACTCTGCAATTCGTGCTATTTTTTGCAATTCAGGTCAGCAGAGCCAGGCGAAGCTGCGCTTTTACGGCGGGGTCTGCGTCCTTCAGAAGCTCCAGCAGAGCCGACACGGAGATGGTCGGTTCTGCTTCAACCGGGGTAGCCTGCACAGGTGTTGTTCCCGGCTTGTAGAAGCCCTCCTCGAACTTTTTACCCAGCTTTTTACGGGAATCCTGCTGGATGTGTGCATAGGTGTTGACCAGCAGATTGGCACTGGCGTGGCCTGTTGTGCCCTGTACGGCTTTCACATCGCCGCCGGAGATCATTAGCTGGTAGGTGGCACTGGAATGCCGCAGGCCGTGAAACACGATGCGAGTGAACTCCGGGTGCTCGTCCTGCCACTTGATGAACTTCTTGCGGATGAGGATCGGTTCTACCGCCAGACCATTGGGCAGGCGCAGCAGCATCCCGCTGTTGCGATAACGTTCCGGGTCAACAGCTTCGTCCATTTCCAGACGCTTTAGCCAGTGCTTCAATTCCTCTTTCAACACGGCTGTCATGAAAATGGTTCGGTTGGAAGATGCTGTTTTTGTCTTTTTGAGCACCAGCGTTGTGGTGCTGCCCTCGCGCTTATCCTCAAACTCCTGCAAGATGCAGCCCTTGCCCGTTTTCGCCAGCGATGCCTTTTGGACACGCTGCATACACTTGTTGATGCGGAATGTGCCTGTACCATCTGCTCCCTCAAAATCAAGATCTTCCGGGGTCAGACCAGCGACTTCGCCCTCACGCAGTGCGCCCACCAGCGTAAGATGGACTGCCAGATGCAGAATCGGGTCCTCCATGCTGGCAAGTGCGGCCCACATCTCGTCTGCATCCCAGATGGCACGCTCTTGAATTGACTTTTTAGGGCTGTCCACCGGAACGGGGCTTTTGATGAGGATGCCCCACTCCACCGCATACTGAAACGCCGTCCGCAGCAGGCGGTGCACCTCGTGGATGGTCGTGCCGGAGAGAAGCCGCTGCTGCTGTTTTTCCGAAAGCACCTGCTTTTTGCCCTCATAATACTGGCCGCAGGGCGTTTTGCCAAGGGTAGCATACAAATCTTCCAGATGGTAGGGTTTGAGCTTTTGCATCTGCATATCGCCGATATACGGAATAATGAGGTTCTGGACCGTTCCCAGATTGGATTGATAGGTCTGCGGTGCCCACTTGTGCTTGTTGCACTGCTTGGGAAGCCACTCCATCAAAAACTCTTTGACGGTGATGGTGGACGGAATCAGAAAAGTTCCGTTTGCCAGTTCATGTTCGATTTGTTTTTTGCGGTTTATTGCCTCCTCTTTCGTGGAAAAACTTTCCCATTTGTTGCAGTTTTTACCCTGCTCGTCTTGATAAGTATAGCGGACGCCATAGGAGCTGCCGCGTTTCGTAATATATGCCATACGTTATCTCCTTTTTCAAGCTGCCCGGAGCCACGCATCGAAACTGTCTTTCGGGATGCGGATGCTTCCGCCTACCCGCAGGACACGGAATTCGGTGGTGCTGTTGCACAGGTTGTAAGCAGAGCGCAGGCTGATGGCCAGCATTCGTGCGATCTCTTCCACCGTGTACACCAGCTTTGTAGTTGCCGGGCTGTCAGTCGGAGACTTGACGGCATTGGTTTGAGTGACCACTTCCATTGTATCGTTATTCGGAATGGTCTGCAAGATATTTTTCGTATAATCCAAAGATTTCACAGTTTCGGTCGCAACAGGCCGAGATTTGTTCATAAGCAAAACCTCCATGTTTCATTTTTAATGTAAGTTCAAAATTGCCTGCTCACTCTGCTCATCCTGCACCTTTTGCGCACTGTGAGCAGGCTGAGCAGGGCTTTTTCAAGTTGATTCTATTTTTTAATCCCACGGACTTGGAACATCAACGGGTAAAAACAGGTCAACGTCTACATTGTGAAAGCCCCGGTTTGTGCCGATGCACTTATCATCGTAGACGATGCCCAGACTTTTCTGATTATCTTTTAGATGGTGGATAAAGGTGGAGGCGGCCAGCGGCTTTTCCAGATTATCCAGACACCAGCGTTCATAGACTTTATAGAAATCCGTAGATTTGCACTTGGCCCCCTGCCGAATTTCAAAGTAGCCCTCAGATTTGAGAAAGCCCAGGATATTGTTGCCCTGCTCCATCGCTTCTTTCAGATTTGCGGCGGTGCGTTCGCTGATGGTAAATTGGTAATTGTTTTGAATCAGCCGATGCAGCCCCTCCAATGCCCAAAGCAAAATGCCCTTTTTTTCGTTCCGCATTTTATCAATGAGAAAAGGATCATCCACCCGGCCAACGGGCTTTTCCTTAGTGGTGAGCAACAATTGGCGGCGATAGAAACCGTTGGACTTGTCATAGAGTGCGTGTAAGCTGCCATTCCCGAAGCAGGCAAACCGAACATACAGCGTACCCTGCACACTCTGCTGGCCCTTGCGCTCAATGTCAATTTTATCTTCCAGCGTGACAAGAGTTTTAATGTTGTTGGTCTGCGGCAGGGCCTCGGTTTTCATGTCATCGTCCACCAGAAGCAGCTTGTACTCCAAGTCTGCACGGGCAAAGCGGTTGGTTTCCACTTTTTGCAGACTTCCTGTGTACATACTGCTGCCAAACAATTCTCGAAGAATCAGCCCGATTCTGGATTTTCCCTCACCGCCCTTGCCGACCATCAGCAGCATTTTCTGCGCTTTGGTAACAGGCAGCAGGCAATAGCCAATGTATTCTTGTAAGGCAGGAATATCTTCTTCGTATAGCAGTTCGTTCAAGAATTGCAGCCAGCGTGTCGGTACTGGTGCTTCTGGCACATAGGAGATGGGCAGTCGGTTCATGCAGTATTCTTTTTCAGGGGTAAAGTGACCGTCCACAAAGTATGTGCCATTTCGGACATGGATGCGGTCTGTCTGAATCTCCGGTGGTTCAGATGCACAGGCCAACTTAATCGCCTGCACAATATGTTCAATCCGCCGTGCTACGCTGGTGGTAGCATAATAGCGAATCTGCTCATAGATTTCCTTCTTCAGCGGAGCTTCATCCTCCACCATGCCATCCACCGTAAATAGCCTGCCTTGAAAACAACGCATGGGGTGCAGGCTCAAAAAGTAATCTGCGAACAATGGTTCAATGATTTTCCCGTTGTCACCCACCCAGTTTCGGGCGGGTGCACTATGCTGCATCTTCGGTTTCCTTGCATCGTTCGATTGCTTTTCCAAGAGCGGTCACTTCCTTTCCGTTCAATAGTTGTTGCTTTTCATTTGGACTTCCCTGCAAAAGAATATCCAGCAGATATTGCACACGGTCTGCATAGTGTAGACTTGCTACAAAACAAGGATGCAGGGATGCTTCTGGATTTTTGGGTGCATAGGCCATGCGCCAATTTGCTAGCAGAGAACGATAGCTGCACAAGATTTTGTAAAGTTGCTCTTTCGGACTTAGCGGTTTTTCCACCGGCTTGCAGGGAAGTGGTTGAAAATTATCTGTTGCAGAAAGTCCAAAATCTATAGCCAGCTTTTCAGCCGCTTGCAGCAGGGACAGTTGAAACAGTTTTGCGGCAAAGTCGATCATATCACCATCCGCTCCACAGCCAAAACAGTGAAACCGAAAATCCACTTTCATGCTGGGATTGCGGTCTGCATGGAATGGACAGCAAATCATGCTGCTGCGGTTTGGACGAAAACCATAGGCTTCTGCAGCCTGTCGAGTAGTAATATTCAGCTTTACGATTTCAAATAAATTGTTGTACTTGAAAATTTTCCTCCTTTACAGTTCCATGCCATGACTACGCTTTTTCGGTTTGGTACGTGTCTGCTCACGCTGTGCGATTTCTTCCTGCCGCTGCTGCAGCTTTTGCAGAACAGACGGACGAGTATTTTCTTTGATTTGCTCCATGGCCGCTTTTTTCACCTCTGGGATATAGAAGAACTGCGTCCCTCTTGACAGAAGGCTCTTGATTGCCCCAATGATATTTTTCCGCAGGCAGAGTATTTGTTCTTCTGCATATTTTCTGGTGCGGAAGTCTGCAATTCGTTCTGGTTCCATTAACCATTCCAAATGTTGATCAATTTCATTTACAGTTTCCTGTAATGCTTTGTTTAATCCAACATCGGAAACCGCAAGGACCGCTTGGTCATAAGAACCATTTACCGCATCATTAAACAAATCGTTTACATCTACCCATTGCGAAAACAGCTCTTCTAATTCGTTCTCCTGGCTTTTAATTTTTTCATTGTTTTTCGAAATCTCTTCAGATTTCCTTATCGCCTGGTTGAATAGTTCAGCATTTTCATCTCGCTGGTTACGGCAATCTTCCAGCAATCCGACATATTGAATACTTTGTTCTTGCAGCTCTTTCTTCTGTTCTGCGATCCGTTCATTTTGCTTTTTCAGGATGTAGTCCTGCTTTTCCAGATAAGCCTGTCCGCCGTATTCTGGTACTTTGTCCAGTTCCCAACCGTGTCGTTTGGCAATCTCAAACAGCATCGTGCGGCAGGCTGCATCAAATGTGATTTTGCGATTGTTGTAGCGTCCAAGGGGCTTGTCTGGTTTTGGCAGTTCAAAACCCAGTGCTTCCAATGCCCTTTCCTGCTGCGGAGCAATCTCGCCATACTTATTTTCACAGTCAAACACATGGCGTTCGTGGATGTGCGGAGTCCCCTCATCCAGATGCAAGGCCCAATCCAGAATGTGAACGTGTTTGCCGAAACGCTCATGGAACTCATCCATAAATTCTGTGGCGATTTGAAAAAGTTCTTTGGGCGAAGCGTGGCTCTCCAGCGTTCCAAGCTGATAGATGCTTTCTTCGGGGCAGGTTTTCTTGCTGGTAAGCAAATCTTCGGGAGAACGGTTTCGTTCCGTGTGCCGGATTTTGGCGTTGCGCTCATTCTGCTTTTCGGTGAAGTTGGTGTAATGGAGTTTGTAGTAGAGCTTTTCGACTTCTTCAAAAGTGTCGGCCAGACTTTCCTCACTCTTGGGCTGCAGAGCAGAGCGGATGCCGTTATAACAATCCCAATAAATGTTTTGCTGGACACGTTCCGGGTCGATATGCTCGCTGTTGGCAATTTCAAAACTGCGGTCATTGTGCTTTGGGTTATAAGTGCCGTGCTTTCCGGCGCGGCCATTGTGTCGGGTAAGTTTCAGCGACCATCTCTCCTTTCTGGGGTCACACAGAGAGCGCCGTGCGCGGGGTAGGGGCAACGCAGTGCAGCGGAGCTGCAAATCTGCCGCCTGCTATGCGCCAGATAATACCCAGTAGGATATGACGCAGGGCATCACATCCACTGGGCAAGGCTGCCGCCCTTGACCCGCGCAAAGATCTGCGATCTCTGCACTCTTGCGCCGAACAACCTGACAGACAAGACTTGTGAAGTCCTCTCTGCCAGCTTGCCCGGTTCTTCTTCGGTGTCGGTCTGCCCGCAAGCTGTTCCTGCCCGATTTCCTCCGGCATATGGCTTCTTCTTGGTGCGCTCTTGTCGTGGCGGCACTTCTCCGAAAAAGCATATTAACTTGCAGCCGATCATGTTGTTGTCAAGGTACAGTGTGGTTTTGTAAGAAGTTGTGGACTTTCCAAAATGCCAAGGGGTTCGTTTCTGAAAGTAGTCCCTACACCCTATACAAACTTAAAGGGGTATTTTTAAACGGGGTCTTATGAAAATTTGGGAAATTTTCACTTTTTCAAACAACCTCCTATAACTATAACATTCTAAGAAGGGTGTTTGGCAACCTGATTTTCAAATTTTGTTTGGAAAACTTCTTACACCAATATGAATCTTAAGAGCCCTTTTTGAATACAGTTTTGAAAATTTCACAATTTGGGACAAAAAGAAAAACGGCAAAGCAGATAAAATCCATTTTACCGTTTTGTGTCGATGGCGCGATACGCGCAAATTACTGTCTTGGGCTTTTCCGATAATTTGCCTTATGAGAAGATCGGCAAAAATGAGCCTGTCTGCATTGCAGA
>ERZ791919.407-NODE-407-length-47738-cov-20.003335_pt1 | contig 47738 bp, 44 predicted proteins | sample MGYA00510137_ERZ791919 | MGnify/ENA primary metagenome ERZ791919 (study PRJEB30046, sample SAMN00792059) | human gut metagenome | study: EMG produced TPA metagenomics assembly of the A metagenome-wide association study of gut microbiota in type 2...
CGCCGTTTCTTTGCGCTTGCACAAACTGATGACGACTTGCAGGGACACGGTAGCCGATTGGAGGTTAATCTGCCGTGTCCATTTTACTTTTCCATAGCGTTCATGATCTGCACCAGCTAAAAAAAGCGTAGCCCCTCCATCGGAGCAGTCCGGCTTTGAAAGTGAAATTAAACATCATGTAACAGGATATTTATTTGCTTGCGTCCGCATAGCGTCATGCTGTGCGGGCGTTTTTATATGCCCGCACCTTGGGACAATTTGTCCCAAAGCAGCCAGCCCCGGCTGCCGATCCCCGCCGTTCCTCCGTTCTGTTCACCCACCCACACATGAACTGAATGGAGGAAATACAAATGACGACCATCAATCTGAAGGACTTTTACGCTTGGTACACCCATGATGAATACATCGAAGTTTCCGACGAAGTGGCCGCCGAGCTGAAGGCGGACAAGCTGTATGAGGCAGCCTATCAGCGGCGCACGACCCGCAACAAGGCGCAGTATTCCCTCGACTGTGACGATGGGATCGAATACTCGGCCTGCCTGCATGAGCCGACACCGCAGGAGCTTCTGGATCGCATGGAGCTGTTCGTCCACCTGTGGAACGCCCTCAACTCTCTGCCGGAGGTGCAGGGCGTCCGGGTAGAGGCACATCTGATCCTCGGCAAGAGCTACCGCCAGATCGCCCGGGAGCAAGGCGTTGACAAGAGCGCCGTTCGCCATTCCGTCAAAAGTGGTAAGGCAGCCATGAGAAAATATTTGAAAAAATTTCTCTAAGGGTATCTCCATTTGCCCAATTTTTGTCCTTGGTATATGAGAGGTAGTTTTCACTTCTCCGCAGCAAAGTAGTTGATGCTCCGTCACGGATCGTCGCTGTCCGCTGTGAGGGAGCGCCGCATTGAATATGAGCTGTCTTATGACAGGCCAACAGGAGCGGGTGCGGCGCTCCCACCTTTCAAAAACACCTTGGGACATTTCGTCCCAAGGTCATAAGCCGTAGGCCAGCGTTTTTATGAGGCGCTGGCCTTTCCCTGTTGCCGAGAATTGAAAAGGAGGTCTTTATGCAGCAGAGAAAACAACATACCGCATTTGCTGTGGATGGCTACGCCATCACCGCCAGCTTCGCAGACTGCAAAAATGCGGCAGCGCTCCATCATGTAAAGCAGATTCTACTATCTTCCTTTGCCAACAATACGGCAAAAAATAGCTCCGGCGACATCCTTGCAATCCCTCCCGAACAGAGGGATAATAATAGTGGGGGTAGTCCCTATGTACCTTGAAAACTTCATATTCCCCGCGTATTGATTGCGTTTTTTCATTGACCCATCGACAAATGAAAGGACGGATCAATATGATGATGGAAAACAGAATGATGACAGGTAATCGGGTCGATTGCCTATACCGCGTGTCCACCGACAAGCAGGTGGACTACAACGACAAAAGCCAAGCCGACATTCCCATGCAGCGCAGAGAGTGCCATCGCTTCTGTGAAAAAATGGGATGGACGATCGTTCACGAGGAACAGGAGGACGGTGTGTCCGGGCATAAGGTTAGAGCCGAAAACCGGGACAAGCTGCAAATCATCAAGGAACGAGCCAAACAGGGAAAATTCGATATTCTGCTTGTGTTTATGTTTGACCGCATCGGGCGTATCGCTGACGAAACGCCCTTTGTAGTGGAATGGTTTGTCAAGAACGGCATCCGGGTCTGGAGTACGCAGGAGGGTGAGCAGCGTTTTGATAATCACACGGACAAGCTCACCAACTACATCCGCTTTTGGCAGGCTGACGGCGAAAGCGAAAAGACTTCAATTCGCACAAAAACCGCTCTCGGCCAGCTCGTCGAGGACGGCGGTTTCAAGGGCGGTCTTGCTCCTTATGGGTATGACCTTGTAAAGAGCGGTCGCTTCAATAAACGCAAGCACGAGGTTTTTGAGTTGGCTGTCAACGAGGCAGAGGCCGCTGTGGTACGGATTATCTTTGACAAATATGTGCATGAGGGTTTCGGCTCTCAACGGATCGCCACCTACTTAAATAACCTCGGCTATCGGGCGAGAACGGGTAAAATGTGGCATCACGCCAGCATCCGGGGTATCATTTGCAATCTTACATATACCGGGGTGCTTCGCAGCGGCGAAAGCCGCTCCCAAACGCTGCCCCACTTGCAGATCATAACGCCAGAGCTGTTTGAGGCCGCACAACACATTCGTACCTCCCGTGCCAACTCCGCCGAACAGGAGCGGCGTGTACCGCTGAATACCCGTGGTCAGTCCTTGCTGGCCGGGAATGTCTTTTGCGGGCATTGTGGCTCCCGGCTGGCACTCACCACCAACGGCAAGGCTTACCCGTGTAAGGAAGATGCTCACCGCATTGTAAAGCGTGTGCGGTATATCTGCTACGGCAAGACCCGCAAACAAACCGAGTGTGACGGACAGACTGGCTACACGGCACATATACTTGACGGTATCATTGATAAGGTGGTGCGGCAGATCTTTGAGCGGATGAAAGCAATCCCTAAAAGCGAGATCGTCAATATCCGTTATCGTGAAAAGATGGAAGAACGGAAGGCGCTTCTCAAAAGCGCTAAATCCGACTATGCCAAGGCTGCCGCCGAGCTTGATACGCTCCGGGCGGAGGTCATTAAATCCCTCCGGGGCGAAAGCGCTTTTCCGCAGGACTTGCTTAGTTCTCTGATCTCTGACTGTGAGACAAAATGTCTCGAAGTTCAGCATACTATGGAGACAGCGCAGGCGGCCTACGACGAGGGACAGGCCATGCTGGATGCCTTAAACGCTCAATACGACGATATTATATCATGGGCAGAAATGTATGATAGCGCCAGCATGGAGTCAAAGAAAATGATCGTGAGCTGCCTGATCCGGCGCGTGGAGGTGTATCGTGACTATCGGCTGCATATCGACTTCAACATTGACTTTGAGCAGTTCAGCGCCGGGCTGGACATTTCGGCAATCGCCGCATAAGAAAAGCCCGCTTCAAAAGAGAAGTGGGCATAAAACAAAAAACTCGCTTTTTTCAAAGCAAGCCTTTATTAAGAATACTCAGCGCACCCGTTTGGTGGAGATAAGCGGGATCGAACCGCTGACCTCTTGAATGCCATTCAAGCGCTCTCCCAGCTGAGCTATACCCCCATATAAGGGGTGCGCTGAGTAATTTCTTATTCAATTAGTGCGGGGGTTGTTTACCGCTTCAACCGGGCTCCCAGCTGAGCTATACCCCCATATAAGGGGTGCGCTGAGTAATTTCTTATTCAATTAGTGCGGGGGTTGTTTACCGCTTCAACCGGGCTCCCAGCTGAGCTATACCCCCACATCGGGTGGTCGGCGCTGCCGACTTGTATAATATAGCAGGGATTTTCGAAAATGTCAACCCCTAATTTTTGTTTTTTTCGCGGTTTGCAAAAGGGAGAATTACGGGGAGAGGCCTACGCCTCTCCCCTGCTTATTCAGACCTTCAGCTGCTTGCCCTTGCCGACCTCGTTGAGGCTGGCCATGACCATGCCGGTGAGGGCGAAGAGAGCAATAACGTTGGGCAGGACGATGAAGTTGTTGAACATATCGGTGACCTCCCAGACGAAGTCACTGCCGGAGACGGTGCCCAGGAAGATGAATACCAAGGCGATAACGGTGTAGATCACGCTGCAGAGCTTGCTGTTCTTGCGGCCGAAAAGGTAGTTGGCGTTGATCTTGCCAAACAGGTTCCAGCTGAGGATGGTGGAGAAGGCAAAGAACAGCAGGCAGATGGCCACGAACTTGGCGCCCAGGCTATCGCCGAATACGGAGCCGAAGGCCGTCTGGGCCAGGTTGGTCTTGCCAAGGGTGGCGGTGATATCGCCGAAGTAGCCGTTGGCCAGAGGGCCGTCAGCGGTGTACAGGGTGCAGATAATGACCAGGGCATTCAGGGTCAGAACGATGAAGGTGTCAATGAACACACCGATCATGGCCACGACACCCTGATCGTGGGCGTGGGCCACGTTGGCTTGGGCGTGGGCGTGGGGCGTAGAGCCCATACCGGCCTCATTGGAGAAGAGGCCGCGCTTGGCACCCTGGGAGATCGCGGTCTTGAGGGCGTAGCCGATACCGCCGCCGATGATGGCCTGGGGCTGGAAGGCATACTTGAAGATCATGCCGAAGGTGGAAGGGACGTACTTGATGCGGGCGCAGAGGATCACCAGACCGCCCAGCAGGAAGATAGCCGCCATAATAGGCACCAGCTTCTCGGTGACGGCGGCAAGACGCTGCACACCGCCCAGGAAGATGATGGCGCAGATGATGACCAGGATGATGCCCATGACCCAGGAGGGAACCCCGAAGGCAGTCTGTATGGTGGAGCCGATGGAGTTGGATTGGACCATGCAGCCCATGAAGCCAAGGGCCAGGATGATAGAGACAGCGAAGAAGCCCGCCAGGAACTTGCCGAATCCGCCCTTGAACGCCGTGGTGATGTAATAGACCGGGCCGCCCTTGATATTGCCGTCAGGCTCAACGATACGGGTCTTCTGGGCCAGGGTGGCTTCGGCATAGATGGTGGCCATGCCGAAGAAGGCGATGATCCACATCCAGAAGATGGCGCCGGGGCCGCCGGTGAGGATAGCGCCGGAGGCACCCACGATATTGCCGGTGCCCACCTGGGCGGCGATGGCGGTGGCCAGCGCCTGGAAGGAGGTCATACCGCTTTTCTGGGCGCCGCCGCGGAGGTTCATCTCACCGAAAAACTTTTTCATGCCCTCGCCGAAGCAACGGACCTGGACAAAGCGGGTCTTGATAGAGTACCACAGGCCCACACCTACCAGCAGGAAGATGAGGATATAGCTGCTGAGGTACTCGTTGATCTTGGATACGATGGGGAACAATACACTTTCTAACATACAATTTCTCTCCTTGCATAAAAAATAGAGCTGCCGGAAAACGGCAACTCTGGAGAAGTCTGGTCAAGCGAAAAACTCGTCTGCTCCGTCCTTTTGCCTGAGAGATTCGGCGCTCGCACGCCTTGCACCTTCGGCACCCAACTGAATGGGATTCTCCAGAGTTCCCTCCCCATCCGGTCTTTCCATTCCGGGCGGTTCATCGGGCTGTATCTAATTGATGGACGTATGTTACCACATAACGGACATCTTTGCAACCCCCTTTTCGAAATTTTATTGGCCGCTGTGTCCATGAACCTCTTGACAATATCGTAAAACGATGTTATAAATATCGTAGAACGATATATAAGGTGGTGACGGCCATGCCGCGGAAAACACTGGACACCCTGTCGGAACCCATGTTCTATGTGCTGATGGCGCTGCAAAGGCGGCCCCTGTGCGGGGCGGATATCGCCCAGTGGGTGTCCGAGCGGACGGAGAAGCGCATCATACTGGGTCCCGGCACACTGTACACCATATTGGGCAAGCTGACGGACGAGCAGATAATCCGGGAAACGGCGGTGGAGGGACGCCGCCGCACCTACGAGACAACGGAGGCCGGAAACAGGCTGTACAGCAATGAGATAGAGCGTCTGCGCCGCTGCCTGCGGGACGCGGATGCGGTACGCGGAGAGGAGGAGCCGCCATGCTGAAAACCATCCCCTACTACTTCTATCAGGTGGACGCCATTGAGAGCTGGCTGGACGAACAGGCGCAGAAGGGGCTTTTCCCGCTGGAAACACGCTTCGGCACCGCCATGTCCTTCCGGAAGGACACGCCCCGCGCCGTGCGCTACCGCATCGACGTAAAGCGGAACATCGGGTACACCGATGAAAAAGCGCGCATCGCCGCCTACCGGGAGCTGGGCTGGGAGTATGTCTGCGACCTGACGCCGTATCTGGACATCTACCGCTGCGACGACCCCGCCGCCCTGGAGCTGAACACCGATGAGGAGACGCTCCATCAGGTACTGGACAGGCGGCTGCGGTCGGATATCCGGCGGGGCTACGCGGGTATCCTGTTTGCCGTTGTCTGGTGCGCGTGGAATCTGTATGAAGCGCTGCGCATCGATGGTGGACTGTACAGCTCTCTGCTGAGCGGCTACGCGCTGGTGGCGCTGTGCTGGGTGCTGCTGGGCGGCTTCTGGCTGGTGCGGCTCGTCGCCGCCATACGCGCCGCGGAGACGACGCAGCAGCGCATCCTGCTGACGCGGGACTATCACTGCACCGCAACGGTGCGTCGGAGCCTGCGCCTTCATCGGGCAACAAATCTCATGCTGGCGCTGGCGCTGGTGATCATTGTCGTTCTGTGGATCACCCTCGACCGCAGCAGAGATATCCCGGTCAGCGATGTGTCCGTACCCACCGTGTCGGAGGTATTCCCCGGCGTCTCCCCCGCTCCCAGCCGGCATCCGGGCAGCCCGCACAACGAAAACTCGTGGGCGTCGGAGTCCCCGTCGCTGCTATACCGGTTGCGCTATGTGCGGCAGCGCGGCGCGTATATGATCGACCCGGAAATCGGCCAGTATCGCAGCAGCTGGTACTATGATGCTGATGTGTACCAGATCGCGTGGACATGGCTGGCGAAGGGCTATGCCCAAGAGCAGGCGCAGGATGCCGGCGCGGAGGCGATCACCGTCCCCGGCTGGGAGTGCGCATGGTACGCCGCAGACGCCGTTCCCTACGGTGGGCAAATGCTGGTGCTGCAAAGCGGCAAGACTGTCTGGCGCATCGGCTACGACGGGGAGCATCGCCTGACGGACGCGCTGGGCGTATTCGCAAGGGCGTGATGCGCGGGGAGCCTTTGAGATCGTGTAGTAACGAGCTTTCCCTGCACGCAAAAAGAACCGCCCGGGGCGGTTCTTTTTTGTTCAGTTCAGCGTGAATGTCATTTTCACCGGGTTGTGATCGGAGTAGGCAAAGCCTGTATCCAAAACAGCGGCACTGTCCACGGCAACATTGGGGGTGACCAGGAAGCCATCCACGGTGAGGACATACTGGCCGTCGTGGTATGGACCGTCGGCGTTGCGGCAGGATGGCACGGGGTCGTTCTCGTCCAGTGGCGCCACCAGCTGCACGTCATAGCTGTCGAACACGCCCTCCGGTATGGGCTGCGCCCAGGAATATTCCTGCTCCGCCGCGCCGAAATAGACGGAGGAGTCCCCCAGCAGGTCCTTGTTGAAGTCGCCGCCGGCCACGCACCAGCTGCCCTTTTCGTACTCCGCCTGCATATCCGCCAGCAACAGCGCCAGCTGCTCCGTGGCGATGGTACCGTCACTGGTGTAGGCAGAGAGGTGCAGGTCGTAGAGCACCAGCTCACCGCCGCCGGAGACGGGGACACGGCTGACGGAGTAGCAGCGGTCCAGGTCCAGAAGCTTCATAAAGCCGGACTCCACCGGCAGCTCCACGCGGTCAGCTGCGGTGATATTCGCCGGAGAGAAGGTCAGCAGGCCGGACCGGGAGGCTCCGTGGGGAGCGGTCAGGGGATACAGAAGATAGGGCGAGTCGTAATTCTGGCAGAAAACGCTGCTCTTGTTGAAGAGGGCAGCATACAGCGGCTCGCGCTCGTCCACATGGTAGGTACGGGTGGAGCCGATATCCACCTCCTGCAGCAGGCAGAAGTCGGCGTTCTGCTGCTTCAGGTACCCGGCGATGGCGTCCATGTTGGCCGTCAGGCGCTCTTTTGACCAGGCGCGGGACTCCGTGCCGCCGTCCATGAAAAAGCCGTAGTCGTCCTCGTAAGCGCCGAAACCGATGTTCCAGGAAACGACCGTATAGGCCGTATTCGTATCGACGGACCGGGCGGCATCGGTGGACTGCACCGGCGTCAGCATCTGGTCGCCGATACGGTGATAGTCGATAAACACATAGGCCACATAGCCGCCCGCCAGCAGCAACAACGCCAGCAGAACGCAGAGAATGATCTTCACCCATTTTTTCACGGCACAGGCCCTCCTTGGTTTACTTTTTTCTGAATGTATAGTATACTCTTTTCAAACGTATTTGAAAAGAGGTATCCTGCTTGAAAAAGATCATTATTCGCTTCAACGCGCCGGTGATATTATCCTTCGCCCTGCTGAGCCTGATCGCCCTGCTGCTGGGCAACTGGACCAGCGGTGCCGCCACGACGCAGTATTTCTCCGTGTACCGGTCCTCTCTGGCCGACCCTCTGACATACGTACGCTTTTTCGGCCATGTGCTGGGGCACTCCGGCTATGACCACTACATGGGCAATATGCTGCTCCTGCTGCTGGTGGGCCCCGGTCTGGAGGAGAAATACGGCAGCGGCACCATGGTGTGGATGATCGCGCTGACGGCGCTGGTCACCGGCCTGGTGAATTTTATCTTCTTTCCCCACACGGCGCTGCTGGGCGCCAGCGGCGTAGTGTTCATGATGATCGTGCTGTCCTCCTTTACGGCGGCGCGGAAGGGCGAGATCCCCGTGACGCTGATCCTAGTGGTGATCTTCTATCTGGGCGGCGAGATCATGGACGGACTGTTCAAGCAGGACAACGTCTCCCAGATCGCCCACATCGTAGGCGGCCTGTGCGGCCTGGTGTTCGGCTTTACCGTGCGGCGGGGACGGAGGTAACGGATGTATATAGCCATCGGCATTGCGGCGGCGCTGTTTGCCGCCGACCGGATATTGAAATATCTGTCCCGGACGGGGAAGCTGAAATGGGAGCGTCGGTATGTGCGCCTGACCCATCTGGAGAACCGGGGGTTCTTTCTGGGGCTGGGACAGAAGCATGAGAAGCTGCTGCGCTGGCTGCCGCTGGGCGTATGGCTGGCGGCGGCAGCGTGTCTGCTGCCGGAGCTGGGCAAGCGGGCCTTCGCAGCACAGCTGGGCATTCTGTCGGTGCTGCTGGGCGGCATCAGCAACCAATGGGACCGGCTGCGGCGGGGCAGCGTGACGGACTATCTCCAATTCCCCCACCGAAAGGCCAAAAAACGGGCGCTGGTGTGGAACCTGGCGGACTTCATGCTTATCGGCGGCGTGGTGCTGACCGTGGCCGGACTGGTGAAGGAACTTATCAAGAAATAAAAAACCGGGCCATCGGCCCGGTTTTTTATTTCTCCTTGTAGTACAAACGGCAGTGGCAGTAACCCTCGAAGTTCGGGTCGGCGATCTGGTCCTTGAACTCCTTGCACATACACCTGTTCTCCTCGGTGCGGGCCAGACGGCAGGGACAGTAGCCGCCGGTGCGTTTCAGGCCCTCGCGGATGGTTTTCACGATCTCGGGATCGTCATTGAGACGGACTTTCACAGAACAGCCTCCTTCCTCTCTGCGGTAAAAGGCCCGCGGCGCGGGCCTTTTATGTATTAACCGTGGGAATTGAACCAGTCCTCGCAGAACTTGGCGATGGACGGAACGATATCCTTGACAAAGCGCTTGGTGGTGTTGATGCACAGGTCGTAGGAGCCCTTGTCGCCCCACTTGCTGTCGCTGTACATCTGGTGGTGCTGGGCACGGTTGCGGTCGATCTGCTTCATACGGGACTCGATCTCCCGGGGCGTCAGATGCTCACCCTGCGGGGCACGGCGCTGGCAGCGCTCGATCTTGGAGTCCTTATCCGCATAGACAAAGATGTTCAGCGGGTCGTAGTCCTTGAGGATAACATCGGCGGCCCGGCCCACGATGACGCAGTCGCCTTGCTTGGCGAAGTTCTCGATGATCTGGCGCTGGGCCACTGCCACGCGGATGGGCTGCTCCATGATCTGGAAGGGCTGCATACCAAAGCGGTGCCCGATGGTCAGCGGATAGGCGGCTTCGATGCTCTTTTCGCCCACGTTGGCCACATAGTCCTCGTTGAAGCCGTTTTCCTTGGCGATCATCTCGATGATCTCGTGGTCGTAGCACGGAATGCCCAGGGCCTTGGCCAGACGCTTGCCCAGCTCACGGCCGCCGGAACCAAACTCACGGCTGATGGTAATGATCCTGCTCATAATGGAATACCTCCTCTTAATACTGATAGCAGCTGCCGCCCACGAACTCGCGGACGATGGAATTCAGCGGCACATAAGGCGTGTGCAAAGGCGGGACGCTCTCCACCACCTCTACCAGGTCGGTGAGGTCGTGCTCCTGCATATACTCCGGCGTCAGTTCCTGCCGGAAATTGGGGATGTTGGCCAGGCACTTGGCCAGGATACAGGGCTCATAGTCGTGGAAGGAGTCAATGTGAATGGCGGCGTTGCTCTTAAAGGGCCGGATATAGTTGACCTCGCCGGCGTTGACGCTCTCGGCACGCTCGACCGTCTCCCGCAGGGAGTGGCCCCGGGTGTTGTAGTCCCGGATGAGCCGGCGGGCCACGCGCAGCTGCTCGGGACGAACCACGCGGTCCTTATTGGTGAGGATACGGGTGCGGGGCGCCACATAGATGCCGGTGGCCGCGCCGCGGATCTTATCGAAAATCAGGGGGTTGAGCATATGGATCCCCTCGGCAATGACAATGCAGTCCTTGTCGCCCTGCATGGGCTTATAGCCGCCGGTAGTTCCAGTCTTGAAATCGTACCAGGGAATATCCACCTGCTCGCCGTCCAGCAGGCGGCCGATGCAGCTGACCAGCAGGTCCACGTTGACGCAGTAAGGGGACTCCCAGTCGGTGGCCTCCGGCGGGCGCTGGTCCAGGGGCAGGAAAAAGTTGTCCATGCTCAGCAGGCAGACCTTGACGCCCAGATTTTCCAAATAGTCGCGCAGGCGCATGGCGGTGGTGGTCTTGCCGCTGCCGGAGGGGCCGGTCAGCGCCACGATGCGGCGCTCACGCCCGGCGGACAGGACAGCCGCCGCGGCGGAGGACACCTTGTCGTGGAATACTTCCTCGCAGCGCAGGACGAACTGCGTCTCGTTGTTCATGGCCTGGTTAATGGTCTCCAGATCGATGATACGCATAAAGCCTCTCCTTTCAAGAGGGGGATAATACTTTATCCCGTATTATAGCACGGTATGGCCGCCGCGTCAAAGGGGCAAAGGCGTAAAAACGCCGCAAAATATACACGCCCCTTTCCCCCGGCCAGTGGCGCAATACTGCCAAAAAATGCAACAAAATGCCGAAACTTTCATTGCAATTTGCCGGTATTTATGGTAGTATGATGTTAGGAATTTAACAATACTGCACAAACCCGCGTACTTCTGTGGCATAGCCGCCATTTCGGTCAGAAATGACGGCGGCGGGTAGCACGAAAGGACGTGAGACTTGTTGGAGCACTCCCCCAAGATCATCGCCGTCGCCGGTAAGGGCGGCGTGGGCAAGACCTCCATCTCCGCCGCCTTTGTGCGGCTGCTGACTGAAGCGTACCCCGACAAGCGTATTCTGGCCATCGACGCCGACCCGGCGGTGGGACTGTCCACCGCGCTGGGCGTTGAGGTGAAAGAGACGCTGGACGACATCCGCAAGAGCATCGTGGCCTCGGTGGAGGACGGTGCGCCCCGGGAGGCCATCGAGCTGCTGAGCGAGGCACGATACCGCATTTTCGACACCATGGTGGAGCAGCAGCGGTTCTCGTTTCTCGCCATCGGTCGGCCGGAGACAGCGGGCTGCTACTGCAAGGTGAACGCCTATCTGAAGGAGGTCATCAACCTGCTGGCCAACGACTTTGACTACGTGGTCATCGACGGTGAGGCCGGCATCGAGCAGATCAACCGCCGGGTGATGGAGAAGGTGACGCATCTGGTGCTCATCACCGATCCCAGCCGCAAGGGTACACAGGTCATCGACACCATCAAGCGGGTGGCCGACGAGCTGGTGATGTACGACCGCTGCGGCGCTATCATCAATCGGGTCACGGACCCGGCGCTGATTCCCTACATCCATATCAACGGCACGGAGATACTGGCCACCATCGGCAGCGACCCACAGCACGCCGCCAATGATATCCAGGGTCTTAGTGTTTTTGATCTGCCGGAGGATGCCCCTGTCATCCGCGGCGCACGCGAAGCCCTGACCAAGCTGGAGATCTTATAATTGAAATACATTAGGAGAGAGGTGTAATTCTTGAGAGACCTGAAGCATCTGATCTACTTCGAGAGCCTGCTGGAGAATGCCGACAATGATCTGGTAAAACAGGCACAGGCGGAGGGGAAGCTGGCCATCGGCTATACCTGCTACCATATGCCTGAGCCGCTGCTGAACCTGCCCGGCTGCTTCTCCGTCCGGCTCCGCGCCCCCCGCACCGGTTCACTGGACATCGCTACCTACTATATGTCCAACTACACCTGTGAATATGCGCGCGCCCTGGTGGAGCGCGGCATGGAGGGCGGCTACCAGTTCCTGGACGCGCTGGCCGGCGTGGACGCCTGTTCCATGATGAACCGCGCCATGGAGCACTTTGAAATTCTGCAGATGAATGACAAGCCCAACTTCTTTGTCACCCACTGCGACATCCCCTACAAGATCACCGACTACACGCTGGACTCTTACGTCAAGCAGATGCGCCGCCGGGTGCTGGATCCCCTGACGGAAAAGTACGGCGTGGATACCTCAGATGCCGCTATCCGTCAGGCGGTGAAGGAGCACAACGAGGTCTGTTCCATCATCAGCGAGATCGGCGAGCTGCGCAAGGAGGAAAACCCGGTCATCACCGGCTATGAGTTCCACGTGCTGAACCTGGTGAGCTTTACCTGTCCCAAGTACCTGATCCTGCCTTACCTGCGAGAGACGCTGACGGAGCTGAAAAAGCGCAAGCCGGATCCCAAGCCCGCCTTCCGTGCCCGCGTGGCCATCGTGGGCAGCGAGATCGACGACCCTCAACTGACGAAGCTCATCGAGGGCTGCGGCGCACTGGTAGTGTCCGACCGATACTGCTTCGGCTCCACTCCCGGGCGGGAGATCATCGAGCTGAGGGATGGGGAGGAGGCCCTGCCTCAGATCTGTATGCACATCATGCAGCACTCCGAATGCGCCCGCTACATCGCCGATGAGAAGGTGCAGCAGCGCCGTGAGACGGCGGACCGCCTGGCACGGGAGTATCACGCTGACGGCATCATCTATGAGCAGATGAAATACTGCGACTACTGGGGCTTTGAGCGCGCGCTGGTGAGCCACATCATGCATGAGGAGTATGACTGGCCGGTGCTGAGCATCGACCGTCTGTACAACAACGGCAACTCCGGCCAGCTGCGGACCCGCGTGCAGGCCTTTGTGGAGTCGCTGGAAATCAAGAAACTCCACAAGCAGAACGGAGGTGCCAACTGATGGCTGACAAGAAGAAATTTCCCAATCCCGAATTCTTCCGCGCCAAGACTGAGATGGACTGGAAGGCGCAGGCCGCCAACCTGAAGGAGTTTGGCTCCATCGCTCTCGATCTCATCAAGGAGACGGACTGGAAAGCCTTTGGCAGGAAACAGAAGGAGCATTTCCTTGACAATATGAACCGTGTAGCACGGGAGGCCAAGACCGTTGCCGCCATGACCTGCGCGGAGCGCAAGGACCTGCTGCTCAACGGCGAAAAGCATCTGGGTGCCCTGTACCGTAAGGGTGACATGGCCACTGTCCGCCGGGAGTGGCGCGGCGTGGAGAGCACCCTCGTCGACTTCTCCGGCTGGCTGAAGGTCTGGGGCATGCTGCTGGCCACCTTCTCCAAGGATCTGATACCCGCCCTGAACACCACGTTCTGGTATCGCTGGATGATCTCCTATATGTGCTGCGTGAGCTTCATGGATAAGAACACCATGGGTCAACGGGGCAACGCCCTGAAAATGAGCCACCTGATGACCTACGACATTTTCCGCTATGTGGCGGAAAATCTGGTATTCCTGGCCAAGTGTGATAAGAAGAACGGCAACAGTTCCGAGCTGAACAAGAAGGTCGTTCTGTTCGATGAGATGACCATGGGCCAGATCATGGCCGGCTTCCCCGACCTGCTGGGTATCCCCTATCAGCTGATGCCGGTGTTCCTGGTGTCCGAGATCGACCAGCTCACCTGCGTGCCCTACATCGACGCCGTGGAATCCTTCGGCCTGCCGGCGGACTGCTGCCCGGTGCCGTCCTCCGAGTGCGGCGCTCTGGTCATCGACGCGCTGCCCCACATGGGCAAGTGCTTTATCTCCTCCTCCATGCCCTGCGACGGCTCCACTATGGCCTCCAGCTATATGTCCCGCCGCTTCCCCGACCTGCCCGTGTTCCACCTGTGCTTCCCGGTTCGGTATGAGGACGAGGAGACGGTGCAGATGGGCGCCGAGGATATCCGGGCGTGCATCAAGTTCATTGAGGAGCAGACCGGCGCCAAGTGGAGTTGGGACGCCTACTTCTCCGCCATGAAGCGCTTTAACGAGGAGACGCGGTATGAGCTGGAGAAATGGGAGGTCAACAAGACCGCCTATCCCCAGATCATCGGCCCCAGCTACGAGCTGTTCCGCAAGTGGAACTACGAGATGGACGGCGGTATCGACCCGCGCGTCATGAAGACCTGCCGCAAGGTCAACGACCTGCTGATGCAGTCCTACCAGCGCCGCGACGAGGCGTGGGTGGGCAAGATGCGCTACCGCGGCATCGTGTGGAGCTGCCCCGCCCACTACTACGCCAACTTCTCCAACTGGCTGGCCAACTGCTGGGGCATCAACATCCTGGTGGAGATGGAGTCCCTGAACTTCACCAAGCCCCTGGAGACAGAGGACAAGGAGGAGGCACTGCGCGATCTGGCGCGTCTGTACGAGCGTATGGTCATGCGCCGTCACACCAATGGCGGCTACCAGAACGTGGTGGACGAGCTGTGGCGCCAGTGCGAGGCGTGGAACACCAACATCATCATCATGTACCAGAACGTGGCCTGCAAGAACATGGCCACCGTACAGGGCATCCTGGACGAGCAGGGCCGCGAGCGCGGCTATCACATGATCTGGATCGAGCATGACCTGATGGATCCCCGCACCGTCTCCCGCAAGACCATGCGCGACAAGGTCAACGAGTACATGCGCACGGTCATGCGCGCCGAGCCGATCGATCCCTCCCTCTGCGATTTCGACGACGAAAACTGCATGTAATATTCTCAACTACTACATATATAAAGGAGTTTACGACTATGAAATACTACGGCGGCTGTGATGTGGGTTCCACTTATACCAAGGCGGTCATTCTGGATGAGAACGGCAAGATCTGCGCCGACACCACCATCCGCAGCAAGATCAATTCCGAAGTCTCCGCAAAACTGGCTATGGAGGAGGTTCTGAACAAGGTGGGCTTGAACTCCTCCGAGGAGCTGGGCTATCTGATCGGCACCGGCTACGGGCGCAACAAGGTCCCCTTCGCCGACGAGAATATCTCCGAGATCTCCTGTCACGCCATGGGCGTGCACGTCACCGACCCCAGTGTCAAGGCCATCATCGATATCGGCGGCCAGGACGTGAAGGGCATCTCCATCGACACGGACGGCACCGTGAAGAACTTTGCCATGAACGACAAGTGCGCCGCCGGCACCGGCCGGTTCTATGAGGCCATGGCCCGCAGCTTCGAGATGACGCTGCCCGAGTTCTCCAACCTGTCCCTGACGGCCAAGAACGTCATCCCCATCACCGCGCAGTGCACCGTGTTCGCCGAGAGCGAGGTCATCACCCTGGTGGGCGAAGGCAAGCCCATGGACGAGATCGCCGCCGGTATCCAGATGGCCGTGGCCAAGCGCTGCTTCGTCATGAGCAAGAAGGCCGGCGCCACCGACGCTATCACACTGACCGGCGGCTGCGCCAAAAATGCCGGTTTGAAGCAGGCCATCGAGCACGTGCTGAAGCTGAAGGTCATCGACCTGAAGACCGATCCCCAGCTGATGGGCGCGCTGGGCGCCGCCGAGTACGCGCGGCAGAAGGGCATGGCCCGCGCCTGAATACCTCTTGCCATTTAAGGAGGCTACGATATGTGTAAGGTTTTCAAATTTCTCTTTAAGCTCATCCGTATTCTGGCGGTGGCCGTGGGCGCACTGTTCGTCGTGTACTTCTGGAACCTGGACCAGAAGCTGCTGGGCTGGGCCTATGTGCAGGTCAACAAGATCTTTGACCGCAAGAAAGTGGATATCAAGTTCTGATGGAGCTGTATAATCCGATCATACGGGAGGTGGAGGCGCTTGCCGGCGCCTCCACGCCCAAGCGGTACGCCTATGACCCGGCGGAGGCCTGGGAGGACACCGGGGCTTTCGAGCTGGTCATGCTGCGGGACGCCGCCTATGAGCTGGGCGGCAGCGGCAAAAGCGCGGTGAATTTCACCTGTGTGACCTCCTCTTCCAATCTGGTACCCGGGGACGAGATCGTGGTCTGCGGCCCGGACCTGAACGAGCTGAACGGCGACAGCCACTATGCCCGCATCGCTCTGCTGCGGGTGGGCGATATCGAGTCCGATGACGAGGACGACACGGAGCAGGCCTTCCGGGCCATCCAGGACATGGACTTTGTGAAGTACCATGTGTTCCCCAAGGGCTATATGATCCGCACCAGCTCGGAATCCAGCCGGGAACAGGTGCGTATCAGCCGGGAGGCGGTGCAGAAGGGCATGACGTTCCGCCGCATCGGCGCGGACTTTATCCGGCAGTATAAGCAGAACCGCAACATTCTGGCGGTGAAGCTGCTGTTTATCACCGCGCCGGAGGCGGACTACGCGGCGCTGACCAGGGACGCCAAGACTGTCAAGGACATCACCATGAGCCTGACGAAGATCCTGGAGGGAATGCCCACCGACTGCGGTTCCTGCAACCTGAAGGCCATCTGCGACGAGGTGGAGGGTATGCGCGAGCTGCACTTCGGCAAGGAGCATCACACCACGGAGTGAGCCCTCTCCCCTATCCACAGGCAAAAGAACGGCCCACAGGGCCGTTCTTTTTTGTTCGTGTGCCGAAAGGCCGTCCATCGAAGGACGGATCGCCTTTTGCACAAAAGGATACCCGCCGGAGGGCGGGTATCCCTTTCTTCTTTTCAAATGCGGCGGTCACGCTGCTGGCTGTTGTAGTGCTTTTGCAGGAGAGGATAAATGACCTTGTAGATCAGTTTGTTCTCCAGATTGAGATAATAGATGGTGAACGTGCCCGCAAACAGCAGCGCTGCCGTGATGAGCAGACTTTTCAGCAATTTAGCTGCGAATTTCATATGGTTCCCTCCTTACCAGGCCAGACTGTCATCGAAGTCCACCAGCGTGGGGTCCAGCGGTGTCTCGTTCAGTACGACGGTCATGTATTTGTTGACGGTGTTCCGCATATCCCGCCGGGAGATGGTACGGCAGTCCTCCAGGTCGTGCTCCAGGAATATGAAGTGGAAGCCCAGGTCGCGGGCCTGCTCCTCCATGAGAGCGTGGACACCGTTCATGCCCTTGCAGGCCACATTGTCATTGAAGATGACCATGTCGCAGTTGAACTTGCTGGCCCACTCCCACACAGCGTTGACGTTGTCCCAGCCGCCCACGGCATGGTGGCGCATGACGCCCTTTTCGGAGAAGAGGGCCAGGTCCTGAATGGCCTGTTCCGGGTCGGTGGTGGAGATCATATTGTGGCCCATGGTGGAGTCCATATTCAGCACGATATTGATGCCCCAGCAGTTCTGGACCCAGGTGGGGAAATCTGTGTAATACACCGCGGAGGGCCCCCACAGGAATGCCCGGTGGCGGGTAGTACCGCCGAAAGGCTCATGCTTCCGTTCGTAGGCCTCCAGCATGAGCTTCAGCACCTTGCGGTCGTTTTTAGTGAACTGGTCCTCCTGGCCGTTGACGGAAGCCCAGGAATATAACCGATACAGACTCTCGGCAATGCCGCAGAGGGCGGAATAGGGCGTCTTGAACAGCTCCCATTTCTCCAGCTCGATGCGGTTCTGCTCGTTCATGTGCTCAGCGCGGGCGAACAGGGCCTCCCAGTCGTACTTGACGCCGTAGTTCTCCTGAATAAAGGCGATGGCATCCCGGAGGACCTGGGTGGAATAGGGGTGCGCGCCGGGCTCGTTGTGGATCATGGCCATGGTAACGGGGAAATCCGGCAGACCAAAGCGGCGGCGCTGGAACATGGAGGTGGCCTCGCTGGCGTTGCAGGGCATATTGGTGGTCAGAACAGCGCGGCCCACAATGGGGAAATCGTCGTCGATGGCAACACCGGTCTCCGCCGAGCAGCGGGAGCAGACGTCGGCGGCCAGACCGAAGGACTCGGCCACATCGATGTAGTAGGGCTCCAGGTGTTGGTCGATGTCACAGATGATGAACTCCGGCAGTGTTTGGATGGGGATGGGGATCAGGCCGGGGAAGCCGGTCATAAACAGAGGCGGCATGACCTCGTCCATGGGAACGATGTTGTCGCTGTCCCTTCCGCCGCCCAGACGCTTGTCGTTGGCCAGGACCAGGGCGATCTTTTTCGTGAGGCTGCTGACGATACAGTGCATATTCATGTGGGCGATCTTCAGCTCGTCCTCCCGGTAGCCCTCAAACAGCCGGTCAATAAAGGCGAAGGTGCCCAGATAGGAGCCCATCCAACGGTACTCCCAGAAGCCCTTGAGGATCGGCACCGGGGCGGAGGCCACCATTTTGCCCATGGCCAGCAGGTTGTTCAGCCAGGCGGTGTAGTCCACAAAGGTATCCTTCACACCGCGCCACTCCCGGTGGCGGGCGATACCGGTCTTATCCTCATAGCGGCTGCGAAGACCGCCCTTGCCGTTAGCTGCCTGCCACTTGGGGTCAAAGCGTTCCAGCTTTTTATCGATCACGCCGATGACGGCATTTGTCCACTGCTTCAGTCCCATGGTCACACCTCCTTATGGCCCAGCTTTTTGATCTCCAGACTCTCGACAAAGGCCTGGAAGCGGGTACGCAGCTGACCGACGCTGCCCAGGGTGTACTCCTTCTCGATGGTGCAGCAGGGGATGCCCATCTCCTGCTGAAGCACGTGGCTGGCCAGCACCTTTTCATAGCTCCAGAACTCGCAGAACTTCATGCTCTCGTAGATGATCCCGTCGGCGCCGTAGTCCTCCGCCAGACGGCGCAGCTCACTGTGCCGCTGGTCGATCTTAGCGCCGTCCATAAACCGGACGCACTGGTTGTGGTGCAGATAGTGCCGACATACCGCGTCGAAGGCCGTCTCGCCGCCGTGGATCTTGATTTCCTCTCGGCCTGGGAAGGTGCCGAAGCAATAGCGATCTGCCACCACCATGGCACCGCAGCTCTCCAGCAGCTTGGTAAATTCCGGGTCGTCGATCTCGCTTCCGGCCAGAACGACACGGGCGCGGAAGGGGAATTCCGCCTCCGGCCGGCGTGTTTTCAGCTCCGCCAGCGTCTCCTCCAAATACGGCAAAATCAGGTCGTGGGGACAGACCTGACTCACCAGGACGATGACGTGGTATTCATAGCCGGTGATGACCGGGTTTTCCGCCTTGCGGAGGTCGCCGATCTCCGTGATGACCCGGCAGAGACGGTTGTGCTTTTCAATGGCGGCACGAATCGCATCGTCAGAGGTATCCACGCCGAAGCTGTCGCGCAGGGCGTCCAGTACCTTTGCTTTCAGCTGTGCCTTGTAGTAATCCAGGCTGGTCCTGTCGCCTTTCATGGGTGGGTCGATGATGGTGGTGATGAAGCGGTCGTTCTTCACCGGCTTCAGCAGGGTAAAATGCTCCTCCATGCGCTCCATGGCGGCGCAGCCCTCCGCACCGAACAGAGCGTTCAGATAGTTGAAGCCGCCCTCGATGGCCCGCTCCAGGATGCAGCGGACATAGGGACAGTTGCGGTTTGTCATGTAGTAGGACGCGATCTCTGCGGTGCCGCTGTTGGGGGCCCGAAGGCGGCTGGAAAAGCAGCCTGGCAAATTCAGCAGCACTTCGGGTATATAGTAGCAGTTATATCCCAGAGCCAGCTGGCCCTCCGCCGCGGCGCGCTGGACCAACTCGTTGTTGGCCTGCTGCAAAAGGTCCTCAAACCAGATCAGGTGCTTCAAGTCTTTCATGGGCAAAACTCCTTCTCAATGGGGACTTCTCCCCGGATTTGGGTCGTGGGTCTTGCTGGTTCACACACTATTTATAGTTTAGCATTTTTCAACTATTTTTGCAACTATTTGCGCCGTATTTTTTGTCGTTTTGGAAAAAGAATGACCGCCTCACGGCGGTCATTCTTTTTCTGATGATCTACTGCCACAGGGAGCAGAGCAGGTCGGTGTAGGCGGTGGGATCGTCGATGGGCAGACCGGCGATCAGCTGTGCCTGGTTGTAGAAGACCTGGGCGAACTTTTTGGCTTTCTCCGGGTCGGTGAGCCGGGTCTTTTCGAAGGTCAGGAAGGCGGGGTGATCCACGTTGATCTCCAGAATACGCTTGGCCTTGAGCCCCAGCTCCGGCTGGGCAGCCGTGAAGTACTTTTCCATCTCGAAGGTAACGCCCTCACCGCTGGAAAGGCAGACCGGGTGGGTCTTCAGGCGAGTGGAGGCCTTGACCTCACTCACCTGACCGCCCAGGGCCTCCTTGATAAAGGCAAAGGCCTCCTTGTACTGCTGCTCGTCCTGTTCCTGCTTCTCGGCCTCGCCGGGCAGGTCCAGATCGCCGTCGGTGGCGGAACGGAAGGGCTTATCCTTATAGGATCTCAGGATATCGGACAGAAACTCGTCGGCTTTGTCGGTAAAGTAGAGTATCTCCATGCCCCGGTCCTTCAGCAGTTCCGTCTGGGGAATGTGGTCCACAGCGTCCACCGTGTCGCCGGAGGCAAAGTAGATGTACTTCTGGCCCTCCTGCATACGGGAGACGTACTCGTCCAGCGTCACCAGCTTTTTCTCGGTGGAGGAATAGAACAGCATCAGATCCTGAAGCATATCCTTCTTCTCGCCGTAGTTGTCCATGGCACTGAGCTTGATCTGGCGGCCGAAGGACTGCCAAAAGGACTCATACTTCTCGCGTTCGTCCCGCAGCAGACGCTCCAGCTCGGCCTTGACCTTTTTTTCCAGGTTGGCGCCGATGAGCTTCAGCTGACGGTCGTGCTGCAAAAGCTCACGGGAGATATTCAGGTTCAGATCCGGGGACTCCACCACACCGCGGACAAAGTTGAAGCACTCGGGCAGCAGCTCCTTGCACTTGTCCATGATCATCACGCCGGCGGAGTACAGCTGCAGCCCGCCCTCGAACTCCTCGGAGTAGTAGCGCAGGGGCGCCTTCTCTGGTATAAACAGCAGGGCCTTATAGGTCACGGCGCCCTCGGCAGAGACGGTGATGACACTCAACGGCGGCTGGCTGTCCGCAAAGCGCTGCTGATAGAACTCGTCGTACTCCTCCTTCTTGACATCGGCCTTCTTCCGCTGCCACAGGGGCACCATGCTGTTCAGCGTCTCCCACTCGAACTTCTCCTCATACTCGGGGTTCTCCTGGGTGCTGCCCTCCTTCAGCTCCGGGTGCGGCATGAGCATCCGGATGGGGAAACGGATATAGTCGGAATACTTCTTCACCAGCTTGTACAGGGGGTACTCCCGCAGGTACTGGCTGTATTCGTCCTTTTCCTCCTCGGTGTCGGGCTTGATGTGCATGATGATATCGGTGCCCACCGTATCCTTCTCGCAGGGTTCAATGGTATAGCCATCCACGCCGGTGGACTGCCACTTCCAGGCCTGGTCCTCGCCGTATTTCTTCGTGATGACGGTGATCTCGTCGGCCACCATGAAAGCGGAGTAGAAGCCCACGCCGAACTGGCCGATGATGTCGGTATCGGCGCTCTCGTCACCCTCCACTTCCTGGCGGAATTTCAGACTGCCGGAGGAGGCGATGACGCCCAGGTTGTTCTCCAGCTCCTCCTGACTCATGCCGATGCCGTTATCGCTGACGGTCAGCAGGCGGTGCTCCTTATCAATGGACAGCTTGATCTCAAACTGATCCCGGTTCAAGCCCACCTTGTCGTCCGTCAGGCTCAGGTAGCACAGCTTGTCGATAGCGTCGGAGGCGTTAGAGATGATCTCCCGCAGGAATATCTCCTTGTGGGTATAGATGGAGTTGATCATCAGGTCCAGCAGGCGCTTGCTCTCCGCCTTGAATGCTTTTTTCTTCATACTTGCTCAGATCTCCTTTGCTCTCCCCCGCCCTTCCCTGCGCGGTGCGTGGAAACGCGGGGCTTTGTTTAAGGGAGATGCGCCCTGGCGCATCTCCCTGTGGTATACGCGTTTCGCTTACGCGAATTTTTTGCGGCTGATGAGCCAGCCCACGCAGGACAGCAGCGCCACCGCGCCGGACACGATCATCACGACCTTGCACACCGGCGGAATGAACTTCTGCACCTTTTTGCCCACGCCGCAGGCCGCCTTGCCCAGCAGGCCCTTCACAGCCTTGCCCACGGCGGACACCGCCGTGCCGGCAGCCTGCAATACGATGTGCGCCAGCTTCTTCGCCAGCTTTGCAGCAGTGGCCAGCGTCTTTTTGGCGATACCGCCCGCCATGTGTAAAAACTTCCTCATGGTCAGCCCTCCTTCGTTTTATACCAGTCGATGATCGGGGTCAGGTTCTCCGCGCTGACGGCGCTGGCACCCTTGGTCGCCATGTCGTAGGTCAGCTGCTGGGCGGGGCTGAGACTGGCCTTCCCCGCCAGCGTTTTGCGGATCTCTTTGCACTTCAGCTGCATGATCCACTTATAGGGTCCGTGCAGCTTGTTGATATCGAAGCCGCCCTGCAGGGTGAATACCGGCACCTCCGCCGGAATGCCCATCTTGGCCCGGACCTTCTCGGCTCCGGCCTGACTGGCGGGACCCATGCCCACGGCGCAGACGGCGCGGATATCAAATTCTTTGGCCGCTTTCGCATATCCCTGGACCTTGCCGGCCATGAGCCAGCCCAGGTAAATGACCGCCCTGCCCGGATGGGGATCGGCGCCCCACTTGGCGTCGGTCACAGGCAGATCCAGTGCGGCGCCCAGCAGACGGGCGTACTGCGCCGTGTAGCCGGAATTGGATGTGTAGACGATGCCGGAAATCATAGTCTTCCTCCCTCTCTGTCACTCACGTTTAGTATAGTCCCCCGCCCTGCCGCTGTCAATGCCGCAGGGCGGTATTCAGACATTCTGCCGCCGATGTCCGGAGCGCTACCGCATGAAGCGGTCGATGGCATCGTTCAGCGCCTGGATGGCCTCCTGGTCACCGGCCTCCACCGCATCCACGATGCAGTGGCTGATGTGATCCTTGAGAATGGCGCGGCCCGTGCCGTTCAGCGCGGAGATCACCGCGCTGAGCTGCACCAGCACCTCGGCGCAGTCCTCGCCGCGCTCCACCATCTTCCGCACGGCATCCAGATGGCCCTGGGCCCGGCTGAGCCGGTTCAGCACGGCTTTGGTCTGGGCATGGGAATGGTGGTGGCCGTGGCTGTGCTCATAGACCCGGCCGTTCTCGTCCACATGGGTGTGGGTATGGTTGTGTTCGCTCAAGGGTATCGCCTCACTTGTTATACTCGTATCGGGGCTTGTCCATATCGTACTTCTGCTTCAGCGGATCTCGGCGCTCCATGCGGTCGTAATGGCGGCACAGGAACGGCTCCACACCGTAGAACAGCGCCTTGCCGTCCAGGTCGAAGAAGAACACGGCGAACAGTGCGGCGTAGACGCCCAGTCCGATCAGGACGACCTTTTTCAAAATCTTGAATACAGTTTTCATGTTCTCTTCCTCCTCTTACCAGCTCATAGAATCGTCGAACTCCAGCAAAGACGGATCCAGCGGCTCCTCCTGCATGACGGTGGTCATGTAGTCGTTGATGATGCTGCGGATCTCGGCCCGGGAGACATTACGCTTGTCGGGCAGGGCATGGGGCATCCAGATGGCGTGGATATTGCGGGCGCGGAACTCATCCTCGAACAGGCCGTGGACGCCCTGCATACCCTTGCACAGCAGCTGGTCGTACATCATGACCATGTCGCAGTGGAAGCGCTCCATGTTCTCCCACAGCTCGAAGATGTGGTGCATACCACCCACAGCCATGCGGCGCATCGGCGCCCACTCGTGGTAGGTCGCCATGTCCTCCAGGGTGTGCTCGTAGCCGTCGGTGCGGAGGGTCATGTCGAACATCAGGGAGTCCATGTTCATGACGGTGTTCAGGCCCCAGCAGTTATAGGCCCAGGTGCACCAGTTGGAATAGTACAGCGGCGCACAGGACCAGGCAATGACGCGGTGGCGGGTCAGCGGGAAGTTGTTGATGCGCTGCTCCACGCACTTCTCCATGATCTTGCGGACCTTCTTGTCCGTCTCGTGCCAGATGGGCAGATCGCCGTACTGAGACTGGTAAATACGGTACAGCGCCTGGGACACGCCGTTGATGGGATAATAATTGGTGTTGGCCGCAACATCCCACTTCTCCCACTCGAAGCGCTGGAGCTCGTTCTGGCTCTCCAGCTTCTTGCACAGCTGCTGGTAGTCGAAGGGAACGCCGGTCTGCTCCTCGATGAACTTCCACGCCTCCTCGATCTCCTTCATGCAGTGCTTGTGGACCAGCGGATCGTCGAACTGCATGGGCTGGGGCATGGCGAACAGGGGCTTGTCGATGAGCCAGTCCTGAATGATGGACGTGGCCACGGAGCCGTCGCAGGCCTCGTTGGAGGTGATGACCGCCTTGTAGTAGTCGGGCACATCATCCAGCACGAACAGTCCGGCCTCGGCCTGACACATGGGGCAGGGGTCGCCGGGCAGGCCCAGGGACTGCACCGCGTCGATGTAGTTGAGGACCGTGTGGTTGTTCACATGGCAGGTAACGAAATAGGGGATCATCTGCAGGGGGACGTTCTCCACTTCCTTGCTGAAGGGATAGAAAATGCCGCCCCACACCGTCTCGTCGTGGGCGATGGTCTTGTCGTGCCGCGCCTGGACCTTCTTATTCCCCTTGTTGGTGTTCAGGTCGTTGCGGAACATCTGCATGAACTGGTAGATAGTGGCGTTGGTCATGGCCCGATAGTGCAGCGGACAGGCGCGCAGCGCCTCACCCCGCAGGCCCTCCATGCCGCGGTCGAACCAGTGGAGCACGGGCAGATAGGTCTGGCCCATCCAGCGATAGCGCCAGCAGCCCTTGGCAAAGGTCCAGATGCCGCCGTAGCGCATCACATCGTAGACCAGCATACCGTAGTTGTACAGCCACACCTTGTTGAAATAGTAGAAGGTGTCCTTCACACCGCGCCACTCGCGGTGCTTGTACAATCCGGTCTTGTCGCAGTACAGGTCGCCCAGGCGGCGCTCGCCGTGGGGCTTGCCGTACCAGAAATCCTTAGCCAGCTTTTTATAATCCGTGGTCTTGACCTTCTCCACCACGTTTTTCAGATCAAATTTCTTCATCTCTTCACGCCCTCCTGGATCTTCTTGATCTCCACGCTCTCAATGAACGCCTGGAACCGGGTACGCAGCTGGCCGCTGGCCGCGTTGATATACTCCTTCTCGATGGAACAGACAGGATAGCCGAAGTCGCGCTGGAGAACGACGGTATCGATGACACGCTCATAGCTCCAGTACTCGCAGAACTTGTTGGAGGCCACGATGATGCCGTCCGCCTTGTACGCCTTTGCCAGGTCGGCGATGTGCTGCTTGCGCTGGCGCATCTCATGCTGCTCCATAAAGCGGGTGCACTGGCTGGTGAGCAGATAGTGGCGGGCGATGGCACGCAGCGGCGTCTCCCCTTCCCGGATCTCGATGGGCAGACGGGACTCCATGCCGCCGTAGCAGTAGCGGTCCGCCACCACCAGGGCGCCGCAGCTTTCGATAAGCTTGGTAAAGTCCGGGTCGTCGTTCTCGCTGCCGGCCAGCAGGACCTTGCAGCGGTACTGGGGTCTGGCGTCCGGCTCACGGGTCTTCAGCTCCTCCAGCGTCTCGCGGAGCTTGTCGATGATCAGGTACTTGGGACAGGCCAGGGTCACCAGGTTGATGACATGGTACTCATAGCCGGTGATGGTGGGCACGTCCAGCTTGCGGTAATCGCCGATAGCCTGCATAATACGGCAGAGCTCGTTGTGGCTCTCGATGGTCTGGCACAGGGCCTCGTCAGAGGTGTCCACGCCGTAATTGTCATGGAGGAAATCCAGGACGTGGGCCTTGATCTGTGCCTCGTAATGGTCAATACTGTTTTCCGTCTTTTTGAACGGGACATCCATGAACTCGCACTTGAAGCGCTCATTCTGGATGATATCCATACGCTGGAGGTGCTCCTGAAAACGGCAGGTCACGGTGCAGGTCTCGGTAGCCAGCTGAGCATCCAGGAAATTGAAGCCGCCCTCCAGGGCACGCTCAAGAAGGCTGCGGCCGTAGTGACAGGTGCGGGAAGACATATAATAGGTCGCCATATCAGGGGATGTGCAGCGGGGGGCGCGCAGGCGCACAGAGAAGCAGCCGGGCAGGTCCAGCAGCACCTCCGGCATGAAATAGCAGGTGTAGCCTAAAGCCAGTTTTCCGTCACTTTTCGCCTGCTTCACCAGGTCGTTATTGGCCTCTTGCAGCAGGTTCTCAAAGTAAATCAGATGTTTAAGGTCCCTCATCTCTCGTCCTCCTTGCTGCGCGGAACGCGCAGTATTATCCAGTAAAATTATACATAATTGCAGAAAATTTGTCAATGAAATTGTGTTGTTTGCACAGATTTCGGACACTTTCAGGAGATATGTCTGTTATCGTCTGTTTTTTGACGATTTGGGGAGGAAAATTGACTTTTCAGCGCCGCCGTGGTAGAATAAGCACAGAAAAAACGGAGGTGCGGATATGTGTACTATTGACGAGAAAGCGGCCGTACATTCGGCCGATCATGCCGGTGCAGACGCGCCGCACACACACGCCCATACCCATGAGCATGGGCACGATCACGGGCATACGCATGAGCACCACTCGCCGGAGGAGACGGTGGCACTGCTGGCGTACATGGTGACGCATAACCAGCACCACGCCGAGGAACTGCACGAGCTGGCCCACAGCGTAGAGGGCGAGGCCGCGCAGCTGCTGCACGAAGCCGTGGTGGACCTGACCGTGGGCAACGAGAAGCTGGCGGAGGCCCTGCGTATCCTGAAAGGAGAGGAATAAACGATGTGTCTTTCCACAGTATGGACGGCGGAACGGCAGCCGGTGTGCAAAAACGTGGCGTCCGTGACACAGAAGGACGGACAGCTGGTGTTCACCGATATCATGGGTATCCCCACGGTGGTAAATGGGCAGATCGAGAAGATCGACCTGATGGAGAACGAGATCATTATCAAGAAAGCGACCGCCTGATGGCGGCCGCTTTTCTGTCTGCCGGCGGAGCAAAAAAGAAAGCCCTTACGGGCTTTCTTTTTTGTTGACTTAGTGCCGCTTTTTGCCGGCCCACGCCATGCCGGTCACGGACAGCACCGCCGTCACCGCGTAGATACCCACACCCGCGTCAAAGGTCTTGGGAGAACCCTTGGTGGTGGTAGACGTGGTGGTATCGCTGGTGGGGGAATAGTAGTAATAGGAGTTGGAGGACCAGACCGCGATGAGCGTTACGCCATCACTGTAGTCAGCACGCACTTCTGCTCCATCTCCGGCAACAGTCTCTGCAAAAATCTTGCTTTTCACTTCCTCACTGGAAAGCGGACCGGCAAAGAGGACCCGCGTACCATCGCAATCTAAGACTTTCCAGCCCTTAAAGGTATAGCCGCTGCGCGTAGGCGTAGGCAGTTCAAAATTGTCTTTCGACATCCGCAATGCCGGCTTCACACCGGTGCCGTCAGCGTAGTCGATATGGAAGGGAACATCTCCCTCATCATCGGTGCCGATCTTCGTTATCTCACTGCTGTCATCGTCCTTGGCTGCCGCCGCTGCGGAATCAAAATCGCCGTAATAGCTGTACTTACCGCCGGCGTAGACCTCGTACTTCAATCCATCGGCAAGATAGGTCGGATCTACGCTATTAGAGAACGTGCCGCCGGAGACAGAGAGATTTGTCTTTTCTGCTGTAGCCGCCCTTACAACCGTACCAATAAATTCTCCGGAGTTAATCGCGGTAGATACCTTTTTTTGTACCTCTTCAGGATTATTCTGAACATTGCACTGATAGACGGCCGCCGTGGCTTCAAACTTACCGCCATTGATGATAACCTCTATCGCTTTGTGCGTATTATGCTGAGAAATGGCAACAGCCGCATTGGTCACCGTTGTACCGTTTCCGTTAGCCTCCGCCGTAACCTCACCCTTGCCGCCAGTGACTTCACAATCACTCAACGTCAACTTGCCGGCGCGAATTTCAATGCCCGTAACAGGTGCTGTGATCATACAGCCGGTAAAGGTAGACGTACTGTAGCCAGCCAAATAGACTGCACAGCCCGTATCCGGAGCAGCCGCGGTACCAACGCTCTTAATCACGGCGTTTGTCACCGACAAGGTGGACGCGTCCGTACTGACGGCACCGTTGATGTAAATGGGGCAATAAAGCTCACTCTCATACGTACCGCCATTGATTTCAATGTGGCCATCCGTCCCTGCGGTGATCATCAGCGTACCCACCAGTTTAGAGCCCTCTTTAGTTCCATCGATCGATATCTTATGGCCATTTTTTGCGCAAAACATTACTCCATAGGGTGCCGAAGATGTCAATACATGCCCATTCAAATCCACCTTAATGCTCTTGTCCTCCAAGTTGATGCGTCCCGAAGTACAATTCTCCAGCAAAGTAATCGTGGCATTGTCACCAGCCGCTTCATAGGCGGCTTCCAGCGCCGTATACTTTACTCCATTGACTTCTGCGACATCGGCTGCCGCCCAGCTCACGCTACACAGTCCCAGCGCCATGACCAGTGCCAGTATGGTTGCCAACAATTTTTTCATTGTTTCTACCCCGATTTCTTTAGATTTCCGCAGGGGCCATCGTTTTAACGAGTTTAAAACGCAAATGCAGAGGTACCTCTGCCACCCTGTCGGTTGGTTTCATTATAACAAAGATTTCCTATTTGACAAGGGTTTTTTGAATAATTCTGGCATGGAAAACGAAAAATGACCGGGATACCCGGTCATTTTTCACTTTATCTGCGGACGACCTCGCGGCCGTCGGACCACACCGACACGATATTGTGGCGGTGGGTCATGTAGATGGCGCGCTCGAAGCGCTCCCCCACATTCAGGGGATGGGCGGCCTCGGGGAAGTCGCCGTCGTCGATGACCACGGCGTGGAGCTTATCTCCCACGGCGAAGCCCTCCCCTGCCCCGAAATACTTGTGGCCGGAGGTGGTGCCCAGGTAATAGCCCTCGGCCACGGTCAGGAATTCGGGGTGCTGCTCGTCGGTGACGCGGCGGGCCTTGGAGGTACGGATGGACATGGTGATGACCTTGTACATGGGCAGCTGGGCGCCGCCGGCGATATCGCTGCCCAGGGTGACCCACAGGCCCTCGTTGACCATACGGCGGACGGGGCAGATGCCGGAGCAGATGTTCACGTTGGAGTCGCCGCAGTGGACCACCACCACACCGGCGTCACGAATGGCGGCGCGCTCGCGCTCGTCGGACCAGACGCAGTGTGCCATGAGGGTATGGTCCTTCCAAAGGCCGTACTTGTCGTATGTCTCCCAATACTGGCTGCACTCGGGGTGCAGCTCCTTCACCCAGGCGATCTCGTTGGTGCTCTCGGACAGATGGGACTGAACATACAGCCCTCTTTCCGCCGCGATACGGCCCAGTTCGGCCATGAGCCCGTCGGTACAGCTGGGCGTGAAGCGGGGCGTGATAATGGGCTTGACGTGCTCAAAATGGCAGGCATCCAGCCAGCGGAGCGTCTCCTGCACGGACTCCTCTGTCGTCTCCTGCAGCTTGCCGGGCAGGCCGTTGCGGTCCATGTTGACCTTGCCCACATAGCCGGTGACGCCGACGCGCTCCAGCTCGTCCATGAGGACGAGGGTAGCGTCGGTGTGGAGGGAGGAGAACATACAGACGCGGGTGGTGCCGTTGGTGATCAGGTCTGTAGCCAGCCGGCGGTAGACGCGGCGGGCGTAGTCCAGGTCGGCGAACCGCGCCTCGGTGGGGAACGTGTAGGTGTTGAGCCAGTCCAGCAGCGGCAGATCCATCCCCATGCCCAGCATGGGGTACTGGGGGGCGTGGAGGTGCATATCTGCGAAGGACTGCATGATGATGCGGTCGCCGAAATCGCGGACCTCCGCGCCCTCCAGATGGGCGGGCAGATCGGGATAAAGGCCGGTAATGACGCCGTCCTCCAGCACCAGGCAGCCGTGCTCGAGAATATCCAGGCGGCCCATGGCGGGCGCATGGACGATATTGCCGCGTAAGACCTGTGTCATGGTGAGGTACCTCCTGCAAGCAAAATAAAAATGGATGCTCCGATGCACCCTGCATCGAAACACCCATAGCAGAGCCGACGGCGGCTCCGTAGAAACGCCCCGCGCCATGTCAGCGGGGCTATATGAGCTGTATTACGGGATACATTGTACCATATTCCTGATGGATTGGCAAGAGAAAATCCCCGGCAAATGCTGTGCATTTGCCGGGGGATGCTGCATTTTACTCCACGGTGACGCCGCGCTTCTTGAACTCCTCGACCATCAGATCCAGGTCGGGCTCGATGTGAATGGGCTCGCCGGCGGACTTGATGGCGTTGGCCACGTCCTTCAGGCCGTTGCCGGTGACCACGGACACCACGGTGGCGTCGTGGGGAATCAGTCCCTGCTCGCAGGCCTTCTTCAGCGCCGCCGCACCGGTGACGCCGGCAGGCTCGCCGAACACGCCGCAGGTACGGCCCAGCAGCCGCTGGGCGGCCAGGATCTCCTCGTCGGAGACGTTGACGGCGATACCGTTGGACTCGCGGATGGCCATGAGGGCCTTATCTGCATTGCGGGGCACGCCTACGGAGATGGAGTCGGCGATGGTGTTCTCCTCCATGGGCTCCCAGGGCTTGTCCTCCTGGATGGCGCGGTTGATGGGATAGCAGCCCAGGGACTGGGCGGAGATCAGGCAGGGCAGCTTGTCGATGAAGCCGATGGCGTACAGGTCTTTAAAGCCCTTCCACACACCGGCGATCGTGCAGCCGTCGCCCACGGAGATGGCCAGGTAGTCGGGCATCTCCCAGTTCAGCTGCTCGGCGATCTCCAGTGCCACGGTCTTTTTGCCCTCGGAGAGGTAGGGGTTGATGGCGGCGTTGCGGTTGTACCAGCCGTACTTGTCAATGGCGGCGGCGGACATCTTGAAGGTGTCCTCATAGTTGCCCTTGACGGAGATGACGTTGGCGCCGAAGATCATCAGCTGGGCCACCTTGCCCTTGGGGGCGCGCTCCGGCACGAAGATATACGTCTTGATCCCCGCGGCGGCGGCGTTGCCGGCCAGAGAGCTGGCGGCGTTGCCGGTAGAGGAGCAGGCGATGGTCTTGGCGCCAGCCTCCATGGCCTTGGCCACGGCCATGGCACTGGCACGGTCCTTCAGGGATGCGGTGGGGTTCTGGCCATCGTCCTTGACCCATAGACGCTTGATGCCCAGCAGCTCCGCCAGCTTCGGCTCCTCGTACAGGGGGCTCCAACCCACGCGCAGCGGCGTGTCGGGCGTGGTCTCCTCCACAGGCAGCAGCTCACGGTAGCGCCACATGGAACGGTTCTCGCGCTTGGCCAGCTTCTCCTTGGTCAGCACGGACTTGATGTAGTCGTAGTCATAGACGATATCCAGGATACCGCCGCATTCGCAGTTGGTCAGGTCGGGAACGGCGTCATAGGTCTTGCCGCAGCGGACACATTTGCCGTATTTTACGTTTTTCATGGTGGTTCTCCTTATATGAAATAAGAAATACAGGGCGGGGCGAGAGCCCCGCCCTGAGGCGTTGTTGCGGTGTTTTCTTACAGAGCCTTCAGCAGGCCGGTGGCCTCGTTGAACTCGTTGATGAGCTCGTCCAGCTCCTTGGCCTGTGCGTGAACGGCATCCCAGGTGTTCTTGGTATCGTACCACTGGGCGTTCAGGTCCTCCACGTTCATCTGCTGCTGCTCCACCCAGGTGTAGTACTTCAGGTTGTGGACACGCTTGCGCTCGGTGTAGGTCAGCTCCAGCATGGAGTCGGTCTTCAGGCCCAGCATGTGCAGGTTGTGGTCCAGAGACGCCTCATGAGCGTTGTACGCGCCGTACATCTGGTTCAGCTCCTCGATACGGGACTGGTACATGACAGCGGAGTCGGTCAGCACGGTGCCCACCACGTCGTTCTCGGTCAGCTCGTAGTACTTGGCCATCTTGATGCAGCACAGGACGTTGGCGATACCGGAGATGCCCAGCCAGGTCATCTTCTGGACTTCCTCGTCGGACATACCCAGCTCGTCCTTCATGTACTTCTGGCCCTCGGGGGTGTTGAACAGGCGCAGCAGGCGCTGGCTGTCCTCGTCGTCGATGGCGATGGCCATATCGGTGTTCTTCACGTTGTGGATCCAGGGGATGTGCTTGTCGCCGATACCCTCGATGCGGTGGCCGCCAAAGCCGTTATCCAGGATGGTGGGGCACTGCAGGGCCTCGCCCACGGCCAGCTTCAGGTGGGGATAGCGCTCCTTCAGCAGATCACCGGCGGACATGGTGCCGGCGGAGCCGGAGGTAAAGCAGGCGCCGGCGAAGTTCTGGCCGGGCTTCTTGACGGCCTCGAACAGGTCAGCCAGGGCGTAGCCGGTGACGTTATAGTGCCACAGGGGATTGCCCATCTCGGCGAACTGGTTGAAGATCATCATGGTGGGATCCTGCTTCAGCTCCCACGTCTTGTCGAAGATCTCCTTGACGTTGGACTCGCAGCCGGGGGTGGCGATGATCTGACCGGCGATGGACTTCAGCCAGTCAAAACGCTCCTTGGACATATCCTGGGGCAGGATGGCCACGGACTCGCAGGCCAGCAGCTTGGAGTTGAAGGCGCCGCCTCGGCAGTAGTTGCCGGTGGAGGGCCACACGGCATGGTGATAGGTAGCATCGAACTGACCGGTCACCAGGCGGGGAGCCAGGCAGCCGAAGGAGGCGCCGACCTTGTGGCAGCCGGTGGGGAACCACTTGCCGGACATGGCAATGATACGGCAGGGCACGCCGGAGAGCTTGCTGGGGATCTCCACATAGTTGGGGACCGCCTGGAACAGACCGCCGGACTCCTTGGCCTCGTTGTGCCAGGAAATGCGGAACAGGTTGACGGGATCCACATCCCACAGACCGGTGTGGCTCAGCTTGGCCTTGATCTTCTCGGGGATCAGGTCGGGGTTCTGCATCTGGGCGATGGTGGGGATGATGACGTTGTTCTCCTTGGCCTTCTGGATGTTATGCGCCAGACCGACTTTGTTGATGGACAGATCGATTTTACCCATGTTTCTTTTCCTCCTGTTGTTTGTTCGCATCGATATAGGAATATAAGGTGTATTTGGAAATACCGAAGTATTTTGCCACTTTGTCGCCGGACTTGGTGACCAGGAACGCACCCGCGTCGCTGAGGAAGCGGATGGCCCGGATCTTGTCGTCCTTGTTCATCAGGGCCGCAGGCTTGCCCACCAGCGCCACGGACTGCTGGATCAGCTCGTCCAGCACATCGTTGACGTTGATGATCTTCTCCGGCTCGGACTGCTCCCGGTCGCGGGTGAGCATGAACTCGCCCAGCTCCTGGTGCATCATCATGATGTTGGTGATGTCGTAGTTGATGGAAAATATGGCCGTGACCGCGCCGCGGCTGTTGCGGATATACAGGGACGAGGATTTCAGTATCTTCCCGCCCGGCGTCCGCGTCAGGTAGCACAGATGGTCCTGGGGCTGCTCGTTCTGATGCTCCAGCTGCTCCATGACGACCCTGGATGCACCGTCGCCGATCTTCCGGCCGGACACGTGCCCGTTTTCGATGTGTACGATGGTGTGCTCCGGGTGGCTGCTGGCCACATCGTGGATGACCACCTCGCACTTGTCGCCGAACTGCGCCGCGATGCCCGCGGCGATCTGCTTCAGCGATTCTAATCGTTTCGCCTCCATAACACCCTCCTTTTCCGCTTTTCTCCTCTTACATAATACCACACCTCCCACAAAAAGCAACGGTTTTTTCTGAAAAACTTTTTGATTTCCTAAATTTTTGTTTGACATCCAGCTACCATGTGCTATGATAAGAGATGGTAAAAACCGTTTACCCGTTTTTAACACAGAATTTGATAAAATTTTTGCGGAGGTACATTATGGATTTTGCTGCCATCAGAAACGCCGCCGAGGCGTACAAACCCGCTATGGTCAAGTTCCTGCGGGACATGATCGCCATCCCTTCCGAGTCTTGTGAGGAAGAGGGCGTCGTCAAGCGCATCGCCGAGGAGCTGAAGGCCCTGGGCTATGACAAGGTGGAGTTCGACAAGCTGGGCAACGTCATCGGCTGGATGGGCGAGGGCGACAAGATCATCGCCATTGACAGCCACATCGACACCGTGGGCATCGGCAACATCGAGAACTGGGAAGCCGACCCCTATCAGGGCTACGAGACGGACGACATCATCTACGGCCGCGGCGGCTCCGACCAGGAGGGCGGCATGGCCGCCGCCGCCTACGGCGTGAAGATCATGAAGGATCTGGACCTGCTGCCCAAGGGCTACAAGATGATGGTCGTGGGCTCCGTGCAGGAGGAGGACTGCGACGGTATGTGCTGGCAGTCCATCGTCAATGAGTACTTCAACGGTCCTGAGGACGCCCGCAGCAAGATCGAATTCGTTATCTCCACCGAGCCTACCGACGGCGGCATCTACCGCGGCCACCGCGGCCGTATGGAGATCCGCGTGGATATGCACGGCGTGTCCTGCCACGGTTCCGCCCCCGAGCGCGGCGACAACGCCATCCACAAGATGGCCGAGGTCATCCTGAACGTCCGTGACCTGAACGAGAACCCCGCCGACGGCTCCACCGAGATCAACGGTCTGGTAAAGATGCTGGATCCCAAGTTCAACCCCGAGCACTATGAGGACGCCCGCTTCCTGGGCCGCGGCACCTGCACCACCAGCCAGATCTTCTACACCTCCCCCTCCCGCTGCGCCGTGGCCGACAGCTGCGCCATCTCCATCGACCGCCGCATGACCGCCGGCGAGACCTATCAGTCCTGCCTGAAGGAGATCGAGGACCTGCCCGCCTGCAAGAAGTATGCCAAGGACGTGAAGGTGTCCATGTATATGTATGACCGTCCCGCATGGACCGGCCACGTGTACGAGACCGAGTGCTTCTTCCCCACCTGGATCAACAAGGAGACTGCTCCTCACGTCCAGGCCCTGGTGGACGCCCACCACAGCCTGTGGGGTGACAAGCGCCTGATGCCCACCGAGCTGGCTGCCTCCAAGCGCGAGGGCCGTCCCCTGACCGACAAGTGGACGTTCTCCACCAACGGCGTGTCCATCCAGGGCCGCTACGGCATCCCCTGCGTAGGCTTTGGCCCCGGTGCCGAGTCTCAGGCACACGCCCCCAACGAGGTGACCTTCAAGCAGGACCTGGTGACCTGCGCTGCCCTGTATGCCGCCGTTCCCGGCCTGTACAAGCCCGAGAATAAGGACGGCTCCGCCACCAGCTTCCGTCAGGAGCTGACCGGCAACGACATCAAGTAATCGATCATACGCCATATACGCTATATTAAAAATACAAGGAGAACGATCAAAATGAGCAAGACTGTTGAACTGGCACGCCATCTGTCTACCCTGAACATCAACAATATGTACAAGACCGATTTCTATTGGACTTGGGACAAGACCGACGATGAGATCGACGCCATCTTCACCGTGGCCGACGCCCTGCGCGACCTGCGCGAGCGCAACAAGAGCACCCGCGTGTTCGATTCCGGCCTGGGCATCTCCATCTTCCGCGACAACTCCACCCGTACCCGCTTCTCCTTCGCCTCCGCCTGCAACCTGCTGGGCCTGGAGGTCCAGGATCTGGACGAGAAGAAGTCCCAGATCGCCCACGGCGAGACCGTCCGCGAGACCGCGAACATGGTGTCCTTCATGGCCGACGTCATCGGCATCCGCGATGATATGTTCATCGGCGAGGGCCACAAGTATCAGAAGACCTTTATGGACGCCGTGAAGGAAGGCTACCGCGACGGTATCCTGGAGCAGCAGCCCACCCTGGTGAACCTGCAGTGCGACGTGGACCACCCCACCCAGTGCATGGCCGATATGCTTCACGTCATCCACTACTTCGGCGGCGTGGAGAACCTGAAGGGCAAGAAGGTCGCTATGACCTGGGCCTATTCTCCCTCCTACGGCAAGCCCCTGTCCGTGCCCCAGGGCGTGATCGGCCTGTTCACCCGCTTCGGCATGGACGTGACGCTGGCCCATCCCGAGGGCTATGACGTGATGCCCGAGGTGGAAGAGGTCGCCCGCAAGAACTGCGAGAAGTACGGCTCCAAGTTCCACAAGACCAACAGCATGGCCGAGGCCTTCAAGGATGCCGATATCGTGTATCCCAAGAGCTGGGCTTCCTATGCCGCTATGGAAGAGCGCACCAAGCTGTACGCCGCCGGCGACAAGGAAGGCATTGACGCACTGGAGAAGCGCCTGCTGGCGCAGAACGCCCAGCACAAGGATTGGGCGTGCACCGAGGAGATGATGAAGCTCACCAAGGACGGCAAGGCCCTGTATCTGCACTGCCTGCCTGCCGACATCACTGGTCTGAGCTGCGCCGAGGGCGAGGTGGACAACTCCGTGTTCGACCGCTACATCGTGCCCCTGTACAAGCAGGCCTCCTACAAACCCTATATCATCGCCGCCATGATCTTCATGGCCCAGGTGAAGGATCCCGTCAAGGCCCTGATGGAGCTGGACGAGACCAAGGACACCCGCAAGAAGTTCTAAATAATCGACCCGATAGCGGGAGGGACTCCCCCTCCCGCTATTTTCTGTCCCCTGCTGCATTTTTGTGTAAATGTTGTGGGTGATAGATATTGTGTACTGTATACAATATGTGTTATACTATCTAAGCACCGTCTCCTCCTCGCCCCGAAAACGCCCTTTCCCCCTGCGCTTCAGAGCGGGCACACGGAGACGAAAAAACGAAAACAGTGAGGTAGAGCATTATGTCTAAAAGAATCGTTATCGCGCTGGGCGGCAACGCACTGGGCAATACCGCCGCTGAGCAGCTCCAACTGGTCACCGAGACCGCCAAGTCCATCGTGGACCTGATCGCCGCAGGCAATGAAGTCGTGGTCGCCCACGGCAACGGCCCCCAGGTGGGTATGATCAATCTGGGCCTGTCCACCGCTGCCGAGGCCAAGGCCATCAAGGCCGATATGCCCTTCCCTGAGTGCGGCGCCATGTCCGAGGGCTACATCGGCTACCACCTGCAGCAGGCCATCGGCAACGAGCTGGCCAGCCGCGGCATGGACAAGCCCGTGGCTACCATCGTGACCCAGACCGTGGTGTCCAAGGACGACCCCGCCTTCCAGAACCCCACCAAGCCCGTGGGCGCCTTCTACGACAAGGAGACGGCGGACCGCATCGCCGCCGAGAAGGGTTACACCATGGTAGAGGACGCCGGCCGCGGCTATCGCCAGGTCGTTCCCTCCCCCAAGCCCTTTGACATCGTGGAAAAGGCCAGCATCAAGGCGCTGGTAGACGCCGGTCACGTGGTCATCGCCGTGGGCGGCGGCGGCATCCCCGTCATCCGCGAGGGCAGCAAGCTCTCCGGCACCCCTGCCGTCATTGACAAGGACTTCGGCAGCGAGCTGCTGGCCGAACTGCTGGACGCCGATATGCTCATCATCCTGACTGCCGTGGAGAAGGTGGCCATCAACTACAACAAGCCCGATCAGAAGGGTCTGGACGATCTGACCCCCGCCGAAGCCTACAAGTACATGGAGGAGAACCAGTTTGCCAAGGGCTCCATGCTGCCCAAGGTCCAGGCCGCGGTGAAGTTCGCCGAGTCCAAGGCCGGCCGTACCGCCCTTATCACCCTGCTCGAAAAGGCCAAGGACGGTATCGAGGGCAAGACCGGCACCCGTATTCATCAGTAACGCGCTTATCCCTGCCATATGGAACGGGTATTTCGGAACGGGAAATTTCTATCAAATGCCGCATACTGCACAAGATTTACAAAGATTTTTTGTGCGTCACAAAGAAATTTTGCCGTAATTCACATTTTCTGTTGAAATCGGCGGTGAAATCCTGTATAATACCCACGTTCTTATGAGTCGCGTGAATACCGGGCCGGACGCCCGTTGTTCAGGCGCGCGCCAAATTTGCCTTACTTTTAAGCGTGCGTCACATATTTTAAGGAGGAAAACAAGAATGAAAAAGTTCCTTGCAATGCTCCTCGCCCTGGTCATGGCTCTGAGCCTGGTGGCCTGCGGTGAGAAGAAGGACGACACTCAGGGCAACGGCGACGGTGATGCCACCGCTGCCAAGGTCAAGGTCGGCTTCATCACCCTGCATGATGAAAACTCCACCTATGACAAGAACTTCATCGATGCCGCCAAGGAAGCCTGCGCCAACCTGGGTCTGGTCGAGAATGAGGATTACTTCATCAAGACCAACGTGGGCGAGACCGAGCAGTGCGCCGAGGTCGCCGCTGATCTGGTGGATGCCGGCTGCAACATCATCTTTGCCGACAGCTTCGGTCATGAGCCTTACATGATCGAGGTCGCCAAGGCGAACCCCGAGGTGCAGTTCTGCCACAGCACCGGTACCCGCGCTCACACCGAGGGTCTGGCCAACTACCACAACGCCTTCGCCTCCATCTATGAGGGCCGCTATCTGGCCGGTATCGCTGCCGGTCTGAAGCTGAACGCGATGATCGAGGCCGGCGACATCAAGGCTGAAGAGGCCAAGATGGGCTATGTGGGTGCCTTCACCTACGCCGAAGTGGTTTCCGGCTACACCTCCTTCTATCTGGGTGCCAAGTCCGTCTGCCCCACCGTCACCATGGATGTGACCTTCACCGGCAGCTGGTACGATGAGACTCTGGAGAAGGAAGGCGCCGAGAAGCTGATCCAGGGCGGCTGCAAGCTGATCAGCCAGCACGCCGACTCTCTGGGTGCTCCTACCGCCTGCGAGAACGCCGGTGTTCCCAACGTTTCCTACAACGGCTCCACTCAGGCTGCCTGCCCCAACACCTACATCATCTCCTCCCGCATCAACTGGGCGCCCTACTATGAGTATGCCATCAAGGCTGTCATGGACGGCACCGCCATCGATACTGACTGGACCGGCACTCTGGCCACCAACTCTGTGGTCCTGACTGACCTGAACACCACCGTGGCCGCCGAAGGCACTGCCGAGGCCATTGCCGCTGCTACCGAGAAGCTGGAGAAGGGCGAGATCCACGTGTTCGATTGCTCCACCTTTACCACCAAGGCGGACGACACCATGAACGCCTTTAAGGTCGACTACCTGAAGGTCGATGCTGACGGTCACATCACCTCCTATATGGCTGATGTCGATACCGATCAGGCCTATGCCGGTGACACCGAGGTCGTCCACGATGGTTATTTTGCCGAGTCTGAGAAGCGCTCTGCTCCTTACTTCGATCTGGAGATCGACGGCATCACCCGTCTGGACACCAAGATGTAATGTAAATTCCGTAAGGAATAGCATATTGCACCACAACGAGGTGGGCTGCACAGGCAGCCCACCTCTTGCTTTTTCCCTCCTACACGCGGCTTTGACGATTTACACAAAGAGAATGACTCTTTCTTGTGTAACCTCACATTCTTTGTATATACCTGACAAATTTTTTGCTGATTTTGATTTACAACGCTCAACATGTATGGTAGAATAAGTCGTATGGAATTTATCCCCGGCGTATTCGAGGTGTTGCAGCCATCTGCGCCGAAAGAAAGGATGACAGCCTTGGAAAAGAAATGCGCGATCAGAATGGAGAACATCACCAAGCGGTTCGGCAGCAAGGTCATCGCAAACAAAGATGTAAACCTTGAACTGTACGAAGGCGAGATCCTGTCCCTGCTGGGCGAGAACGGCAGCGGCAAGACCACGCTGATGAATATGCTCTCCGGCATCTATTTCCCCGACGAGGGGCAGATCTACGTCCACGACAAGCCTGTGACCATCGCATCTCCCAAGGATGCCTTCGATCTGGGTATCGGCATGATCCACCAGCACTTCAAGCTGGTCGACCTGTTCACCGCCACCGAGAATATCATCCTCGGCCTGGAGGGCAAGCTTGACCTGAACAATGCACGTCAAAAGGTCAAGGACATCTGTGATAAGTACGGCTTTGATATCGACCCGGACATGAAGATCTATGATATGTCTGTTTCCCAGAAGCAGACCGTGGAGATCGTCAAGGTGCTGTACCGCGGCGCCGATATTCTGATTCTGGACGAGCCCACCGCCGTGCTGACCCCGCAGGAGACGGACAAGCTGTTCGCCGTCATGCGCAACATGAAGGCCGACGGCAAGTCCCTCATCATCATCACCCACAAGCTCCACGAGGTGCTGGACGTATCCGACCGGGTGGCCGTGCTCCGCAAGGGCGAATACATAGGCGACGTGCTGACCAAGGACGCCGACCAGCAGTCCCTGACCGACATGATGGTGGGCCACAGCGTGTCGTTGAATATCAACCGCCCCACCCCCGTGAATGTGGAGCCCCGGCTGAAGATCGAGGGGCTGACCGTGTTCGACGAGCTGGGCGTCAAGCGTTTGGACAACGTGAGCTTTACTGTTAACGCCGGCGAGGTGCTGGGCGTAGCGGGTATCGCCGGTTCCGGCCAGCGTGAACTGCTGGAGTCCATCGCGGGCCTGTATCCCGTCAGCTCCGGCACCGTGACCTATATCTCCCCGGAGACCAACGAGGAGAAAAATCTGGTGGGCATGGATCCCATGGACATCCGCAAGAGCGGCGTGGCCATGAGCTTTGTCCCCGAGGATCGTCTGGGTATGGGTCTGGTAGGCTCCATGGGCATGACCGGCAACATGATGCTCCGCTCCTGGCGCAAGGGTGCCAGCATTTTCCTGGACCGCAAAAATCCTGAGGCGCTGGCACAGCGCATCTGGCAGGAGCTGGAGGTCGTCACCCCCAGCACGAATTTCCCGGTACGCCGTATGTCCGGCGGTAACGTGCAGAAGGTGCTGGTGGGCCGCGAGATCGCCCAGCAGCCCTCCGTGCTGATGACCGCCTACGCTGTCCGTGGTCTGGACATCAATACATCTTACACCATTTACAACCTGCTGACCGAGCAGAAAATGAAGGGCGTCGCCGTCGTGTATGTAGGCGAGGACCTGGACGTGCTGCTGGAGCTGTGTGACCGCATCGTGGTGCTGTGCGGCGGTCAGGTCTCCGGCGTGGTGGACGGCCGCAAAACCAACAAGCTGGAAGTGGGCGCGCTGATGACCCGCGTGGAAGGAGGCAAGGCAGATGAATAAAAAAGGTTCGCTCTTTCATATTTCCAAGCGCGATGCGCTGCCTCTGCCCAAGGCACTGCTGATCCGCGGCGGTATCCTGCTGCTGGCACTAGTGTTCTGCGGACTGATCACCACCCTGCTGACCGGTCAGGATCCCATCGCCGTCTATGGCACGATCCTCAAGGGTGCCTTCGGCACCTCCCGTAAAATCTGGGTCACCGGACAGAATGTTGCCGTCTTGCTGGGTATCTCCTTAGCGGTAACGCCCGCATTCAAGATGCGCTTCTGGAACATCGGCGCCGAGGGGCAGACCCTGATCGGCTGCCTGGCCACCACCACCTGCATGATCCTGCTGGGCGGCAAGGTCTCCAATTTCCTGCTGATCGTCATCTCTCTGGCGGCCGCGCTGCTGGCCGGCGCCGTATGGGGCTTCCTGCCCGCCTTCTTCAAGGCCAGATGGAACACCAACGAGACGCTGTTCACCCTGATGATGAACTACATCGCCATGCAGCTGGCCTCCTACTTTATCATCATATGGGAGGTGCCCAAAGGCGCCGGTAAGATCGGCATCATCAACCAGGCTTCCGAGGCCGGCTGGCTGCCCCGCATCGGCGGACAGGCACAGCTGCTCCCCATTCTGGTGGTCGCACTGCTGACCGGCATGATGTATATCTATCTCACATACAGCAAGCACGGTTATGAGATCGCCGTCGTTGGCGAGAGCCAGCGCACCGCCAGCTATGCCGGTATCAAGGTGGATCGCGTGATCATCCGCACCATGGTACTCTCCGGCGCGATCTGCGGCCTGATGGGATATATCCTGACCGCCGGGATCAGCCACACCCTGACCACCACCATCGTGGACAGCCGCGGCTTTACCGCCGTCATGGTGTCCTGGATGTCCAAGTTCAACCCCTTCATCATGATCGCCGCCTCCCTGCTGCTGGTGACCATGGATCGCGGTGCCGGCGAGATCTCCACCGCCTTCAGCCTGAACCAGTCCTTCGCGGATATTCTGACCGGTATCATTCTGTTCTTCATCATTGCTACCGAGTTCTTCATCACCTACAAGGTCACTCTGCGCAAGAGCAGCAAAAAGGAGGCGTAACGGATGGGCTTCGACTTTGTATCCTTCTTCCCCCGCGCGGTCATGCAGGGTATCCCCCTGCTGTTCGGCAGCACCGGCGAGATCCTCACGGAGAAGTCCGGTAACCTGAACCTGGGTATTCCCGGCATCATGTACGTGGGCGGCATCAGCGGCGTTATCGGCTCGTTCTTCTACGAGCAGGCCGCCGGCGGTCAGCTGAACGGCTTTCTGGCCATCATGATCCCCATTCTGTGCTCCCTGCTGGGCTCCCTGCTGATGGGTCTGCTCTACTGCTTCCTGACCGTCACCCTGCGCGCCAACCAGAACGTCACCGGTCTGGCTATGACCACCTTCGGCGTGGGCGTGGGCAACTTCTTCGGTGGCTCCCTCATCAAGCTGACCAACAGTGAGGTTCCCTCCATCGCCCTGGCCAACACCAGTCTGTACTTCAAGACCACGTTGCCCGGTGCCGACAGCACCGGCTGGTTCGGAGAGCTGTTCCTGTCCTACGGCTTCCTGGCCTATGTGGCCATCATCATCGCCCTGGGCGCGTCCTACTTCCTGAACCACACCCGTCCCGGCCTGCACCTGCGCGCCGTGGGCGAGAGCGCCTCTACCGCCGACGCCGCCGGCATCAACGTCACCAAGTACAAGTACCTGGCCACCTGCATCGGCTCCATAATCGCGGGCCTGGGCGGACTGTACTACGTCATGGACTACGCCAACGGCGTGTGGTCCAACAACGCCTTCGGTGACCGCGGCTGGCTGGCCATCGCGCTGGTCATCTTCACCATCTGGCGTCCCAATGTCAGTATTCTGGCCTCCATCCTGTTTGGTGGTCTGTATATTCTGAACATCTATCTGCCCACCGGCGCACAGATGGCTGTCAAGGAGCTGTACAAGATGCTGCCCTACGTCATCACTCTGATCGTGCTGATCATCGTGTCCCTGCGTAAAAAGCGGGAGGATCAGCCCCCTGCGTCCCTCGGTCTCTCCTACTTCCGCGAGGAACGCTGACCTGATAATGAAAAGAGTAGGCCGCTTTGCGGCCTGCTCTTTTTTCCTACCCATCTATCACCATAAGGAGGAATTACCGTGTCCACCCTGCTCATTAAGAACATTCACCAGCTGGTCACCTGCGACGACGAAGACCGCGTACTGCATAACGCGGACCTTTACTGTGAGGATGGCTTTATCAAGGCTATCGGTACGGCGCTGGACATCAGCGCCGACGAGGTCATCGACGGGCGACACATGCTGTGCTACCCCGGTCTGGTCAATACCCATCACCACCTCTATCAGGTATTCTCCCGCAATCTACCACAGGTACAGAATATGGAGCTGTTCGACTGGCTAAAGACCCTGTATGAGATCTGGAAAAACCTGGACGAGGATGTGATCCGGCTGTCCAGCCTGACCGGCATGGGCGAGCTGATGAAGCATGGCTGCACCACCTGCTTTGACCACCACTATGTGTTCCCCTCCCATAGCGGTGACCTGCTGGGCGCACAGCGCAGCGCCGCACGGGAACTGGGCATTCGCCTCTACATGAGCCGGGGCAGCATGGACCTGAGCGTCAAGGACGGCGGCCTGCCGCCGGATAGCGTGGTGCAGGCGGTAGACGAGATCATGGCAGACAGCGTCCGCTGTATCGAGAAATACCACGATGACAGCTACGGCGCCATGTGCCGTGTGGCACTGGCCCCCTGCTCTCCTTTCTCCGTGTCGGCGGAGCTGCTGCGTCAGAGCGCTATCCTGGCCCGACAGTACCACGTTCGGCTGCACACCCACCTGTGTGAGACGAAGGACGAGGAGAACTTCATGCTGCAGCGTGAGGGCATCCGGCCTTTGGAATACATGGCGCGGCTGGGCTGGCTGGGCGACGATGTGTGGTTTGCCCACGGCATACACTTCAATGACGAGGAGCTGCGGCTGCTGGCCCGGACAGGCACCGGCGTGGCGCACTGCCCCATCAGCAACATGAAGCTCGCCAGCGGCGTGGCCCGCATCCCGGAAATGCTGGCCCTGGGTGTGCCGGTAGGACTGGCGGTGGACGGCAGCGCCAGCAACGACGGCTCAAGCCTGCTGGAGGAACTGCGGGTAGCCTTCTTGCTGCACCGGCTGCACGCCAGCCGTCAGGCTCCCACCGGCTATGACATCCTCAAAATGGCCACCCGGGGCAGTGCGCGGCTGCTGGGCCGGGACGACATCGGGCAGCTGTCCGTGGGCAAGTGCGCCGATCTGTTCATGATCGACAGCCGCCGGCTGGAGCTGGTAGGCTGTGATCAGGACGCCGGCTCTGTGCTGGGTACTGTGGGTGTCCGGGGGCCGGTGGACTACACCGTGGTGCAGGGACGCGTCACCGTGCGGCAGGGGCATCTTGTCACTGTGGATGAGGAACTGGTGGCCCGGGAAGCCAACAACAAGTGCCGGGACTATCTGGCAAACGTATAAGCGCAGCGGGCCATCCGACGGATGGCCCGCTGTTTCGTCCCGGAGCGTTGTTATCCGGCACTTTTCTCCGCGATAGTCAATGTTAACGAACTGTTAAAAATGCGCCCACTTTTATTTACATGAGTTGCTTTTTCTGCTATAATGTTTTTAATAAGGAAAAAACGACCCACTGGAAAGGAAGGCAATGTGAAGAAGTACGTTCCCACTTACGAAGGCACCCTGCGTAAGCACGCGTTGACCGTGCCCCACTGTATCAGCAAATGCAGCGGCATCCGCGTATTCGGCCGGCGTATCAAGTCGCTTGTATTCAGCACCGACGTGGCCATCATTAAGAATATCAACGCCGATGCGGTCATCGCCGTATATCCCTTTACGCCCCAGGCAGGCATTACCCAGGCCATTATCGGCGTGTCCGATGTGCCGGTGTTCGTTGGCGTAGGCGGCGGTCTGACCAAGGGCCAGCGTTCGGCCCACATCGCCGCTTTTGCTGAGCACCAGGGCGCCTTCGGCGTGGTGTGCAACACGTTCATTGACGACGATACCATCCGGGCTATCAAGGCCACCGTGGAGGTCCCGGTGGTCTATACGGTGGTGTCGGAAAAAGTGGACCTGGAGAGCAAGCTGGCGGCGGGCATCGATTTTGTGAACGTCTCTGGTGCAGACAGGACGCCCGCCATTGTGGCAGAGATCCGGGCCCGCTATCCGGAGCTGCCCGTTATCGCCACCGGCGGTCCCACGGAGGAGACGATCCTGTCCACCATTGCCGCCGGGGCCAACGCCATCACCTACACACCGCCCAGCAACGGGCAGCTGTTCGCCAAGGATATGCACCGCTACCGGGAGTGGTTCGCCCACATCGATGACCCGGAGGACGAGGACGCCTCAGAGGAAACGTCCGCAGATGATGCGGAATAAATACATAAGGAAAGCCACCCTGACGGGTGGCTTTCCGCTTTTTATATCTTGATCAACTCATACTCCCGGGTGCCGATGCCGATCTTCTCGCCGTGCTCCAGACAGCTGCGCCAGTTGGTGTCCGGGTGCAGGCGCTGAAAGTGGTCATGCACATGGGCCTTGGCGTGCGCGTCATCGGCGGCGGAGCCGCGCAGGGGCGTCTGGGCGTTCACCGCGTCCACGCAGGCCATGTCCAGGGCCACCGGGTCGAAGGAGGCGAACATGCCCACGTTGGGCACGATGGCCATGTCGTTCTCGGGACGGCAGTCGCAGTTGGGGGACACGTCGATGACCAGCGAGATGTGGAAGCAGGGGCGGCCGTCCACCACCGCCTTGGTGTACTCGGCAATCTTCCGGTTCAGGTTAATGGTGGTCTCGTCCCAGTTGATCTGCACCGCGTTCTTGGGGCAGACGGCAATGCAGCGGCCGCAACCCACGCATCTGTCGTGGTCGATGACGGCCTTGCCGTCGGTGATGATCGGCGCGCCGTGGGCGCAGATCTTCCGGCACTGGCCGCAGCCGATGCAGTGCTTCTGCGCCACATGGGGCTTGCCGGCATTGTGCTGTTCCATCTTACCGGCGCGGCTGCCGCAGCCCATGCCGATATTTTTCAGACAGCCGCCGAAGCCTGCCTCTTCATGTCCCTTAAAATGAGTCAGAGAGATAAACACATCGGCGTCCATAACGGCGCGGCCGATCTTGGCGTTCTTCACATACTCGCCGCCGACCACGGGAACCTCTACCTCATCGCTGCCCTTCAGCCCGTCGCCGATGATGATCTGGCAGCCAGTGGTCATGGGGTTGAAGCCGTTGAGCATGGCACTGTCCATGTGGTCCAGGGCGTTCTTACGCCCGCCCACATACAGGGTGTTGCAGTCGGTGAGGAACGGCTTACCGCCCCTTTCCTTTACAAAATCCGCCACGGTCCGCGCCCAATTGGGGCGCAGGAACGCCAGGTTTCCCGGCTCACCGAAGTGCAGCTTGATGGCCACGAACTTATCCCGAAAGTCGATATCGCCCATACCGGCGGTCTTCATCAGACGGGTCAGCTTCTGCTGGAGATTTTCATGCACGTCGGCCCGCAGGTCGGCGAAGTATACCTTGGATGCCATAAAAAGCCCTCGCTTTCACGTTTTGTGAAGTTAGTATACCATATTCCCATAAATTCTGCTATACTAATTTCATTCAAGAGCAACAGGAGGTGCCGTCTTTGCGTGTTCTGACCCATACCGTCACCGCCGCGGAGGCCAACCAGACCGTGAAGCAGCTGCTGCTACACCTGTGGGGCATCTCCGGCAGCTTTCTCAGTCGGTTGAAATTCCGGCAGGCCATCACCGTCAATGGTGCGCCCGTCACCGTACGCTTCGTGCCGTGCCCCGGAGATGTGCTGGCGGCGGACATATCCGATCTGCCGGGAGAACACCCCCACATCCGGCCGGTGGACTTCCCTCTGGATATCCTGTACGAGGATGAGGACCTGCTGCTTATCAACAAGCCCGCCGGCATTGCCGTGCATCCGGCGGCGCTGACAGAGGAAACAGCCACCATTGCCGGCGCCGCGGCACACTATCTGCATAGTGAGAGCTTCCATGCGGTGAACCGGCTGGACCGCGGCACTACCGGCGTTATGGCCGTGGCAAAGACTGGCTTCATCCATGCCCGATGTATGGCCATGCTGCACACGGACGATTTCCGGCGGGAGTACCGGGCCGTGTGCGAGGGCATCCCCTCCCCGGCAGAGGGCGACATTGATCTGCCCATAGGACGCGCTGAGAGCTCGTTGCTGAAGCGGCAGGCCGACCCCCTTGGTCAACCCGCCCACACCCACTACGAGGTGCTGGCAGCCTCTCAGGGTCGTGCGCTGCTGTGTCTGACACCCACCACCGGCCGCACGCATCAGCTGCGGGTCCACATGGCCGCCATTGGCCATCCGCTGACCGGCGATTGGCTCTACGGCACAGAGGACCGGGCCCTGATCGCCCGCCCGGCGCTGCACAGCTATCATCTGCGGATGACGCATCCCCTCACCGACACAACCATCGATGTGACCGCGCCCCTGCCGGAGGATATGCAGCGGCTGTTGAAGGAGGAACGTCTATGAATTTTCTGAAGGAGGAACGTCTATGAATTTTCGCCTGTTAACCGCAAAGGAATACCCCCGC
>ERZ791919.412-NODE-412-length-47500-cov-38.466519_pt1 | contig 47500 bp, 40 predicted proteins | sample MGYA00510137_ERZ791919 | MGnify/ENA primary metagenome ERZ791919 (study PRJEB30046, sample SAMN00792059) | human gut metagenome | study: EMG produced TPA metagenomics assembly of the A metagenome-wide association study of gut microbiota in type 2...
GCGTTCGCCGGAGTTCACGCAGGCACTCCGCACGGCGCTGGACGAGGGGCAGAGCTACCCGGCCGCGCGGCAGCTGGCGCTGGAGCGCGTGTCAGGAGACGGCGCGCTGCTGACCGCGCCGAACGACATTCTGGCGGCGGAATACTGCAAGGCGCTTCTGGAGCGCGGCAGCAGAATGCGGCCATTGGCCGTCCGGCGGGACGGCGGCTATCACGACGAGACGCCGGACGCGGAAAATCCGTCGGCGACCGCCGTGCGCGCGCAGCTGGAGCAGGGCGGGACGTGGCGGCAACTCGTGCCGCAGACGGCTGCGGCGGTCTATGCGGACGCTGCACGCTATTCCATGCGGGCGGGAGAACGCGCGGTGCTGGCGCGGCTGCGCGGACTGACGCGGGAGGAATGGGCGCGCGTCCCCTTCGGCTCGGAGGGGCTTTGGAGCAAGGTTTGGCGGGCGGTGCAGACGGAAGCCTCCGTCGAAGCGATCCTCTGCGCGGCAAAATCGAAGCGCTATCCGCGCACCCGGCTGCAAAGGCTGCTGCTGTGCGCGTATCTCGGCATCGACGCGCAGACGCTCCTGCGCGAAGCGCCGTATGTGCGCGTGCTGGCGTTCGACGAAAAGGGCAGGACGCTGCTCCGCGAGATGCGAAAAAACGGCGGGCTTCCGATCGTCAACGCCGGAGAGCGCGGCCCGGACGCGGAATATTTCGCGCTGGAATGCCGCTGCGCCGCGCTTTACGGGCTGTTTTCGGAAAATCCGGCGGAGACAAATGGCGTGCCGGAAGAGAAAATCAGGATTTTCCAGAGAAAAAACTAAAAAATTGCTTGCAAAGCGGAAACGGATATGATATACTACCCAAGCGTTTGAACCAAGGGAAGGGCAGTCTGCCTTTTTACAGAAATCTGATGAGAGAGGTGAAACTCATGAAGGAAGGTATCCATCCCAAGTACGAACAGACTACTATCAGATGCGCGTGTGGTGCAGTTATTGAGACTGGTTCTACTAAAAAGGACATTAAGGTTGAAATTTGCTCCAAGTGTCACCCGTTCTACACCGGCAAGCAGAAGCTTGTTGACACCGGTGGACGTGTTGACCGTTTCAACAAGAAATACGGCCTGAAGTAAGAAGCAAAGTCCGCACCGCGTACCGGTGCGGGCTTTTTTCATACCCGGCGAATTTTGTCAAAGACCGGCGCGGCGCAGATCGGAAATTACGGAGAGAAGCATGGAAGAAAAAAAGATCATCATAGACCGGGCGATCCTGGTCGGCCTGAACGCCGACTGCTTTACGCCGGAGGAGACCTCCGACGAAAAAACGCTCGACGAGCTGGAGGCGCTGCTGGAGACGGCGGGCGGAGAATGCGCCGGCAAGGTCTTGCAGAACAAGCACACGCCCGACCCGCACTCGTTCATCGGCGAGGGAAAAGCCGACGAGGTTCGGCAGATGGTACAGTCGAGCGGTGCAAATCTTGTGATATTTGACAACGACCTGACGCCGTCGCAGCTGCGGACGCTGGAGGATCTGATGAAAGCGCCGGTGCTCGACCGCAGCGCGCTGATCCTCGATATTTTCGCCCAGCGCGCCAAAACGCGCGAGGGCAAGCTTCAGGTGGAGCTGGCGCAGTATCAGTATTATCTGCCGCGCCTGACGGTGTGGAACGAGGAAATGGGCCGCCTTGGCGGCGGCATCGGCACCAGAGGCCCCGGCGAGACGCAGCTCGAGACCGACAAGCGCTACATCCGTTCCCGCATCCAGAAGCTCCGCGCGGAGCTGGAGGAGGTGCGGAAGGTGCGCGCCGTGCAGCGCCGCCGCCGCATCAAGAACGACGTGCCGGTCGTGGCGCTGGTGGGCTATACGAACGCGGGAAAATCCACGCTGCTGAACTATCTGACCGGCGCGGACATTCCCGCAAACAATCGCCTGTTTGACACGCTGGACACGACCACGCGCCAACTTTCGCTCAGCGATACCTGCGACGTGCTGCTGTCCGACACCGTCGGCTTCATCGCCAAGCTGCCGCATCATCTGGTCGAGGCGTTCAAGGCGACGCTCGAGGAGCTGCAATACGCCGACCTTCTCATTCATGTGATCGACGCCTCCGACCCGGAGCGCGAAGCGCATATGCAGGTGGTCGAGAGGCTGATCGGCGAGCTGGCCAAGCCCGGCGTGCCGGTGATCGACTGCTATAATAAACGTGACATCGCGGAAAACGGCGCGCCGCGCGGAGAGAACAATGTGGAGATCTCCGCAAGGACCGGCGAGGGCATCGACGCGCTCAAGGCGCTGGCCGAGCGGCTGCTCGAACGCGGACTGCACCATGTCCGCCTCTGCCTGCCCTATTCGATGGGCGGCATGGTCGATACGCTGCATTCGCAGGCGAAGGTGCTCAGCTGCCGCTATGAGGCGGAGGGCATCCTTGTGGAGGCCATCATGGACGAGACGCTTTACGGCAGACTGCTGCCGTATGTGACGGAGTGAGCTATGGAAGAATATCGGATCCCGGCAGGCCCGTCCGAGGCGGAGCTTGTGGAAAAGAAATCGCGCTTCATCGGGCAGGTGTTCCCGGCGGAGACGGAGGAGGAGGCCCGCGCCTGCATCGAGACCGTGCGAAAAAAGCACTATGATGCCCGGCACCACTGCTTCTGCTACCGGCTGGCAAACGGGACGGTCCGCGCCTCGGATGACGGCGAGCCACAGGGCACGGCCGGTCAGCCCATGCTGGCGGTCTTTGACCGCGAGAACGTGCAGAATGTCGTGTGCGTCGTGACGCGCTACTTCGGCGGCATTCTGCTGGGCGCGGGCGGATTGACGCGCGCGTATACCAAGACTGCCAAAATGGCACTCGACGCGGCGGGCATTGCGCGCCGGTGCGTATGGGACTGCGTGGATATCTCATGCAGCTATGCCTTTCTGGAGCGGGCGCGGCTGGAGCTGGCCGCACAGAGCGGTGAGGAGCTGAACGCGGAATACGGCGCGGCAGTCCTGCTGCGCGCCTGTCTCCCGCATGAAAAGACCGCCGCGCTGGCCGCGCGGCTGCGGGAGCTGTCCGCGGGAACGGTCACGCCTGTAAAAACGGGGAACATTTACCGCGCGGAGCGCGTCGAAAAATAAACAGACGTTCAAGAAACGTTCACTTTTTTGTGCTATAAAGAATATCAGAGCGAAATGGGGGAATGGTCATGACCGTTCGGGAAAGACTGGAGCAGGAGGAATACCGGGAGCTTTCGCCGCTGGCGCAGAAGTCGGCGGAGACGAAGGGACCGCTCTACTCGGAGGAGGACAGTGACGCGCGTACCTGTTATCAGCGCGACGCCGACCGCATTGTCCACAGCAAATCCTTCCGGCGGCTCATGCACAAGACGCAGGTCTTTCTCTCGCCGGAGGGCGACCATTACCGCACGCGCATGACCCACACCATCGAGGTCTCACGCATCGCGCGCACGATCTGCCGCGGCCTGCGGCTCAATGAGGATCTGGCCGAGGCGGCGGCCTACGGCCACGATCTGGGCCATACGCCGTTCGGCCATGCCGGAGAGGCGGCTTTGACCGATGTGACCGGCAAGCCCTTCCGGCACAATGAACAGTCGCTGCGCGTGGTGGACAAGCTCGAGCACGATGGCGCGGGCCTGAATCTGACCTACGAGGTGCGCATGGCCATCCTCGGCCATACGGGCGATTTTATCCCGGAAACGCTGGAGGGACAGGTCGTCCGCGCCTCCGACCGTATCGCTTACATCAATCATGACATCGACGACGCCATGCGCGCCGGGATCTTGAAGGAATCGGATATCCCGCGCGAGATCGCGGATATCCTCGGTCATTCCCATTCGGAGCGCATCAATACGCTGGTCATGGATATGATCGACCATACGGCGGAGACCGGCACGCTCGGAATGCGGCCGGAGGTCGCCGCAGCGATGGACGAGCTGCGGAAATTCATGTTCGCCCGGGTCTATACCAATCCCGTGGCCAAGGGTGAGGAATCCAAGGCCAAGGATATTATCCGCAGGCTCTATGAGTATTACAGCAAAAACCCGATGAAGCTTCCGGCGGATTTCATTCCGCAGCTGGACTTCGACGGAATGGACCGCATCGTCTGCGACTATATCGCCGGTATGACCGACCGGTATGCGGTCTATAAGTTCTCGGAGCTGTTTATTCCGGCCACATGGCAGGTGCGGTGATTTAACGGAGTGCCTCCGTAGGGCGGCATTCAGCCCCCTTTTCCTTTGATGACAAAGGAAAAGGCCGCTGGCGGCGGACAGGCCTCGTCCGTTCCGTTGTTCCTCCTCTTCCCACACGAATCGCTTCGCTGGATTCGCGTGGGAGCCCTGCCCCTTGACAATCCCCCTTAAAACGACCAGGAAGGGGGCTGCGGCCCCTCCCTTGGATTTTCCCCGGAGTTCGGTTTGTGCTGAAATTATTTCAGATTTGCAAAACGCGATACAGATGCGGATTTGGCAAACCGGAGAGGTTATCGAAATACTCTGCGTCTGTTTCGACTTCCATACGTCAAATATTCAACGGGCGCGAATAAAGCGACTTGCACGGCCTATCGTGCGCTTGGGAAACCCGATTGGACGGCCGCCCGAAGGGCGTTTTGACGACGGAAACGAAACGACAAAACACAAGACAGAACGACAGGCTTTTCAGGCGCGTAAGCGCTATTTCGCGTCCAGCGTCTCTTTTTGCATACTTTTTTCTGACAAGCCAGAAAAAAGTATGTCCGCGAAGCGATACCGCACCAATTGGGTGCAGAAAGGAGGCTGCAATGCCATTCCCGCCAGCATTTCTCGACGAGCTGTCGGCCCGCAATCCCATTGAGGACGTGGTCGGCCAGTACGTTTCCCTGACCCGCAAGGGCGGCAATCTGTTTGGCCTGTGCCCATTCCATTCGGAAAAAACAGCCTCCTTCTCGGTCGCGCCCGACAAGGGCATTTACTACTGCTTCGGCTGCCACAAGGGCGGCGGCGTGGTGAATTTCATCATGGAGATCGAAAATCTCGACTATCCGGACGCGGTTCGCTTCCTTGCCAAGCGCGCAGGAATGGATGTACCGGACGATCATGAGTACACCTCCACCTACAAGCGGCAGGAGCGCCTGTGGGCGCTCTGCAAGGACGCGGCGCGTTTCTTCCATGAGCAGCTCTTGGCGCCGTGCGGAGAGGAGGCGCGGGCGTACATCGTAAAGCGCGCGCTTTCCCGCGCGACCGTGACGCGCTTCGGGCTTGGCTACTCACCCAACGAGTGGTCGGCGCTGCTGGACGCGATGGTCAAAAAGGGCTACACCAAGGAAGAGCTGCTCGAGGCGGGCCTCGCGGTCAAGTCGCAGAAGGGCGGCATTTACGACCGCTTCCGCAACCGCCTGATGTTCCCGATCATCGATGTGCGCGGCAATATCATCGGCTTTGGCGGGCGCGTGATGGACGATTCGACGCCCAAATATCTCAACTCGCCCGAGACGATCATCTTCAACAAACGGAAAAATCTCTTCGCCCTGAACATTGCGAAAAAAAGCAAGCAGGGACGGATCATCCTCACCGAGGGCTACATGGACGCCATCGCGCTGCACCAGTACGGCTTTGACTGCGCGGTCGCGTCGCTCGGCACCTCTCTGACGGAGGAGCATGCCAACATTCTGGCGAAATACACGAATCAGATTGTTCTGATCTACGACGGTGACGAGGCAGGACAGAACGCGACCCGGCGCGCCATCCCGATGCTGGAAAAGGTTGGACTTCAGGTCAAGATCCTGCGGATGCAGGGCGCGAAGGACCCGGACGAATTTCTGCGGAAATACGGCGCCGACCGCTTCAGCCTCCTGCTCGACCAGTCGGAGAATCAGGCGGAGTACCGGCTCCAGTCGCTCCGGCGCAAATATGACCTGACGCAGGACGACCAGCGCGTCGCGTTCCTGACGGCGGCGGCGGAGATGGTCTCCACGCTCCAGAGCGCGGTCGAGCGCGAGGTCTATGGCCGACGCGCCGCCGAGGCTGCGGGCGTCAGCTACGACGCCATCAAGCTGGAGGTGCAAAAGGCGTTCAAAAAGCGCATTGCGCGTGAAAAAAAGAAGCAGGAGGTGCAGGACCTTTCGCCCGCGAAGCAGCAGCAGCCCCGCATCAAGGGCATTCGCTATGACAACGTGCGTTCGGCGATGGCGGAAGAAGGACTTCTGCGGCTCGTGCTCAAGGAGCCGGCGCTGTTTGCCGGTGTGACGCTCCGGCCGGAGCAGTTTTCCTGTGAGCTGCTCGGCAGAGCATACGCCGCGCTTGCGGCGCGCAATGCCGCCGGTCAGAGCGTGACGCTCGGCGCGCTGGAGGGGGAGTTTTCCCCCGAGGAAATGGCGCATCTTTCGGCGGTCGCAGGCAAGGACGATCAGATCATCAACGAGGACGCTCTGCGCGATTATGTGGACGTGATCCGTCAGGAGGACGAACGCAGAAACCGCAGAGGCGGCGACGCGCTGCTGGCTCTGGCCGCGCAGCGCAGAGAACAGAAAGGATACGGTGGCTGAAATGGCAAAAGACATGGAACTGCTGCAAAAAATGGAGCTTACGGACGAGGCCCGCACCAAGCTGACCGCGCTTCTGGAGGAGAGCAAAAAGACAAAAAAGATCGCCTCCAAGAAGCTGGTCGATGCGCTGGACGCCGTGGACGCCACCGAGGAACAGACGGAACAGTTTTACGATGTGCTCGAGGCGGCGGGCGTGGAGATCGACGTCAGCGACGTGCTCGATCTGATCGGCTCCGCCGACGGACTCGACAGCCCGACGCTCGACGAGATCGACGCCATTGAAAACGGCGAGCTGGAGGCCGCTCCGACCGAGGAAGAGCTTGCGCGCTATGACGATCTCGGCGAGGGCCGCCTGGATGACCCTGTCCGCATGTATCTCAAGGAGATCGGCAAGATTAAGCTGCTCACGCCCGAGGAGGAGCTGGAAACGGCCAAACGCATGGCCGAGGGCGACGAGGAAGCGCGCAAGCGCATGTCCGAGGCGAACCTTCGACTCGTCGTCTCCATTGCCAAGCGCTACGTCGGTCGCGGAATGCAGCTTCTCGACCTCATTCAGGAGGGGAATCTCGGCCTGATGAAGGCTGTTGAAAAATTCGACTATACCAAGGGCTACAAATTCTCGACCTACGCGACCTGGTGGATCCGCCAGTCGATCACCCGCGCCATCGCCGATCAGGCCCGCACCATCCGCATTCCGGTACATATGGTCGAGACCATTAACCGCGTCCTGCGCACCTCGCACAGCATGGTCCAGACGCTTGGCCGCGAGCCGACCACCGAAGAGGTCGCCAAGGAGCTGCACATGGACGTTCCCAAGGTCGAGGAGATCATGAAGATCGCGCAGGAGCCGGTCTCCCTTGAGACGCCGGTCGGCGAAGAAGAGGACAGTCATCTCGGCGACTTCATTCAGGATGATGACGCTTCGCAGCCTTCCGAGGAGGCATCCTACACACTTCTGCGTGAGCAGCTCGAGGATGTCCTCGCCACCCTCACGCCGCGTGAGCAGCAGGTCCTGCGTATGCGCTTCGGCCTTCAGGACGGCAAGCCTCATACCCTCGAGGAGGTCGGCAAGGAGTTCGACGTTACGCGCGAACGCATCCGCCAGATCGAGTCCAAGGCGCTGCGCAAGCTGAGGCATCCGTCGAGAAGCAAGAAGCTGAAGGATTTTTTGAGCTGAACATTTTGACGGAAGGCTTCCGTTGAAGGCTTTCAACCACACTTTCTTTGCGCGGCAAAGAGCGTGCCTCCGGCGCAGAAAAGATATGGCCCGCGGAGCGGCGGAGGCGGCGCCGCATATCGCACAGTCCTTTCGGCGCATACGAAACATGCCGCCGGAAGCATCCCGCGCCATTCCGGCGCAGAAAAACCTCCGCGGAAGCGGAAGAAATCGGGCGGGAAGGGCAGAATTTGCACAATCTTCAAAAATCAACACTTGACAACGACAGAAAAATCCGTATGATTATTCTATCACATAACCGCTCCACCGGCCGCAGAGGGAAAAACAGGCCGGTGTGATGGATGGAGGAAGATATCATGTTTGAGAAGATCCGGTCCTATCTGGCCGCGCAGCTTGACATTTCGCCGGATGAGATCACCCGCGAGACGACCTTTGAATCGCTGGGCATTGATTCGCTCGACACCGTCGAGATGGTAATGGATCTGGAATCGGAGCTGGGCGTCGATCTGGAGATGGAAGAAAAGCTCAACACAGTCGGTGAGCTGGTCGATTTCGTCGAAAGCAGACTCGACTGAAGACTTTTCCTTGTCAGGGCCTGCCGGCCTGTGGCAAGGCTGCACTACTCGGGGAGATAGCGGTGCCTTGTTACCCGCAATCCGCTACAGCGGGGAGGAAATCCCGACCGAGGGTGCGTATTGTATCGTCTGACCCATATAAGCGGCGTTGAAGATTCGGTCTTACGCAACGGGGCCCTGTGAACCGTGTCAGGTGGGGAACCAAGCAGCACTAAGCAGCCCACCCCGTGTGCCGTGAGGCAGCCGTTTCCGAGCTGGCTGTATGGGTAACGGGTGTAGTGCGCATTCGAAGAAGGGTGTGCAGTCCTGCCATGGGCCGGCCTCTTTTTGCCGCGGAGGGCGGCTTTTTCTGTGCCCTGCGGACAGTATGGAGCGCGAAAACGCGGCGGAAGCGCCGATCTGCAAAAAATCAGTAAAAAAATATTGAAAACCCTCTTGCTATTTTTGAAAAAAGCAATACAATGATAGCGAAGGAGAAAACCGGAAGGGCAGGCAGATGTGACCCTGCCAATTCAACAAAGCAGCATGCGTACCCGAAAGTTGCATGAATGAGTAGAAATGGCGCGTCAAGTACCGGCTGGATGGGAGGTTGCCACCGGGCGAAGGGATTTTCCCGCGGTGCCATTTTCGCATCCGCTGAAGCAAACAGAAATTGTACAGCAGTTTCCAGCTTGTGAAATGAAATATTGTTTCAACCTCCTCCCATTTACAAAATAGGAGGCTTTTTTATGTCCAAATCCTTTACGACCAAGCGTATTGTCGTCGATGCGCTGCTTATCGCTCTGTTTTATATCCTGTCCATGCTTTCCGTGGAGATCGCGGGCGTAAAAATTACGTTCGTCTCTCTGCCGACGGTCGTCTGCGCGCTGCTCTATGGCCCGGTCGATGCCTGCATCGTCGGCTTCCTCGGTGCATTTCTGGAGCAGATGCTGAAATACGGCTTCACAGCGACGACCATTCTCTGGCTGCTGCCGGCTGTGATCCGCGGGCTGATCGTCGGTCTGGGCACGGTTGTGCTTCGCAAGTCGATGTCGATCGAAGCAATCACCTCAACAAAGAAGCCCTATGTCTATTACATCGTCTGCATCGCGGCCGGCCTTGTGACCTCGTGCGCAAACACGCTGGTATTCTATCTTGACTCCGTGATCTATCATTATTATTCCTTTGCCATGGTTTTTGGCGTATTCTGGGTACGCCTTGCAACAGGTGCGCTGGCCTCGTTCCTGACGGCGACGGTTGCGCTGCCGGTCGTTATGGCGCTGCGCAAATTCCATCTGGCTGACGCAAACCCGCGGAGAAAGGCTTCCGCTCAGTAAACGCGCAGAAATCCAATCAAACAGAAAGAAGTTCGATATTATGACCCTTGACGAAGCTCTGCATTATATTCACGAGGTCTGCTGGAAGGGGAGCGTCCCCGGGCTGGAGCGCATCAGCGCCCTGCTCGACGTGATGGGCCATCCCGAGCGGCAGTGCAAATTTGTCCATGTGACCGGCACCAACGGCAAAGGCTCGACCTGTGCGATGGTCGCGTCCATCCTGCGCAAGGCAGGCTACAGGACCGGCCTGTATACCTCGCCGTATCTGATCCGCTTCAACGAGCGCATTCAGGTCAACGGCGAGCAGATCTCCGACAAGGATATCTGCGAGCTGACCGAGTACATCAAGCCCATGGCCGACTCCATCTTCGAGCGGCCGACGGAGTTTGAGATGGTGACGGCGCTCGGCTTCGAGTATTTTGCCCGCCAGCACTGCGACATCGTGGTCTGCGAGGTCGGCATGGGCGGCGAATTTGACGCGACGAACGTGATCCTGCCGCCGGAGGCGGCTGTGATCTGCAACATCGGACTCGACCACACCGAGGTGCTGGGCGATACGCTGGAGAAGATCGCCGCGACCAAGGCCGGGATCATTAAGCCCGGCTGCGACGCCGTGATCTACCGCGAGAAGCCGTCGGTCGAGGCGGTGTTCGAGGAGCGCTGCGAGAAGCTCGGCGTGCCGCTGCACAAGGCGGACTTCGATTCGCTGCAGCTGCTGTCGCATTCGCTCGAGGGACAGGTGTTCGACTGGGAAGACTTCAAGGGCCTGCAGCTTCCGCTGCTGGGCGAACATCAGCTGCACAACGCAGCAGTCGCGCTGACCACGGCGCGCGTACTGCAAAAGCGCGGCTGGAGGATCACCGACGAAAATATCCGCGAGGGCATCGAGGCCGTCCGCTGGCCGGGCCGTTTCGAGCTGATGCGCAGAGAGCCGATGTTCATCATTGACGGCGGCCACAATCCGCAGTGCATCGAGGCGCTCGTCAAGAATATTGAGGACTATTTGCCCGGACGGGAGCTGACGGTGCTGACCGGCGTGCTGGGCGACAAGGACTTCCACTGCATGTACCGCGACGTTGCACGGTACGCAAAGGAGTTTATCACCATCACTCCGGCAAATCCGCGCGCGCTTCCGGCGGACAAGCTGGCGGAGTATCTGCGGCAGTTCGGCCGTCCGGTCACGGCGTGCCAGTCTGCCGAGGAGGGCGTGCGGCTTGCCGTGGAGCACGCGGGCCGGGACGGCGTCGTCCTCTGCTACGGCTCGCTGTATATGATCGGCGATATCGACGCGGCGCTCGGAAAGCTCTGAGAAAGCAAACGAGAGAGTCCGGCAGGCGGAAGCCTGCCGGACTCTCTGCGTGTCCCCAAAGTCCGATCTTTGCAATGCAGCGTAAAACACGCAGCATTTTGGCAGGGGCCGACGACTCTGCCGGCCCTCTGAAACGTATCGGTTTTGCTGTAGTTTTTCGTAAAATCGCTGCTTTCTGCGGGAGGACAGAAACGTCCGCCCCTACGAGGAAAGCGGAATGCCTGTATCACGGAACCACCCAGAAGCTTTTCGACAGCTCTTGGGCGGCAGGCGGAAGCCTGCCGACTCTCTGCGCACAGATCAAAAGGCGGCGCCGAAAGCGCCGCCTTGAGTTACTTGATGAATTTGTCGATGGCCTGACACAGATCGTCCAGCGCCTGCTCGTCGTCGTTCTCCACGGCGTCCACAAGACAGTGCTGGATATGATCCTGCAAAATGACCTTGCCGATGTTGTTGATGGCGGAGCGCACGGCGGCGATCTGGATTAGCACCTCCGAGCAGTCGCGCCCGTTTTCCACCATCTTCTTGACCGATTCCAGATGGCCGATGGCGCGCGAAAGGCGATTGAGCACGGCCTTGGTGTTCTCGTGGACATGCGGATGCGCGCCGTGTGCGTGGTCATGCGCATGCTCGTGGCTGTGCAGGTGCGCCTGCGTCTCGTCATGGATGTCGTCCGGGTGATGGACATGCGGGATATTGTGTTCGTGAAGATATTCATGATCGTGCTGCATGGACGGCGCTCCTTCCGGGTGATATTGCAGAGTATAGCACGTTTCGCTCCGGTTTGCTATAGAAATATTTCATGATTTTCCGAAAAAAAGACGGAGAATAACCCGGATAGGGGGATTTTTTCCTTCGCACAGCTTCTTTACAAAGTGACGCGAGGACGGTATAATACAGCTAAAGAATCACTTGGAAAGGATGAAACCTATGCATCTCGATCACGACCACGAACATGAACACGACCATGCGCATCCGCATGAGCATCCCCATACCCATGAGCATGAGCATGACCACGCCTGCGGCGAGCATATCCACTGCGGCGAGAACGTCAACTGCGCCGACTGCGGCCATGCCCACGTCAGCCCCCGCGAGGAGCTGATCGCGCTGATGAAGTATATGGTGGGTCACAACGCGGCCCATGCCAACGAGCTGGCGCAGCTGGCAAAGCAGCTTCAGGATATGGGCGAGAACGTCGCCTATGAGCAGGTCATGCAGGCTGTCAGCGATTTTGAAAAGGGCAATATGCGGCTGAGCACAGTGCTGGCCGCGATGAACGGCTGAGGAGGCAAGCACCATGTGTCTGGCAATGGTTTATAAAAAGGAGCAGAAGCCGGAGAATCTGGTTTTGAGCAATGTGCAGCGCATCGACTGCCAGGACGGACAGATCATTCTGACCGACATTATGGAGCGGCAGGCGGTCGTCGTCGGCAGGCTCGTTTCCGTCGATCTGGTCGGCAATACGGCGCTGATTGTGCCGGATGAGGACTGAGCGGATGAAGAGCTGGGAGGTCGTGCGCGAGATCGAAAATCAGTGCGCCAACAACCAGATGCGCGACGTCTTTTTCGACGAGATCGAAACGGACGACCCCGTGGAATGGGTCCGCCGGGAGGTCAAGGGGAAGCAGGTCGAGCTGCGCGCCGACCGGACCGGCGAGGGGCGTATGACCGTGTTCGTCGAGAGCGGCGGCGTGTGCCAGAAATTCCTGTTTACGGAGCTGTGACGCACAGATGTCTGCGAAAAACGGACAGGAATGGAAATTTCACGGTTTTTTGCAGACACAGGCTTGTATTTGCCGACAGAATGTGTTACGATAAAATAGTATCGAAATGGGCTCACAGCCAATGGGCTCAGACAGTAGGGGCCGGAGGCGGAAATGTCCCGCAAACGGTCTCTGCGGAAATACAGAGGACACTATTTTTATATTTTGGAGGCAAAAATGAGCGTTGCTGAGATCTATGAAAACAGAGCCACCTTCTCCTTTGAGGTGTTCCCGCCCAAAACCGACGCCGGCATGGAAAAACTGTGCGGCGAAGGCGGCGTGCTGGAAAAGCTCTACACCCTGAATCCCGATTACATTTCCTGCACCTACGGCGCAGGCGGCACCAACGTCGGCAAGAACCTGGAGGTTCTGGACAAGATCCGGAAGGACGGCAAGTGCACGCCCGTTACCCATTTCACCTGCATCGGCAATACCAAGGAAGACATCAAGGAAAAGCTTCAGACCTACCTTGACCACGGCATCGACCATATGCTGGCGCTGCGCGGCGACCTGCCCTTCGGCTGGACCGGAACCAACGGCGACCTGCACTATGCGACCGAGTTGGTCAAGTTCGTCCGCAAGGAATTCGGCGACAAGTTCACCATCGCGGTGGCTGGCTCTCCCGAGGGCCACATCCAGTGCCGCAGCCTTGAGGCCGATATCGCCTTCCTGAAGCAGAAGCAGGACAACGGCGCCGACTTCATCATCTCTCAGCTCTGCTGGGACATGGATGCGTTCCGCTACTGGCTCGACGCCATCCGTGACGCCGGTATCTGGCTGCCCGTCGATGTGGGCATCATGCCGATCCTCGATCAGGCCGCGACCATCAACATGGCTCTCAGCCGCAACGGCTGCGTCATGGACCGCAAGCTCTGCGAGATCATCTCCAAGAACTGGATCTTCCCGAACCCGTTTGAAAAAGAGCCGTTCGACGCCGACGTCGAGGGCAAGAAGGCAAGCTTCAAGGCTGCCGGTATCGAATACACCATCAACCAGATCGATGAATACCGCGCCTGCGGCGTGGACGGCATCCATCTGTACGCGCTCAACAAGTATGACGACGTTGCGTACATCGCAAAGGCTGCCGGCCTGATCGATCTTGTCTAAGGAAGCGCTGCTTCCGCGGACAGCCGCATCCGGCGGCTGACCGCTTCCAGTTTCCCAAAGCAAAACACCAGCGCTCCGGCGGAGAAGCCTCCGCCGGAGCCTGACCGCGCTTTCCGGGCGCGTGGCAAGGAGCGATTTTTATGGCGACACATACCATCGCAGTGGCCGGTAAGGGCGGCGTCGGCAAGACGACGACCTGCGGCATGATTATTGACTATCTGTGCAAGCAGAAAAAAGGCCCGATCCTCGTCGTGGACGCGGACGCCAACTCCAACCTCAATGAGGTGCTGGGCGTCGAGGTGGACACGACGCTGGGCGATATCCGCGAGGACATGGCCCGCGCGGAGCAGAAGGGCACCGTGCCTTCAAATATGACGAAGGCGGACTATGCCGAAATGATGTTCGGCAACGCCCTCATTGAAGAGGACGATTTTGATATGCTGGTCATGGGCCGGACGCAGGGCAAGGGGTGCTACTGCTTTGTCAACGGCGTGCTCAAGACCCAGATCGACAAATATGCCGGGAACTACCGGTATATGGTCATAGACAACGAAGCCGGATTGGAGCATATTTCCCGCGGAACGCTTCCGCATGTGGATACGATGCTGCTGATCTCCGACTGCTCGCGCCGCGGCGTGCAGGCCGTGGGGCGGATCGCGGAGATGATCCGCGAGCTGGAGCTGAAGCCCGGCGAAATGAAGCTGATCGTCAACCGCGCGCCCGGAGGCGTTCTGACGCCGGGCGTTCAGGAGGAGATAGAAAAGTACGGTCTCGAGCTGATCGGCGTGCTGCCGCAGGACGACCTCGTTTTCGAGTATGACTGCGACGGAAAGCCGAGCTCTCAGGTTCCCGAGAGCGCGCCGGTCAAGCAGGCGCTGCACGAGATCATGCGTAAGCTCGGGCTGTGAGCCGGAGCGCCGTTTACTGTGTAAGTCCAATATTTTATATAGGGGGATTAACATTATGCCTTTTGTTCCCAAAAAGCAGGCTTTCAACGCCAGAATCAATGAAGTGACTCTTGGCGTTGGCGAAAAAGCCACCAAGATCGGCGGCCAGAACGTGCTGCCGTTCTATACCTTCGATGCGGAGATCGCAAACGCGCCGAAGATCGGCGTCGAGCTGACCGACCTCGGCATGGAAGAGTACACCATGCCCGGTGAGAAGGAATTCTACGCCGGCTGCGAGAGCGTTGTCGATATGGCAAAGCGCGCAGAGACCATGGAAGGCGCGTCCTTCCTCTGCCTGCACTTCGAGGGCGCCGATCCCAACGGCCTCAACAAGTCCGTCGAAGAGTGCGTGGCGCTGGCCAAGGCCGTTTCCGATGCCGTGACGATGCCGATCGTCATCATGGGCTGCAAGAACATCGAAAAGGACACCGAGCTTTTCAACAAGATCGCAGAAGCGCTGGCCGGTAAGAACATTCTCGTTCTGTCCGCCCGCGACGAAAACTACAAGACCGTCGGCGCGTCCGCAGGACTTGCCTACGGCCAGAAGGTCGGCGCGGAATCCGCCGTCGATATCAACCTTGCCAAGCAGCTCAACACCGTCATGACCCAGCTCGGCGTCAACGCGCAGAACATCGTCATGAACATCGGCTCCGCTGCTGCGGGCTATGGCTACGAATACGTTGCATCCACCCTCGACCGCATCAAGGACGCCGCCCTCAAGCAGGCTGACGCCATGCTCCAGATGCCCATCATGACGCCGGTATCCTCCGATACCTGGGGCGTGAAGGAATCCATCATGCCCGAGAGCGACATGCCCGAATGGGGCAACCAGGAAGAGCGCGGCGTTGAAATGGAGATCACTACGGCGGCTGCAGTCCTCGCGGGCGGCTCCGACGCAGTCATCATGCGTCATCCGGCTGCGATCAGAACCATCGCCAAGATGATCGCCGCGCTTGTCTAATGCGGAAGGAGGAAACATACAATGGCAGTTAAAGGTCTTGACATTTTCAAATTATCTCCCAAGAAGAACTGTAAGGAATGCGGCAGCCCTACCTGCATGGCGTTCTGCATGAAGGTCGCACAGGGCGCGCTCCCCATCACCAAGTGCCCGTATATGTCCCCGGAAGCCATCGCGCTTCTGTCCGAGGCCACTGCGCCTCCCATGAAGACCCTTGAGATCGCCGGTCACAAGCTCGGCGGCGAGACCGTCCTGTTCCGTCATGAAAAGACGCTCGTCTCCCGCAACCTGTTCGCCGTTTCCATCAGCACCGAGATGGACGACGCGGCTGTCGATGCAAAGATCGAAGAGCTGAAGAAGGTCGATTATGAGCGTATCGGCGAACGTGAGTACGTCGAATTCGTCACCGTCCGCAACTGCGGCGATAACGCCCGCTTTGTCGAGCTGGCAAAGAAGGCTGCTGTGCTCGAGCGCGGCGTGATCCTCGAGACCGCCGACGCAGAGGCCGCAAAGGCCGCCGTAGAGGCCATCAAGGACGTCAAGCCCGTTGTCAACGGCGTCAACAAGGACAACCTCGAGGCCATGAACGAGATCGCCAAGACCTATGGCATCGTTCTGGGCGTTCAGGGCGCAGATCTCAACGAGCTGCACGACACCGTCGAAGCACTCGAGAAGGCCGGCAACAAGAACCTGCTGATCGACGTCACCGGCGCGACCATCAAGGAGACCTTCGGCAACGCCGTTCAGGTCCGCCGCGCTGCCCTGAAGGACAACGACCGCACCTTCGGCTATCCGTCCATCGTGGATCTCAGCAAGCTCTGCGGCACCGAATATCATCTGGCAACGGCGCTCGCTTCCGTGTTCACGCTGAAGTACGGCTCCATCATCATCATGCCGAGAATGACCTATGCAGAGGCGCTGCCGCTGTACGGCCTGCGTCAGAACATCTACACCGACCCGCAGAAGCCCATGAAGGTCGCCCCCGGCATCTACCCGATCAACGGCGCCGGCCCTGATGATCCCTGCGCGCTGACGGTCGATTTCGCGCTGACCTACTTCCTGGTCTCCGGCGAGCTCGAGCGCTCCAAGGTGCCCATCAATCTGCTCATCACCGACGCCTCCGGCATGTCCGTTCTGACGGCTTGGGCGGCAGGCAAGTTCTCCTCCACCACCGTCAAGAAGTTCTTTGACGAATTCGATATCGCCTCCAAGATCAACAACCGCACCCTCATCATCCCGGGCAAGGTCGCTGTCATGAAGGGCGAGATCCAGGACAAGCTGCCCGATTGGAACGTTGTCGTCGGCACCCGCGAGGCTGTCGAGCTGGTCAAGTACCTCAAGGACGGCGAGCACATCAAGGCTGCCGAGGCGGTCGCCGCTTCCAAGAAGCCGGCAGAGGAGAAGAAGGCCGAGGTCGATGTCAACGCTCCGCTGGACTTCGAGAAGATCGCTGCCTCCATCCCGGCCATCAAGATCCGCGACGATCTGGATGCCCACTACAAGCAGAGAGATCCCGAGTCCCCGAAGTTCGTCACCATCGGCGAACGCATCCACTGCATCTCCCCGGTCATCCGCGAGGCAATGGCTACGTTCAATCCCGATCCCATCCTCGAACGTGCCGCACAGCAGATCAAGGCTGGCGCGACTTACCTCGACGTCAACATCGGCCCGGCAGAATCCAACGGCCCCGAGCTGATGACCTGGGCGGTCAAACTGCTGCAGGAGAACTTCAACAACGTGCCTCTGGCGCTCGATACTGCCAACAAGCGCGCCATCGAAGCCGGTATCAAGGTCTACAACCGTACCAACGGCAAGCCCATCGTCAACTCTGCTGACGCAGGCTCCCGTATCTCCTACATCGATCTGGCGGCAGCCAACGACGCGATCTGCGTTGCGCTCTGCTCTGCCGACGGCATTGCAAAGGACAACGAGGAGCGCATGATGCACTGCCATCATATGCTCGAGCGCGGCCTGTCCCTCGGCATGGAAGCGACCGACCTCTGGTTCGATCCGCTGTTCCTTGTCGTCAAGGGTATGCAGGACAAGCAGATGGACGTTCTGAACGCCATCAAGCTGTTCTCCGACGAGGGCCTGAAGTCCACCGGCGGTCTGTCCAACAACTCCAACGGCGCTCCGAAGAACGTCCGTCCGATCATGGACTCCGCGCTGGTCGCCATGGCTATGATGCAGGGCCTGACCTCTGCTATCGTCAACCCCAACGACCTGCGGCTGATGGAGACCATCAAGTCCTGCGACATCTTCAAGAACAACGAACTGTACTCCGACTCCTATCTGGAGGTCTGAGAAAAAGCCAAGAGGGGCCCGCTGGTCGGGCCCCTTTGCTTTATCTTCGGGCGGGCTTGCGACGGCAGAGGAAGTGGAAATCAGGCGCCTTGGTTGTGATTGTGAGCGGTCGGAACGAATTTTTTTCAAATCCCACAAAAAACACTGTACAAACAGACACAATGTTGGTATTCTAATATTTAGAAGAACCCCGTTGGGGGGATATGTGAACAGGAGGAATATCCATGAGCGTATTAACGGATCTGATTTACGGCGGCTCTCATGCCGTTGCCGGCCTGACCGAGGGTGCGGTCAATGATGCAATTGCCAAGTACGGCGCAGAGAAAGAGATCGCTTTCCCTGACACCGCATATTTCTTCCCCACCATCTATGCCGCGACCGGCGTGAAGGTCAAGACACTGGGCGACCTGCCCGCCTGCGTGGGCGTGCTCAAGAGCCTCATCACCGATCAGGAGGATCTGGGTCAGGCGCTGAACGCGGGTCTTGCGACCGCTGTCGGCGCGGAAATTTTGGAAGGACTCAAATTCGTCGAGCCGAAGGCAGCGTACGAGGAAGCGCGCGTGCCCGGCATCGGCTTTGTTCCCGACCCCGTCATCCGCAGCCTCGGCGTGCCGCTGGTCACGGGCGACATTCCCGGTGTGGCCGTCGTGCTCGGCAAGGCGGAAAACGGTGAGGATGTGGCCAAGGTCGTCAAGGATTACCAGTCCAAGGGCATCATGACCTTTATGATCGGCGACGTCATCGAGCAGTGCGCCGATGCGGGCGTCAAGATGGGTCTTGAGCTTCGCGTCATCCCGCTGGGCCACGATGTGACCGCTGTGATCCATGTCGTCACCGTCGCCATCCGTGCTGCACTGATTTTCGGCAATGTGCAGCCGGGCGATCTGGCGGGCCTTCTCAAGTACACCAAGGAGCGCGTTCCCGCGTTCGTCAATACCTTCGGTGCGATCGACAATGTCGTCGTTTCCGCCGGCGCAGGCGCCATCGCGCTGGGCTTCCCGGTCGTGGTTGATATCGACCTCGGCGAAAATCAGGTTCCGGGCGCGCTCGAATCCTGCACCGACCACGCGGAGACCGTCAAGAAGTCTCTGGAGCTGCGCGGCATCAAGATCAAGTCCAAGGAGCTGCCCATCCCGGTCGCGTTCGCGGCTGCGTTCGAGGGCGAGATCATCCGCAAGGCTGATATGAAGGTCGAGTTCTGGTCTGCCAAGAACACCACCTGCGAGCTTGTTCTTATGAAGGACATGGACGAGGTCGAGGATCACAAGCTGGTCATCGACGGCCCGGATATCGACTCCGGCGACCTCGAATACGCGCTTGCCACCTGCGTCTATGTCGCGGGCAAGAAGATGCAGGCTGATTTCGAGTCTGTCATCGAGCGTAAGATCCACGCATGGTTCAACTACATGGAGGGTGTCATGCACACCGGCCAGCGCAACCAGTTCCGCATCCGTATCTCCAAGGACGCCTACGACAAGGGCCTGCGCCTGACGCACTTTGCCGAGGTTCTCTATCACATGATTACGGACGAATTCGACGCTGTTGTCGATAAGTGTGAGGTTCATCTCATCACCGATCCGGTCAAGGCGACCGCGTTCCTGAATGACGTCGCCATCCCGCGCTACAACATGCGTGACGACCGTCTGGCCTCCATGACCGACGAGTCCGTTGACCGCTTCTTCACCTGCATCCTCTGCCAGTCCTTTGCACCGGCCCACTGCTGCGTGGTCACGCCGGAACGTCTGGGCCTGTGCGGCGCGGTTTCGTGGCTCGACGCCAAGGCAACCTATGAGCTGAATCCGAACGGCCCGTCCCAGCCCATCATGAAGGAGGGCTGCCTCGACGAGCGCACCGGCCGCTACACCACCGTCAACGACGCCATCAAGGACGCGACCCACGGCGCGGTCGAAGAAGTCACGCTGTATTCCATCATGGAGGACCCGATGACCTCCTGCGGCTGCTTTGAGTGCATCTCCGGCATTGAGCCGATGTCCAACGGCTTCATCGTCGTCAACCGCGAGTACGCGGGCATGACCCCCGCCGGTATGACCTTCGGCGAGCTGGCCTCCTGCACCGGCGGCGGCGTTCAGACGCCGGGCTACATGGGCCATGGCCGTCACTTCATCGCCTCCAAGAAGTTCATCCACGCCGAGGGCGGCATTGAACGCATCGTCTGGATGCCGAAGGAACTGAAGGACGACGTTGGTGAGCGTCTGAACAAGACCGCGAAGGAGCTTTACGGCATTGACAACTTCACCGACATGATCGCGGACGAGACGATCTGCACCGACTGCGACGCGCTGATGGAGTTCTTGCAGGAAAAGAATCATCCTGTGCTTGCCATGGAGCCGCTGATGTAATATAATCCGTATTGGCTGAGCTGGAAGGGGAGGGCGGACGCCCTCCCCGGCGCGTGTCAAAGGCTTTTGACACGCGCTCAAACGCGATCCGCTTCGCTGGGTTCGCGTTTGAAAAAGCTTTCGCTCTGCTGCGCGCAGAATTTGTGCGCTGCGGCGCAAAAATTCCACACTTGCAGAGCGCAGGGTGTTTTGCGCGAGGTACACGCCCCCGCGCAAAACAGATCGACATTTTATTCCGCCGTGCGCGGCGGAACTCTACGAGGTTTTGCCAGCTTGAAGGGGAGGGCGGACGCCCTCCCCTTTTGCACGAGGCTCCGGTCAAACGGCGTGCGGACGGAAGGAGACAGTTATGCAGATTCAGAATCACAAGGAAGAGGTCCCGTTTGAGCATTATGCGGAGAAATTCCGCGCGCTCGACCCGCAGGAGGCTTCCCGGCGCACCGGCGCGGCGTTCGACCCGGAGCGGGGGACGTTTTCCGTTGCACTGCTGGGCGTGGAGTATCACATCGCGTGGCCGGAGTATGCCATCTCCGCGGACGAGCCGTCGGCCATGGCGCTGAAAAGCCTGCCGTGCCAGACGTTCCTGCTGCGCTTTTTGCTGGAGGGCCGGAGGGCGGAGCCGTACAGTGCGTTCAAAACCTTCCGCGAGATGCCGTGGGGCGAAATGTATATCCAGCCCTATACGGGCCGCTGCCTGACGCGGGCGGCATTCACCTTCGGCACGCGCGTGGCCAAATTCCGCGCGGCGTGTGAAAAAATGGGCGCGCAGGCGCTGGAGCACGGCGACGCGGGCTTCCAGCTGGAGCTGCTGCCCGGCTATGCCATGCAGATCATGGTCTGGGAGGGCGACGACGAGTTTGCGCCGACGGCGCAGATCCTCTACTCCGGCAACTTCGAGACCGGCTTTGCGGCGGAGGATCGCGTGGTCGCGGGCGACATCCTGATCTCAGCGATCAAGGCGCAGATGTGAAACCCGCAGAAAAACAAAAAACGCCGCGCGGCGGCGATAAAGGAGAACAGGCATGGAACTGATTTACAAGGGCCTCAGAGGAACGCTGGAGCACATGGAGGTCTCCGACTCCGAGGTGGAACGGCAGCTGAAGCGGCTTCAGGAGCAGACGCCGCGCCGGGTCCCGGTGACAGATCGTCCGGCACAGAACGGCGACGAGGTCGTGCTGGACTACGCGGGCTACTGCGATGGCGTCCAGTTTGAGGGCGGCACCGCCGAAAAGCAGTCGCTGACGCTTGGCAGCGGCATGTTTATTCCCGGCTTTGAAGAGCAGCTGACCGGTGCGAAGATCGGCGAGGACGTGACGGTACACGTCACATTCCCGAAGGATTACCGGGCCGAAAATCTCGCCGGAAGGGATGCGGAGTTCCGCTGCAAGATCCATGAGATCCGGCAGAACGTCCCGTATGAGCTGGACGACACGTTTGCGAAGGAGGTCGGCCAGTGCCGGACGCTGGACGAGATGCGCGGACGCCTGCGCGAGAGTCTCCGGGCGTATTATGAGGACTGCGCCGAGATGGAGCTTCAGGACAAGCTGATGCGTCAGGTCGCGGCGACGCTGGACTACAAGCCGACCGATGCGGAGCTGGAGCAGGGCGTCGATTCGCAGATCGAGGTCCTGAAGGCGCAGCTGGCCCGCAAGGGCCTGACGCTGGAGGCGTACTGCCAGTTCACCGGCGAGACTGAGGCGCAGCTCCGCGAGGACGCAAAGCCCGAGGCGGAGAACAGCATCCGCATCCAGCGCGCGGCGGAGCGCATCGCGCTTCTGGAGGGCCTGAGCGCCAGTGCGGAGGAGATCGCGGAGGAGCTTGCCGGGATCTGCAAGCAGAACGGCATGACCATGGAGCAGCTGCGGCCGTATCTGAACGCGGATTTTGAGGCGACCGTTGCGTCCAACGTGCGCATGAAAAAGGCCATCGCCTTTGTCCGCGACCACGCAGTCATTACGGAAAAAATGGTGGAAGCACAGAAACACTGAAAGATTTCCGCAAACTGCGCGTACAAATTCAAAAATGTGCATATCCAACAAAAACACCCGCCTGCATTTTACGATGCAGTCGGGTGTTCGTCATAGAAAACAAATCCAACGAAGGAAATCCGTGCATAATCACGAAATGTTTTTTTCTCATTGACTTCTGAGAAAGTTAGTGGTATTCTAAAGCCAACCGATAAAAATTTATCGATTAAGGCGCCGAGGTACGTGGATTTTGGAAGCGCGGCGCCGAAACCATTATTTTCCACCGGGGGTGTTAAGACCCCGGCGGATCTCTTAAGGAGGAAAACACCATGGCAATCAATTTCGTTGACGGCAAGTATGTGCACGAGGACGGACACGTCACACTCGACCCGACCGTGTACAAGGACTGGCAGATCGCTGAGGAAGCAGAAAAGGCACTTCCCTCCGTGGATTATTTCCGTGAGAAGCTCGGCCTGCTGCCCGAGGAGATCATTCCCTACGGCAAGACCCCGAAGATCGACTTCATCAAGGTCATGAAGCGTCTGAAAGATAAGCCCGACGGCAAGTTCATCGAGGTCACCGCGATCACCCCGACCCCCTTCGGCGAGGGCAAGTCCACCGTTTCCCTTGGCCTGATCGAAGGCCTCGGCAAGCTCGGCAAGAATGTCGGCGGCGCACTGCGTCAGCCCTCCGGCGGTCCGACCATGAACGTCAAGGGCACCGCGGCAGGCGGCGGCAACGCCCTGCTGATGCCGATGACCGAATTCTCTCTGGGCCTCACCGGCGATATCAACGACATCATGAACGCCCACAACCTTGCCATGGTCGCTTTGACCGCTCGTATGCAGCACGAGCGCAATAACAATGACGAATGGCTGGCAAAGAAGGGCCTCAAGCGTCTCGACATCGACCCCAAGCGTGTCGAGATGGGCTGGGTCATGGACTTCTGCGCACAGGGCCTTCGCAACATCATCATCGGCCTCGGCGGCCGTCTGGACGGCTACCTGATGGAGTCCAAGTTCGGCATCGCCGTCGGCTCCGAGCTGATGGCCATTCTCGCCGTCGCGCGCGACCTGAAGGATCTGCGTGAGCGTATCGGCAAGATCGTCGTCGCCTACTCCCGCAGCGGCGAGCCTGTCACCTGCGAGGATCTCGAGGTCGCTGGCGCCATGACCGCGTGGATGCGCAACACCATCAACCCCACCATGTGCTACACCGTCGAGCATCAGCCGGTTCTGGTTCATGCCGGCCCGTTCGCCAACATCGCCATCGGCCAGTCCTCTGTTATCGCTGACCGTCTGGCCCTCAAGCTGTTCGACTATCATGTCACCGAGTCCGGCTTCGCTGCCGACATCGGCTTTGAAAAGTTCTGGAACGTCAAGACCCGTCTTTCCGGCCTGACCCCGAACGTCTCTGTTCTGGTCGCGACCGTCCGCGCGCTCAAGATGCACGGCGGCGGCCCGAAGGTCACCCCGGGCGCACCGCTGCCCAAGGAGTACACCGAGGAGAACCTCGAGCTTCTGGAAAAGGGCACCTGCAACCTGTTCCACCATGTCAACACCATCAAGAAGTCCGGCATCAACCCGGTCGTCTGCATCAACCGCTTCTACACCGATACCGACGCCGAGATCGCTCTGCTCAAGAAGCTCTGCAAGGAGCACGGTGTCCGCTGCGCCGAGTCCAACCACTGGCGTTACGGCGGCGAGGGTGCGATCGAGCTGGCTCAGACCGTTGTCGAGGCCTGCGAGGAGCCGGTCAACATCAAGTTCCTGTACGATCTGGAGATGCCGCTGCGTCAGCGCGTCGAGCTGATCGCCAAGGAAGTCTACGGCGCCGACGGCGTTGACTGGGCGCCTCTGGCTGTCCAGAAGGCGGAGCGCTTCGAGGCCGACCCGAAGTACGCCGATTACTGCACCATGATGGTCAAGACCCATCTGTCCCTGTCCGACGATCCCACCAAGAAGGGCGAGCCGAAGGGCTGGCGCCTCGCCATCCGCGACATTCTGGAGTACGGCGGCGCGAAGTTCCTCTGCCCGATGGCCGGCACCATCTCCATGATGCCCGGTACCGCCGCGAACCCGGCTTATCGCCGCATCGACGTCGATACCGAGACCGGCAAGGTTTCCGGACTGTTCTGATGCTCTGAGCGCAGGGCGTCCTGCAGGGCCATGCCCTGTGGATAACAAGATCACACAAATCACCGGCAGGCGGCGGAAAAACCGCCGCCTGCTCTTCATTGAATAAGGAGAAATAATACGATGGATATGACGACGAGATCCTGCCGTGAATTTGTCACGGTCCTCGCCTCGAATGAGCCTGCTCCCGGCGGCGGCGGCGCTTCCGCGCTGGTGGCCGCGCTCGGCACGGCGCTCGGCAATATGGTCGGCTCTTTGACCGTTGGCAAGAAGAAGTATGCCGATGTGGAGGAGGAGATCATCGCCCTCAAGGCAAAATGCGACGCGCTCCAGAACGAGCTGCTCGATCAGGTCCCCGCAGACGCGGAGGGCTTTGTCCCGCTGGCGAAGGCATACGGCATTCCGAAGGACGATCCCAGCCGCCCCGAGATCATGGAAAAGGCGACCATCACGGCCTGCCAGGTCCCCATGCACATCATGGAGCTTTGCTGCGAGTCTCTGGACGCCATCGCCGTGTTCGCGGCGAAGGGCTCCCGCCTTGCCGTCTCCGACGCGGGCTGCGGCGCGACGATCGTGAAGGCTGCGCTTCAGGCAGCTTCCCTCAACGTTTTCATCAACACCAAGACGCTCCAGAACCGCGAGGTCGCGGAGGAAATGAACGCGAAGTGCCTGGGTATGCTTGACAAATACGGTAAGCTGGCGGACGAGATCTTCGAGAGCGTCAAGGCCGGTTTCTTTAAGTGAGAAGGAGAGAGGATCATGGCAAAACTGCTGCTTGGCAAGGAAGTTACCGCTGCGATGAACGAGAAGCTTCAGGCGCGCGTCGCGGCTTTGAAGGAAAAGGGCGTCAGCCCGAAGCTGGCCATCGTCCGCTGCGGTGAGAATCCGTCCGATCTGTCCTATGAAAAGGGCGCGACTGCCCGCGCGGAGCTGATCGGCGTCGAGGTCGTGAAGTTCGTCCTGCCCGAGGATGTGACGAAGGAAGCACTCATCGCGCAGATCGAGGCCATCAACGCAGATGACTCCATCCACGGCTGCCTGATGTTCCGGCCGCTGCCGAAGCACCTCAAGGCCGATCAGGATGAGATCTGCAACCATCTGGCCGCCGCGAAGGACGTGGACTGCATGACCGACCTCTCCAATTCCGGCGTGTTCACCGGCAAAAAGCTCGGCTTTGCACCCTGCACTCCGCAGGCCTGCATGGAGATCCTGGATTACTACGGCATCGACTGCAAGGGCAAGAACGCCGTCGTCATCGGCCGTTCGCTGGTCGTCGGCAAGCCTGCGGCCATGATGCTGATGGCCAAGAACGCGACCGTCACCGTCTGCCACACCAAGACCGTGGACGTGGCCGGGATCGCCCGCAAGGCGGACATTCTGGTCTCTGCGGCGGGCGTTCTCAACAGTCTGACGAAGGACTATGTGGCGCCCGGCCAGATCGTCATTGACGTTTCAATCAACTGGGACCCCGAGAAGATCAATTCCAAGGGCGGCAAGGGCGCCATCGCGGGCGACGCGGTGTTCTCCGAGGTCGAACCCATCGTCGAGGCCATCACGCCTGTTCCCGGCGGCGTTGGCTCCGTCACCACGTCCGTGCTGATCGGCCATGTGGTCGAGGCAGCGGAACGGACGCTGTAATAAACGAGTGACTGCCGCCGGGGATCCCCGGCGGCAGTGTTTTTTGAGAGAGGGGTTGAGTCTATGAACGAAAAAGTCAGACAGCCGGAATCGGCGATTCGCTGGCTGTTTGCTGTGTTTACGCTTCTCTGCCTGCTGACGGCGATTGTCTGCATGATCGTCTTCGGTACGACGGTATCGGAGGCGCTTGCGGGCGTGGGCCGTATCTGCACCCAGTCCGGTCAGACGGTCAAGAGCTACTTTGACGCCAGCTACGGCGGCCTCGCCGGAACGTTTCTGAACGCCGCGCTGGTCTGCGCCGTCTGCCTCGGGCTGTACTGCCTGCCCGGCAGCAAGCCGGACGGCGTGTCCGTCCTCGCGTTTTTCCTGACGGCAGGCTTCTGCTTCTGGGGCACGACGATCCTGAACATCTGGTTTTCCTTTGCGGGCGTGCTGATCTACAGCCTTGTCACAAAGAAAAAGCCGGGCGCGATGGCGAATGCCTTCCTGTTTTCGACGGGCCTTGCGCCGCTTATCACCGAGATGCTTTTCCGCTATCCCGGCGAGGCGTGGCACGGCTTTACGGGCCTCGGCGTGGGGATCGCGCTGGCCGTCGGCATTTTTATCGGCTTTATTTTCCCGGCCGTCCTGCCGCACAGCCCGCAGATGCACAAGGGCTACGACCTGTATAACGCGGCGGTGCCCATCGGCCTGATCGCGTTCTTCCTGCGCTCGCTTCTGTATAAGATCTTCACCTCCGCGCCCCCCGCGTCGGAGAACGTCGGTCTGGGCGACAGCTTCCTGGCGCTCAGCCTCGCGTTCTGCGGTGTCGTGTTCGGCCTCGCCATCATCTGGGGCCTTGCGATGGGCGGCGGAAGGGCATTCGGAAAGCTCCTGCGCGACAGCGGCTACAACGTCGATTACGGTATAAAATACGGCTCCGGCGCGGCGATCCTGAATTTCGGCGTCTACGGCCTGTTCATCGTGCTGTATTATCTGCTCATCGGCGCAAAATGGAACGCCGCGACGCTCGGCTGCGTGTTCTGCATGGTCTGCTGCTGCTTCAAGGGCAGCCATCCGGCGAACGTCTGGCCGATCATGGTCGGCTATGTGGCGGCGAGCTTTGTCGCCAAATTCGTCTGCGGCCTCACCGGCGCGGAGCATACGCTTATGGCAAATGCGCAGGCGATCGTCATCGGTCTGTGCTTTGCAAACGGCCTGTCGCCGGTTTCCGGCGTCTACGGCTGGCTGGCAGGCGTCGTATTCGGCATGATCCACTATACGCTTGTGACGTGCGTGCCGCTGCTGCACGGCTCCTTCTGCCTGTATAACGGCGGCTTTACCGCGGCGTTCTCCTGCTTCCTGTTTGTCCCCGTTCTGGAGCACTTCTTCCACACCAAGGAGCAGAGAAAGCAGCTGAAGGCCGGAAAATGAGCCGCTTTACGACTGAAAAGGAGGCAAACGGAATGTATTACTGTGAAAACTGCCATCTGCTGTGCGAGTGGCCGGTCTGCGGCTATTGCGGGACAAGGCCGCTGCGGGAGCCGAGGGCGGACGATTACTGCTTCCTTTCCAGCCGGAACGAGCCGTGGGCGCAGATGCTGGCGGAGCTTCTGCAGGAGGAACGGATCGCGGTCGTGACCCGTCCGGTGCCGCAGCGGGGCTTCGGTTATTCGGGGGAGCGCAGCGCCTATACGGAGCTGTTTGTGCCCTTCCCGGAGCTGGAACGCGCGAAGGAGCTGGAACGGGCGCTGCTGACGAGCGAACCGTCCTTCCCGGAGGACGAGGAAGAGTATGCGTCCGAAGCTTCGGAAAAATAACAAAACAGGCGTCCTGAGATACGCAGGACGCCTGCATTTATTCTGCCTGTATCCGCAGCGCGGCAAGCTCCTGCGGAGTGTCGCAGTCGCGCAGCTCCTCCGGAGCCAGCTCCACCGGAAGATAGTCCTCCGTATGGCGCTTGATAACGAGATTCCCGCCGCAGTCACCCTCCAGCGCCAGCAGCTCCGGGAAAAAGCGGGCCGGAAAGAGATTCGGATTTCCGCGCCGTCCCTCGTGAGAGGCTCCGGCGATCTTCTCCGGCGTGCGGAGCCATGCTTCCGCGATGCGCTGCACGGAGTCCGGCCGCAGAAGCGGCTGATCGGCGACAAGATACAAAATTCCGTCGCACGCCCGCATGGCCTGCGTCCCGAGGCGGATGGTGTAGCTCAGGCCCCAGTCCGGATGCGCGTTGTGGATGGCGGCGAAGCCGTATTTTCCGGCCAGCTCCTCGATCCCTTCATACTGCGACGCGACGCAGACGGCGGCGAACATCCCCTTCGGGACGGCGTCCAGCGCGCGTTCAATGAGCGTCCGCCCGTCAAGCTCGGCGGCGAGCTTGTTCGCGCCGAAGCGGCTGGCGTTTCCGGCGGCCATGACCAGACAGCCGATGCGGAGAGATGCAGCAGGATCCATGGAATACCTCCCAATAGCACACAGCATTTTCTACAAAACAGTATAGCCCGTTTTTATGGAAAAAGTCAAGAAACGGCCAGAATGTTCGACAGTTCCGAAAAAACCGTTATCTACAAATTAGAATCACGATTTTGCTTTCCAAGGACGGACGGCGATGCTATAATTATAACAAATACAGAGTGGTTTCTTCGGGAAAAACAGGTAAAACCGACGAAAAGCAGCTTACACAGATAATGGAGGGAACGCAATGGGCATCGTAGGAAACAGCGAAGTCCGTGTGGACGCCTTTGACAAGGCGACCGGCAGAACAAAATATTATGAGGATCTGGTGCCGGCGGATGCGCTGTATGTGCGCATCAAGCACTCGACAATTGCGCACGGCTTCGTGAAGTCGGTCGATCTGAGCGAGGCGGAAAAGATCAAGGGTGTGGTGAAGATCCTCACCTGCTTCGACGTTCCGGATATCCCGTTCCCGACGGCGGGCCACCCGTGGTCGATGGACCCCGGACATCAGGACATCGCCGACCGCTATCTGCTGAACCGGCATGTGCGCTACTACGGCGACGATGTGTGCGCGGTCATCGCGGAAAATGAGGTCGCGGCGATGCAGGCCGTTCGCGCCATCAAGGTGGAATATGAAGAGCTGCCGTTCGTGCTGGATGCACAGGAGGCCATGAAGGACGGCGCGCCGCAGCTGCATGAGCGCTTCCCCAACAACGTTCTCAAGCACACGACCATGGCCGTCGGCAATTATGCCGAGGCAATTCAGGAGCCGGGCCTCATCAAGGCCGAGGGCTGGTATGACACCCCCACCGTGCAGCACTGCCACATCGAGAACCACGGCTGCTTCTGCTATGAAGAAAACGGTCGTCTGGTCGTGACCAGCTCCACGCAGATCCCGCACATCGTGCGCCGTATCGTCGGACAGGCGCTTGGCCGCCCATGGGGCGATATCCGCATCGTCAAGCCGTACATCGGCGGCGGCTTCGGCAACAAGCAGGACAGCCTGTATGAGCCGCTGTGCGCATGGTGCTGCACGCAGGTCGGAGGCCGCTGCGTCCGCTTCGACTGCTCGCGCGAGGAGACCTTCGTTTCCAACCGTGTCCGCCACGCCATCCGGATTCACATCATTTCGTGGCTCCGCAAGGATGGCACCATCGCCGCCAAGAAGGTCGAGTGCTTCTCCAATCAGGGCGCCTACGCCTCGCACGGCCACTCCATCGTCGCCAAGGCGCTCGGTTCGTTCAACCAGCATTATCCCTGCCCCAATTTTGAGGGCGACGCCTATACCGTGTTCACCAACCGCCCGGCGGCGGGCGCCATGCGCGGCTACGGTATGCCGCAGGCATCGTTCGCGGACGAATCCCACGCGGAGGAGTGTGCAAAGGCCGTCGGCATGACACCGCTGGACTACCGCTGGCAGAATCTGATGAAGCCCGGCTATGTGGACGGCTTCTCGCACAACGAGCTTTACGAGGACTCCTACCGGCAGTGTATGGAAAAGGGCATGAAGGCCATCGGCTACGAGGAAAAGGTCAAGGCCTACGCCAACCAGACCGGCCCCGTCCGCCGCGGCATCGGCCTTGCGACCTTCTGGTACAACACCGCCGTCTATCCCATTTCGCTGGAGACCTCCTCCTGCCGCTTGCAGCTGAACCTTGACGGCACGGTCAATCTTCAGGTCGGCGAGACGGAGATCGGTCAGGGCGCGGACACCGCCTATGCGCAGATGTGCGCGGAAACGCTCGGCCTGTCCGATTATAAGAAGGTACACGTCCTGTCCTGTCAGGACACCGACGTGACGCCGACGGGTCTCGGCGCCTATGCCTCCCGACAGACCTTCACCGCGGGCTTCTCCATCCGCCAGACTGCGGAGATGCTCAAGAAAAAGATTCTTGAGTATGCCTGCGAGGTCACGCGGCAGGCGACCTACAACATGAACATCATCGATTCCAACATCGTCCGCATCACGGACGGCCGGGTGCTCATGAGCCTCTCCGAGCTGTCCATGACCGCGCAGTATAATGCAGTGCATTCCGAGCATATCACGGCGGAATCGACCTACACCATCCGCAACAACGCCTATTCCTTCGGCTGCACGTTTGCCGAGGTCGAGGTCGATATCCCGATGTGCAAGGTCAGGCTGCTGCATATCGTGAATGTCCATGACTGCGGCAGGCTCATCAATCCCGCCCTTGCCGAGGCGCAGGTCCACGGCGGTATGTCCATGGGCATCGGCTACGGCCTGTCCGAACAGCTCCTGTTCGATCCCAAGACCGGCAAGCCGCTCAACAACAACCTGCTGGACTATAAGCTTTCGACCTTCATGGATCATCCGGATATCGAGGCGGAGTTTGTGGAGAATTACGAGCCGACGTCCGCCTACGGCACCAAGGCGCTGGGCGAGCCGCCCGCGTGCTCTCCGGCTCCGGCGATCCGCAACGCCATCTATCAGGCGACCGGCGTCGCCATCGATCAGGCGCCGATCACGCCGCATATCCTTTTCGCCAAATTCACCGAAGCTGGCCTGATCCAGGACTGAGGGAGGAAACAGACTATGTATGATATGAAAGCGCTCTATGAAGCGTACAGCGTGGAGGAAGCCATAAAGCTCCGCTTGGAGCATCCCGAGGCGCAGATCATCGCGGGCGGCACGGACGTGCTCGTCCAGATGCGCGAGGGACGGCGCGCCGGTAAGGAGCTGATCTCCATTCAGAAGGTCAACGAAATTCGCGGCATCTGCATGGACGAGCAGGAGAATATCCGCATCGGCTCGCTCACGACCTTCTCGCACATCACCCGTGACCCCATCATCATCGAGAAGATCAACGTGCTGGGCGAGGCGGTCGATATGGTCGGCGGCCCGCAGATCCGCAACGCCGGCACCATCGGCGGCAATACCTGCAACGGCGTGACCTCTGCCGATTCCGCATCCACGCTCCATGCGTGGGAGGCCATCGTCGAGCTGACCGGCGTGAACGGCAAGCGGTATCTGCCCATCAAGGACTTCTACATCAAGGCCGGTACGGTCGATATCAACATCGCCGAGGGCGAGATTCAGACCGCGATCCTGATCCCGAAGGCCTCGTGGGAGAATACGAAGGGCTTCTATATCAAATACGGCATGCGCAACGCCATGGAGATCGCCACGACCGGTTGCTCCGTCAACGTCCGCCTGTCGGAGGATAAAAAGACGTTCGACCGCGTCCGCATCGCCTACGGCGTTGCAGGCCCCGTGCCGATGCGCGCACCGAGCGCAGAGGCTGTCGTGAACGGCCAGCCCGTCACGATGGAGAATGTCGAGGCGTTCTCCAGAGCTGTGCTCGAGGATATCAATCCCCGTGATTCCTGGCGCGCCAGCAAGGCGTTCCGGAAGCACATCGCCGTGGAAATGGCCAAGCGCGCGCTCATCGAATCTCTCAAACGCTGCGGAGGTGAGATCTGATGGCACAGTATGCACTTGTCAAATGCAACATCAACGGCAAGGATGTGGAGAAGATCGTGGACGTCCGCGCAAGCCTGACGGACATGCTCCGGAACGATTTCCGGCTCACGTCCGTGAAAAAGGGCTGTGAGGTCGGTGAATGCGGCGCGTGTACCGCGCTCATTGACGGCGAGGCGATCAATACCTGTCTGTATCTGGCCGTCTGGGCGGAGGGAAAGCACATCGTTACGCTCGAGGGCCTTATGAATCCCGACGGAACGGTCTCGGACATCCAGAAGGCGTTCATGGACGAGACCGCGATCCAGTGCGGCTTCTGTACGCCGGGCTTTATCCTGACCGCGACGGAGATCCTTGCCTCCGGTAAGGAATACACCGACGACGAGCTGCGCAAGCTGCTCTCCGGCCATCTGTGCCGCTGCACGGGCTATCAGAATATCTTCCGCGCAGTTAAAAAGACCATGCTGCGCCGCCTTGGCAAGTACGAGGAGGCGGAGGCCGTCCGCTGACGGAGCCGAAAAATGCAAACAGAAGTGCCCGCTGCGAAAGCAGCGGGCACTGTGTCGTTCTGCGTGCTTTTGGCGGACGGCGCGGGTCGGCGGTCAGACCTCGCCCTTTGCGTGTCTGGCGCGGTGCAGGATCAGCTCGGCGGCCACGCTGATGGCGATTTCCGCCGGAATCTCCGCCTGGATCGGCAGGCCGATGGGCGCATGGATGCGCGTGAGCGCTTCCTCCGGGATGCCGTTTTTCATCAGGAAGGCGTTCGTCGCAGCGATCTTCTTCCGGCTCCCGATGCAGCCGATATAGGTCGCCTCCGTGCGCATCGCCTGAAGCAGCACCGCACGGTCGGCCTGATGGCCGGGCGTCATGATAACGACATAGTCCTCCGGGCCGATGCAGACCTTTTCGCGGATGTCCTGATAGTCGCCCAGAATGACGCAGTCCGCATCCGGATAAGCCTCCTGCTTTGCAAAATCCGGGCGGTTGTCGAATACGGTCACGCGGAACTCCACCCCCGCCAGTACAGGCACGAGCGCCCTTCCGACGTGTCCGCCGCCGAAGATATAGACCCGGCCCGCACGGCTCACCGGCTCGACGTACCACGATTCCTCGCCCTCACGGTAGACGGCGCGGGCGAGCAGCATCGGACGCAGAGCCTCCATGGAAACGCCGTCCAGAAAACGAAGCCCGTGCCGCTCGTCATAGAGTCCCATCCGAACCGACGCATTTGCGTCCATCTTCATGAGCAGCCAGCCATTTTCGCCGCTCCCGAGCATTTCCAGCAGCGCATCCGCGAACGGCAGCTCCTCCGGCTTCAGAATCTGATAATAGACCGTCACATCGCCGCCGCAGATCATCCCGATGTCGCAGACCTGATTCCGCGAGAGCCGGAATGTGCGCAGCAGATTTTCTCCGGTGCGCAGCAGCTCCAGCGCCTGTTCGGCGGCGATCCGCTCGACCGCGCCGCCGCCGATGGTGCCGGAGGCATGTCCGTCCGCAAAGACGGCCATCCGGGCACCGGCACCTCGCGGTGCGGACCCGGAAGAGGCCAGAACGGTACACAGCACTGTATTTTCGCCGCGCGCCAGTGCCGCGCGGATCTCTTCAAACAGCTTTTTCATAAGCCTTGCTCCTTGTTCTTTTATAAGAATAGCGTAGCACCGCCGGAGGCAGATTGTCAAGTGCGGGATTTTCCTGTCCGCGGCTTGTGCGGTGCGGCTCTTGCTTTTTCCGGCGGCGTATGCTAAAATCAAACTGTAAATAACCAACAGGAGGTATCCCGGCGTGTCGAACAAGTGATTTCAGAAAATGCATAGCGGACGGAGGCCCTCAAGGAAGGGTCTGGTTTGCTGTCGGTTTTTGAGATCACTGCTGTTTCCCGTCGAAATACGGAGCGCCGCGCCCGGGCAGTCTGCCCGCGAAGCGCAGGCCCCGCCCTTTCGCGGTCTCGGCGCGCGCTGTGGATGCCCTTTCCATATGCGCAGAAGCTCTGTTTCCGGCAGCGGTATGTCCGCACGGAACCAGAGCTTTTTTGTATGGGAGGATCATATATGCTGGATATTCTTGAAATTTCGGATCTTTCGCTCCACCTGACGCAGACGGGACGCCCGCTGCTGGAGCATTTCTCCTTCACGCTCGGCGCGGGCGACCGCGCGGTGCTGATCGGCGAGGAGGGCAACGGAAAATCCACGCTGCTGCGCTATCTGGCGCAGCCGGAGGCGCTGAAGGGCTACTGCGAGGCGGAGGGGCGCGTTGCGCTGCGCGGACGGCCCGGCTATCTGCCGCAGCTCCTGCCGGAGGCGCTGCGCGAATGCACGCCCGCGGACTATCTCGCCGAGATCCCGGCGCACAGAGCCTCGGAGCTGCTGGAGCGGCTCGGCCTGCCGCAGGAGCTTGCCGCCTCGGAGCGTCCGATACGCACGCTTTCCGGCGGTGAGCGCGTCAAGCTCCAGCTGGCCCGCATCCTGCTGGACGAACCGGACGTGCTGCTGCTCGACGAGCCGACCAATGATCTGGATGTGGAGACGCTGGAGTGGCTGGAGGACTTTTTGCTGCACACGCGCCTGCCGGTGCTCTACGTCTCGCACGACGAGACGCTGATCGAGCGAACGGCGAACGTGATCATCCACATGGAGCAGCTCCGCCGCAAGACCTGCTGCCGCACGACGGTCAGCCGCGAATCCTATCCGGAGTATCTGCGCCGCCGCGCCAATCTCTTTGACCGACAGGAGCAGCTTGCGCAGAAGCAGCGCAGCGACTACGATAAAAAGCTCGAACGCTGGCAGCAGGTCTATCAGCGCGTCGAGCATGAGCAGGGGAGCATCTCACGCGGCGACCCGCACGGGGGACGGCTGCTCAAGAAGAAAATGCATTCCGTCCAGTCGCAGAAGCGCCGCTTTGAGCGAGAAAAGGAGGCATTTCTCGACTTCCCGGAGACGGAGGAGGCAATCCTTGCGCGCTTTCCGGCGGACATTGTGCTGCCTGCCGGAAAGACCGTTCTGGATCTTTCGCTTCCGGCGCTGTACGCAGGACAGCACCTGCTGGCCCGTGATCTGCGCCTGCACGTGTCCGGCGGCGAGCATGTCGGCATCACCGGCCGCAACGGCGCTGGAAAATCCACGCTGCTCATGCTTCTGTGGGAGGCGCTGAGGGACCGGCGCGACATCACCGCCTGCTGTATGCCGCAGGATTACAGCCTCCTTCTGGACTTCGGGCAGACGCCTATCGAGCATCTCGGCGCGCAGTATGACCGCGAAACGCTGACGCGGGCGCGGACGTATCTCGGCAGTATGCGCTTTACGCACGAGGAAATGACCGGGAAGATCGCCGCGCTCTCCGGCGGTCAGCGGGCGAAGCTGTTGTACCTTGATATGGTGCTCCGCCGGGCGGACGTGCTGCTGCTCGACGAGCCGACGCGCAATTTCAGCCCGCTTTCCTGCCCGGCTGTCCGGGAAGCGCTCCGGGCGTTCGGCGGCACGATCATCAGCGTTTCGCACGACCGGAAGTATCTTGCCGAGGTCTGCGATACGGTCTATGTGCTGGATGAAGCGGGTCTGCACCGGCGGAGCTGATGCAGCAGCAAAAATGGGATCGGAAGCCTGAACGGGTTTCCGATCCCTGATATCATGTGTGGAACGATCTCCGGCACTATTCATCGATTTACATACCAGACGTTTTTCTCCAGATCTGTGCTGTCCGGGGTGTTTGCCGTTGCGGTTAGGCATTCATTGCGGCATAAAGGAAGCAAGCCCAAAAAGTGGGGGAGGGCGCGGCTGCGCCGCAGAAAGCGCGTGCAGCGGTCTGCGTAAATCTTTCTGGATATCAAAAACGGACACCCTGCCTTTCGTAAAATGAACAAAAAGGCAGGGTGTCCGACTGTTTTCAAGCATTGGAAGAAAAACCAAAATGCAAACCAATGAAATGTTTGCATTTTGGAAAGGAGGAGCGACGGAACAGGTGAGAGATGGCTTTTTGAATAAAAAAGCCGTCGCGAACCAGTGCAGTCCGCGACGACGTGTGTTTTCAGTACACTATGGATCAACTGCCAAATTAGAAAAACAAAATCGCAATCCAGCGTCAGCGATTGCGATTTTGGGAGGAGCTGCGACGAAATGAGTGAGAAGTGACTTTTCATGCGAAGCATAAAAAGTCGCTGCGAACGATATGCAGTCCGCAGCGACGTGGTGACCCGCCGGAGATTCGAACTCCGGACACCCTGCTTAAAAGGCAGGTGCTCTGCCGACTGAGCTAGCGGGTCAGATGGCAGGGATGGCAGGATTCGAACCTACGCATACAGGAGTCAAAGTCCTGTGCCTTACCGCTTGGCGACATCCCCGTGCGTTCGGCAAAAAATCCTGTATAAAAAAAGAAAAATGGGGTGAGTGAAGGGACTCGAACCCTCGGTCTTCAGAGCCACAATCTGACGCGTTAGCCAACTACGCTACACCCACCATATTCATTTTTCTGCGGCGTGAGCCGCTGCCGGTCTACCGGCATGGCACGCCAGGAGGGATTCGAACCCCCCACCTACTGCTTAGAAGGCAGTTGCTCTATCCGAATGAGCTACTGGCGCATGGAATGGAGCGGGTGACGGGAATCGAACCCGCGTCCCCAGCTTGGAAGGCTGGTGCCCTGCCGTTGTGCTACACCCGCAGAACAACTGACGTACAAATCAGCCTTAAAATAATAGCATGGGGAATGTATTCTGTCAAGACTATTTTCGGGAATCTGCGTTAAATTTCGATTTTTCGGCTGTAGGCAAGGCCGCCCTCCTCGCGGCAAAGCTCCAGAGCGAAGGAAAACCGGTCGCACTGCGTGCAAAGGTAGAAATCCGCCTCCGGCGCGAAGGCTTGATCGGCTGGGACGAAGAAGCGCGCGCCCGGGCCGTCGCGCAGAGCGGCGACGGAGGCCTCGAGCGGGTAGGGTTCGCCAAGCAGGAGCGAACGCATGTACTCCGCGCAGACGGTGTCCTCCTGCGTGGGGCGGAGATTCTCAAAGCCCATGCAGACGAAGCTCACGCGCTCCGGCGCAAGGCGGCGGAGATATTCCGCCGTGGCGCGGGCGTTGACAAGGGAAGCAAGCAGAATGCGGTCGGCATTTGCGGCGGCGCGGATGCCCTGCGTTCCGGCGCTGGTCGTGTGGATCATGCGCCTTCCGCGCAGATCGGCGTTCTGGAGCTGGGAGGGGGAGTTGCCGAAGTCAAAACCCTCGCCCATCCGGGCGTGGCGCTCACCGGCAAGCAAATAGTCCGGATGCGCGCGCTTGAGGGCATACGCCTCGTCCAGATCGCCAAGCGGATAGATGCGCTCGACGCCCGCGTGGTAGGCATAGCATTCCACGCTGTAGGCACGGAAAACGTCGATGATGACGGCCACGCCGCGCGCGCGGGCGGCTCCGGCCGTGAGATGGTCAATGGTGATCTCCATGGAAATACCTCTGGGAACGGAAATTATTTCAGCATTCGGATATCGTCTCCGGCAAAGCTGTAGCATTCATAGACACCGAGCAGACGCGAGGCGATCTGCGGCGAGTAGCGCTGCTTCAGCTCCACGGCGGGAAGATTGGTGGAAATGATCGTGGGGCGGCCCTCGAGAAGGCGGGTATTGACGATCTGATAGAGTGCGGAGACGGTGAACTGCGTGGTCATTTCGGTGCCGAGATCGTCGATGATGAGCAGGTCGCAGGTGAAATACTTGCGGGAGGCGTCGGCGCTCTCCGTGCTGCGGGCAAATTTCGCCGTTTCAAAGTCGGAGAAAAGCTGCATGGCCGTGCTGTAGAGTACGGAATAGCCCCGGTCGGCGACGGTGCGCGCGATGCAGGCGGACAGAAAGGTCTTTCCGAGGCCAGTCGCGCCGATCATCAGAATGGAGCCGGACTCCAAGGTAAAGGTGCGCGCGTAGTGCAGCGCGTTATTGTAGACATACTGCATGAGCTTCCGGGGCGAGGCGCCGAGCTTCGGATCGTATTCGGCGGGGTAGAGGTCGAGACGGAAATGCTCGAAGCTTTCCTTCCCGGAGCCAAGAAGCTGGGAAAGCTCCTTCTTCTGCTCCTGACGGCACAGCTCCCGCAGGCAGTCGCACATGACCGCGCCGACATAGCCGGTGCCGCCGCAGCGCGGACAAAGCGGTGCGGGGGAAAGATCATCGGGGTCGATGTCGTTGGATTCCAGAAGCCAGTCGCGCTCCTGCTGGAGCGCAAGATTCTCCTTTTTCAGCTCCGCCATCGCGGCGGCGGGGTCCTCGCCCCGGCGGAAGCTGACGGCCATGATGCGCGCCGCCGTCTGGCGCAGAGTCTGGTCGATCTGGCGAAGGCGCGGCTGCTGGGCGTAGATGGCTTCGATGCGGCTGCGGGTCTCCTCGTCATGCTGCTGACGCGCCTGTGCAAGACGCGCCTGCGCGCGCTGTAATACGGCTTCGGAATACGCCATGTCATTCGCCCTCCTTGTAAAGTCCCTTCTGCATCATTTTTTCCATGGCGCGGCGTTCAAATTCGCCCATTTCGTCGCCATGCTGAATGACGGCCTGCTGCGGCTTCTGCGCCCGCTGCGGCTTTGCCGCCGGAGCGCGGTCGCCGGTCTCGATCTGGCGGACGGTGGTGAGGCCCTGCTCGTGCCAGCTCTTGAGAATGGAGTTGAGATAGGGCCATTTCAGCCCGCCGGTGTTCATGCAGGTCTTTTCATAGGCCATGCGGATCTCGTCCTCGCCGAAGCCCCACGAGAGCCAGGTGTGGATGAGCTTTTCCTCGCCGGGCGTGAGCCTGCGGTCGGCGATCTGGAGGACCTGACGGATGCGGCCCGCGCGGGACTGCAATTGCAGCTGATTCTGCATGTAGACCGCCGCCTCCTCGAGCGTATCGATGCCGAGATCGGCCCAGCGGTAGGCTTCCTTTTCGATGGCACGCACGGAGGGCATCTTGCCGGGGCCGCGCGCGCGGTTTTTCTCGATGCAATAATGGATCAGAATGGAGATGACCTCGACCGGAAGGCCGAGATAGCGGTAGATGCAGAGGAAAATTTTCAGCTCCTCCGTCGAGAGAATGCGGCCAAGACGGCGCTGCGCTTCGCCGACCATGCCGGGAAACTCCGGGTTGGTGGTGTATTCGCGCGTGACATCGGCCTCGGTGTAGTTCGGGGCCTCGGAGGGCATGAGGTGGCGCGGCTCCGGCTCGGGATAAAGCCCCATCTGCCGCAGCGACGCGGAGGCATAATCCAACTGGCGCTCGGAAAAGCGCAGCGCAGGCCCGGCCTTGGCGGCGTCGCCGCCGGTATGGAGATAGAGGTACAGCAGCGCTGCGTCCGGGCAGGCCGCCGCAAGCAGACGGCGAACCTCCTGCGCGGGGATCACGAGATCCTGATCGGTCATGGCGGCGGCTCCTTTCTTTTCTTCTTTTTCCTTAAGAATCACCATTATAGCACAGAATTCAGCCTGCGGCAAGGCAGCATGTCCGGGTGCGGGGTGAAAATTCTGGGAAAAGAAACGAAACGTTTACAATTTTCTTGAAGCGGGGCCTTTCCTGATTGGAATTCTTGTGGTATACTGTATGCGGATTTTTATGCGCTGCGTCAGGCAGCGCGGAAATACAGGCGAAGGAACGGCTGCTATGATCGAATTGTTATCACCCGCCGGCTCCATGGAGGCGCTGCGCGCCGCCGTGCAGAACGGAGCCAACGCGGTTTATCTTGGATATGATGCCTTCAACGCACGCATGGGCGCGCGGAATTTTTCCGTGGACGAGCTTCAGGAAGCCATCGTCTACTGCCATGTGCGCGGCGTACAGGTACACCTGACGCTCAACACGCTGGTCTCCGACCGCGAGATGGCGAGAGCGGCGGAGGTGATCCGGACGGCGGCGGTGCTGGGCGTCGATGCGTTCATCGTGCAGGATCTGGGCGTGGTCGCGCTCTGCCGCGAGATCGCGCCGGAGGTGCCGATCCACGCATCCACGCAGATGAGCATCCATTCGCTCGAGGGCGTGCAGCAGGCGGCAGAGCTTGGCGTCAGCCGCGTGGTGCTGGCGCGGGAGCTTCCCCGCGAGGAGATCGCGCATATCTGCCGGAGAAGTCCGGTCGAGATCGAGGTGTTTGTCCACGGCGCGCTCTGCATGTGCTATTCCGGACAGTGCTATCTTTCGTCCGTGATCGGAAGAAGAAGCGGCAACCGCGGGCAGTGTGCCCAGCCGTGCCGCCTGCCCTACGGCTACGGCCGGTTTGAGCCGAACCGCTATCCGCTGAGCCTCAAGGACAACTGCCTTGTGGAATATCTGGACGATCTGCGCCGCCTCGGCGTCAGCTCGCTGAAGATCGAGGGCCGCATGAAGCGGCCGGAATATGTGGCCGTGGTGACGAAGGCCTACCGCACCGCGCTGGATGGAAAGCGCGTCACGGAGGAAGATCTGCGTGAGCTGGAGGCGGTATTCTCCCGTCAGGGCTTCACGCAGGGCTATTATGAGGGAAAGACCGGCGCGGATATGTTCGGCGTCCGGCAGGAGCCGGAGGAGAACCGGGAGCTGTTCGCGGCGGCGCGCGCGACCTATGAGTCGGGCGAGAATATCCGCATCCCGATCCGCTTTTATGCCATGATCCGCCGGGACGAGCCGGCACAGCTGGCCGTCGAGGATGACGCGGGCCACGTCTGCAAGGCGAACGGCCCCATCCCGGAGGAGGCGCAGGTACGCGCGCTGACGGAGGAGGAGCTGGCGGAGCGCCTCGGAAAGACCGGCGGAACGCCCTACGTCTGCGCGCAGGTGCGCGCGCGGATCGATCCGGGGCTGATGCTCCCGGCGTCGGCGATCAACGCCATGCGGCGCGATGCGCTGGCAATCCTGACGGCGCAGCGCGGACGTGCGCCCAAGCGGCAGATCAACGCTTATAATCCGCCCGCGCTCTATGACGGGATGTCCGGCGAGCTGCAGCTCACGATCTCCGTGCGGCAGGTGAGCCAGATCACCTCGCGGATGCTGGCGCTGCGGCCGGCAGTGCTCTATGTGCCGCTGGAGGAGCTGGTCGAGCACCCGGAGCTGCCGGGCCTGCTCGGCGTGGAGACGCAGTTGGCGGCGATTTTGCCGCGCGTGGTCTGGAGCGGAGAAAACCAGCGCCTTGCGCAGCAGCTGCGGAGCGTCTACGCCATGGGCGTGCGTCAGCTGCTGGTCGGAAATCTCGGACAGGTGCGCATTGCAAAGGCGGCGGGCTTCGCCGTGCGCGGCGATTTCGGGCTGAATATCTTCAATTCGCGCGCCATGCACTATCTGCGCGCGCAGGGCATCGATTCGCAGCTTTTGTCGTTTGAAATGACGCTGCCGCAGATCCGCGACGTGAGCAAGGCCGTTCCGGCGGAGGTGCTGATCTACGGACGGCTGCCGCTGATGCTGACGGAAAACTGCGTGATCCGCAATCGAACCGGTACCTGCTCCTGCGATTCTGCGGCGCCGGTCAAGCTGACCGACCGCATGGGCGAGGAGTTCCCCGTGCTCAAGGACCCCGGTACCTGCCGGAGCGTGATCTATAACGGGAAAAAGCTGTATCTGATCGATAAGAAGGAGGCCTTCCGCGGTATGGGCCTTTGGGCGCTGCGGCTGTCCTTTACGACGGAAAATCCCGGCGAGATCGATACCATTCTGTATCAGTACCACACCGGCGGCGTTTTTGACGCCGGAAGCTATACAAGAGGCCTCTATTCCAGAGGCGTAGAGTAAGGAAGCGTTTTTATGTCCATTATTTTAGCATCCCAATCTCCCCGGCGGCAGGAGCTTCTGAAGCTTCTGGGGCTGGAATTTACCGTACATACGGCGGACATCGACGAGCATATGGATCCGTCGCTGCCGCCGGAGCAGGAGGTCGCGCGGGTCAGCGCGGAAAAGGCGAGAGCCGTTGCGAAGGACTGCGCGGAGGAGGATATCATCATTTCCGCCGACACCATCGTGGTGATCGACGGGCAGATCCTCGGCAAGCCCAAGAGCGAGGCAGACGCCATCCGGATGCTCAATCTGCTCTCCGGGCGCAGGCACGAGGTCATGACGGGCCTGACGGTCCTGTCCGGCGGACAGAGCCAGACGCGCGTGGTGCGCACGGGCATCGAGTTCCGCAGGCTCACCGACCGCGAGATCGACGCCTACGTCGCCACCGGGGAGCCGATGGACAAGGCCGGAGCCTATGGCATTCAGGGCCGGGCCTCCATCTTTGTCAGCCATCTGGACGGAGATTATTTCTGCGTCATGGGGCTTCCGGTCTGCACGCTGACGCAGATGCTGCGCGAGCGCGGCGTCACCGTCCTCGGCTGAGTAGGCCAACACAAAGCGGCGCCGCTGCGGCGTATGAGGTGATTATTTGAAAAAGAAGCTTTTATCCTCCAAGGTAAAGACGATCCTGATCCTGGCGGTGATCTTTGCGATCCTGGCAGCGGTCGTGACGGCGGTCGTCTCCGGAACGCCCTTTTTTACAAACGCGGTCAACACGATTCTCTCTCCAATCCGGAGCGGCGTGGCCGCCATCGACCGCAAGGCGGAGCAGTATTATAACTATCTGTTCTCCTATGAGGCGCTTCAGGCCAAGAACGCGGAGCTGGAGCAGCGCATCCTCAGTATGGCGGAGGATGTCCGCAGCGCGGAGACGTATCAGCGCGAGAATGAGCGGCTGAAAATGCTCCTGAATCTGAAGGACGAGCATGAGGACTACGAGCTGGTCTCGGCGTATATCATTTCGTGGAATGCCTCCAATTACCGCAGCACGTTCACCATCGGAAAGGGCAGCGGCTCCGGGCTGGAGGAGGGCATGTGCGCCGTGACGGAAAACGGTCAGGTCGTAGGCCTCATCACCGAGGTCGGTGCGAACTGGTCCACCATCACGACGATCCACGATTCCTCGCTCGAGATCAGCGCATCCATCGCCTCCTCGGGCTACACCGGCGTGGTGCAGGGAACGTATCTCTCCGACGGGAGCAGCGTCCTGCGTATGAACTATCTGCCGACCGACGCGATCCTCAAGAACGACGATCAGGTCGTGACGACCGGCTCGACGCTCTATCCGCGCGGGCTGCTGCTGGGCTACCTCACGAACGTCGGCCTTGACGAGACGGGCGTGGCGAAGTATGCGACGCTGGAGGCATCGTGCGACCTGGCAAATCTGGAGCAGATCTTTATTATCACGCAGTTTTCCAATCAGTAATTTCGCAGAAGGGAGCCGCTCGGATGCAGGCAAGATATAAAAAAGCCGTCATGTGGGCGCTCTATGCGCTGCTGATGCTGACGGTATTTGTGATACAGGGCGTCGTGTTCGGCAGAACGCGCTATTTCGGCACCAAGCTCAGCCTGCTGCCAGTGGCGCTGGCGTGCATCGCCATGCACGCGGGCGCGGAAAACGGCGGCGTTTTCGGCCTCGCGGCGGGAACCTTCTGGTGCCTGAGCGGCGGCGACGGCGCGGGACTGCTGATCCTGCTGTGTACGCTCTGCGCGGTCGCGGTTGGATATCTCTGCGACCGGTATCTGAATCGGAATTTCCTGTCGGCGCTCATGATGAGCCTGCTGACGCTGATCGTGATGCAGGGACTGCTGTTCCTGTTCAAACGTTATCTCGGACAGACCGGGGAAGAGGGCTGGAGCATCCTGCTCAAGCAGATCGGGCTGTCCATGCTGGCTTGCCCGCCGGTCTATCTGGCGGCATGGGCGATCGGAAAGGTGGGAAAATAACCTATGGGACGGATCACACGCTTTCGGACGATCATTTTTTTATGTCTGGTCGCGCTCCTGATGGGCGGCTATGTGCTGCGGCTATATAAGCTTCAGGCAGTGGAGCCGGAAAACGGCCTCGTGACGGCCGACGCGGACTCCATGCAGTATATGACGACGGTTGAAGCCGCGCGCGGCAACATCCTTGACCGGAACGGCAACATTCTGGTCTCCAACCGCGCCAGCTACAATCTGGTCATTATCAACTTCGTGCTCTTCAACGCCAAGCAGCCGAACGAGCGCCTGCTCCAGCTGCTGGAGCTGTGCGACGACCTCGGCATCCGCTATGCCTCGCATTTTCCGGTCACAGCGGAGATCCCGTACAGCTACAACATGGATGCGCTCGACAGCTCGCAGCAGAAATATTTCCGGAGCTTCCTCGACAACCGGGACTACGATCTGGATATCTCGGCGCAGACGCTCATGAAAAAGCTCCGCGCGGGCTACCGCATCCCGTCCGACTGGACGCAGGAGCAGGCCTACAAGGTCATTTCCGTCCGGTATGAACTGGAGCTGCGTTCGATTCCCGGCATCGGACTTGAAAATTACACGCTGGCAAGCGACGTGAGCGCGGAAAATCTGGCTGCCGTGATGGAGCTGGGTATTCCGGGCGTGATCGTGGAGACGGGCACCGTCCGCGAGTTCCATACGACCTCGGCGGCGCATCTGCTCGGCACCATCGGCCAGATCTACGCCGAGGAGGCCGACACATACCGCGAAAAGGGCTACGCGCTGAACGCGCTGGTCGGCAAAAGCGGCGTGGAGCAGGCGTTCGAGGAATATCTGCACGGCTCGAGCGGTACGAAATACACCACCGTCTCCTCCGACGGAGAGGTGCTGGAGGAGTATTTCGAGACGGTGCCGCAGCCGGGAAACAACGTCGAGCTGACAATTGACATTTCCCTTCAGGGCGTGGCGGAAAAGGCGCTGGAGGACGTGATCCTGAATCTGCGCGAGAACGGCGTCGGCCGCCGGCAGGAGGGCAAGGACGCCGAGGGCGGCGCGGTTGTCGTGCAGGACATCAAGACCGGCGAAATTCTTGCCAGCGCAAGCTATCCGACTTACAATCTGGCGACCTTCAACGAGGATTACAGCGAGCTGGCGCAGAGTGAGTTTGGCCCGTTCCTCAACCGCGTTTTGCAGGCGACCTACTGGCCCGGCTCCATCTACAAGATGGTAACGGCCATCGCCGCCGTCGATCTCGGCGGCTACAGCGAGTATTACGAGATCACCGACAAGGGCATTTACGAATACTACAAGGAACAGAACTACGAGCCGCGCTGCTACGTCTGGACGAGCACGTCCACGACGCACGGTACGATCAATATGCGCGAGGCGCTTCAGGAGTCCTGCAACTACTACTTCTACGAGATCGGACGCCTGACCTACAATAAATATATGTCGGAGACCGGCGAAAATCCGATGGACGTCGTGGCGAAGAGCCTCGGCCTCGGAGAGTCCACCGGCGTGGAGCTGCCGGAGGTCACGGGTACGCGTGCGAATGCTGAGACAAAGGCCGAGCTTTACTCCGGTCAGGACGCCATCTGGTACGGCGCGGACGTCATTCAGGCCGCCATCGGCCAGTCAGATAACAAGTTTACGCCGATGCAGATGGTCTGCTACACCTCGGCGCTGGCCAACAACGGTACGCGCTACAAGGCGACGTTCCTTTCCCGCGTCGTTTCGTGGGACTATCAGGAGCTGATTCTGGAGCATGAGCCGACCGTGGAGAGCAGGCTCGATATTTCCGACGAGGCCATCGACTGCTACAAGACCGGCATGGAGCTGGTCGCGCAGAAGGGTACTGCGGCGCAGTATCTGAGCAATTATCCCATCAAGGTCGCCTGTAAGACCGGTACGGCCCAGTGGGGCAATATGCACTCCGGCTCCGACCACGCTTCGTTCGTGCTCTACGCACCGGCGGACGATCCCGAGATCGCCATCGCCGTCTATGTGGAAAAGGGCGCGCAGGGCGGCAATCTGGCAAACGTCTGCATCCCCATTCTCGACGCATATTTCTCCGATTCGAGCAGCCATGAGACGGCACTCAAAGAAAACTCCGCAAACTGACAAAGGAGACCTCCTTTTATGACCGATCTATCGAAAATCCGTAATTTCAGCATCATTGCGCACATCGACCACGGCAAGTCCACGCTGGCGGACCGCCTGCTGGAGGAATGCCACACGGTCGAAAAGCGCGAGATGGAGGATCAGGTGCTCGACTCGATGGAGTTGGAGCGCGAGCGCGGCATCACCATCAAGGCCCGCGCCGTCCGGCTGCAATATCACGCCGACGACGGCGAGACGTACATCCTGAATCTGATCGACACGCCGGGCCATGTGGACTTCAACTATGAGGTCTCGCGGAGCCTGTCCGCGTGCGAGGGCGCGCTTCTGGTCGTGGACGCCTCGCAGGGCATTGAGGCCCAGACGCTGGCGAACACCTATCTTGCCATCGACAACGACCTCGAGGTGCTGCCGGTCATCAACAAGATCGACCTCCCGGCTGCGCGGCCGGAGGAGGTCAAGCACGAGATCGAGGACGTGATCGGCCTGCCGGCGATGGACGCGCCGGAGATCTCCGCGAAAAACGGCATCAACATCCACGCGGTGCTGGAGGATGTGGTGAACAATGTCCCGGCACCGAAGGGCGACCGCAGCGCGCCGCTTCAGTGCCTGATCTTCGACAGCCAGTACGACTCCTACCGCGGCGCGATCGTCTATATGCGCGTTGTGAACGGCGTGGTGAAGCCCGGTATGGACATTCAGATGATGGCGACCGGCGCGGTCTATAAGGTCGTGGAGGTCGGCTATCTGCATCCGTTCGGAATGCGGCCCGCCGAGGCGCTCGGCGCAGGCGAGGTCGGCTATCTGACGGCCTCCATCAAGACCGTCTCCGACACGCGCGTGGGCGACACCGTCACCGACGCGGCGAACCCGGCTCCGCAGGCGCTTCCCGGCTACAAGCAGGCACAGCCGATGGTGTTCTCCGGCGTCTATCCGGCGGACGGCTCGAAGTACGGCGATCTGCGCGACGCGCTGGAAAAGCTCAAGCTCAACGACGCCTCCATGAGCTACACGCAGGAAAACTCCATCGCGCTCGGCTTCGGTTTCCGGTGCGGCTTCCTTGGATTGCTGCACATGGAGATCATCATGGAGCGTCTGGAGCGCGAGTACAATCTCGACCTCATCACGACGGCGCCGAACGTCGTCTACAAGATCACCAAGCTCGACGGGACGGAGATCGACGTCTATACGCCGCTCAACTATCCGGACCCGGCCGAGATCCAGGTGGCAAAGGAGCCGTTCGCAAAGGTCAACATCCTGACGCCGCCGGAATATGTCGGCGCGATCATGGAGCTGTGTACCAACCGGCGCGGCGAATACAAGGACATGAAATACCTCGACACCACGCGCGTCGAGCTGCATTATTCCATGCCGCTCAACGAGATCATCTACGATTTCTTCGACGCGCTCAAGAGCCGCACGCGCGGCTACGGGTCGCTGGACTATGAGCTGGAGGGCTACCGCCCCTCGAAGCTCGTCAAGCTCGATATCCTGCTTAACGGCGAGATCGTGGACGCGCTGAGCTTCATCCTCTTTGCCGACAACGCCTATACGCGCGCGCGGAAGATCTGCGAGAAGCTGAAGGACAACATTCCGCGCCAGATGTTCGAGATCCCAGTGCAGGCGGCCATCGGCGGCAAGGTCATTGCGCGCGAGACGATCAAGGCGCTGCGCAAGGACGTGTTGGCCAAGTGCTACGGCGGCGACATCACCCGGAAAAAGAAGCTGCTGGAAAAGCAGAAGGAGGGCAAGAAGCGGATGCGCACCTTCGG
>ERZ791919.422-NODE-422-length-46942-cov-41.483503_pt1 | contig 46942 bp, 41 predicted proteins | sample MGYA00510137_ERZ791919 | MGnify/ENA primary metagenome ERZ791919 (study PRJEB30046, sample SAMN00792059) | human gut metagenome | study: EMG produced TPA metagenomics assembly of the A metagenome-wide association study of gut microbiota in type 2...
CCCGCCGCAGCCGCTGCACCGGCCGCTCCGAAGGCGGAGCTGACCGCGATCTCCCCGCGCGCGATGGCGAAGGCCGTTGCGAACAACGTCAATCCCGCGCTTGCCACCGGCACCGGCCCCAAGGGCCGCATCATCGAGCGCGACATCGACAAGCTGATCGCCTCCGGCGCAGCCGCTGCCTATGCAGCGCCCGCAGCTGCAGAGGAGACCGCGTTTGAGGATGTCAAGTTCGGCCCCGTCCGCAAGGCAACCGCAAAGTCCATGACCAAGAGCCTGTCCACCATGGCGCAGCTTACCCAGCAGTATTCCTTCGACGCCAGCCAGATCCAGGCCTACCGCGCCATGCTCAAGCCGATGGATGCGCCGATGGGCAAGATCAGCCTCAACGACATGGTCATGTTCGCCGTGGCAAAGACCATCAAGTCCTGCCCGGATCTGAACGCCAACATGGTCGAGGACAACGTCATCCGTCATTTCAGCCATGTGAACCTCGGCTTCGCCTGCGACACGCCGCGCGGACTGCTCGTCCCGACGATCTTCCACGCCGACGAAATGAGCCTGCTCGAGCTGTCGATGGAGGCCAAGCGCCTTGCCGCGGCGGCCCGCGACGGCAGCCTCAGCCCCGATGAAATGACCGGCGCGACCTTTACCGTTACCAACATCGGCTCCTTTGGCTGCGAAGCCTTCACGCCGGTCGTCAACCCGCCCCAGATCGGCATTCTCGGCGTCTGCAACATCCAGACGAAGATCAAGTCCGCAAAGGACGGCATGATCGAGACGTATCCGGCAATGGGCCTGTCCCTGACGTTCGACCACAGAGCGCTGGACGGCGCGCCGGCGGCACGCTACATGAGCGAGCTGTGCAAGAGCCTCGAAAGCTTCATGACCCTCATGGCAAAGTAAGAGAAAGGAAGGACGATCGATTATGCCGAAATCTTTGTATATTGATCCCGTAGCTGTCCGTCAGCCCGGTTACATCCACTTTAACGATATTCCCGTCTGCCAGTACAACAAGACCGTCAAGCAGGAGCTGGAAGAAGGCAACTACACCAAGGAAGACCTCATCCGCATCTACCGCGACATGGCCATCTGCCGTGAGTTTGAGCATATGCTCACCCAGATCAAGACGCAGGCGAACTACAACGGCGTTGAGACCACCTATCCCGGCCCCGCCCACCTGAGCTATGGCCAGGAAGCCTCCTGCGTCGGCGAAGCGTACCTCCTGAACAAGGACGACATCACCTTCGGCTCCCACCGTTCGCACTCCGAGATCCTCTCCAAGGGCCTGAGCTGCATCAACAAGCTGTCCGATGAAGAGCTGATGGAGATCATGCAGAACTTCCTCGGCGGCAAGACGCTGGCTGCTGTCAAGAAGTTTGCCGATACCTCTGATGTCAAGGAGCTGGCCATCCGCTTCCTGCTGTACGGCACCGTCGCGGAGATCTTCGCCCGTGAGAACGGCTTCCATCACGGCATGGGCGGCTCTATGCACGCCTTCTTCCTGCCGTTCGGCATCTATCCCAACAACGCCATCGTCGGCGGCTCCGCTCCCATCGCGGCCGGTGCTGCCCTGTATCAGAAGGACAATGACAAGAAGGGCGTCGTCATCTGCAACATCGGCGATGCGTCCCTCGGCTGCGGCCCTGTCTACGAGGCTCTGAACTTCTCCGCCATGGATCAGTTCAAGACCCTGTGGGAGGAAGGACGCAAGGGCGGCCTGCCGGTCATCTTCAACGTGTTCGACAACTTCTACGGCATGGGCGGCCAGACCATGGGCGAGACCATGGCCTACAACATGCCCGCAAGACTCGGTGCAGGCATTACGCCGGATCAGATGCACGCAGAGCGTGTGGACGGCTGGAACCCGCTGGCTGTCATCGACGCCTACAAGCGTAAGATGGAGCTTATCAAGAACAACGAAGGCCCCGTCCTGCTCGATGTCGTCACCTACCGTCTCGTCGGCCACTCCACCTCCGACCAGAACGCATACCGCACCAAGGAGGAGATCGAGGATTGGCGCAGCCATGATCCGATCGTCAAGTTCCGCGAGGCTCTCGTGGAAGCAGGCGTCGAGTCCGACGAATTCTTCGCAAAGCTGCTTCAGGATACGACCGACCGCATGACCATGATCTGCCGCGCTGCCGACGACAAGGAGATCTCTCCGTATGTCGATTTCGACAAGAATCCGGACTATCTGGCGAACCTCATGTTCTCCAACGAGCATGTCCGCTCCATGGGCGCTCCCGGTCAGGAGATCCGCGTCACCGGCCCGAAGGAGAGCTGCAAGCGCTATGCAGACCTTGCCAAGAAGGAGCACTATGCTTTCGACAAGGATGGCAAGAAGTTCTCCGACATGAAGCTCTACAACATCCGCGACGCCATCTTTGAGCCGCTGATCAACAAGTATTATGAGGATCCGACCCTCGTCGCCTACGGCGAGGACGTCCGCGACTGGGGCGGCGCCTACGCTGTCTACCGCGGCCTGATGGACGTGATCCCGCACTCCCGTCTGTTCAACTCCCCGATCTCCGAGGCTGCCATCGTCGGCACTGCCGTCGGCTACTGCATGTGCGGCGGCCGCGCGGTCGTCGAGCTGATGTACTGCGACTTCCTTGGCCGTGCAGGCGACGAGGTGTTCAACCAGATGTCCAAGTGGCAGGCCATGTCTGCCGGCATCCTCAAGATGCCGATGATCCTGCGTATGTCCGTCGGCGCAAAGTACGGCGCGCAGCATTCTCAGGACTGGGTCGCCATCGTCTCCCACATCCCCGGCCTGAAGGTCTTCTTCCCGGCCACGCCGTATGAGGCCAAGGGCATCATGCAGGCGGCTCTGAACGGCACCGATCCGTGCATCATCTTCGAGTCCCAGCGTATCTACGGCAAGGGCGAAGAGTTCCACGAGGGCGGCGTTCCCGCAGAGGAGTACGAATGGGCGCCCGGCGCGGTCAACAAGGTCCGCGACGGCAAGGATCTCACCATCCTCACCATCGGTGCGACGCTCTACCGCGCGGTCGATGCGGCCAAGACCCTCTCCGAGAAGTACGGCGTCGAGGCGGACGTGATTAACATGCCGTCTCTGGTACCGCTGGACTACACCGATATCATTGCCTCCGTCAAGAAGACCGGACGTGTCGTGCTGGCCTCCGACGCCTGCGCAAGAGGCACCTTCCTCAATGAGGTCGCGGAGAACATCTCCACGCTGTGCTTCGACTATCTGGATGCGCCTCCCGTCGTCATCGGCGCGCGCAACTGGATCACCCCGCCTCATGAGTTCGACAAGTACTTCTTCCCGTATGCCGAGTGGATCGTGGACGCGGTCAACGCCCGCCTGATCCCGCTGGACGGTTACACCTCCACCACGACGCCGGACGACGCGGAGATCATTCGCCGCAGCAAGATGGGCGTCTGATGAAGGACTGCCGGAAGATCCGAGCCGTCGTTTTCGATCTGGACGGAACGCTTCTGAACACGCTGCCGGACATCGGCGCAAGCGCCAACAGGGCGCTGCGCCGGGCCGGTCTGCCGGAGCTGCCGGTGGAAACCTATCGCGGCCTCATCGGCCACGGCATCCGCGCGCTGTTCAGACTGGCCGTCCCGGAGGGAACACCGGACGATGTTTACGAAAAGGCTCTGGCAGATTATCTGGCGGACTATCCGGAGCACTGTACAGAGCTGACGCATGTGTTCCCCGGAATTTACGAGATGCTCGGCCGCCTGAAAAGGGCTGGCTACCGTCTGGCGGTCCTCTCCAACAAGACGGAGCGCACGACGCTGCGCATCATCGGGAAATTCTTCCCGGAGACGGGCTTCGAGCTGGTCTGGGGCAACAACGGCGTGCGGCCGCTGAAGCCCGCGCCGGATGCCGGTGAGGCGCTTTGCAGGGAACTGGGCCTGATGCCGGAGGAGATCATGTACGTCGGCGACGGCGACTCCGATATGGAGTTTGCCTCGAAGGTCGGCTTCTTCGGCACCGGCGTCACATGGGGTTACCGCAGCAGAAAGCAGCTGGCCGAAAACGGCGCAGATGCGCTCGTGGACTCCGCAGAGGAGATCACAAGGCTTTTGAACGCATAATGGATACAAAAAAGCGGCATGGCTTCGGCCATGCCGCTTTTGCTATGTTGAGGGCGAGATGTTTTGCCGCATTCGCTTCGCAGGACTTTTATCAGCAGCCGAAAAGCGCGGCGGCCTTCCGCATCCGCTCCGCGATCGGCACACCGAACGGGCATCGGCTCTCGCAGGCCTGACAGCCGATGCACTCCGAGGCTTTGTGCGCCAGCAGCTCGTAATGTGACTGCACCGACGCGGGAACCTCCGGCTGCATGGCGGCCAAATCGTAGAACTTGTTGATCGCCGCAATATCCAGCTCGACCGCGCAGGGCTTGCAGTGGCCGCAGTAGGTGCATTCTCCGCGATAGGAGTGCAGCGGCGCGTTGGCAAGAACGGAGGCATAGTCCTTTTCCGCTTCGGAAGCCGTCTCATAGCCGACGGCCTCATCGAGCTGTTCCTTAGTGTCATAGCCGCAGAGGATGGAGCCGACCGCCGGACGGGTCAGTGCATAGTGGATGCACTGCACGGGCGTCAGACGGACGCCGAACGGCGAGCGCTTTTCATCGAACAGCCGCCCTCCGGCGAAGCCCTTCATGACGGTGATGCCGACTTCGTTCTGTTCGCAGGTGCGGTAGAGCAGCGCGCGGTCGGCGTCAATGCCGCGCAGCGAGGCGTCATAGCTGTCTGCAAACAGGGTGTCGATGTTCTCGCTGGCAGGAAGCATGTCGAAGGCCGGATTGATGCTGAACAGGATCATTTCCACATAGCCGGATAGCGCCGCCTTCCGCGCGACTCTCGGATTGTGGGAGCTCAGGCCGATGTGGCGGATGGTGCCGCTTCTTTTCAGCTCCATCACATAATCCAGATAGTCCGAATGCTGGATCTTCTCCCATTCCTCCTCGGAGTCCACATAGTGGATCATGCCGAGGTCGATATAATCCGTCTGCATCCGCCGGAGAAGATCCTCAAAGGCGGGCTTTACATACCGCATATCGCGTGTGCGGAAATACTGTCCGTCCTTCCATGTGGAGCCGACGTGGCCCTGAATGATCCAATGGGCGCGGTTTTCGTGAATGCCCTTGCCGACGATATCGCGCGATTTGGGGTCCGGCATCCAGCAGTCCAGAAGGTTGACGCCCTTGGATGCGGCGTACCGGATCAGCTCAATGCCCGCTTCCTCCGGATGACGCTCCAGCCATTCGCCGCCAAAGCCGATCTCGCTCACAAAAAGTCCAGTTTTGCCAAGCCTGCGTGTGTTCATCGCCATTTCCTCCGTAAAGTTCTATGTATATAACAAATATACCACACCTGCGGACAGGTTTCAATGCGGGAACCGAGGGAAAAGCAGTTGCATTTTTGTTGGGCGGTGTATATAATGACTCTGGTTAAATAAGCTGAACTGGAAAGGAGAAGTGAAAAAGCATGGAAGCGTTTTACGGTATTTTGATTCCGTTTCTGGGCACGTCCCTTGGGGCGGCGTGCGTGTTCTTTATGAGAAAGACGCTCAGCGAGCGCGTGCAGCGTGCGCTGACCGGCTTCGCGGCAGGCGTGATGGTCGCGGCTTCGGTCTGGAGTCTGCTGATCCCGGCCATCGAGGAATCGAGCACGATGGGGAAGTGGTCGTTCGTTCCGGCAGCGGCGGGCTTCTGGATCGGAATTCTGTTCCTGCTGGCGCTCGATCACATCATTCCGCATCTGCACGCCAAAAGCGGCCAGACGGAAGGCCCGAGAAGCCGCCTCCAACGGACGACCATGATGGTGCTGGCCGTGACGCTGCACAACATCCCTGAGGGCATGGCGGTCGGCGTCGTCTACGCGGGCTACCTCTCCGGCAGCGCGCAGATCACGGCGGCGGGCGCGCTGGCGCTTTCACTCGGGATCGCCATTCAGAACTTCCCAGAGGGCGCGATCATTTCCATGCCGCTCCGTGCGGAGGGAATGAAGAAGGGGAGCGCGTTTGCGGGCGGCGTGCTGTCCGGTATTGTGGAGCCGATCGGCGCGGTGCTGACGATCATGGCTGCACGGCTGATCGTTCCGGCGCTGCCGTATCTGCTGAGCTTTGCGGCGGGCGCGATGCTCTATGTCGTGGTCGAGGAGCTGATCCCGGAGATGTCACAGGGTGAGCACTCCAACCTCGGCACGGTATTCTTCGCCGTTGGCTTCAGCGTCATGATGGTGCTGGATGTGGCGCTGGGGTAAATCGAATCGAAAATGCACGGCTGCCGCAGGCGGCCGCGCACATTATATAATATAGGAAGGAGCACGCGTTCCTTTGCCGCGCGGTCAGCCAGGAGCGTCGGAGTACAAAAGAGAGCGCACAGGGATCTTCCGGCGACGTCGAAACGTAAAAAATCTTGCATAAAGGCGCGGAATTGCTTGCAAACTACGGATATATCGTGTATAGTAGCCGTGGAAACCGCAGGATGTACTTTTTGCGGTGAAAATTTCAGAATATGCCATCCGATGAACAGTAGCCGGAGCATGCTTTTGCAGGCATCGGCGCAAGAGAAAGGGAAAACCACTCGACCGGAGCTGTGCGCATGAGACCGTTCCGAAGCAGCGAAAGCTGTCTGGGCGAAAGCCAGCCATTGCAGAGCAATCTGTGAGAAGGCAGGAAACGGGCGTGGAGACCCATGGGGCCTCCGGAATGCAAGTCAGAAGAACTGCTGTCAGCACCGCGGAAACGCGGCGAAAGGATGAATGCGTGGGACGAGCTCTGCCTGTAGCATTCGGGATCAGTGCGCCGTCTTCCGTCAGGAAGCGGCGTTTTTTTATCCCATTGGGATCGGCCTGCCGTATGGCGGGCCTTTATCCAGAGTGCGTCTTGAACCCTGTTTCCGCTCCCGTTGGAGCTGGCAATAAATATTTCTTATTGGAGGAGAAGCAAGTGAAGAAACGAATTTTGAGTTTGTTCCTGGCCATCGTCATGGTGCTCGGCGTTCTGCCGTTCAGCGCATGGGCGGCAGAGCCGGAGACCGCAGAGCCTGCGGAGCCGGAAGTTGTCGAGACGGTGGAAACGCCTGCGGACGAAGCGGCCGAAGAGCCGGACGGCGAAACGCCGGACACGGAGGAGCCGTCCGGTGAGCAGGCGGAGCCGCAGGAGGACGGCGAGGGTGTCAGCGTTACGCTGAGCGGCCTGCACGACGCGCAGGTCAAGAGCCTGAAGCTGTACACCTATGAAGGCGGCGTCAAGGGCGCCGAGGATCTGCTGGGCAGCATGCAGGCGGAAAGCGGCCAGTATGCGCTCACGCTCACGCCCGGTACATACTGGGTCGATGGATACGACGCGAACGATGAATGCAACGGCGGCGTGGCGATCAACGTCAGCGCGGAAGCGAGCAGCTTCACGTTCCAGCGCATCTATCAGATCTCCGTCAACCCGTCCGCATGGGTACAGGGCGAGGATTACACGCTGAGCGTCGTAGTCACCGACGCCTCCGGCGCAGAGCGCAGCTCCGCGGCAGGCACGGCGACCAACTGGGGCAAGACCACCGCGAGCTGCCTGTTTGTCGTTGGCGATACGGTCACCGTGACGGCTACGCCGAACGCGGAAGCACACCCGAACTTCAACGCAGCTACCGCATCCAAGACCCCGACAATGAATGACAGCGTCAGCCTGACCTGCAAGGAATTTGTCACGGTCACGGTCGCTGCGCCGGAGGGCTCGACCATCGATGCCGGTACGCTCACAAAGTACTTTGTGTTCAGCTTCCTTGAGCCGATTGAGCGTTCCGTCGAGAACGGCACGGCTACGTTCCATTTGGACAAGAACACGGATTATTTCTACCGTGTCCGTCATCCGCAGGGTGCGACCTACTGGAACTATGTCAGACTGAGCGCCGATGCGTCGTATACGGTCACGGAAGAGGATCTCGGCCTGACCGGCGATTTCAGCAAGAGCACCATTTACCATTTTGAGAACAATGTCTACGACCGCGCGGGCATTTATCTCAACATCAACACCAAGGGCTACAAGAGCATGGCGGTCGGCGAGAGCTTTGAGCTGAACTCCTTCCGCAACTGGTTTGCGATCGAAAGCTTTATGAACGCCAAGGTCGCACTGCCGGAGATGCACTATCAGGTGATCGACGAACAGGGCAATCCCAGCGACGTCGTCAGCATCACGCCGAATGCGCTGAACAGCAATGTTGCGGTCATGAAGGCGGAGCATGCGGGCACAGCGATCGTGCTCGTGACCTATGATGCTATGACGCATATGAACGGTCAGACCAGCACGGACTCGCATCGCTTCTCTGCCATCTGGCCGGAACTGACGGGCGTGTTCATCGTGACGGTCGGCTCCGACGGCAGCGCCATTCAGACGAACATGGTGCTGGATCGCATGGATGCGGATATTACCAGCAGTGAGCAGCTTCAGCTCGATGCGGAGCATGACATTCTCTTCTACACCGGCACCGAGGGCGCAAGCTACAGCTTCAAGCCCGAGGAAGGCTGTGAGGTGACGGTGCTGCGTTCCAGCGTTTCTGCGACGGCAATGACGTTTACGGGCGGCTTCACGGCCTCCGGCGTTACGACCGCTGAGGACGGCACGGTAACGGTCAGCGGCCTGACCACCGGACGGCATATCATCAAAGTCACGAAGGACGGCCTCTCCACCTATCAGGTCGTGACCGCACGCGGCATCAGCTACAAGCTCGTCAACGCGGAGGGCACGGAGCTGACGGCAGAGGAGAAGGCAGCGATCAAGCCGGGCGATACGGTCACGATCCAATTTACCAACCTTATCAGCCCGAAGGAGAAGCTCTCTGGCGTATACAACTTCAACTTTGCGGCATACCTTGAGGGTGCGGATGGCACCTGCTTTAAGGGAGATCCCGGCGGCAACTTCGGCGTTTATGATTTCAGCGGCAATCCGGAGCGCCAGAAGGTCCATGTTACGATCCCGAAGTATTGGGCGGAAGCAGATTATACGCTGACCGGCGCGATCAAGCAGGGTGGCTTTGCGGGCCTGCCGACACATCGCGGCGTAACGTATGCCAAGGGCACAAACCCCAGCTTCAACGCGCCCAAGACGGCGGGCATTCTCAGCCGTCTGCCGGAGATTACGATTCCGGTCGAACCGGCCACGTTCCTCAGCGGCAAGCTGATGTTCCAGAATCAGAACGGCACGGCCATCGACCGCAAGAACCTGACCGTCACGCTGGCGGACAGCGCGGGCAATACCATTATGGTCGCGGAGGACGGCACGTTCCAGTCCTATGCCGAGGAGTATTTCTACACGATCAGCGGTGCTGGCGTGGAATACACAACCGGCAGCGTCACCATGACGGAGGAAGGCCCCAACGAATTCACCGTCACGCTGCAAGCGGTCTCTGCGGATGCATGGGACGGCACTACGCAGACCGAGCCGCAGACGAACGACGAGGGCGTTTATCAGATCGGCACCGGCGCGGAGCTGGCGTGGTTCGTCGCAAAGAGCAAGGATGCGGACGTTTCCGGCGTTCTGACGGCCGATATCAACCTCAGCAAATATGCGTGGCTGAACATCACCTCCAGCAAAAAGGTCACGCTGGACGGCGCAGGCTTCGAGATCACCGGCCTGAACGCCACGGCCGGCCTGTTTACGCAGATCGGCTCGAATTCCTACATCCACGATCTGACCATCCGCGGTACCGTTTCCGGCAAGGGCAGCGCAGGCGCGATCACCGGCTATGCCAGCGGCACCGCCCCGAAGATCGCAAACTGCTTCAGCTATGCGGTCATTACCTCGACCGGCAATAACGTCGGCGGCCTTGTCGGCTACACCTATCAGAACGCCGTGATCGAGAACTGTGCGAACTTTGGCACGGTCACCGGCGGCAGCAGTGTCGGCGGCATTATCGGCAGCACGGCTGGCAACGGCTCGACCATCACCGGCTGCTATAACACCGCAGCGGTCACTGCGACCGGCAGCAAGGCCGGCGGCATCATCGGCGGCACCAGCAGCGAAATGACTCTTACAAGCTGCTACAACACCGGCAAGATCACCGGCGCGAATGGCGGCGGCATTGCGGGTGAGGTCAAGGGCAATGTGAGCTGGAGCGGCACTGTGCAGGGGAATATCTCCATCTCCAGCTGCTATTCCATCGGTGAGGCAAACACCGCCGTGTTCGGCAGTGTGGATGCGGATTCCTCTGAGATTTCCAAGTGCTATTATCTGAACACACTGGCAGCGGACGAGAACGCCGAGGCGCTGAGCGCGGCGGATCTCGAGGATGCCGACCTGTCCGACGCCTACGGCGCGGTCTGCGGCGGCTATCCCGCGCTCAAATGGCAGAAGGACGTGACCTTCCACGAGGCAAACGGCGAGGGTACGGTCGTTGCCGCGCTCTGCACGGTGAAGGGCTACACGCGCTACACCTGCTCCAAGTGCGGCGAGAGCTACCGCACGGCGTATGTCGCGGCGCTCGGCCATGACTTCTGTGAGGACACCGAGGGCTGCGCGGACTGTGTGCTGACCCCGCCGACCTGCACCGAAGCGGGCAAGATCGTCCGTACCTGCCGCAGAGACGGCTGCACCGAGACGAAGGAAGACGTTGTTCCGGCGAAGGGCCATACGCCCAAGGCCGGCAGCGAGCAGGTATTCCCGGCCTATAAGACCTATATCTGCGACGTGTGCGGCGCGAGCTACACGGTCTGGAACGACGACCGTCTCGGCCACGTTTCCTTCCCGGAATCGGTCGTAACGACGATCACCGCTGCGGACGAGGGAAGCTATCCCTGGATCTTCAACAGCGAGACCAACCGTTTTGAAAGCAGCAATCAGGATGTGAACAGCTCCGTTTCCAAGACCTCCTTCAGCTTTACACTGAATGCATCCTGCGCGCTGCGCTTTGACTACGGCGTTTCCTCCGAAAACGGCTACGACAAGTTCACCATCACATTGACGGCGGACGGCTCGGAGGCCGAGACGCTGGCAAACGGCATCAGCGGCGAGACCACCGGCAGCGTCGATAAGACGCTCGAGGCCGGAAGCTATACGCTGACCCTTGCCTACAGCAAGGATTCCGCATCCAAGAGCGGCTCTGATACCGCCTATGTGAGCGGCCTGACGCTCTCCGGCATGGTTCGCGTCATTGTGGAAAACACGACCTTCCCGAAGGCGAACGGCGCTGCATGGGACGGTACGCTGGTCGATAAATGGGTCGCGCTGAACAGCGATTCGACCATGATGAGCAGCATCGTCGCGGCGCTGGACGGCCACACGGTCGAGGGTGCGGACAGCGGCTACATTTCCTCCATTGACGGCCTTGCCCAGAGAGACGGCGGCAGCATGTCCGGCTGGATGGGCACGCTCAACGACTGGTTCACCGACAGCGGCTTCTCCGATGTGACCGCTGCGTCCGGCGCGCTGGAGACCGGCGACGAGATCCGCCTTATGTACACCTGCACTGTCGTGGATATCGGCGGCGACTGGGAGAGCACCGATACCTCCCTGAAGGCGCTCGCCTTCAGCGAAGGCACGCTGAAGCCTGCCTTCACCGGTACGACCTACGCCTACACCCTGAATGTCCCCGAAGGCACGACCGCGCTTCTGGTCACGCCGACGGCGGCCAATAAAAACTATCAGGTTCGTACTTATCTCGGTACGCAGACCAACGGCAAGCAGTACAAGCGCACCGCGATGGTGCCCGTGCAGGACGGCAGCGTCATTACCGTCGTCTGTGCCGATCCCAGCTGGCCCACCATGAACGAGGGCAGCGACGGCAAAAAGACCTATACGGTCACGGTTCGCGTCGGTGCGGTCAACACGGCTCCGGCCATCAAGAGCGGCGTTGTCAACCCGGCGGAGGCGTCTGTCACGCTCGGCACGGCTTGGACGCTCGACCTGTCCACGATCTTTGAGGACGCGGACAATGACACGCTGACCTATCAGGTCAAGATCGGCGAGTCCGACTGGACATCTGCAAGCGCCAGCTTCACCTATACGCCCGCTGCGGCCGGTGTCACGACGCTTGCCTTTAAGGCAAACGACGGCACGGAGGATTCTCCGGAGTACACCGTCACGCTCAAGGCCCGCACCGAGGCGACTGCGCATGTGACGCTTTCGCTTCAGGCGGAGAACATGTTTATCCAGAAGCCCGTGCGCGTCGAGGTCTCGAGCGGTCTTGCCGAGAGCTACGGCTACGCGGACGAGGTGCTGAACGGCGTTTCTGCGCTGGACGTGCTTGTCCGGCTGCATGAGCTGACCTTCGGCGACGATTTCACCGCCGAGACCAAGGAGAACTACCTTGCTGTGAGCAACGGCACGATCACCACGGTCAACGGCGAAAAGACCTCTGCGTTCAGCTTCGCAGTGGACGGCGAATATCCCTGCGACAAGAACGGCGAGTACAACACCCAGTACGGCTATACCGGCTATACCATCAGTCAGGCGCCAGTCGGCGAGGACGGAAACGTCGAATTCTTCTTCTATCAGGACACCAGCATGTATACGGACTATTACACATGGTTCGTGGATGAAGAAGGAAACCGCCTGAATATGCTCAATGCCACGGCAGGCGAGAGCTTCACGCTCGGTATGCAGGGCTATATGTACGCCTTCGGCGGCGGCCTCAAGCCCGAGGACCGCGTGACGCACGGCGCGTCCTGGGATCCCAAGGATACGCAGATCTGCACGGTCGATGAATACGGCGTTCTGACTCCGGTCACCGGTAAGACGGTCGGCGCGGACGGCAAGGTCACGCTTTCCTTCGCAGCGGCCGGCACCTATGTGCTCTCTGCAAAGGGCGACGAATACACCGACATCGTTTCTCCGTGGCTCACGGTGACTGTTGCCGAAGCGCCCAAATCGAGCGACGCAGGCGTCACCTCCGTCACGGTCGCAGGTACTGCGGCGCAGGCCGGTGAAAACAACAGCTACTCCGTGACGCTTCCTGCCGGAACGAATGTCACGGCGGCAAGCTTCGAGATCGTACTCTCCGATGAAAAGGCGAGCATCACCGCAGGCCCGACGGCCAGCGGCAGCGACTGGAGCTTCACCGTTACCGCAGAGGACGGCACGGCCGTGACCTACACGGTCCATGTCACGCTCGAGGCGGATGCGGATTATGCGCAGGTCCTACGCGATCTGCTCGTCTACATCAAGGACGTCGCAGTCCTCAATCCGTCCTATGGCTCCCAGAAGGGCGAATGGGCGGTTCTGGCGGAGGCCAGAGGCGGCGTCGAGGATACCGCGTGGTATAACACCTATCTTGCAAATATCCGCGCGCATGTCGCGGATGTGGACGGCGTTCTCACGAACGACGGCACCTACACCGAATACTCCCGCCTGATCCTTGCGCTTTCCGCGCTGGGTGAGGATGCGGCCGCATTCCAGGCAGGCAGCAAGACCTACGATCTGACGGCCCCGCTGCTGGAGCTTTCGAGCAGCAGTGAGGTCACCTATAAGGTCTCCGAGCAGGGTACGAACGGCACGGTCTTCGCGCTGATCGCGCTCGATTGCAGAGGCTATAAGAAGTCTCAGGGCGCGGCAGTCCGCGAAGCGCTCATCGCCCAGCTGCTCAAGACGCAGCAGAACGGCGCGTGGTCGATCTCCAACGACGGCACTGGCGGCCTTGACAAGGATATGACCGCCATGGCGGTGCAGGCGCTGGCGCCCTACCGCAGCCGCGCGGACGTTGCCGCCGCGATCAACAGCGCGATGCGCTGGCTGAGCGAGAAGTTCCAGGAGACCGGCGATTACGGCTCCTCCGAGACCGCCGCGCAGGTGATCGTTGCGCTGAGCGCGCTTGGACGCGACGCGGCCACCGATCCCGACTTTGTCACGGCAAATGGCGTGAGCCTGCTGTCGAACTTCCTGAGCTATGCCGACAGCCGGACGGACGGCTTCCGCCACAAAAAGACCGGTACGGTCAACCAGATGGCTTCCGAGCAGGCGGCCTATGCGCTGGTCGCATATGACCGCTTCAAGAAGGCGCAGAACAGCCTTTACGACATGACGGATGTGGTTGAGCCGACGCCTGCGACGGTGCAGGAGGTCATTGACAAGATCAACGCCATCGGCACGGTCACAGAGCGCAGCTACTCCGCGATCTCCGAGGCACGCAGTGCGTATGACGCGCTTTCCGCAGAGGACAAGGCAAAGGTCACCAATTATGATGTGCTTGTCGCCGCGGAGACCCGCTATGAAGAGCTCCTGAAGGCAAAGAAGGAGCAGGCGCTTGCCGAGCTGGCAAAGGCCTATGCGGACATCGACAAGAACAAGTACAGCGAGGCTGCGCAGAAGAAGCTCCTGAGCATCTTCCAGAACGCACAGCTCGACATTACGGCGGCGAAGTCCTGTGAGCAGGTCGAGCTGCTGCTGGAAAAGGCGCTCCAGGATCTTAAGGACGTCAAGGAGGGCAGCATCCGCGTGACCTTCCGCCTGATCGGCGCGGCTGAGGCGACGCAGGACGTCAACCTGACGGACAGCACCTATCTGCCCGAGTATGTGACCTGGATCCCCACGACGCGCTACACGCTCGACGAGGACGCAACGGTCTACGACCTGTTCACAGAGGCGCTCAATGAGGCGGGACTTTACAGTGTCGGCGCGGAGAACAATTACGTCCGCACGATCTATGCCCCGACCATCCTCGGCGGCTATGCGCTGAGCGAGTTCACCAACGGCAAGCGCTCCGGCTGGATGTACACGGTCAACGGTCTGCATCCGGATGTCGGCTTGAAGGACAAGACGCTTCAGGACGGCGATATCGTTGTCTGGCACTATGTCAACGACTACTCCTATGAGGTCGCGGACTGGAAGGGCGACGCTTCTCACCCGGCGCTCGGCAGCGGCGCTTACTACTACGCATGGCTCCGCGCGCAGGATATCACGCCGGAGGAGTATGTACGGCTCCATATCGGTGAGATCCTGACCGTCGGACGCCACGGCTCCGCCAATCCCTCCAGTGTAAAGGTCTCCGACCTCGGTAAGTCAATCACCTTTACCTTCAAGCCGGACGCAGGCTACCGCGTCAAGGACGTGAAGGTGGATGGCAAGTCGGTCGGCGCAGTCACGAGCTACACCGCGAAGAAGCTCACAATCTTTACCCGCATCGTCGTGGAGTTCACGGACGACACGCTGCCATTCGAGGACGTGACGACGAACGACTGGTTCTATGACGACGTTGCGTTCGTGTACGGCGAGGGCCTCTTCGCCGGTACGAGCAGCACGGCCTTCAGCCCGAACGCATCCATGACCCGCGCGATGCTCGTCACGGTGCTCTACCGTCTGGAGGGCAAGCCCACAGTCCGCGGCAGAAGCGGCTTCTCGGATGTCGTCGTGAACAGCTACTATGAGGATGCAGTGACGTGGGCTGCGGACAATGGCATTGTCAACGGCACCGGCACGACCACCTTCAGCCCGGACACCAACGTAACCCGTGAGCAGCTGGCGGCGATCCTCTACCGCTACGCGCAGTATAAGAAGTATTCCACCAAGGCAAGCGCGAGCCTGAATGGCTTCAGCGATGCACAGAGCGTTTCCAGCTACGCAAAAACGCCGCTCGAGTGGGCGGTCGCCGAAAAGCTGGTCAACGGCGCGAACGGCAAGCTCATGCCCAAGGGCGATGCGAGCCGTGCGCAGGTCGCCGCGATTTTCCACAGATTTGTGGAAAATGTCGCCAAGACCGCAAAATAACAGCTTCCGCAGCAGGACTGCCCGGTTTTCCGGGCAGCCCTGATTGCGGCGTTTATGGGGGATTTTACTATGAAGCAAATTCGCAGACTGACGGCGCTGCTTTTGATGCTCTGCGTCCTGTTTACACTGGCGGCCCCGGCCTTTGCAGCGTCGAGCGTGCAGAGCGAAATGAAGGACTCGGCGGAGTATATGCTTTCCACCGTCAAAGCGCCGGAGGTCGGCTCTATCGGCGGCGAGTGGGCAGTCATCGGACTGGCACGTTCCGGCTGCTCCGTCCCGGCAAATTACTTTGAAAGCTACTATGCGCGCGTCGAAAAGTATGTCAAGGACTGCAAGGGCGTGCTGCATGAGAGAAAATATACGGAATATTCCCGCGTCATTCTGGCGCTGACGGCCATCGGCAAGGACCCGTCGAACGTGGCGGGCTATGACCTGCTCAAGCCGCTGGGCGATTTCGAGAAAACCGTCTGGCAGGGGATCAACGGCCCCATCTGGGCGCTGATCGCGCTCGATTCCGGCAATTACGACATTCCCAAAAACAGCGAGGCCAAAACGCAGGCCACGCGCCAGCTCTATATCGACGAGATTTTGAAAAACCAGATGAAGGATGGCGGCTGGAATCTGACCGGCAGCGGTGATTCCGACGTCGATCTGACGGCGATGGCCTTGCAGGCGCTTGCCAAGTATCAGGACCAGAAGGCCGTCAAAGCGGCGACCGACAGTGCGCTGACATGGCTTTCCAAGGCACAGGACGGCGAGGGGCGCTTTGCGTCCTGGGGAACGACGAACGCGGAATCCGTCGCGCAGGTCATTGTGGCCCTGTGTGAGCTGGGCATTTCGCTGGACGACAGCCGCTTTGTCAAGAACCGGCACACCCTGACGGAGGCGCTCCTTTCCTTCCGGCAGTCGGACGGCGGCTTTACGCACGTTCTGGACGGCTCGGACGGCAACAACCAGATGTCGGCAGAGCAGGGCTTCTACGCCCTTGTCGCCATTGATCGCGCAGAAAACGGGAAAAACAGCCTCTACAGCATGAGCGACGCGGCCAAGAGCACGCAGAAGCCCTCCGGCGAGATCAAGAAGGGCGAGGCAAATGCAGCCGTCAAAGTTCCCGCCGTGACCGCGCCCGGTACGACCTTCACCGACGTGAAAAATCATGCGAATCAGGCGGCGATCGAAGAGCTTGCCTCCCGCGGCATCATCAACGGCATGGGCAAGGGAACCTTCATGCCCAACAAGACCATGACCCGCGCGGAATTCGCGGCAATCGTCACCCGTGCGCTTGGTCTCGCGGCGAAGGATACGAAGGCGTTTACGGACGTGCCGTCCGGCAAGTGGTACGCGGGCTTCATCGGCACGGCCAACAGCTACGGCGTTGTAAACGGCGTCGGCGGCGGTAAATTCAACCCCGAGGGCACCATCACCCGGCAGGAGGCCGCAGCCATGGTAGCAAGAGCCGCGAAGCTCTGCGGCCTGGACACGACCATGGACGCAGCCGCCACGCGGGATACGCTGGCGCAGTTCGGCGATTACCGCAGCGCGGCAAGCTGGGCAAAGGAGCCGCTGGCATTCTGCTATTCGGCGGGCATCCTCGACCAAAGCGACCTCAACATTGAACCGGAAAAGGCTATTCTGCGCTGTGAGATCGCGCAGATGCTCTATAACATGCTGACGGCGGCGGAGTTGATCTAAGTGGAATTCTGGATGAAAAACAAATGGAAAATAATCATCCCCGCGCTGATCGTGCTTGTCCTCGCGGCGGCGTTCGTCCTTGGCGACCGGACGCCGGCAGGGGAGAAGCCGGACGCGGGGACGATGCAGACGCAGCAGCCGGAGGCGGCAGCTCCTGCGGAGCCGCTGCCGGACAGCCTTGATCCGGAGCCGGAGACGCCGGCGGAACCGGCGCAGTCCGAACCGGATACAGCGGAGCCTTCGGAGGAGGAAAGCTCTAAGCCGGATGCGCCGTCCGAGCCTTCGGAGGAAGCATCGGCGGAGACAACAGACACGCCGGACGGCGCACTGGAGGAGGCCCCGGAGGGCTACGAATGGCGCGACGGGATGCTTGTGAACGTAGAGACGGGCAAGGACAAATACCAGACCGATCCTGTCCCGGAGGGCAAGCCTCTGCCGGTCGAGCCGGAGGATGTGACGGTCGGCGACGGGGAATATACCTGCACGCTGTCCATCTCCTGCGCCACGATCCTCGACAATCTGGAGCTGTGCGACCCGGAAAAGGTGGAGCTGGTGCCGGAGGACGGCTGGATTCTGGAGCCGATGACCGTCACGTTCTATGAGGGCGAAAGCGTGTTCAACGTTCTGCAAAGAACGTGCAAGCAGCAGAAGATCCACATGGAATTCACCAATACGCCGGTCTATAACTCGGCCTATATCGAGGGGATCGGCAATCTTTACGAGTTTGACGTCGGAAATCTGTCCGGCTGGATGTACAAGGTCAACGACTGGTTCCCGAACTACGGGTGCAGCCGCTACCAGCTCAAGGACGGCGACGTGATCGAGTGGGTCTATACCTGCGACCTCGGCTACGATGTGGGCGGCGGCTACGCAACAGGGAGCGAATGAGAAATAAGGACGCCTTTTCGGGCTTTCATCCGACCATCAATTTTCTATATTACGCACTGGTGCTGCTCTTTTCGATGTGCCTGATGCACCCGGCCTATCTGGCAATCTCGCTGGCCGGGGCATTGGCCTATGACATTACCCTGAAAGGCCGGAAAGCGGTGCGGTTTGCCGTCATGGGACTTTTGCCCATGGCGGCGCTTGCCGCGCTCGTCAATCCGGCCTTTAACCATGAGGGCGCGACGATTTTAACCTATTTGCCGAGCGGCAACCCACTGACGCTCGAATCCATGCTCTACGGCGCAGCAGCTGCGGTCATGCTGGCAAGCGTTGTGCTCTGGTTTTCGAGCTACAACGAGGTTATGACCTCGGACAAGTTTGTCTACCTGTTCGGGCGCGTCATTCCGGCGCTGTCGCTCGTTCTTTCGATGGCGCTGCGCTTTATTCCGAAATTCAAGGCGCAGATGCAGACCGTCAGCGAAGCGCAGGCTTGCATCGGCAGAGATACGAAAAACGGCAGTGTGTTCCGCCGTGTCGGGAACGCCGTCAAGATTTTCTCCATCATGGTCACATGGAGCTTGGAGAACGCCATTGAAACCGCGGATTCCATGCGCTCACGCGGCTACGGTCTGCCCGGACGCACGGCATTTTCCATCTATCGCTTCGACGACCGGGACAAAGCCGCGCTTGCGTGGCTGATCTTCTGCGGCGCGTATCTCATTTCCGGCTGGATGGCGGGCGGAACGTACTTCCGCTACTATCCGACCGTGAAAACCGCCGCATGGACGCCGATGACCGTGAGCTTTATGCTCGTCTATCTTGCACTGGTGCTGACACCGGTAATGCTCGACCGAAGGGAGGACAGACAGTGGAAGTCTTTACAATCAAGCATCTGAATTTTGCATACCCCGAACAGGAAAAAAACGCGATTTTCGACCTGTCGCTGTCCGTCCGACCGGGAGAATTTCTGGTGATCTGCGGTCCCTCGGGCTGCGGAAAATCGACGCTTCTGCGGCAGCTCAAGACGGTCCTCACACCGCATGGACGCAGAAACGGTGAAATCCTGTTTGAAAATACGCCGCTTGACGAGCTGTCCCAGCGCGAACAGGCCGAGAAGATCGGCTTTGTGCAGCAAAGTCCTGAAAATCAGATCGTCACCGACAAGGTCTGGCACGAGCTGGCGTTCGGACTCGAATCCCTCGGCTACGACACGCCGACCATCCGCCGCCGCGTCGCGGAGATGGCAAGCTTCTTCGGTATCCAGACGTGGTTTTATAAGTCCGTCACGGAGCTGTCCGGCGGGCAAAAGCAGCTCTTGAATCTCGCATCGGTCATGGTCTTGCAGCCGAAGGTGCTGATTCTCGACGAGCCGACGAGCCAGCTTGACCCGATTGCCGCGTCGGATTTCCTTGCCACCCTTGGCAAGATCAACCGCGAGCTTGGCACGACGATCATTCTGACGGAGCATCGCTTGGAAGAAGCGTTTGGCTTTGCGTCGCGCGTGGCGGTCATGGACGGCGGCAGACTCCTTTGCACCGGAGCGCCCGCCGAAGTGGGCGCGGAGCTGAAAAACAGCGGAAATGCGATGTTTCTCGCCATGCCCGCCGCCATGCGCATCTGGGCGGCGACGGATTCTACGGCGGCCTGCCCCATCTCCGTCTGCGACGGTCGGAACTGGCTGCTCGATTACGCGAAAACGCATGAGCTGCGACCTGTTCCGGAAGAAAATAAAAACGCACCGGACACGGAAACCGTTGTCTCGGCGCGGGAACTCTGGTTCAAATATGACAAAGACCTGCCGGATGTCGTGAAAGGTCTATCCTTGGAGCTGCACAAGGGCGAATTTCTGGCACTGCTCGGCGGCAACGGCACGGGCAAGACGACCACGCTCAAGCTGCTGGCAAACCTGAAAAAAGCCTATCGCGGCGAGCTTGCCATCACCGGCAGCGTCGGGATGCTCCCGCAGAATCCACAGGCGCTGTTCGTAAAATCGACCGTGCGCGAGGATTTGTTGGAAATCCTTCCGAAAGCGGAGCGGAAGTCCGACCGGTTGGCGCAGGCTGTATCGCTTTGCAAATTGACCGACCTGCTTGACCGCCATCCGTATGATCTTTCGGGCGGCGAACAGCAGCGCGCGGCGTTGGCGAAGATCCTGCTTCTGAATCCCGACATTCTGCTCCTGGACGAGCCGACAAAGGGGTTGGACGCGGAGTTCAAGCAGGTTTTCGGGCAGATTCTTCGGACGCTGCAAGCGTCCGGCGTGGCGATCCTCATGGTGAGCCACGACATCGAATTTTGCGCGAAGTACGCTGACCGCTGCGCCCTGTTTTTTGACGGCAGCATCGTCACGGAGGCCGAGCCGCGCACGTTCTTCTCCGGCAACAGCTTCTACACGACCGCCGCAAACCGCATCGCACGGGATGTGCTGCCCGAAGCCGTTACGCCGGAGGATGTCATCGCAGCCTGCGGCGGCACGGTCGAGCTGGAAGCGGCGCTGCCGGAATACCAGCGCATCCCGCCCGCACCGGAAAAGGAAGCGCAGGCGGCGAAAAAGCTCCCGGTCTGGCGAAAAATCCTTGCCGCTGTGTCCGGTGCCGCTTCGCTGGTGCTCATCGCGCAGGCCATCGGCGTGACAGACCTCACAAAGCTCGTGGACGCAAACGGCATGACGGCGCTGGCAGGCGGGCAGCTCAGACAGTACGCCATCCTGCTCGGTGCGCTCCTTGTGTTTGCGCTGTCCATTGGCCGAAAGGCAGAGCGCCCGGATTACCTCATCCAGACACCCGTGGAAAAGCGCAAGTTGAAAAAGCGGACGATCCTTGCAACGCTTTTGATCCTTCTGCTCATTCCGCTGACGCTGTTTGTCGGTGTGTACTACTTCGCGGGACGGAAATACTATTTCATTTCGCTGCTCATCCTGCTCGAATGTATGCTGCCCTTCTTCCTGATTTTTGAGGGCAGAAAGCCGCAGGCGCGGGAGCTGGTGCTGATTGCCGTGCTCGTTGCGCTGAATGTGGCAGGACGCGCTGCGTTCTTCATGCTGCCGGAGTTCAAGCCGGTCGTTGCCATGACGATTCTCGCGGGCGTGGCCTTTGGCGGCGAAACGGGATTCTTAGTTGGCGCAATGACGATGCTTGTCTCGAATATGCTGTTCTCGCAAGGCCCGTGGACGCCGTGGCAGATGTTCGCCATGGGCATCATCGGCTGGCTGGCCGGTGTACTCTACCGAAAGGGCGTTCTGCGGCGTGGCCGCCTGAGTCTTTGTATCTTCGGCGTGATCTGCTCAACCGTGGTATTCGGCGGCATCATGAATCCTGCATCCGCGCTTATGTGGTCCAACACGATCAACTGGAAAATCATTTTAAGCTACTATATCACCGGCATTCCGGTCGATCTGGTGCGCGCAGTCGCAACGTTCTTCTTCCTGTGGCTGGGTGCGGAACCCATGCTCGAAAAGCTCGACCGCATCAAAACGAAATACGGTCTTGCGGAGTGAAAATGTCAGAACGTCCCTTGAGAGCTTGTCTCTCAAGGGACGTCCTCTTTTATTTTCGCTTCTTAGCCGCCAGCTGTTCCGGCGGCATCGGGACGTTCAGCCCCTCGATCTTCAGGCCCCATTCTTCCACCTTGGACATGAATTCCGCCCGGTCTGCGCGATAGGGGTAGAATCCATATTCCAGTACGCCAAACTCCATCTTTGTAGTATAAGCGGATTCTGGCGGAAATTGAATGTAAAAGCTGCGAAGGCCTAGCGGGTCGCGCAGGAGAAAATAAGTAGGCGGATCCACCTTGACAGGGTATTTGGGGATCCTGCGCGTACAGAACAAAATGCCTTCAGAAAAATAGGGCGCATTGCCGTGGTTACCACCCTTGATATATTGACCAAAATCGAGAAGCCGCACAGTCTTAAAGGTATTCCAGCGATAGAAGCGTTTCCAGAAGAACACCTTTATAAGACAGCCATCCTTGAACATTTGAACTTCTTTAAAGAATGACGGAACCAAAGGCAACATTAGAATTTCAACAAAATATATTAGGATGCGCGTCATATCATTCACAAAGAATGCCATTATGAGCATGAGCAGAAGAAGAATGCAATAAGCGATACCACATCCAGTGCCATCTTTTACTTTGAGCATATTGTTCGTTCTCCTTTTTGCAGAATGCACAGCTTTGCCGCGCCGCACTCAGAGGCAGAAATCAAAACACTTCGGTGGGACGTCCTTGAATTGGGCCTGTAGGCTCAGGGCAATGCGGCTGGGAACGATGCTGAGGAGCCGCTCATAGTTTTTCTTGTTGTATCGTTCGATGCGCTGACGCTCGTTTCCATATTTCCAAGCTCAGAAGGCCCAGGTGCCGTCGCGGAAGATGGCGACGGTCTTGCCGCCGGTACAGACGGCGTCGATGGAGAGGTCGGCGGAGCCGATCATGAAGTCCTCGTGGACGGAGGAATCGTTCACGCCCAGCGCGCGGCACTCCTCGAGCGTCTTGTGCTCGAAATCGCGGATGGTGTCGGCGAAGCCCATGCCGAGCGCGAGATGGCAGCAGGCGTTCTCGTCAAACAGCGTGTTGTAGAACAGAATGCCGGTCTCGTTGATGGGGGAGTTGAACGGAACGAGCGCGCATTCGCCCAGATAGCAGCTACCCTCGTCCATGCCGATCAGCTTGCTGAGCAGCTCGTTGTTCTTCTCTGCATGCCATTCGACGGCCTTGCCCTCATGGAAGCGGATCCAGAAGTCCTCGATCAGCTGGCCCTGATAGGACAGCGGCTTGGTGGAATGGACGACGCCCTCGGCCTTGCCCTTCATCGGGGAGATGAAGCATTCCTCGGTGGGAATGTTGGGGTTGAAGAAAATGCCCTGAAGGCTGGTGTCGCCGCCACCCTTGAATTCCCCCTCGGGGATCATGCCGACGGAGAAGTCGGTACCGTTCGCGGAGTGATAGCGCAGCTCCTCGATGCCGAGGCTGTTGAGGTAGGCACAGCGGTCGTGCAGATCCTTGTTGTGCGATTCCCACGCGGAGATGGGGTCGTCGTCCACGCGGCTGGTGGCGAGGATGGCTTCCCACAGCTTTTCGATGGCCTGCGAGGTGCGCAGCTCCGGAAAGAGCTTCTTGGCCCACGCCGCGCCGGGAACGGCCGCGATGCACCACTGATATTTGTTTTCCATCTTATCGCGGTACGGCTTGATGATGGGGTAAAGCTTCTGCTGGGACTTCATCAGCTTTTCCTGATTGATGCCCTTGAGACCGTCGGGATCCTCGGAGATCAGATAGATGCGGCAGGGAAGCACGTCCACATAGTGCTGCCAGCGCGCTTCGGCGTAGTTGGGCAGCGTGGAAAGCGTGGACAGGCTCTGATAGCGGACGTTCAGCTTCTGGAGCGGCTGATAGCTCCAGTCCACGACGACCTTCTTGGCCTTCAGCTTGTAGCATTCCTCAACGACCATCTGGACGAATTCCGGCTGGTCAAGCTCGGCGTAAATAAAGACCTCCTGGCCCTTCTGGACATTGACGCCCGCCTTTGCGATCAGCTGGGCATATTTTCTGAGAATTGTCTTTTTCATAAGAACACTCCTTGTGTTGAATTTCAGATTTTCATCATAGCACATTTTTCCGGATTTGAAAAGAAAGCGGAGAAAAAATACTGCGCCGGGAGAAAAACGCGCGGTTGCAGGAAACGGCGGGATGTGGTATGGTAAAGAAAAAACGAAAAGGAAGGTCATACCATGCAGACTGCAAAGGAGCTTCTGAAATTTATTGAAAGCAGCCCGAGCTGCTACCATGTGATCCGCAATTTCCGCGAGCTGCTTCGCGCGGAGGGCTATACGGAGCTGTACGAGCAGGAGAGGTGGACGCTCACGCAGGGCGGGAAATACTTCGTGGTGCGCAACGAGTCCTCCGTGATCGCGTTCCGCGTGCCCGGCTTTGATTTTACGGGCTTTATGATGAGCGCGGCGCACAGCGATTCGCCGACGTTCAAGATCAAGGAAAACCCGGAGCTGGCGAATGCGTTCTGCGTCCGGCTGGATACGGAAAAATACGGCGGGATGCTGATGGGAACGTGGCTCGACCGGCCGCTTTCCGTGGCCGGACGGCTGATGGTGCGCGAGGGCGGCAGGATCGTCACAAAGCTTGTGAACGTAGACCGCGACCTGCTCATTATCCCGAATGTGGCCATCCACATGAACCGCAATGCCAACGACGGCATGAAATTCGCCGCGAATATCGACACCTATCCGCTTTTCGGCGGCGCGGACGCGAAGGACAGCTTCCTGAAAACCGTCGCGGAGGCGGCAGGCGTGCAGGAGGCGGACATCCTCGGACACGATCTGTTCCTCTATGTGCGCGGCTGCGGAACGGTGCTCGGCGCGAAGAAGGAGCTGATCGCCTCGCCGAAGCTGGACGATCTGGAATGCGCCTTCGGCTGCATGAAGGGTTTCCTGGCGGCGAAGCCGTCCGGAAGCGTTCCCGTTTGCTGCGTTTTCGACAACGAAGAGGTCGGCAGCCAGACCAAGCAGGGCGCGGCCTCGACGATGCTCTCCGACGTGCTGCACCGGATCAACGCTGCCTGCGGCCGGACGGAGGAGGAATACCGCATGGCCGTCGCCGCGAGCTTCCTCGTTTCGGCGGACAATGCGCACGCCATGCATCCCAACCATCCCGAATATGCCGACAGCGCCAACTGCCCCCAGCTGGGCGGCGGCGTGGTCGTCAAATACAACGCCAACCAGCGCTATACCACCGACGCGGTCTCTTCCGCGATCTTCCGCAGCGTCTGCCGCGATGCGGGCGTGCCGGTGCAGGTCTACGCCAACCGCTCCGACCTTCCCGGCGGCTCGACGCTGGGCAGCATCGCCAATTCGCAGGTGTCGCTGAACACGGTGGATATTGGCCTTGCGCAGCTCGCCATGCACTCCGCCTATGAAACGGCGGCGACGGCGGACCTCGGATATCTCGTGGACGCCATGACGGAATTCTACGGCAGAAGCCTGACGGCGGAGCCGGGCGCGGTGTATTCCCTCTAAGACGAGAATATGACAGTTCTGCTGTGCCTGATCGCCGGGTTTGCGCTTTGCGGCGTATGGTTTGCCTGCTGCGCGCGGCTCCAGGTGTGGCTGAAAAAGTGGCCGTGGGCGGCGCAGCTTGCGCCTGCGCTGGCGGCAGCTCCGTTTCTGGCCGGACTTGCTCTGACGGCGGGCTTTGTGCCGCACACATGGGATGCCCAGACGCTTCTGCGTTCCGGCGGGGCGGCCTGCGCAGCCGCAGTATCTGCCGCTGCGATCACCAGCCTGTGCATTCCGCGAAAGCGCCTGAGCGGACGCGCCCTTTTTGGGTGGTGCCTCGGCGGGCTTTTGATGGAGCTGCCGCAGCGGCTTATGATGCAGTCCGCGCTGTTCGCGCTGATGCAGCTCGGCGGCGTGCCGGACGCGGCGCGCTGGGCCGTGCTGTGCTGCGCGGCGGGTCTGGTGCTTCGGGATCGTGACGCAGGCGATGCTGACAAAGCAGACGCTTGACAGAGCGCTTTTCGCGGAGCTGGCGGCTTCTCTGGTATTTTCCATCGGCGTGGGCTATGCCTACCAGCAGACGGGACTTCTTGCCCTTTCCATGGCGCGGAGTGTCTGCTCGGCAATGCACTGGCGAGGGGGAAGCTGTAGGAAGCTTCCATGTCGGGAGCTTGTCCCTTCCTCCGAATTTGAGGATCGGATCGCAGTAAATATTCGACGTATGAAATCGAGACCACTCCGGTGTCCGGAGCGGTCTCGACTCTTTTGTATCGAATGCAGTTCTTCCCAACGCGGCGCGGCGGACCGTGCTGCCGGAAGCATACGGCAAGGCCGTTATCGCGTCAACTCCAGAGCCATCAGATCAAAATCGATATATTGCCCGTCGATCTTGAAGAATCCCGGAAAGACGCACAGCTTCCGGAAGCCGTATTTCTCATACAGCCGGATGGCGCGGATGTTGTCGCTGCGCACCTCGAGATTCAGCTGCTCGAAGCCGTTTTCTCTTGCAAAGGCAAGGAGCGCGTCCATCAGCGCGGGAGCGGCGCCGCTGCCCCACCACGCTCTTTTTACGCAGATGCCAAGCTCTCCGCGATGGCGCATCCGCTTGTGCTTGCGGCTCAAGCTGGCCGTGCCGATGATCTCGCCGTCTGCCTTGGCAAGGTACTGCACATTATTTATCGATCCGGCCTGACTGCGCAGCTTGTCCTGCTCTGCGGCGAGATCCAGCGAGATGCCCTCCGCGCCATAGCTGAGGTTTTCCGTTTCGCCGCCGACGATCTTCAGGAAAGCCAGCAGCGCTGCGGCGTCCTCCGCCTGCGCACGTTCGATCACGAACGGTGTTTGCTTCGTATTCATGTGTTTTTCCTCCATTTTGGAAAGCAATGGTTTTCTCCGCCCAAAAATCATTTGAAGACGCCGTCGCCGCCCATAAGCGCGGTCATTTCCTCAATGCGCTCCAACGGGAACGGCGGCTCGCACAGCGGCTTCATGGCGATGGACATGAGCTTCATGGGGTTGTCGTCCGCAGCCACGCGGTTGGCGCTGAGCGCACCACAGCGCCTGCAGCGGTGAATGATCGCCCATTCGCCGCCCTTACGCACCCAGACGGCGATCGGCTCCATGATGCCGCCGCAGTCGCTGGCGCGGTCGCCGGGCTCTATGTCTAGATGCAGGCTCGAAAGGCAGTTCGGGCAATGGTTTCGGTGGTCGCTGCCGGCGTTTTCCGGCGTACAGAGCCTGCCGCAGACCTTGCAGGTAAATGTGTCGTGACAGGCGTGGGTCTTATAGTACCCTTTTTCAAAGGTTTTGCGTTTGTTTTCACGGTTCATTGGAAGTCCTCCTGAAGATGTGTGGTCTGTTCTTCGGGAGGAATGGCGTGTGAATGAATTTGCCAGACCTCCCGGTCAGGCCACACGCTCCAGTAACAGAGTCGTAAGTTTCAAAAAGTTCTCCTTTTGTTTTATAGATAGTGGTTTATCTGTTTGATATTCTCCTGCAGGTGCTGCAAAAAGCGGCCCGCATGTGCGCTGTCCCGAAAATGACCATAAGGATTGCCGCAGGGAAATTGCCCATCCAGATCGCTGCGATCAGGTAGTAAAGCACTGGGAACACCGCAAGCGGGATCGGCACAAAAAGAAACGGCTTTTCGAGCAGCCGCTTTCCGTAGCCCTGTCTCTTATATGCGGGTGCGATGCTGATGGGGCCGAAGGCCATGATCGGCACCCTTTGTCCGTCATCGCAGTCGATCTCCGACCGTACATAGATGACCTGCCCGATCAGCTTATCGTCCGGCTCCATCACAAGGTCTAGCTCCGGCACGAAAGCCGGGTCGCTGCGATAGCAATGCAGCACATAGTGCTCTGTGCAGCCGGGACGGTAAACATTCCAAAACGCCTAGCGGGTCAGGTTTTCAACGTTGCGATAGTCGTCTTTGTTCTCCAAACGAATGGTAATATTCTTTTCTGACATGTCAGATCCTCCCTTGCGGTCGTTCATTTTCGGGTCGTGTACAAAACAGGTGGATGCCCAGCGCTGTGTTGAAGCCTGTTGCGGCAAACACGCTGAAACGCTCCACAACGCCGAAATATGCGGCAGGGACGAGCTTTATCCCGAGCGCACCGACGAGCATCATACCGAGTGCGATCCCGGCGCAGATCCCATAGGAGCGGCAGCGTCGGTCCTTCGCTCCGGCGGCAATGATCATGCTCAGCGACACGATGGACAGCAGCACGACCGCAGCGGTGACGACCATATGCATGACGTCCTGAAACGCGCCCGCATAGCCGCTCTCCGAGAGCGGGAACATCCGATAGCCGATGGCGGAGATCCATTCCATAACGGCAAACAGATAGATCCCTGTGCGCAGCAGCCTGGTTTTCTGCCCTTGGATGCCGATGCAGACGACGGTCACACAAACGACCTCGCACACATTGTAAAACGCGCTGAGCTGATCCCACAGCGCACGGGAAGGTGCATGGACCGCGCTCAGGTCGCTGACGGCCTGCACCGTCCAGCTGTAGCCGGGATAGGCCAGCGGCGCAAATATCACTGCCGCCGTGTAGGAAAGAAAGCTGAGAACCCCCAGCAGGCCCAGCTTCTGCGTCAAGGCTCTTTTCATGGTTTTCCCTTTCAAAAGACGCAATACATGACCGCATTGCGGATGCGGTCAGCACTGCGCCTTTGTGCCTGGCAGATATACGTTTTCGATTTGAAAATTGCTTGCGCTGATAATGCTTTCGCGTCTGCATTTGGGGCAGAAGAGCGGAAGATCCTGTAATACCGTCCGCTCCAACAGCCGCAGCCGCGTTTTTGTGCCGCAGATGGGGCACAGAAGCCATTTTTCGTCTGTCATGTTCATGCTACTCGCACCTCCCGGCAGCATTGCCATGGACCATGCGGAAAAAGAGGCGGACGTGCGCGCTGAGCTTTTCCAGACATTCACCCTCCCGTTCCGGCTGCCGATCACAGATGCCGATGAGCGTCAGCACCGGCGCAACGTACATCATTGCCAGCGTATCCGGATCGAGTGCCTGTATCTCGCCGGCGGCGATCAATGCGCGGAAAATGCCGGCATGATACGCCGCCACACGCTCCACATAGCGCCGGGAATACAGCGCCGCCAGCTCCGGCGAACGGAACTGCTCGATGGTCATCATGCGCCGGAAGCGGCTGATGGAAGGATCGTGAAGCGAATACTCGAAGATCTGCCGCACCTTGCCGAAAAGCGCGTCCTCGGTGATCTCCGTGAAAACCGGGATGTCCTGCGCTGCGTTCTGCACATGGATGTCGATCTTGTCGGTATCCGCTTCATACTGCACTGCCGTGGATTCCACAATGGCATCAAAAATGGCCTGCTTGCTCGGAAAGTGATTGTAGAGCGAGGGCGCCTTGATCCCGACCGCTTTGGCGATCTCGCCCACGCTGACGGGATCGTATCCCCGCGCGGAGAACAGCTCCAACGCCTTGTCCAGAATTTTCTGCCGTGTATCTTTCTGCTTCATTCGCTGCTGCCTCGAATAACTAACTAATATTCGTTAGCTACATTTTAGCGCGGATGGGCGAATTTGTCAAGAAGAAAACAGAGAAAAACAGAAGGGGAGCGGTGCGGGATACCACTTTGACGAAAAGCACGCAGGAATGCGTCCGACCTATTGACAAACGGAGCGTTTTGAAGCATAATATGCAATATACATCGAAGAATTCATATCGTGACTCCGACCGCAGCGCAGATGGATGGCGTTGTCAAGAAAATCCAGGCAATGTGTGCGGGGCGCTCGGACGAGCACCCGCAGAAACGCGCCCTGACCCTATTGACAGATGCGCCTTCCCACAGTATGATGCACAATACGTTCTTTGTATCTCCCGAGGAACGGGCATTTGACGATGTGTTTTTCGGCGAATGGCTGGAGGCTCCGGTCGCGTTCGGCGCATTTGAGGGCGAAACGCTTCTTGGCTACGCCGAAGGCTCACCCGAGAGCTGGAACGGCCGCTTCCGTCTCAGCAACATCTGCATCTTCGAGCGCTCCGCGCGCGGAAAGGGCGTCGGGACGATGCTGCTGAAAGCGCTGGAGGAGGCAGCAGAGGCTTCCAGCACGCGAATGCTCGTTCTGGAAACGCAGTCCTGCAACGAAGCGGCCATCGGGTTTTATAAATGGAACGGCTTTGCCGTTATCGGCTTCGATCTGTATGCCTACACAAACGACGACCCGGAACGGCATGAGGTGCGGATCGAGATGGGCAAGAAGCTGAAATAGCTGCCAGCTTCCGACAGAATATGCAGCGATCAAAAGAAACGGAGAATTTCCAGAATGACAGAACGGATCATAGACGGAGCGCTGAGGCTGATCCCCTATTACCGGAACGATGCAGCGTCGCTTCCGTGGTATCAGGATCTGACGGTCTGCAAGCAGGTCGATGACCGGGACACGCCATACGACGTAGAGCTGCTGCACCGTATGTATGATTTTTTGAGCACGCACGGTGATTGCTACTATATCGAATATCAGTGCGTTCTTGTCGGAGATCTCTCGCCGCTCACGGTGTAAGCCGAAAAAAGAAAGGAAAAAAGGCGGGCGGCGATTACGGCACGGAAGGAATGCACCTCGGAATGTGCTTCGGCCTGCTGGCCGGGAGCCAGCTTGAAAACGGCACCGGCATCGGCATCGGCATTTCCCCTGGAATGCTGCTCGGTCTTTCGATTGGCACCTGCATTCCCCAAAATTCGGAGCATGAGGAAGCATGAAACAGAAAATTGTCATTCTCGCTCTTTTGGTGGCCTTTGCGGCAGGCATTGCCGCGTTTACGCTCGTCTACGACCGGGCTGTCTTTGACGGCAGCCGCATTGCAAATTCGGATTCCTGCCGTCTGGACATTGCGCGCATGACCGGCTCCGACCGGCACACGCTGGAGCTGAACGCGGGGGATACGCTTCAAGTCCAAAGGAGCGCATCCTAAAAGAGTACATACCCGGGCCGACCGTCGCGGAGCTGCTCCGGACTGGCCGGATGGAGTCCGGCTGGCTGGAGCAGGTGCGCGCCATGTGCCGCCTGTTGTACCCGGCGGGATGGAACATCGATTACTATCCCACAAACTTCATTCCATACAACGGAACGCTTTATTATATCGATTATGAGTGCAATCCATATATGACGGAATGGGACTTCGCACATTGGGGCGCACAGTATTGGACAATGCAGCCGCCGGAAGGATAATAAGCCTCCGGCGGCTCTTGACAAACAGAAAAAATACGCCATAATAGTTGTACATACAACGATTTAGATACATCATTCCTGCGGACATGGAGGCGGCTATGGACATCACGGAACGAAAGATTACAAAAATCGCGCGGGAGGCGGAGAAGCTGGTTTTGCGCACGATGCGGGAGGAGGGCGTCGGCACGGCGGAAATCGACCTCATCCACGCCCTGCGCCACAACCCCGGCTGCACGCAGGCCGCGCTTGCGGAGCTTCTGCATGCCGACAAGGCGGCCATCGCGCGGAGAACAAAAAATCTGGAGGCAAAGGGCTACCTGATCCGCAGGGACGCCCCGAACGACCGGCGCAGTCAACTGCTGTATCCCGCGGAAAAGGCGGAGGGCCTGCGGGCCTCCAAGGCAGAGATCGAAGAGGCCTTTTATGAATATCTGACGAGCGTGCTGACAGAGGAGGAGGCCTCCGCCTTTGCTGCGTCGCTGAACAAGCTCTATACGGCCTCCAAGACGGAGAGCCGCGCGGGCTTCCCGCACTTCCAAAGAAGCTCCGGGAGGGAAACGAACGATGAAGAAGGATAAGACGTTTCGGCCGGACAGAATCGCGTCCTATTTCCGCGTCGAATGGCTGCCGCTGGCCGTTGTCACGCTTTCAGGCCTGATCTACAACGTCGGTCTGCTTGCCGGGCCGTGGTTTGAGGGGCGCTTGGCCCAGTGTCTTGCCGACATTCTGGGCGGCAGCGAGACTGCCGCGCGGATGGCCCTTCTGGTGCTGGCCTATATTCTCGTTACCTTGACGGTGCAGGCGGCGCGCTTCGTCAAGCGCTTCTATGTCCGCCGCTTTGCCAACAACATTAACCGCCGGATGAAGGGCATCCTGTATGCCAATCTGGTGCGGAGAAGCCGCGCGTCGCTGGAAAGGGAGGGGGCCGGAGAGCTGATGACCAAGGCCATCTCCGATGTGGACGACTGCGTGGAGGGTATGCGGAAATTTACCACAGAGGTCTTTGACACCGGCGTGGCGCTGGCCGGTTACGCGGTCATGCTTCTGGTGTACGACTGGCGGCTGGCGCTGCTCAGCCTGCTTTTCACGCCGATATCCTATGTCTGTGCGGCATGGATGAAAAGGCCGGTGCAGCGCGCGGGCGCTGCGTATAAAAAGGCGGCGGGCGCACTCAGCGCGGCCACGCTGGACCGCGCGCAGAATGCCGTGACCTACCGCACCTACGGCTGCGAAAGCACCCGCGAGAAGCGGTATGAGCAGACGCTCAAGGCCTATGAGCAGACCGCCGTGCGCAGCAGCGTCTGGCAGTCGGCTCTGCCGCCGCTGTATCTGGCTGTATCGGGCACGGGCGTGCTGTTCATTTTGTGGTTCGGCGCAAAAAACGTTCTGGGAACGGGCTGGCGCGCGTGGGATATCGCGGCGTTCACGACCTTCCTTTCCTGCTTTACCAAGCTGACGGTCAAATCGTCCAAGGTGGCGAAGCTGTTCAACTCCGTGCAGAAGGCGGAGGTCTCGTGGAAGCGCATCCAGCCGCTGATGACATCGCCGGAGATGCTGGAGCTGCTTGCCGTTCCGGCAGCGGCCGGCGTGGAGATCGAAAACCTGTCCTTCGCCTATGGCAGCAAGCCGGTTTTCTCGGGCCTGAGCCTGACGGTGCAGCCCGGCGACATTATCGGCGTGACTGGGCCGGTTGCCTGCGGCAAATCGACCTTCGGGCAGGCGTTCCTCTGCGAAGCGCCCTATGGCGGCTCGGTCAAGTTCGGCGGGAAGGAGCTTTCCGCCCTTACGCCGCGTCAGATCGCCGCGACCGTCGGCTATCTGGGCCACGACCCGGAGCTGAGCGCCGACACGGTGGAGAACAATGTCCTCTGCGGCAGCAATCAGGACGCGATGCCGTATCTGGCCGCCGCCGCGCTGAAGGACGAGGTGCTCGGCATGGAAAACGGGCCGGATACCGTGATCGGCAGCGCCGGCACGCGCCTTTCCGGTGGCCAGGCGCAGCGGCTGGCGCTGGCAAGAACGCTTGCGCATCCAAGGCCGCTTCTGATCCTCGACGATCCCTTCTCCGCACTGGATCGCAACACCGAGGATACCGTCTTTGCGAATCTGCAGGCTTACGCGCGGGATAAGGTCGTATTCCTGATCTCGCACCGCCTGTATCACTTCCCGCAGCTGCGGCAGGTGATCTTTATGGAGGACGGCAAAACGGCCGTCGGCACGCACGCAGAGCTGATGGCGTCCGTCCCGGCGTATCGCCAGCTTTATGAGAGCCAGACAGGAGGGCAGCGGCATGAAGAATCGATATAAAAACGGCGTATTCGCCGCGCTTCGGATGGCGGCGGCTGCGCATCATCTGCTGACGCTCGGTACGATCCTGTGTGTGGCAGCGTCGGTCGCGGCGACGCTGATCCCGCCGCTGCTGCTGGCTCGTCTGATCGACAGCCTGACCGCAGGCGTCCCGCTGACATCCCTTGCAGTGCTTGGCTATTTCGGAAGCCTCGCGCTGGAGGGCCTCCTTTCCTCCGCGCAGGAAAGCCTGCTGGTTCTGTTCGGCCAGAAAATGACCCACGCGCTGCGCTCGGAAATGTCACGGAAGCTGACGAAGCTGCCCGCAGGCACACTGGCAGGTCAGAACCCCGGCGAGGTGGCCGCGCGCTTTTCCGGCGATGTGGATACCGTGGAGGCGCTTTTTACCTCCGGCATTATCAGCATGGTGGCGGACGCCTGCCGCATCCTCTCGATCATGGTGGTCATTGCGGTGAAAAACACCGGCCTTGCGCTGGTATTGCTGCTGGTGCTGCCGCTGTTCGCCGTGTTTACCCGCCATGTGCAGAAGCGGATGCTGGCCGCGCAGCTGGATAACCGCCGCGCTGTTGCCGCAGTGTCCGGTCAGGTGCCGGAGACGCTGCACAATATCCGCACCATTCATATGCTTGGACTGGAAAGCTACATGGAGCGCCGCTACGACCGCCGCATTGCGGACGGCTACGCGGCCATGGAGCGCACCAATTTTTATGACGCCATCTATTCCCCGGTCGTCTTGCTGCTGAACGCCGTGGTGGTCGGCGTCGTCATGCTGCTCTCCGCATCCGGCAATACAAAAATTCTGACACTGTTCGGCATGTCAGTCGGCACCTCGGTCGCCGTCATTGATTACATATCACGCATTTTCACGCCCATCGAAAGCCTCGGCATGGAGATACAGACCATTCAGTCGGCCATGGCGGGTGTCAAGCGCATCGACGCATTTCTCGGCCAGCCGGAGCGCATCCTTCCCGGAGCGAGGGAGAAGGAGACGCGGGGCGATGTGGTGCTGTCCCATGTGACGTTTGGTTACGGCGAAAAGCCCGTCCTGCGGGACTTTTCCATGAGCGTCCGTCAGGGAGAGCAGGCCACGCTGGTCGGCCGCACCGGGGCCGGGAAGAGCACGGTGTTCAAGCTCCTGCTGGGGCTTTATCAGCCGGAGGCCGGAACGGTCACCATCGGCGGCGTGGATGTCTCGGCGATCTCAGACCGGGAGCGCCGGCGCTGCATCGGCTGCGTGGAGCAGCATTTTTCCCGCGTACCGGGGTCGGTGCTGGATCAGATCACGCTGGGCGACCCGCAGATCACGGAGGAAATGGCGAAGAACGCGGCGCGGCTGGCCGGGATCGAGGCGGCCGTGCAGTCGCTGCCGGAGGGCTATGATACCGTATGCACGGAAGGTATGTTCTCGCAGGGCGAATGGCAGCTTTTGTCCATTGCCCGCGCCGCAGCGGCAGATCCCGCCGTGCTTCTTCTGGACGAGATCACCGCCAATCTGGATGCCGAGACCGAGGCCCGCGTGCTGGAGGCGCTGCGCCGCGCGTCTGAGGGCCGGACGGTGCTCTCCGTTTCGCACCGCATTTATGAAAGCCTCGGCGGCAGGGCCATCGAGATCAAGACGCCGTGCGGGGAATGCAGATAACGGCCGGGGAGGCGTTCGTGATCTTCCACAGCTCTGCGGAAACCAGCTGAAGCTTGCCGTCTGCGCCGTAGGCGCAGAGCGTCAGGTCGGAGACGCTGCCGGAGAGGTTATTCACGCGGAAGGCGACCGTGGTGTTGGGATGGACGTTGCGCACGGTCACGGTATTGCACCAGCTTGCAACCTCGCCTGTGCCGCCGTCCTGCTCAAACTGTTCCTGCGAGAGGACATTAGACCCTTCCAAGACGCAGTGCCCGCCGTTATATTTGCAGGCAAAGCAGCCGCGGCAGAACTCGATATGTCTATCCGTCACACTGATCGGATGGATTTCCTGCGCGGCAGCTTCCTTCATGCCGTCCAGAAACGCGCGGGTAATGTGCATGGTATCGCTTTTCTTTTTTTTCGGGCTTCCGTTCAATAAAAGAATTTTCATCTGTAAGTCCTTTGACCAATTATAGAATCCCGAGCAGCGTCATGCCTGCCGCAGCTTCCGCCGCTTCGCTGCCGGTCTGCTCCAACGAACGGAGCCGCTTCAGATTTTCAAGAGCGGACGGGGTATTTGCAGTAATGCGCTCCAGCGTCGGGCAGCCGTCCATCTGTGCACAGTCGGCGCAGGTCTCCAAGCGTTTCTCCCGGACGCAGTTATGGATAGGGCAGAGGCTGTCGCAGAAGGGCGTTTTTGCGCCCTCTGCGCGGCAGCCGGTGCAGTTCATCATGTCCGGCGTGATCGTCACGCCGTTGAGCTTTGACCAGAGCGCGGTGGTTTTCTCACGCAGAGCGTTGTCGTTTGTGATCGTTGCGATCCTGGCGTCGCAGGCTTCACAGTCCAGTCCGCAGCAGGCAATCAGCGGATCCATACGGCTTCCTCCTCTGTACAAATCTCAGGGGCTTCGTTTTCGACAGCGCTTTGCGCGGCAGGGCTGAGGGAAAGAATCATAAAGTCAAAATCGATCAGCTCTCCGTTGATATTGAAGAAATCAGGGAACGTACACAGCTTTCGAAAGCCGAGCCGTTCATACAGCGCAATCGCGCGCTTGTTGTCGCTGCGCACCTCAAGGTTGACCTGCTGCACCCCGGCCTCTCTTGCGAAGGCAAGCACGCCCTCTGCCAGAGCGGAGGCCGCGCCGCAGCCCCACCATGCTTTTTTCAGGCTGATGCCGAATTCTGCGCGGTGATTCATACGATTCGGCTTGCGATTGAGGCTGGCGGTTCCTATGATCTCGCCGTTTACCTTGGCAAGCAGCTGGATATGCTCATGCGACTGCGCCTGCATGGCAAGATAGGACTGCTCAGCTTCCACAGTCAGCGGTACGCCCTCCGGGCCGAAGCTGAGATTATCCGTTTCTCCGCCAATGATTTTCAGATATTCCAGCAGTGCGGCAGCGTCCTGCGCCTGCGCGCGGACAATTTCAAAGGCTGTCTGTTTCATATCAAATGTTTCCTTTCTTGATCGAATTTGGAGGTAAAGGACGCAGTACGACCCGATTTGATCGGAACGCACTGCGTCTAAGCGTCTGGCATTTTGATTTCTTCTGTTTTACCGTTCTTGAAACGAATCACGCAGGCATATTTCCATTTCGGGCAGAAGAGGAGAAAGTCCTCCAGCCCGTGTGCGGCCGCAGCTGTGTGCGTGTTTCGCCGCCGCACTTGGGGCAGCATAGCCAGTCTGTTTTGATGTTTTCTATTTCTGCCACATCAGGTCCCTCTGTTTTGCCTGGAGATCAGAGAACGAAACGCGGCGTCACGGTCAAAGCTGCCCTCCGCAAAGCCGGGAATTTCCTTGATGGACTTGCAGATGCTGACGCTGAAGCCCGTCAGGATCTCCCCGATCTCCCGGTCGGAGTAGGGGCAGTCGCCGACCACGATCAGCGTGGACAGGCTATGCACCACGAACCACAGATCCCGGAAATAGACGTCCGCTTCTTCGGCGGAGATGTTGTAAATGCTCATCAGCGTTGGCTGGACAAGCTCCTGCAAATGCAGCATAGACTTCGTGGCGCTGCATTTCGGGTCCTGTGTCCGCGTTAAAAACAGGAAGCGGTAAAGCTCCGGCTCTTCCCGCGCAAACCGGATATACTGCATCCCGACGCCAAAGAAAGGGATCTTTTCATGCAGACCCGCGTCTGTGTACGCATCGTACACGCGCACGGCAGCGGTATAGACCTCCTGCCTGACGGTATCCATCGAGCCAAAGGCGGTGAAGACCGGCTGCGTGGAGGTGCCTAGCTCGTCTGCCAGCGTTTTTGCAGTCAAACCGTCGATGCCCTTTGCCCGCACGACGCGCACCGCTGCCTCGACCATTTCTTCTTTCGTAAATTTGTTCTTCGGAGCCATTGCCTGTATCCTTTCAGCATGAAATAAAATGCTTGATGCATATCGAGAAATATATATCGGATATTATACTATCAGAGAGCACCGTTGTCAATCTCGATTTGCTTGGCCTGCACGTTACCGGCGTTATGAAAAAACGGCAGCTTCCCCCAAATACAGAATCGCCATGGCGCAAACGGCCTCTTTTTTGGCATTCTATCGGTTTGACAGCCTGATGGGCATATGTTATTTTCTGATTATCAAACCAAATAAATGAGCTGCATATAAGTCCGTCAGAAATGCTCAGAAAGCGCTGAGGAATTTGAAATATGATAAAGAAATGCTATGAACAGGAAGCAGAAAAGACGATTCGGGACGTGCTGTCCTGCGATGGCGATCTGACCATCGCGCTGGTCGCGGACTCGCATCTGGACAACTCCGCCCCGGAGACGGTCGAGAATATTGCCGCCGTCGATCAGGCGGTACATTTTGACTGCTGCGTCCATCTGGGGGACTTCCTCGCCGGTGAGATCGGCAGACGGTACGCAAAGCTTCTGCTGCGGCAGCAGCTCGAGCTGTTCCGGCCCGCAGTTTCGAGCGGGCGCTTCTTCCCGGTGCAGGGCAATCACGACGCGTGCAGCGGGCCGTACTCCGAGCGGCTCTGGCCGGAGTCCATCGGCTTTCTGGACGCGGAGCAGGATGTCCGCCGCCCGGCGCAGAAGCCCTATTATTATGTAGACATTGCGAAGGAAAAGGTCCGCCTTGTGTTCGTGTGCTCATATTATTACGAGCACCGCGGCGGCGGGCCGGTCATGATCTTCGGATACGAGGAAGATCAGATTCAGTGGCTGCAAAACGAGGCGCTGGCTTTGCCGTCGGACTGGACTGTAATGCTGTTTTCCCACGACGCGCCGTTTTCCGCATTGTTATTCGACGAAGAAACCGCGCTTGCAAAAAATACGATCACCAATGGCAATCAGGTCTTTTACGCGCTCGACCAGTGCCGAAAGCAGTATGGCTTCGACGTGGCCGGATGGTTCATCGGCCACTATCACGGCGACCGGATCGTAACGCTGTTCGGCATCCCCTTTGTCATTACCGCATCGGAGACCGCCTATGACCCGCAGCTGTTTGATGACGACGTGCGCTTCTGGGCAAGGACGCTTGGCACGCAGAGCGAGGACCTCTGGGATGCGCTCGTACTGAAAAAGAGCGAGCGCCGGGTCTATCTGAAACGCTTCGGCGCTGGCGAGGACAGAATCGTTCATTATTAAATATAGATGGAGGCATCCATATGGAACCACATTTTGCGGACAATTGCCGGTCGCTGACAGAAAAGCTCCATGCGCTCCGGGAGCCGGACGATCTCTGCTTCGCGCTGCTTGCGGGAACGGCTGTGTCGGATTTCGCGGATCATACGGACGAAAACATCCGCGCGGTCGATGCGCAGGCGCATTTTGACGGCGTCATTCATCTCGGCGATATTCTGAACGGCAGCATCCCCGAAAATGCGTCCCGCTTTGTACTCTCGCAGGAGCTGGCGCGCTTCCGGAGCTGCACGGCCTCCGAAAAACTGTATATGGTCTGCGGCGACGACGACGGCTTCCGCAATGAGCGCTATGTCGGTCAGATCGTGACGGGTATTGTGACGGACGAGCGCTGGTATCAGCAGACGGCGTATCTGGAGCAGTACCCTGATCTGCACCGGCCGCAGGACAAGCCGTACTATTATGTGGATCTCTCCGAGCGCAGGGTGCGGCTGATTTTTCTCTCGTCGTATGCTTCACAGATCGACGAGCAGGAGGAGCTTTTTGAAAAGAGCTGCCAATACGGCGCGGAGCAGCTTGCGTGGCTGAAAAAAGAAGCGCTGGATATGCCCGCCGGATGGACGGTGCTGGTATTCTCGCATGCGCTGGCGAAATCGCGCTTCGAAACGGGCGTTGACCCTTGGAATTACATGAACTATTCCTCGGAGCCTGCCATGATGCTGTTCCGGCAGGCCGAGAAGCGCGGGATTTTACTCGGCGGCTGGTTCGCGGGGCAGTATGCCTGCGATTATGAAACCACATTCTGTCACATCCCGTATTTCCTGATCGATTCTGTCCGTCCGCAGCCGGTAAAATCGGCATTTCCGGATGTCCGGAAGTGCATGGAACGGAAATTAGGAACGGAAACAGAAGATTTATGGGACGTGCTGCTCCTGAAGCCGAACCAGCGGCGCATCCATTTGCTGCGCTTTGGCCCGGGAAAAGACCGCGTGTTCGACTATTGACGGAACGGAGAGGAGAAAGCGATGGAACATACCTTCAAGACCCTTGGCACGATGCTCGACTGCTCGCGCAACGCCGTCATGACGGTGGAGAGCGTCAAGCGCTGGATCGATCTGACCGCGAAGCTCGGCTTCAACACGCTGCACCTGTACATGGAGGACACCTATGAGGTGGACGATAATCCCTATTTCGGCCATCTGCGCGGAAGGTATAGCAAGGCGGAGCTGAAGGAGATCGACGCCTATGCGGCGGCACAGGATATGCAGGTCATTCCGTGCATCCAGACGCTGGCCCATGTCAACGCCCTGTTTCACTGGCCGGTCTATCGGGAAATTCATGACGCGGCCGATATCCTGCTGACCGGTGACGAGCGCACCTATGAACTGGTCGAGGGGATGTTCCGCACGCTGCGTGAATGCCTCCGCACCAACGTCGTGAACATCGGCATGGACGAGGCCGATCTGCTTGGTCTCGGCAAATATCTGACGCTGCACGGCTACCGGGATCGCTTCGGCATCCTGATGGAGCATCTGCGCAGAGTTTCGGAGATGGCAAAGAAGTATGACTTCGAGCTTCTGATGTGGGGCGATATGTTCTTCCGTCTGGCGGGCGGCGACTACTTTACCAATTTCAATCAGAACCCGGAGCTTGGCGAAATTCCGGAGGAGATCAAGCAGCTGGTGCCGGAGAATATCCATCTGGTGTATTGGGATTATTTCAGCCGCGACCGGCAGAGCTACGAGAGAAACATCGACGCGCACAACGCCATCAAGCCCGGCTCGTGGTTTGCGGGCGGCCTGTGGACGTGGACGGGCTTTGCACCGCACAATGCGTTCAGCATTGCCACCATGCGCGAAGCGATGCGGGCCTGCCGCGCAAAGGGCGTTGAGAATGTCGTCATGACGATGTGGGGCGATAACGGCGCGGAATGCTCCAAATTTGCTGTGCTCCCGGCGCTGTTTACCGTCGCGCAGATGGCAAAGGGCATCGACAACAAGGCGGCCATTCACGCGAATTTCGAAGAGGAATTCGGCATTCCGTTCGAGGGCTTCCGCGCGCTCGACCTGATCGGAACGCAGAACGATTCCGCCGAGGCGATCTATAATCCGGACAAATATCTGCTGTTCTGCGACCCCTTTATGGGCCAGTTCGACAACCGCGTGAAGTCGGGCGACGCGGCTGGTTATGCGGACTGCGCCGCGAGGCTGGCCGTGTATGCGGATCACGCCGAATACGGCTACCTGTTCCGCTCCCTGCGGGCGCTCTGCGATTTTCTGAGCATGAAGGCCGATCTCGGCATCCGCACAAGAGCGGCGTATCTGTCCGGCGATCAAAAAGCTGCGAAGGAGCTCTGCGCCGATTATGACGCGGCGGTCAAACGTCTGGATGTGTTTTACGCAGCCTATGAGCAGCAGTGGATGCGCGACAACAAGCCGCACGGCTTTGACGTGCAGGATCTGCGCATCGGCGGCCAGCGGCAGCGGCTGCTGCATTGCAGAGACCGGCTGCTGGCCTATGCGGAAGGACGGCTCGACCGGATCGAGGAGCTGGAGGAGCCGGTTCTCGACTGCTGCTGCGAGGAAAATGCCGACGGACAGGCGACACGGGCAATTTTCTGGCATGAGATCGCGTCGGCAAATGTCATTTGAGACAGGGCGGAGGATACAAAATGAACGTACAATATCATCGGTTGACAGATGCGGGCTTTGCCTATGCCGTCCGGATGCCGGAGCGGATGCACGCAGGTCTTCCAATGATTATCCAGCTGCACGGCGCAGGTGAACGCGGCGGTGGTGAGGATCTGGAGAAGGCTGAGATTCATGGACTGGCGAACATCCTGACAGAAACGCGGGAAGAGGACTGCGTGCTGATCGAACCGCGCTGCCCGGAAGGGTCCTTTTGGGTGGCGGAGCTTCCAGAACTGAAGCGGTTCGTTTGCCGCATGATCGAAGCATACGCCTGCGACCCGGATCGGGTCACGCTGACAGGACTCAGCATGGGCGGATACGGCACATGGTTCCTTGCGATGGCGGCGCCGGAGCTGTTCGCGGCTATCGCGCCTTGCTGCGGCGGCGGAATGCCGTGGAACGCAGAGGTATTGACTATGCCGGTCTGGGCGTTTCATGGTGCGCTGGACGATGTCGTACCCCTGACGGAGACGGTCGATATGGTCAAGGCAATACAGCGTGCGGGCGGCAATGCAAGGCTGACGGTTTTTGGAGACTGCGGCCATGACGCATGGACGTATGCGTATGATGAAATGCTCCTGCGGTGGCTGCTGGCACAAAAAAGAACGGAGACGGACAAATGAACCCATACCGTTTTGAGAATCAGAATCGGGAAATTGTGCTGTCCCGGTACAATATGCCGACCCCGTGGATGAACTACCTATCCAACGGAACGCTCCATGCGATGATCTCGCAGGCGGGCGGCGGCGTTGCTTGGTACCGTTCGCCGCAGATCTGGCGCATCAACCACTACCGATTCTTCCACCTGCCGACCGACCGCAGCGGATTTTATACCTACATCAAGGACGGCGATGCCGTCTGGTGTCCGACCAATGAGCCGTGCGCCTGCAAGCCCGAGAAATGGGAGGCTGCGCACGGCATGGGCTACACCCGCTTCTCAGCGGAGCGTGACGGCCTGCACGCCGAGGCGACGTATCTGGTCAGCCCGCTGAAAAACGTCATGCTCTGGCATCTGGAGCTGCGCTCCGACTGTGACCGGAACGTAACGATTTACCCCTACGTCGAGCTTGGCATGATGGAATTCATGCGCGAGCTGCAATGGCAGTGCTATAACAAGCACCAGCTGTCCGTCTATGAAAAGGACGGCGTGCTGATCTACCGCTACGGTGTGGAAAACCAGCCGAAGCCCGATGAGACACCGCTTGTGTACTTCGCAAGCGACGCGCCTGCCGCCGGGTTTGACTGCGACCGTGATGCCTTCATCGGCAGCTACCGCAGTGAGGAAGCGCCAGTCGGACTCGAACATGAGCACCTGAAAAATTCCACACTTTTCGGCGGCGACCCGTGCTTCGCGCTGGAGCTGCCGCTGACGCTCCGCGCCGGGGAAACGAAGTCGGTCAATATCTATCTCGGCACGGAGATGACGGAGGACGAGATCTTCCGGTCCCTTGCGGCCTGCAAAGCCCCTGACTTTTTCACCGCGTCCATGCAGAAGCTGGCGGACAGCTGGGAGGACTTTTTCTCCGGCTTCCAGTGCAGCCTCCCGGACAAGGACGCGGAGACGATGATCAACATCTGGAACCCCTATCAGATGGAGCGGAACTTCCGCTTCTCCCGGAATATCAGCTACTACGCCACCGGTACGTTCCGCGGCGTGGGCGTGCGCGACACCGCGCAGGATGTTCTCGCCATGATCCCGCTTCAACTTGACCGGGCAAAAGAGAAATTTGAATTGCTCCTGACCCAGCAGTATCAGGACGGCCACTGCAACCACTATTTCTTCCCCACCGAGGGCTGGGAGCCGGTCACGCGCATCCACTCGGATAACCACCTCTGGCTGGTCATGGACGCCTATCACATCGCGCTGGAAGAGGGAAACGTTTCGTACCTCGACACGCAGGCCCCGTATTTCGACGGCGGCAGCGGCACGATCTGGGAGCACATCAAACAGTCCATCCGCTTCACCACGCAGAACATAGGCGCGCACGGCTTCCCGCTGATGCTCAGCTCCGACTGGAACGACATGCTCTACAAGGTCTGCCGCAAGGGGAAGGGCGAGAGCATCTGGACGGGGATGCAGTTTGCCGTCGCGCTGCGTATGATGCAGGAACTGGCCGAGCGCAAGGGCGAACCGGAATTTGCAGAGGAATGCAAAGCGCTCTATGCCCGCCAGCAGGCGCTTTGCCGCACACTTGCGTGGGACGGCGCGTGGTTCCGCCGCTGCATCACGGACGAGGGCCGCTTTATCGGCTCGGAGTCTGAGCCGCAGGCAAAGATCTGGCTCAACACGCAGAGCTGGGCAGTCCTGAGCGGCCTCGGCACGCAGGAGCAGCAAATACAGGCCATGGACAGCGTCAAAAAATATCTCGATACCGAACTCGGCATCAAGAAAATTCATCCGGCCATGACGACGGACTACCCGACGAAGGAAGAAAACCTGACCTGCTACAACAAGGGCTGCGGCGAAAACGGCAGCGTCTTCTGCCATGCGAATACCTGGGCAATCATTGCCGAGTGTATGCTGAAACGCCCGGAAAACGCTTGGAAGTATTACCACCAGCTTCTGCCGATGATCGCGCAGAAAACGGCAGGCGCGGAGCGCTATAAGGCAGAGCCGTATGTCTATTCCTCGAACATCTTCGGCCCGGAGAGCGATAAATTCGGCCTTGCCAACGTCTCGTGGCTGACCGGTACGGCGGCATGGATGTATCTGGCCGCGACGCAGTACATTTTGGGCATCCGCCCAACGTGGGACGGCCTTGAGATCGACCCCTGCCTGCCGGAGCAGTTGCTCCCGGCAAAGGTCACCCGCGTGTTCCGCGGCTGCCGGTATGAGATCACCATTACGAAAAACCAAAAGCTGCTTCTCCCGCATGTGGACGGAAGAAAGCAGCTGACCGTTACTGTATAAAGGAGACCACCAGTCATGCATTGCACACATGACTGGTGGTTCTTTTTCAAACGCTTGATTCTCCGGTTGCTTTCTTTTAAAATCATAGCATGCACACTTTTTAAGAGCAATTGCAATCATGGCGTGATTACGTACAAAAATGTCCTGAATGCACCCTGTTCGTATTGGCTCACATTCTTTTAGAATGTGACTGTCAGCTGTTATCGAAGCGCAGCATTACGTTCTGCAAGAGAAAGGACAGAGAGATCACATGAAAATATCCGGGATTATTTTTGACAAAGACGGAACGCTGCTGGATTTCAACGAATTCTGGATTCCTGCCGCGCAGTGCGTCATCCGGCGCATTCTTTCGGATTACAAAATCCCAGTCACCGATATCCACACGGAAAAAGCGCTCAATTCTATCGGAATTATACAAAATCACGTGCTTCCTGACGGTTCATTCGCGTGGAAAACATTTTTGGATATGGCGATTGACATGAAGCCGGCGCTGGAAGCGATGCACGCGCAGGCACCGGTTGACACGCGGGATTTGGAGGGAAAGCTCACCCGGTATTTTGACGAGGAGAGCTTTGCGGAGAACAAAAGCATCAAGGGCATTGGAGATTTGCCGGCCATTTTGCAGCCGCTGCATGAAAAGAGCATTCATTTCGGCGTTGCAACCACGGATACCTGCGAGGCCGCGGTCAAATGTCTGAAAGGCTTGCAGATTCTGCCGCTGTTCTCCTTTTTCGCGGGAGATCAGATGGCAGGGGATATGCCGTTAAAGCCGGATGGGCGCATCATTTCGCGCGCCGCGGCGCAGTGGCACATTGCGCCGGAAAATATCCTTGTTGTGGGCGACACGATAAACGACATGAACTTTGCGCACAACGGCGGCGCAATCGCCGTTGGTGTTTTAAGCGGCGTTTCATCCAGAAAGCAGCTGGCGCCTGCGGCGGATTACATTTTGGATTCCGTCGCCGATGTTCCGGCACTCATCCGGCAATTAGAACAGAAAGGACTGTGAGGCAAAATGGAATATGCATTTCTTGCCATTGCAATTGTCTCGGAGGTTATCGCCACAAGCTATCTGAAGCAGACGGAGGGCTTTACAAAGCTGATCCCGTCGCTGATTTGCGCGGCGGCGTATATTGTCTGCCATTACACCTTTGCAAAAAGTCTGAACCGGATCAACCTGAATATCGGATACGCAACCTGGTGCGGCGTTGGACTGATTGTCACCTCGCTGGTTTCGATTTTTGCATACAAGGAAAAACTCTCCACGGTTGGAATCATCGGTCTTGTGCTGATTACCGCCGGCTGCGTAATGGTGAACGCCTTTGGAAATAAGTAATAGCCGCTTTGTGCGTTTTTGCCGTCCCGGCAGGTGCAGCACCAATGAATGGATGTGAGGTAACCTATGTTTGAAGCATTTTTTACAGATTCATGCCTGAGATACCGCATAGAGGTAATTAACGGGATTGATTTTTACGGGTTGGGATTCGGCATGGTGCGCGGCGAGAGCATGGGAAAGTGGATCTCGCAGTGGATGCAGAAGGGCGAAACGGCATCGGTGCTCATCACGAACACGAAACTGCCGGACACCTCCGGCTTCGAGTTTGCAGAGCGCATTCGCAGACAATGTCCACGCGTCCGCGTGATTTTCGTGACGGATACCCCGAGCCTTGCGGAAGCACAGCAAGCTGTCCGGAGCGGTGCATATGACTATTTGCCGAAGTCTGACGGGATCGACGCGCTGCGAAGCGCGATGATCCGCGTTTCGGAGGAATTGTATGCAGAAAGCCGTGAAGAAGAGTATCTGTGCAGTCAGCGAAATTGGGATGAGATTATTCCAAAGCTCCTGCGCTTGCTTACGGCCTTGCGGCCGGAAATCTGCGAAGAGCATTGGCAGCTGTACTCCAGAATCAAGCCGTTGGTTTCCAATGATTCATTCTGCATCGAGACGCTGCTGGTGCGTGCGCTGATGGAGGAGCTGCGCATGGAAATTCGCCGCCGCGATGAGGCGCTTTTCCTGCAAATCCGAAGCAGCATAATGGACACGCCGCTGGAGGAACTGACATCCACACACGCTATGACAACGCAAATCGACACAATCTGGAAGCTGCTCGCGGAAAAGGGCTATATTATGCAGGAGGATGCGCTGAAAAGCGACACCATTGGGCGCGCCTGTGTCTATATGCAGACGCACCTTGGAGAAAAGCTGACTGCCGAGAGCGTAGCGGCGTATGCCCATATCAGCTCACGGCACTTTGTCCGAAAGTTCCGCGCGGAGATGAATGAGACGTTTGCGGAGTATCTGCTCCGCATTCGGATCAAGGCGGCCATTGGAATGCTGAGGAACGGAATGGATGTCAAATCCATCCCGGAGGCCGTGGGCTACAAGGACAAAAAGAGCTTCTGCACCGCTTTCAAGACCTGTACCGGCTGCTCCATGCGCGAATATCAGCAGAAGCTGAATCTGAGCCAGCGGAAGGAGCCGCCGCAGGAATAAGACGGCGGCGCAGCAGCGTCGATGCAAAAGCAAATCAGGGCGCACATGCAGAAATGCATGTGCGCTTTGCATAATAAGAAACGACCGGATTTGTGCGATTTATCCAATTTTCAAGCGGATGTAAAATCAATGTAAAATTGACCAACAGAGAAGGAAAACGGCAGTTGGTATTTAGAAGCAATGCACAAGATGTTGTCGCAAACCCTGCCAATATTGTCGCAATTACGACTTGGAAATAGAAACGCGAATTCGTAAAATGAAGAAAAAGAAAGCGGAGGCACCCATGCGAACCATGACAAAGGAAAGAAAAAAGGAAGGGCCGCGGCTCAAGGGAAAGGGCCGGGCGGACGCAAAGGCCAGC
>ERZ791919.432-NODE-432-length-45977-cov-43.510322_pt1 | contig 45977 bp, 39 predicted proteins | sample MGYA00510137_ERZ791919 | MGnify/ENA primary metagenome ERZ791919 (study PRJEB30046, sample SAMN00792059) | human gut metagenome | study: EMG produced TPA metagenomics assembly of the A metagenome-wide association study of gut microbiota in type 2...
TCTCGCAGACGTACTTGCCGGTCTGTGCGTTCTTGCGGAAGTTGTGGCCGGTCGCCGGGATGACTCTGCTGTACTTCACATCGCCGCAGCGAGAGCAGGCTTCTTCAAGCTTGCCATCCTCGGTGCAGGTCGGCTCGATACGCTTGGTCACATAGTCGTGGCCCAGAGCATTGATTTCCTCGGTCTTGGTCGCGCTGCACTTCTTGCAGGTGTAGGTCTTGATGCCCTTCTCGGTGCAGGTCGGCTCGGTCGTGACCTTGCCCTCGTCCCAAGTGTGTTCACCGGTAGCCTTGATGGTTTCGGTCTTGGTGTCGGTGTAGGTCTTGCCATTGAAGGTGACGGTTGCCGTGTAGGTGCGGACGCCATCCTCGGTGCAGGTCGCTTCCTTGGTGACCTCGCTGGTGATCGTCGCATTCACGACCTGCGTGTGGGTAGCATCATACTCACAGGTGAAGGTCGCGGTCGCGCTTTCAACGCCAGTCCAGCTCCAAACCGGCTCGCCATACTTGTGGCCAGTGACCTTGATGGCCTCGGTCTTGGTGTCGGTGTAGGTCTTGCCATCGAAGGTGACGGTTGCCGTGTAGGTGCGGACGCCATCCTCGGTGCAGGTAGCGGGCTTCGTGACCTCGCTGGTGATCGTCGCATTCACGACCTGCGTGTGGGTAGCATCATGCTCGCAGGTGAAGGTCGCGGTCGCGCTTTCAACGCCAGTCCAGCTCCAAACCGGCTCGCCATACTTGTGGCCAGTGACCTTGATGGCCTCGGTCTTGGTGTCGGTGTAGGTCTTGCCCTCGAAGGTGACGGTCGCCGTATAGGTGCGGACGCCATCCTCGGTGCAGGTAGCGGGCTTCGTGACCGCATTGGTGATCGTCGCATTCACGACCTGCGTGTGGGTAGCATCATACACACAGGTGAAGGTCGCAGTCGCGCTTTCAACGCCAGTCCAGCTCCAAACCGGCTCGCCATACTTGTGGCCAGTGACCTTGATGGCCTCGGTCTTGGTGTCGGTGTAGGTCTTGCCCTCGAAGGTGACGGTCGCCGTATAGGTGCGGACGCCATCCTCGGTGCAGGTAGCGGGCTTCGTGACCGCATTGGTGATCGTCGCATTCACGACCTGCGTGTGGGTAGCATCATACACACAGGTGAAGGTCGCAGTCGCGCTTTCAACGCCAGTCCAGCTCCAAACCGGCTCGCCATACTTGTGGCCGATGGCAGGCAGCGTTTCGGTCTTGGTATCGCCGCACATCGTGCATTTATAGGATGCAGAGCCGTCGAGTGTACAGGTCGGCTCGTGGCGCAGCGCGGTATCCTCCGTCCAGCTATGGTCACCGGACTCGGTGGGGCAGTTCACATAATAGAAGTCGATGCGGTCATTTGCCTGAAGAAGGTATTTCCCCAGCGTGGCATAGGTCTCGGAGTCCAGCATGGGCATGCTGCCGTTGACGGTGAACATCCAGCCGGAGTAGGGGCCGTGCGCCGGATCGCCGCTGCCAAGACGGCAACCAGCGGCGTCGGTCACAGCGGTCACATAGCTGCCGCTGCCCTCGTAGGTGTAGCTGCTGGCGGTCAGTGCAGACTCCAGCGCGTCCCAAGCGGTCTTGTAGGCATTGCTCTTGCAGGTGTAGGAGGCGGCCGTCAGGTCGGTGAAGTCCGGCGCGAAGGTGCTGCCGGTAACATTGACAGTGACGGTGATATCCTGAATGGACGGATCCTCAATGCCAGTGGTGCCGATGACGGTGACGACCGTGCTCACTGGCTGCTTGTAGAACTGCTTGAACTGCGCATAGGCAGGATCAGAGCCGAACTTCTCATAGTACTTGCCGTACTCGACGTAGGTGAGAACGCTGTCGATCTTGACGTGCGTGTTGTACCGCGGCTTGGTGACAAGCAGCGTCTCGTGCGCGACCACGGAAGGAACGCTCGAACGGAAACAGCGGTACTGCTGGGAATCGTACCAGCCGTCGATGTCGTCCACCTTCACGCCCGTCCACTGAGACTCTGCCGACGTGCGGATGAACTTGTAGCCATTGCCGTCCGGAACGATCTCCATGAAGGGCCAGAGATTGCCGGTGACGAAGCTGTGGTCCGTATTGGCCTTCCGGATACCCTCCCAGTAGACATCCTCGGTGCAGACCTCCCGCATGAAGGCTGCGGCTGCGTCGATGTCGCTCTGGCTCATTGCCGGAACGGTGATGGGGATATCCTTGCTGGCGAGTACCTGCATATTCGCATAGTCCTTGCCGGAGCCGCTGGGGCGGGAAAGGATCTTGACGGTCAGCGTGACCTTTGCGTCTGCCTGGCCGGGCAGGGGACGGTAGACCCATGCGCGGGCGGCATTGGCATCGAGAGACTGCACGACCGATTCATTATTGCTGGTGATGAGGATGGGGGTGTACTTTCCGTCAAAGTCCGCACCATAGTTGGCGGCAAAAATCTCGCGCATATCCGAGGTGGTGGGGAAGTGGATGTCGGTGACGACTCTGTCTACGTCGATCGGGTCGCCAGTCGCGGGAACATAGAGCGCGCCGAAGGGCTCTTCCTTGCCGCCGGCCAGCCAAAGCTCCAGAGCCTCCTGATAGTCGATGGCCTTCTGTGTGCCCTTGACCTTGACGGTGTAGGTGAAGTAGACCTTCAAATCGTCGCGGCCGCTGTAGGTCAGCGCAGCGGTAAGCGTTACGTCCGTATCCGTTTTCGGACGGCTGACCTTCACGGTGTAGGGTGCAAAGAGCTTGGAATTGTTATTGCTGATGCCGATGATAGAGGTATTCGAGGACTGCCATGTGACCTCTGCCCATAGATGCAGGTCACTGGAGGAATTGTAATCCACGGTGCTCTCGTCTACACCCTCCTTCACCATGTAGTGAGGGACGGAGGTGAGCGTTGTGCTGTCGTTCAGCTCCTGCGGAATGACGATGCGGCGGCCCTGTGTGCGGAGCGCTTCGAGCGCCTTGTCCTCGTCCAGACCGAGAATGACGGTGGCGTCCTGCACCTCATCGGTGTAGCCGTTGCAGGTCAGAAGCAGCGTCGCGCGGCAATAGAGGCTGGATGCGGAGGTGCTGCCGTTGTCGTTCCACTTGTAATGCAGCGTGCCGTCCAGATCGATGCCGGCGCGGGCGTCGGTGAACAGATCCTTCTGCGTGACCGCGCTCTTCATGGCGACGGTGACGCCCTCCACATTACCAGCGGTCAGACGGGCCTGCGCCATAGTCAGAAGATTCTTGTCCGTTTTGAAGCTGGGCTGATAGGTCTTCTCAAGAAGCTTCTTTGCGGCGTCCAGCTTTTCACGGGCGGCCTTTTCCTCGTCGGACATGTTCTTGGTCCAGCAGGCGTAGAGATCGAAGTGTTCTCCGTCCTCGCTGCCGTCCACATAGTCCTCTTCCCAATCGTCCCACTCGCCGTCGCTCCATTCGCGCAGGAGTTCCGCGCCGTCGGCATATTCCACCTTGCCATAGATGCTGGCGCTGGTGGACCAGCCCGCGAACGTGTAGCCTTCGCGCATCAGTGTGCAGGCGGAAAGGTGGATCTTCTGATCGAAGGGCGCGCGCTGATCATCCATGCTTCCCGTCACGCCGCTGTCAACGGTGCGGGCGTGGTAGCAGATGATGTAGCTGCGGCTGTACCACTGGGCCTTGAGCGTCACGCCGCTTTCACGGTAGGCGCTGAAGTCGTAGGAGGCCGTCACGCGGTCGCCAAGCGTGCCGTCGGCCAGCACGATATACCAGTCGTAATATTTCTGACCGGAGGGGAATTTGGCGCTCGAGAGTGTGGGGAGCGTCACATGACCGTCGGCGCCGATGGCGGCGTTCGGGATCGACTCCTGATAGCCGTTTCCGTCAAAATGGACGGGCAGGTCGGCCTGCACGGCCTCCCAGAGCGCGTAGAGCGTGGTGTCCGCCGTCAGTTCGACTGCCGCACCATCGTCATAGACCTTTTCGCCTGCGGCAGAAAGCGCCCATCCGGCGAAGCGGAAGTTTTCTCTCGTGAAGGTGTTGGCATTCAGAGTGCCCTTGCCCTCGGTCAGCGTCTGCGCGGCCATCGTACCCTCGCCGCCGTTTGCGTCAAAGGAGACGGTGACATCCTGCACGGGCTTATCGACCCAGTTGGCAATGAGGGTCATGCTGTCGCCGGGGATCTTCTCCGTGAAGTTATACGGCGTTTCCAGCGGATAGACCTTGTCGCCGAAGCTGCCGTCGGCGTTCTTGACGTACCAGCCCTCGAAGTCCTTTCCGACCGGTACCTTGCCGATGTTCCAGGATTTGAACATATTCTCGGTCACGCTCTTGAGCTGGTTGTCGATCTGAGAGGTATACCATGTGTTGTTCGTGCCAAAGGCGCCGGTATAGCCGTTGCCGTCAAAACTGACGCTAAGACGCTTGACCCAGCGGGCATAGAAGGTGACGGAGCCGTTATTTGCTTCCTCCTGCGTGGCACGGGCCATGGAGCGCACGATATACGGCTTGCCATAGGTGGCATTCTTCTCTGTGATGGCCTCACCGCCCTCGGGAAACGTATACCAGCCGACAAATTTGTATTCCACGCCGTCCTGCGTGCGGGTCGGCTGCTCGGGAATGACGTACTGGCTGCCGACACTGCTGATCGTGTCGGCGATGGCCGGGGCGTCCGGATAACCCGCCTCAAAGTGCGTCGTCACATTCTGTCCAGCCCACTGCGCATAGAGCGTGGTGTCCGCAGAGACGGCGATGTCTGCGCCGTCGGCATAGCTGTCGCCGCTGCCGTCCGCCGCAGTATTCCAGCCGAGAAACCTCACGTTTCCGCCGAACTCTGTGCCGGAGATCTTCATGGAATACACGTTGGTAAAAGCGTTGGCGTTCAGCGCCGTCGCCGTACCGGCGGGAACAGTCTGCGCAGCCATCGCGCCGGAGACAGTGCCGCGGGTGCTGGATTGATTGGGGTCAAAGGAGACGGTCACGTCCTGCGCAGCAAGGTCGGTGCAGCGGATGTTCTTGAGCGTCATCTGGCAGGGCGTCCCGAAATCGCCCTCAGAGTAGAAATCAATCTTGAAAACGTCGCCCGCCTTTACATCCAGACTGTACGGGCTTGTCAGCTTGCTGCTGCTGGTGCCCTTGGCAAGCGAGCTGCCATTGAGGAAAAGCTCTGCATAGCTGTTGGGCGCGCTGTTGCTGATGGAGAAGAGGAACTTGAACCAGAAGGTGCAGCTTTTCTGGAAGGTGAACGTCAGGACGGCGTGCGTGTCGCCGAGCTTCTGGCTGCCGTTCTGATTGAAAATATTGACGCTGGTCCCGTTCTTGCCGGTGTTCCAGGTCGTGGTGTGATCCGCCGTGGAAAGCGGCGTCGAGGTCACGGTGAAATACTCGCCGAGGTTATTGGGCCGCGGCGTTTCCGTCGTGAAATTCTGCGTAAAGATCGTCGCGTTGGGATCGAAGGTGTAGCTTGCTGCGAATACCTGCGCGGGCAGCAGGCTCAGCGCCATCACCAGCACAAGAAAGAGGGATAGAATTCGCTTTTTCATTCGGTGTGTTTCCTTTCCTGAATTTGTATCTATCTGAAAGCCCGTTCGGGTAACTGCAGACGATCGGATCAGCGGTTACTTGGGCTGAATGCACACAGAAAAACGCCCAAGCGGGTCTCTGGGTTCCAGAAACTCACTTGGGCGTCGGTTCTTCCGATGGCCCGGCCTCACAGCCTGACGTATTTATTTTTCCTCCAGCTTTTCGCTCCGGGTCGATTCCAGCTGAACGGGTACGCCGTTTCGCATGACGATGCGCATTTCTCCGTATTTCAACTGCCGCAGCTCCGCGATGATCCGCTTTTCTGCCTTTGTCAGCCGAGGCTCATTCTGCTGCTCCATATTGCGGCTCCTTTCACCGTCCGATACAAAACAAAAAGCCGTGCGCGCCGAATTTGGCCGCACGGACAAAAGCGTATAAAACGCCTATGCTGTTTGGCTGCGGTGATGGCGCAAGCACAGGACAGCGCTCAGCGTATCTGACTGATCCCTCCGCAAGGAGGGCTTCACAGTGACCCACTCGTGGGGATTTGCACCCCGTTCCGCCTGCGGGACTCGGCCCGCGCGCACTATCCCTGATTCAATTGTTTTGTTATCTGCTTGTACTATAACAAATACTCTGCCGGAAATCAACCCTGCAAGCGGAATTTTAACGCTGAGCGCAGCTCCGCCCGTGAAAACCGTGCGGCGGAGACTCGGCTGCCGTGACGAAAACGTCATGGGCATCCTCCAGGAAGAACACGCCCCGCCGCTGAGCGGCGAGGGTACGGCGGAGGATGCCGCCAGGCGCATCCAATCGCACATGAGCCTTTATATGACAGAGCGGTATGGCTGACGCCCTATCCGGGATGCGGCAATTCCCGTTCCCAACGGTAATAGGTTGCTGCATGGATTTCTTCTTGTCTGCACCACGCACGCACTGACAGGCCGCTGCTCCGGCAATCCTGTATCCGTGCCGCCCACTCCTGCAGCTTCGCACGACGTAAGCGTCAAACCTCCCCGCGTATAAAAGGCCGCCATCTCAAGGAGAACTGTTGCTCACCGAGATGGCGGTCTTTTATTTATGAGGCATATAGCATTCTTCCGGGGCATTTGCGGGAAGCAGCTTTTCAGCCCATGCTTTTCAGCTTTACAACTTTCAGCTTCTGATCGCAACTACTACGGTCAGTCGGATGCTTCCGAATGGACGGATACTGCGGCAATCAGCACCGAATGGCCTCACACAGTCGGTCTGAAAGCAGACGGCACGGCGGTTGCCGTTGGCTACAATAAATACGGTCAATGCGACATTTCCGACTGGACGAATATCAAGCTCCCCAACTGACGAAGAAAGAAGGACGAGAAGATGGCAATTATCAAATGCAAAATGTGCGGCGGGAATATTGAGATCTCTGCGGACAAGATCTTTGGGACGTGCGAATACTGCGGCAGCACGATGACGCTGCCGAAGACGGATGATGACCAGCGGCTGAGTCTGTTCAACCGCGGCACGCATCTGCGGCGCAACGGCGAGTTTGACAAGGCGGCGTCAAGATCTACGAGTACACGACCGGCTTTGTACATGCAAAGAGCTTCGTCTCCGACGACAAGGTCGCGACCATCGGGACGGTCAATCTGGACTACCGCAGCCTGTTTTTGCATTTTGAAAACAATTCTCTAACGCGCCGCAGAGCGGCGCAAATCCGTGGGGCTGCGCCGACTATCTCAATCAGAAAAAGACCATTCTGGAAACCGGCGTATGGGTCTGCGAATGGAGCGGAGAAGACTCCATGCACACAAAGTCCATCCTGATCGACGACCGCCTCAGCCTCATCGGCTCGTTCAACTGGGATATGCGCAGCGTGTATCTGGATACGGAGCTGATGCTGCTGGTGGACTGCCCTGCGCTGAACGCCGCGCTGCGGGAGCGGACGGAGGAAATGATGCGCCAGAGCAGGCTCGTCTCGCCGGACGGCACGGAAACAGCGGGCGAGAGCTACATCGCGCCGGAACGCTCGCCGCTCAAGGCCGCCTTGCAGACCGTCATACGCAGCCTCATCCGTCCGTTCCGGTTCGTGCTGTAAGCCGCCGCGCCGCGCCGGATGCGGCGCGGACAGCGTGCCAAAATTTTGCCTGCGTTCACGGATTATTCAAGCAAATCGCAAAAAAACATGCGATAATATGAAACATAAGAAACGCAGGAGGCTTTTGCATGCAGGATTTTGTGGTGTTTGACCATGTCTGTAAGACCTATCAGATGGGCGATGTGCGCATCGACGCGCTGAAGGACGCCTCTTTTACGATCGCAGAAGGCGAGATCTGCGTGATCGTCGGGCAGTCCGGCGCGGGTAAGACGACGCTTTTGAACATCCTCGGCGGCATGGACCGGCTGACGAGCGGCCATGTGCTGCTGGCGGGTGAGGACGTTGCGGGCTACAACCGAAAGCTCCTGACGACCTATCGCCGCCATGCGGTCGGCTTCGTATTCCAGTTTTATAATCTGCTTCCCAACATGACGGCGCTGGAAAATGTGCAGATCGCAGGCCAGCTCTGCAAGAACCCCGTCCCCGCGGAGGAGGTTTTGCGGCAGGTCGGTCTCGGCGAGCGGATGCAGAACTTCCCGGCGCAGCTCTCCGGCGGCGAGCAGCAGCGCGTCGCCATCGCGCGTGCGCTTGCAAAGCGCCCACAGCTTTTGTTGTGCGACGAGCCGACCGGTGCGCTCGACTACCAGACCGGCAAGCAGATCCTTGCGCTTTTGCAGAAGCAGAGCCGCGAAAACGGCATGACCGTTGTCATCATCACCCACAACTCCGCCCTGACTGCGATGGCCGACCGCGTCATCCGCGTCAAGAGCGGGCAGATCATCGGTGTGCAGCGCAATGAAGCGCCCGTGCCGGTGGAAAGCATCGAGTGGTGACGGGAATGCTGAAAATGACAATGCGTCAGATCCGGAGCAGCTTCGGCAGGTTTCTGGCGATCATGGCGATCGTTGCGCTCGGCGTCGGCTTTTTCTGCGGCCTGCGGCTGACAAAGACCGCGATGGTACATACGCTGGACGAATACACCGAGGAGCACCAGATGTACGATTTCCGTCTGGTGAGTACCCTCGGATTTGACGAGACAGATGCAGACAAAGTCGCCGCCGATGCGCGTGTGGCGGTCTGCGAAGGAGAAAAGAGCGCCGATGCGCTCGCGACCGTTGCAGGCGGGGCGGCGAAGCCGTGCCGCTTCATTTCCATGCCCTCTCAGCTCGACCTGCCGGGGCTGACCTGCGGAAGAATGCCGCAGACGGAGGAGGAATGTCTGGCAGACGCGCTGCTGTACTCCGAAGCAGACCTTGGCAAGAAGGTCATTTTGACGGAGGAGAACGACGAGGATACGCTGGAGGATTTCAGCCGCCGGGAATTTACCATCGTCGGCATCACAAAGAGCGTGCTGTACATCAACTACGAGCGCGGAAGCACCTCGGTCGGCAGCGGAACGATCTCGTCGTTCGTCTATGTCCTGCCGGAGGCGTTCGCGACGGACTATGACACGGCGCTCTATCTGCGCCTTGCCGACCGGGAGGGCGAGGTCTACTCAAGCGAGTACACCGCCTGCATCGATGCGGCGGAGCCGTGGGTCAAGCAGCTTGCCGAGGATACGGCGCGGGCGCGTACCGACAGGATCTATGACGAGGCCGCGCAGACGCTCTCCGACGCGCGCGTGACGCTCGATGAAAAGCAGCAGGAGCTTTCAGATGCCAAGCAGAAGCTTGCGGACGCGAAGCAGGAGCTTGCCGACGCCAAGCAGACATATCAGGACGGAGAGGTCAAGCTCGCCGATGCCAAGCGCGAGGCAGAACAGGAGCTTGCCGATGCCTATCAGAAGCTGGTGGACGGCCAGCGGACGATCGAAGAAAACGAGCAGAAGCTCACGGACGGCGAGCAGGAGCTTGCCGACGGCGAGCAGAAGCTGGCGGAGGCGCAGGAGACCTACGATAAGAACGCCGCTGAGTTTGAAAAGGCGAAGCAAAGCGCACACAAGGAGCTGGATGACGCCTACGCGCAGATCCGCGAAGCGCGGAAGATGCTCACGCAGCAGCAACAGGAGCTGGACAAACAGAAAGCCGCACTCGATGCGAAGGAAGCGGAGGTGGAGGCGGCCATCGCCTTCGGTCTGATGACGCCGGAGGAGGCCGCGGCAGCCAGAGCGCAGATCGCAGCGGCGCGTGAGCAGCTCGCCGCGGCGCAGACCCAGCTGGATGCGGCCAGAACGCAGCTGGAGGGGCGTGAGGCGCAGCTGGACGAGGCGGCAGGCGAGGCGAACCAGACGCTCCGGGAAAATCAGGAGAAACTGGACGACGCGAAAAAAACACTCGATGAAAAGCGTCAGGAACTGGAGGACGCCAAGAAGGAGCTTGCTGACGGCAGGCAGAAGCTGGAGGACGCCAAGAAGGAGCTTGCCGACGGCTGGACAGACTATTATACTGGCAAGGCGGAGGCTGAGCAGAAAATTGCCGATGCGGAGCAGGAGCTTGCCGATGCCAAGCAGCAGATTTCCGACGGCGAGCAGGAGCTTATGGACGCGGAGCAGGAGCTTGCCGACGGCGAGCAGAAGCTCGCGGACGCAGAGCAGGAGTATCAGGACGGCGAGGAGGAGCTTGCAAAGCTCGAAAACCCGGATATCTTTGTCCTCGACCGCAGCAGCAACGTCGGCTACGCCTGCTTTGAGAGCGATTCTGACATCGTGCGCGCCATATCCACGGTGTTCCCGCTGTTTTTCTTCGCCGTGGCTGCGCTGGTCTGCATTACGACGATGACCCGCATGGTCGATGAGCAGCGGACGCAGGCAGGCGTATTAAAGGCGCTGGGCTATGCAAATGGCGCGATCCTGATGGAGTATTTCCTCTACGCAGGCAGCGCCTCCGTACTGGGCTGCGTGATCGGCATCGCGGGAGGCTCGGTCTTCCTGCCGAGAATGATCTGGCAGTCGTACAACATCATGTACGGCTTCGCCGGCATCCTGTATGCCTTCGACTGGCCGCTTGCCATCATCTCCTCGGGCGCATATCTGTTGTGCGCGCTCGGCGCAACGTGGTATGCCCTGCATACCGAGCTGAAGCGGCCCGCGGCGGAGCTCATTCGTCCCAAGGCGCCCAAGGCCGGCAAGCGCATCTTACTGGAGCGCTTCCCCTTTATCTGGAACCGGATCCCGTTTTTGCACAAGGTCTCGATCCGGAACATCCTGCGCTATAAAAAGCGCATGATCATGATGACGATCGGCATCGGCGGCTGCACGGCGCTGCTGATCACAGGCTTCGGCATTCAGGACTCCATCCGAAATGTTGTCGATTATCAGTATGACGAGATCACCCGTTACGATGCCTCCGTCACCTTCCAGCACGCGCTGAGCGATGCGGAGCGCACGGCGTTCCTTGCCGTCTGCGGAGAAAACGGCGCGGAGGACTGCCTGTTCGTCGCGGAAAAGAGTCTGGACGCCGCCTCCGGCGGCACGGTCAAGACAACGAACGTCGTCTGCCCGGAGCGTGGAAGCGTAGACGGATTCATCGATCTGCACACGCACGATCAGACGCCGGTGGCGTATCCGCAGGACGGCGGCTGCATCATCAGCCGGGGTCTTGCGCAGGCGCTGCACCTGTCGGCGGGCGATACCATCACCCTGCAAACGAGCGATCTGCGCAGGACATCACTGACTGTGGAGGCCGTGTTTGAAAACTATGTCTATAATTACGTCTACCTGACGCAGAATACTTGGCAGGAGGTCTTTGGCGAGGCGCCCGCCTACGAGGCCGCATGGGTCAACTTCGTCGAGGACACGGACGCGCAGACGGCCTCCGCAGCGCTCGCACGCGCGAAAAATGCCGCAGCTGTCACCCTGAGCAGCGATTTCCGAAGCCGCGTGGCGACCATGATGCAGAGCCTTCGGTATATCGTGCTGGTCGTCGTGGTGTGTGCGGCTGCACTGGCGTTCATCGTTCTGTATAACCTCACAAACATCAACATCACCGAGCGTGAGCGCGAGATCGCGACCATCAAGGTGCTCGGCTTCTATGACAGCGAGACGAACCGCTATGTCTTCCGTGAGAACATCATCCTGACCACTCTGGGGACACTTCTGGGCATCCCGATGGGAATGCTGCTGCATGCGTATGTCATGGGACAGATCCGGATCGATCTCATGTGCTTTGACGTGCGCATTGCGCCGCTGAGTTATGTTATCTCGGTCGCGCTGACGCTGGTGTTCGGCCTGTTTGTCAACTTCGTCCTGCGACGGAAGATCCGCGCGGTCGATATGGCGCAGGCGCTCAAGTCCATCGAATGACAGACCGGCGCGAGGAAGCGGCCCCATATTGACAAGCATAAAAGCGCCCTCGCAGCATCATTTCGCCCGGCCAGATCGTGCCACATGAGGCCATCGGCACGGCGAACCACTCCCCAAATCTGTTCGTCGGCGTGGGCGGCAGCGACATGATCGACCACGAGAAATTTGAAAAGAAATTTCAGTAGAATAAGCGGCAGCCCAGACCGTCTTGCCGACGGTCTGGGCTGCCTTATAAGTGCCTGAGAAAATGTATGGTGAAAAGATTGACTGCAGCGAAAGATATGCGGCCAGTCTGTGTCCGCTGGGGTTACGCGGGGCGATTTCCCCGGCGTTTTTCGGCGGAGAAGCAGAGTGCTTGTCAAAAAGTACAAAAAACGGGCAGGGCAGTTTATGAAAAACTCTGAAAATGATTCTTGCAATTTACAGCGGCAAAAAAACGTGTTGTAATCATGACACAGAAAACCTAAACGTTTAATATTTTGCCGACGGTCATATGCTGGAGGTCTGCCCGAGCTTGGCTGCCGACCGTCCGCGCATCGAGACGCATCACCTCGGCATCGGCATGAATGAAAAAGACCCCGTCAGACTTGTCTTTGAAGGAAAGCCCGGCAAGGCCGTCGTTGTGAGCCTTATTGACATGGGCGGCAGACTCCGCCTCATCGTGCAGGACATCGAGACCGTAAAGCCGATTCTTCCCATGCCGAACCTGCCGGTCGCAAGAGTCATGTGGAGAGCCATGCCCAGCCTCACCACGGGCATGGAATGCTGGATCACCGCAGGCGGCGCACATCACACCGTCCTTTCCTACGACGTGACCGCCGAGCAGCTGCGCGACTGGGCGCGGATGATGGAAATCGAGTTCGTCCACATCACGAAGGACACCACGGTCGAGGGCCTGGAGCACGAGCTGTTCCTCAATGACCTCGCATGGAAGCTGAAGTGAGGCGCGCGCTATGCTGGAAAAGCTGAAACAGGACGTTCTGGAGGCAAATCTGCTGCTTCCAAAATACGGTCTGATCACGTTCACTTGGGGAAACGTCTCTGGGCTCGATCGTGAGAGCGGCTTGGTGGTCATCAAGCCCTCCGGCGTGCCGTATGACGGCATGACGGCGGAGAACATGGTCGTTGTCGATCTGGATGGAAGGGTCATCGAGGGCAAATGGAAGCCATCGAGCGACACGCCGACGCATCTGGTACTCTACAAGGCGTTCCCGGAATGCGGCGGTATCGTTCATACGCACAGCCGCTGGGCGACGAGCTTTGCGCAGGCAGGCGCCGGCATCCAGCCGCTCGGCACGACGCAGGGTGATTATTTCTACGGCGAAATTCCCTGCACGCGCTGCATGACCCCGGCGGAGATCGCAGGCGAATACGAAAAAGAGACCGGCAATGTGATCGTGGAGACGTTCCAAGGCAAGGACGCGGCACAAATCCCCGCCGTCCTCGTCCACAGCCATGGCCCGTTCACATGGGGCAAGAATCCGGCGGAGGCCGTCCATAATGCGGTCGTCCTCGAAGAGGTCGCGTTTATGAACTTCCATTCGCTCCAGCTCAACCAGAACCAAACCCGGATGCAGCGGGAGCTGCTGGACAAGCACTATCTCCGCAAGCACGGCAAAAACGCCTATTACGGACAAAAGGATATGGCTTAAGTTCCGGAAGATAATACCGTTATAACTAAATTACCTCACGCATATTGGCCACTTTGATCTTCTGCGCATACCGGCGCATCATTGCTGTAGTTTCACCCTCAAGGTACAGTCCGTACATCTGTAAAATCAGCTCTGTCAGCGCGTGCTCGTCCGGCAGGCCGGAAATTCCTCTGAGCACCTGCTTCGCGGCGTCATACGACTGCTCCGTTCCCGTCTCGTTCAGGTAGCGGTAAACAGCGCCTGCCGCGCCGACGGCGATATACGCAGGCGTTATGCCCATCTCCATGCAGAGAAGGCTTGAACCGATCAGCCGGTCGGCTGCGCCGAGCTTCCGCGCGGGATCGCCGCCGACGCGCTTGCAGGTATCCTTCAGCGCCTCGTTGCGGAAGCGGCCCAGCAGGTCGGTGATGTGGAGCATCAGCGGCTCCAGCTCAACGCCGTATTTCTGCGACAGCGCCATTGCACTCTCCAGCATCGCGTTTTCCACGATGCTCAGAATCTCGGGATCATCAATGGCCTGATAGATATATTTCCGGCCAACGTAGCCGCCGAGGTACGCACAGGTCGCGTGACCCATATTGTGAATGAACAGCTTGCGCTTGATGTAGAAATCGAACGGCTCAAACGGCACCAGATTCTGAATCTCCGGGACTTCGCCCTTGAACGCCGCCAGATCGACCGGCAGGAAGCCGTAGCGCTCGACGCAGACGCGCATCGGGTCACCGTCCTTCATTTCTTCCGTCTGCGCCGGCACCATCCGCCCGATGGACGCTTCGACCAGACCGACGCGTGCGTCAAACAGCGCCTTTTCCTCCTCGGAGAGCTGCTCCTTGAGCATCCCTTCGAGGATCTTATTTGCGTCGTTCAGATTTTCGCAGATAATGATGTTGAGGGGAGCGTCCGACCGCGCCCAGCGCTTGCGCAGACCCGCGACGATGTTTGGAACGATGAATTTGAGGATTCTCGCGCCCACGGCCGTCGCCATGATATCGCAACTGGCAATTGCTTCGGAAGCCGCTTCCTGATCGTTGCCGTTGACTGCTGTGACGTGTTCGATCATCACGTCCTCATGACCTTCGCTCGACACATAGCGGACAGGGTACTGATGCTTTTCCTGCAAAGCCCTCACGACCGGCTCCGCCACGTCGATGAATGTGACCTCATACCCGGACTGGCTGAGTGTCGCGCCGATAAAGCCGCGGCCAATGTTGCCGCCGCCATACATAACTGCTTTTTTCATCTATTTGCATACCTCTCGCTCTTTGTGTAAAAATCCCGCAGCAGACAATATTGCGCATACTGTCTCTCATAAATTACCTGATTCACAGGATTCGGCACAAAATGTTTCCCATAGCGCACAAAGCGCGACGCAATCTTCAGCGGACTTTCTCCGGTTACGGCAGCAAAGCCCAAAATTGCGCTGCCCATTGCGCCAGTTTCTTCCGTTTCTACTCGGACAATTTCACAGCCAAGAATATCAGCCTTGATTTGCAGCCAGACATTTGAACGAGCACCACCGCCGCAAGCGTAAAGCCGTTCAAATGTAACGCCGTTTTTCGCCAGCGCATCCTGGTTGTAACGCATCTCAAAGGTAATGCCCTCTAAAATGGCGCGATAGATATCCGAAAGCCGTGTCTGTGTTGTCAATCCTGCGATCAATCCGGTTGTACTGGGATTCACCTGCGGCGTTCCGCCCATTCCCTGCAAAAACGGTAACACGAGCAGGTTCGACGGTTCAGCCGGGCAGTTACGGTTAAAGACATCATAAATATCTGTGGCAGAACGTTCCGCTTCCTGACGGAATATTCCACCGAGCGCATCGCGGTACCAGCGCACAACCGACCCTGCCGAAATATTGTAGGCATACGTCACATAACCACCCGTTTGTAAATACGGTACGCAGGCAAAGTTATTCTTTTGAAAATCCAGCCCTTCCGGAATTTTGGAAAACAGCGGCGTAATGCACTCACATGTCCCCGACGTATCAACAGCATCGCCGGGCCGACATACACCCGCACCAAGCGCATTGACGATTTGATCGTGGCTGCCGATAACAATTTGTACCGTTCTGGGCAAACCGAGCGTTTCCGCAAGATCCGGCAGGATCGTTCCTGCAATGCTTCCGGTTGGAAGCACTTCTGGCAGTAAATCGGGCGCAATGCCGCACAAGTCCAACAGTTCGTCCGACCAGCAATGCTTTTCTACATTGTACAGCAATGACCGGCAGGCGAGCGACTCGTCGCAAACCGACTTTCCGGTCAGACAAAAACACAGATACGACGCAATGAATAAAAACTTATAAACAGGTTCCCTTGCATTTTTCAGTGTGTAGCACATTTTTGCCAGCGAATACGATGCATCCGGCATGATACGCGCGATCCTCATGAACCGTTCTGCGCCGACACGCCTGACCAGCTCTGAGAAATCTTCTGATTCCGCATTTCCGAAATACATCAGAATATCCGACAGTGGTTTGCCCTGTGCATCCACAGAAACAAATGATTCCCCGAAAGAAGATATAGTGATTGCTGCAACATTCATCAGTGTGGGAAGTTGTTTGCAGCAGTCATCCATGACACACATCACTGCACGGTACAGCATATCCGGCGGCAGGTTGGACGTTCCTGCTGCCAACGTATATTCCGCATAAGACAGCGCATACTGTACACCACATTCATCGAATGCTGCGCATTTGCAGCCCGTGCCGCCGATGTCGACTCCAAGACAAATCATGCACTGCCCTCAGTCAATATCGACCCACTCATAGCCGAGATAGGTTGTGAACGCTTCCTTGAGGATGTCCTTGTAATGGCCCTCGCAGATGGCGGTGTGGTGCTTGAAGCCGCCCTTGGCGAGCGTGATGCACTTATCCTGCAGGTGCGAGATCTCCGCCACGCCGCCGCAGCCGAAGTAGCCGTCCTCGATGGGATCGTCGGTGAACTTGGCCTCGGATGCGTAAATGACGATTTTGCCGTCCTTCGTCTGGCAGTTGGAGATGGTGATGGGCATGGGCTTGATGCGGCCCTCGTTGCAGCCCCAGCCGGAGCCCGGATCGTTCTTGGCAAACATCTTGTGCTCGGTGACGGTGCCCTTGCCGGCCATCAGGCTCTGGGCGACTGGGCCGCAGTGGAAGAGGATGATCTTGTCCTCGTCGTCGCCGTAGTTGTTGTTCCAGTCGAGCACGGCAGCCGGGCCTTCGGAGGCAAGGCTCATAGCGCGCATGGAGATGGCGGAGCACATGTCGATCTCGCAGGAGGCGACGATGCCGCGGTCGTTGAGCTCGGAGAGCAGCACGCACGGGCAGATGCGCAGATAGGTCTCCATCTCGTTCCAGCAGCGCAGCGCCAGGGCGTCGAGGTGGTATTCTTCGATGTACTCGTCGAGCACGACGGAGACCTTCGCCAGCGTCAGGGCGTTGGAGGCCGGGACGAGCGAGAAGTCGGTGTAGTTCTTCAGATGCTCGAGCTTGGCCAGCACGACCGCATCGTCGTCAGCCTTGGCGCGGACCTTCTCAAAGACCTCGGAGAGGTCGAAGGACTCGACGTTGATGCCGTTTTTCTGCATGGCGACCTCGTCAAAGCGGACGGTCTTGAATGCGGTGGTGCGCGCGCCGATGCAGCCGAGGTTGAAGCGCTTCATGCCGTTGACCACACGGCAGATGGCGGCGAAGTCGCGCAGGTTCTCCTGGAACTTGGCGCTCAGCGGATGCACGACATGGGGCTTGAGGACCGTGAACGGAACGTTGTACTGACAGAACACATCCGTGACGGAGAACTTGCCGCAGTAGGCATCGCGGCGGTGGGCAAAGTCCATCTTGCCGATCTCGTCGGGATACGCCTGCATGAGAATGGGCACGCCCGCGTCCTGCAGGGCGGTGATGGCACCGTTTTCGTCGGCGAAAATGGGCATGGAGAAGATCACGCCGTCATACTGGCCCTCGTGCTCCTTGAGCCACTTGGCGTAGAGCAGGCCTTCGTCACGGGTCTCGACGCCGCCGTAGCGGGTGAGCTCCTTGTCCATCATGATGTAGTCATAGCCGGCGTCGGTGACGGCCTTGACCATGTCGTCGCGTGCGCCGTAGATCAGCTCGCCGGGCATGAAACCGCGGTTGCAGAAGCAAAGGGCAAACGTCATCTTCTTTTTCATTTGGAATCTCCTTTCAGTGTGTCGTGATTATCCGTCGTATGTAAAAAGTCGTGCAAAACCCAGCGTGTACGGTCGTAGACTTTCTGCTGTGCATAGGTGATGTCGCCCGGCTTCTCCTCCAGCGCAAATTCGTACGGCTGCCGGATCTCAGTTGCAACGTTGATCTTGGCGATGCCATTTTCCATCGCGCGCAGAATATATTCCTGCTTGATGCCGGAACCGCCGTGCAGCACTAACGGCATATGACCGGTTGCCGCAGACAGCTCTGCAATATGCGCTATATCTAGTCGCGCTTCCGGCTTTTTCAGGTGCTTGGTTGCAGCAGCAATTGCGCCATGGAAACTGCCAGCTGCCACGCTTAGCCAGTCGCAGCCGGATTCGCGCGCAAACTGCGCCGCTTCCTCCGTTTTTGTAAAGCCTTTTTTGCTGGTAAACAATTCCTCATAGCTCAAGCCGATACCCGCGCCCTCATGACCAGCAACCGCACCAAGCTCCGCTTCAACAGCAGAGCCATACTTTGCAGCCAGCTCCGCCGCTTGCTGGGTAACAGCAATGTTCTGCACCAGCGGCAGACGAGAACCGTCGATCATAACCGACTGATAGCCTGCATCCAGCGCACGTTTTAGCAGCGGCAGGAAGTCAACGTTTTTCTGATCCTCATCGATGGCTGGAACATGGTCGAGATGCAGGAGTGTATACCCCTCCTTGCAGAACTTAAAATACTCCTTTGCAACAGCCTCTGGACTTTGTGATTCGAACTTTTCCCATTCCAAGCGTGCGACCTGCACCATCGCAACAGAATTTTCGTCGATGATTGCCTGTACCACTGGTTCGACCATCGGCAGATAGGGGATGTTGAACGCCGGGACGATGGTATGGTGCTGCCATGCCAGCCGGACGGCTTCCTGTGCTTTCATATGGATCTCTCTCCTTAAATATTTATTTCTGCTTGAGCGCTTCAAACTGCGTCTCGTTTTCGAGCATCGTCAGCCGCACGCCATAGGTTTTCTTCTCGCCGGGCGCGAGGAACTGCAAAAGGCCCTTTTCACGCATCACGTCGCGGCCGTCGGGGTAGCAGTTGCCGGGTTCAAGGCCCATGACGTAGTCCTTGACGCCCATCATCTTCCACTGCGTAAAGCAGCTGAGGCTGGACGAGTCGAACGAAATGGCGAGGCCGTAGCCGCGGTCATGGTTGAAGATGGCGGCAAGGCCGGGTTTGCCGCCAAACGCGTGATAATAGCACTGCTCCTCAAAGCCAGGGGTGGGGGTAAGAACCTTACCCCATGTGTCCAAATCCTCCGCGGCATGTGCGTTGCGGGGCGTGACCTCCGCGGCGGGAATATAAAGCTCTGCCGCCTCAGACAGCATGGGGTAGCCCATGTTCATGTGGTACAGGATCATGACCGGGGAGGCCTCGCCGCCGACGTTTTCGATTTCGTCGGTGACGGTGATCTCATTCGTTTTCTTCGAGCAGGTGATCGTGCGCGTCAGAATGAGCTTTTCGGCAAAGATCTGCGCGTGGCGCATGACGGCCTTGACCCAGATCTTCTCGTCGTCCATGTCCCAGAGCAGACGCTCGGCGGGAATATTATCGACTGCACCGTGCAGCGGCAGGCGCACGCCCTCGTCCGTGCAGGGCGAACCGACGGCCAGCAGACCGCAGGTGGTCAGAAAGCCCGCCGTGAAATTCTTGAGCCAGCCCGCTTCCTTATCATCATAGTAAGCGGGCGCGACGTAGCCGTTTGCCGAGAAGAAGCCGCAGTTTTCGCCGCGGAAATGCAGGCGGGAAATATCTGCGCAGCGGTCGGCGGAGACGGTGAAGTCCAGTCCCTTGCCGTTGCGCACCTGCAAAAGGCGCATCCCGCCACCCCTGCCGCCGGTCAGCCGGGATTCTTCCACGCCGAACAGCTGCGATTCGTGCCCGTAATATGCGCGTTCGTTCATTTGAATACTCCTTGATAGCGTATGGTGAGGGGACTGCGGCTTGCAGCCCCCTCGAATTGGAATGATCAATCTTTCTTTGCAAGCTGTTTGTCCATATCCCAGAACAACATGCAGACGATGCTGATCAGGCTCATCACGATGGGAACGGCAAAGCGCAGAATGACCTCTGCTGTAATTGCCGATGCAGGCTGCGCCGTCAGTGCGCCTTCATACTTGCCAATGGCAAGCCCCCAGCCGATGAATGCAGAGGCAAGGCCCGTGCCGATCTTGATACCGACGGAGTTGACCGCCGTTACAAGGCCCTCGTATCGCGCGCCGCTTTTGCGCTCAAAATACTCGATGATATCCGGCGCGAAGGTAAACAGGCCGGAAACATACGGCGCAAGGCCGAGACCATTGAGCGCTGTCGCCACAAAGACCAGAATCGCATTGCGGCTTCCAATCAGGCCGATTACGCAGCCGATGATCGCGATGCAGGAGCCTGCCAGCATAACAGCGCGCTTGCCATGCTTTTTGAACAGCTTCGGTGAAATCGAAATACCAATAACAACTGCAAAGACGTCGACCAACGCAATGATCGAATACAGATCGGCGCTGCCCAGCACATCACGGGCATAGTACACAGATGTTGCAAGCGTCATGCCGTTGAGAATGTAGGTCACAATGAACACCAGAACGGACAGATAAAAATACTTACTGTGCAGCAGCATCCGGATGCCGGCCTTCAGATCAGGCGTTTCCTTTTTCACTTCTGTTTTCTCGTCATAGCAGGAGATCTTCTCCTTGCAGCCGAAGAAGCAGATCGTCTCAAAGACCAGGCAGAGAAGGCTGTACACCAGCGCGGTGGTCGTCCATGCGGACTGCACCTTTTCTCCGCCGAATCCGGCCAGCAGCTTCGGCGTCAGGATCGCAAGAATCAGACCCGCCAGGAACGCGAACACGCCGCGCAGCGAGCTGACCTTGTTGCGGTCCTCGCCCGTCAGACTGATGCGGGAGAGCATGGCATGATAGCTGAGGTTGTTGACTGTATAAGCCACGACCGTCAACAGGAAATAGCTCACAATGATCCAGCCGAGCTTTGCACCGTTGGACAGCGTTCCCGGCACGTTGAATACCAGAAGCTGAATGCCGACCAGCGGAATGATACTGCCCCCGAACCACGGCCGGGCCTTGCCCATTTTTGTGCGGGTCTTTTCTAGCAGCATACCCATCAGAATATCGCTCACGCCGTCAAAGATCCGGCAGATGAGCATGATCGTTCCGATCAGGCCTGCTGACATCAGCACGCTGTCCGTGTAATACAGCGTCAGGAATGAGGAGATAAAGGTCCAGACGAAGTTGGAACCAAGATCTCCGAGGGCGTATGCCAGCTTTTCACCGCCGCTGGTCACGCCAAAGGGACGTTCTTTCGTTTTCATGTGTTTCCTCCTTCTTTTTCTTAGGCTCAGATTTTCCGGGCCTGTAATTCTTCAAATTCCTCCATGATCGCCGCATACCGCCGCGCGATCTCCTCTTCATCCCAGCCCTTTCGGAGCAGCGCTCCGTGGATGTTTGTTGCATTCCAGAGCTCCTGCAGTGTCTTATCTGGCGCATAGGCCAGCGCAACGGCCGCAAGCGTTTCCATGTCGTCCTCCATGATGCGGTTCACGATCTCCAGCGCCTGGCGGTCTTTCACAAGCGCGCCAATGGCAGTGCGGCCAGAAAGTCCGAACGGGTCGAAGCAGCGCACACGCACGGACGCTGTCAGCCGGATATCCTCTGCGGAGATGCCGAGCAGCAGCTCAAAACGTCCCGGCTGAACGATCCATTCGCCGAAGTCCGCATACCAACCGGCAAAGTCCTCCTTTTTCAGTGTCAGCGTAACCGTTTTTTCTTCTCCGGGCTGCAAATACACCTTGCAGAACGCCTTCAATTCCTTTTCCGGACGGTCATAGCAGCACGCCCCGTCATGCACATAGAGCTGTACGACCTCGCTGCCTGCCATGGCTCCGGTATTTTTGACGTTCACCTGCACGGCAAGCGGTTCGTCGTCGATGCGGACGCTTTCAGGCACGCACAGATCAGACAGCGCAAAGCTGGTATAGCTCAGGCCGTGTCCGAATGGGTACAAGGGCCGAATGTGTCGCGCGTCATACCAGCGGTAGCCGACATAGATCCCTTCTCCGTGCCAGACTTCCTTGTTTTCGCCGCCATAGTTCTTGTAGCTCGGGCAGTCATAATAATGGCGGGGCCATGTCAGCGGAAGATGGCCGGACGGATTGACAAGCCCGAACAAAATATCCGCTGTGACCTTTCCGCTCATCATACCTGCAAAGAACGGGCAGACGATCGCGCTGACACGCGATTCATACGCAGAAAGATCGACTGGACCGGTCGCGTTCACAATCAGGATGAGCTTGCCGCCAGCCGCTTCCGCTTCTTTTAATGCGCGTTCCAGTTCCAGCCGGTCGTCCTCATCCATGTCCATTGTCAGCCGGTCGGCGCCCTCGCAGGCGTCTGCACCGACCGTGACGATCCAGTATTTTGTTTCTTTCCCGGCAACCTCATATCGAACATGTTCTGTACCTGACAGTTCACATGCCCTGTCATAGGGATTTGTGCCCAGATCAGTAGAAGCGGCAACACTCGCCGGGATCAGGACAAAGTCCTTACTGCGCTTGCCGCAGAAGACAACGTCCGCCGTTTTATCAAGCGGCAGCACGCCGTCGTTTTTCAGCAGCACGACGCTTTCCCTTGCGGCCATCTCCGCCGCTTCATAAGCCTCCTGAAGATGGAACTCCGGGTATTTCCCCGTAAATGCCGTCGATCCCAGCGTGACGCGCAGAATGCTCCGGATCGCCGTGTCCAGCTTTTCCTCCGGAAGCCGACCAGAATTTACGGCGTCCACGATATTCCGGATGCCGAGCGGCCCCGGCATCGTCAGATCGGTACCGGCAGCAATGGCGGAGGGAACATCATAAGAAGCGCCCCAATCGGATACGACAAAGCCGTCAAAGCCCCATTCCTCGCGCAGGACCTTTGTCAGCAGCCATTCATTCATCGCGCACGGAATGCCGTTCAGTTTGTTATAGGCAGACATGACCGTCTTTGCACCCGCTTTCAGGCAGGCATGGAACGCAGGAAAATAGATCTCGCGCAGCGCACGTTCAGACACACGCTCGTTGACACCCAAACGGTCCTTCTCCTGGCTGTTGGCTGCGAAGTGCTTCACATCAGCAAGCAAACCGGTCGATTGAATGCCGCGCACCATACCGGCTGCGATCTCGCCGAGCAGCTTCGGATCCTCGGAATAGCTCTCCGACAGGCGCCCTGCAAGCGGATCGCGGTGAATGTTGATGCACGGACCGAGGATCATGTCGATGCCATGACTTCCAATCTCCCGTGCAACCGTTTTTCCGCACAATTCCGCGATTTCAGGGTTCCACGTGCAGCCAAGCGCAATGGCCGGCGGATAGCAGCCGTCCTCACGCTTCTGCTTTGGAGCGCCGGACGCCGCCTGCGCAGCCATCCGCTTTTTCAGCTCTGCAAGTGCAAGAAGAAGGCCACCCATATAACCGTTCTTCTCGCGGTCAAGCGGCGTTCCGTTTTTTTCCGCCTCCGCCGAAAGCTGCTGATAGATCGCCTCGCCCAGATATTCACGCAGATTGAGTCCTGTGCAGGTATCGATCATGTAAATGGGAGGGATTCCGTATTTCGGCATTGCCGCCGAGCGGAACGGCGAGCTGCCCTGTATCATCTCCGCTTTTTCTTCCAATGTCATCTCTGACAGGATCGCTTCTATAGATTGAATATCCTTGAGTTGTGTTGCCATTTTCTCAACCTCCTTGATCTTCTGTTATTTTATCGGGAACGCCGATTGCCTCCTATCATAGTTGTGATGCCTTTACCATATTTGTGACATTGTTTCATTTTTGTCAATTATGTCGATAATTTGAGGATAATTTTTGTGCAAAACATAAAAGCCGCATCCGGCATGGATGTGGCTTTCACGTTTAACAATTATGTTTCTCTGAAAATCCGCCGGTATTCCTGCGGCGTCGTGCCAGTTTCGGCCTTGAACGACTCTGCAAAATGACTTTGTGAGGAAAAGCCGAGATAGCGGCTGATATCAAGAATGCTCCGCTCAGAATGACGCAGCAGCTTTTTCGCTGTTTTGATTCTGTTATCGCGGATAAACGCACACAGGCTGATGCCTTCAACAGCCTTGAACGTGCGGGAAAGATACTCGCGGCTGATGCCCAGCGCCTGTGCAAGCTGCCCCGTGCGGATCGGCTCATGCGCATGCTGATGGATATACTCCTTCGCCTGCTGAACGATCGGATGATAGGTCCGTTGGCGATATTCCGCAATAAAATCACCGAGCTTATACAGGCTTGCATGCGCATGGCAGATCACATCGTTGACAGTAGCGGCTTCCTCAATCAGCTGAATACAGACGTCGGCGGCCGTAAACGCAAGCTCCGATTCCACAATCCGATCCAGCATGGCAAACTGGATGATCGCTGAGATCAGGCAAATCACAAGATCCTTTGCAGAGCGAAGCTTCTCCTTTGACAGTACGCCGTAGCGAAAGGGCTTCTCACCATTCAAAAGCCGTGCAAGCTCCTGCTTGTCGTTTTTCTTAACGCTCTCGTAGATCAGGTAGCCCCACTCAAAAGAATTGTGTAAAAAGCCGGACTCCTGCCGCAGAAATTGCACCTGCGTAAAGCGCTGCTCAAAGCTCCGGATATAGGCGTCCAGATAGGAATCCGAAACATGAACCGATTCCAGCTGGGCGCTCTGCGCATATTGCAGTACGGCTTCCGTGCTGTTTCCCTTTCTCATCCTCTGCACCTTTCAACAAAACGTGTACGCGCCGCTTCCGACTTTGTGTGCTACGCCGTTCCACAAAACCGCTGCCGTTGTGTTGGGCGGTATCCTGACCTGAAGCGATGCGCCGTCTTTTCTGACTGCGATTTCTCCGGCCTCGCACACAAATGTGCGCGCCCAGTCGAAGGGTACATCCTCCAGTGGTGCAATGCGTAATTCCGAAAAGCCCGGTTTTGCCGCGTCAATGCCGCAAAGCCTTCTGCAGAGCCAATCGTCTACGCAGCCGAACGCATAGTGATCGAAGCTGCATTTCTGCGGCTCGCCCTGTTCGCTGAGCGCAAACCAGTTTTCCCATATCGCAGTCGCACCCTGCTCCACCTCAAACAGCCACGACGGCTGCTTCGTCTGCATCAGGATGCGCAGCGCCGCCTCCGCTCCGTAGAGGGCTTCCGCAACATCCAGCAGAAACGGCGTTGCGAGGAAGCCCGTGCCGACGCAATCATCCGCATCATCCAGCAGCGTTCTGAGCTGCGCGGTAAACTGCGGATACAGTGCCTCCGGCACAAGGCCGAATGCAAAGGCCAGTACGTATGCCCCCATCAAATGCTTCGGCAGATGCCCCGGCGTTAAAAGCCCATCCACGATTGCCTGCTTCATGTGCTCAGCATAATCAGAATAATCAGAATATTCCGCACGGTTCAATAGAAAACAGATTTCCGCAAATACGCGCAGCGTCCGATAGCGCAGCACCCATCGGTCAAGCTTTGGCCGCCGAGCGTGTTTTATACCAAAGTGCGTGCCTGGCATTGTAAAAACGCTATATCGGTGATATAATAAGTTCAATCATCTGGTAAAGGAGAGTTGCAGATGCCGTTTAGTTCCGAAATTAAGAATTTTAGATTATCTTGTCTGATGAATCAAACAGAATTCGGCAACGCTCTCGGTGTTTCTTTTACGACCGTGAATCGCTGGGAAAACGGAAAGGCCCGCCCCAATATCAAGGCGATGAAAGCTCTGAAGCAGTACTGTGAGGAGTGTGGTCTCCCCTATGAGCCGCTTGAAAAAAGCTGGCGTGAGAATAGAATTCAGGAGGGTGCGGTATGATCGACTTCTGTAATCTTGAAAAATATCGGGAGAACAACCGCATCGAGGCCAAAAAAGCCCTTGGTGGGCTGCCCAGGAGCATTTGGGAAACCTATTCCGCCTTTGCCAATACCCACGGCGGTATTATCCTGCTGGGAGTGGAAGAATGGGCGGATAAATCCCTGCACACGGTAGATCTGCCCGACCCTGACAGACTCATTAAGGAGTTCTGGGACATCGTCAATAACCCCAATAAGACCAGCGTTAATGTGCTGTCCTCCAAGGACGTATTTGTCCAGGAGGTGGATGGCAACCACATTGTGGTCATCAATGTTCCCCGTGCAGAGCGCTCTTATAAGCCGGTTTATGTAGATGGTAACCCTCTCTGCACCTATCGCCGCAACGGAGAGGGTGACTACCGCTGCACCAAGGAAGAATATCAGGCCATGGTGCGCGATGCATCGGTAAAGACGCAGGATATGCTGGTTCTGAACGAGATGGACTTGACAGTGTTCAATCAGGAGAGCGTCCGCAGCTATCGCCAGAGGATGCGCCTCTCCCGTCCCGGCCATGTGTGGGAAGCCTTGGAGGATGAAGATTTCCTCCTGAAGCTGGGTGCCGTGGGCATCGGCTCTGATGGGAAAAAGCATCCCACTTCTGCCGGACTTCTCATGTTCGGCAACGAATACGATATCGTGCGGGAATTCAACGCTTACTTTCTGGACTATCAGGAACAGTATGACGCTGATACCCGTTGGACTGACCGTATCATATCTTCCTCCGGCGACTGGAGCGGCAATGTGTATGACTTCTATTTCCGGGTCTACAACAAGCTGATTCAGGATATTAAGGTGCCCTTCAAAATGGACGGTGGTACCCGTATAGATGATACCCCAGTGCATCAGGCACTGCGTGAAGCACTGGCCAACTGTTTGGTGAATGCCGATTATTACGGCAGACAGGGGTTGGTCATCGTCAAAAAGCGTAATAGCATTACGATGTCCAACCCAGGCAGCTTCCGCATCGAAATTGATGCCGCAAAGAGCGGCGGTGTTTCTGATCCGCGGAACGGAACGATGCTGAAAATGTTCAACCTGATCGATATCGGTGAGCGTGCTGGTAGCGGCATTCCGAATATCTTCCGCGTCTGGCGCGAGCAAAATTGGACAACTCCGGAGATTACAGAGCAACTCGAGCCGGAGCGGACAACATTAACGCTCTTATTCTCCAAGAGTGACGATAAAAAAGCGGCGATAAAAAGTGACGATAAAAAAACGACGATAAAAACAGCACGGCAAAAGAATGAAATTATTACTTACCTGACAGATCATATTTCGGCCAGAAGTGCTGATATTGCAGAACTGCTGGGTGTTAAGAGTACACGAGCCAAACAGCTGTTGAAGGGATTGCTGGATGAAGGTGTTGTTATTGCAGAGGGCGGCAATAAGAACCGTGTATACAAATTGAAAAGATAACACAACGTAGTTTCCGTAAAGCCAATTTGCGGGAAAGCAGAAATACCAAATTAAGAGAAGCGTGGTAAACGAACATGGCAATAAAGAAAAATGAGCTGTACAGTTCTATTTGGGCGAGCTGCGATAAACTGAGGGGCGGCATGGACGCCTCTCAGTATAAGGACTATATCCTGACCTTGCTGTTCGTGAAATATGTTACGGACAAGTTTAAGGGCGTAAAATATGCCGATATTACGGTTCCTGAAGGTGGCAGCTTCGATGATTTGGTTGCGCTGAAGGGCAATAAAAATATCGGTGAAGAAATGGACAAGGTCATTGCCAAGCTGGCAGAAGCCGGGGAGAACAATCTCCGCGGCGTGATCGACAATGCCCATTTCAATGATGAGGCCAAGTTAGGCAGCGGCAAAGAAATGGTGGATAAGCTCACCGGCTTGATTGCCATTTTCCAGCGTGACGAATTCAATTTCAAAAAGAACAAAGCCAGCGGTGACGATATTCTTGGCGATGCCTATGAATATCTGATGCGTCATTTTGCCACGGAAAGCGGCAAGAGCAAGGGCCAGTTCTACACACCGGCCGAAGTTTCCCGTATTCTTGCCAAAGTGATTGGCATCGACAGCATCGAGGAGCGCGACGAGGGTTACTCCGTGTATGACCCTGCCTGCGGTTCCGGTTCACTTCTGATTCGAGCAGCGGATGAAGCCCCCTTCGAGATTGCTATTTGGGGACAGGAAAAGGAAGTAACCACCGCAGGTCTCGCCAAGATGAACCTTGTCCTGCACAACAAGGCTGCCGGTGAGATCAGAGCAGGAAATACATTTTCTGCTCCCCGCTATTTTGAAGAAGATTCCGATGATGAGGTGCTGAAGCGTTTCGACTTTGCGGTGGCCAATCCTCCGTTTTCTCTAAAAAACTGGACGGATGGTCTTAAGGATTATGGCCGCTTTGATGGCTATGGCGACAGACCGCCTGAAAAGAACGGCGACTTTGCGTGGCTGCTCCATATTTTGAAGTCCTTGAAAAGCACTGGCAAGGCTGCGGTCATTCTTCCCCATGGTGTTCTGTTCCGTGGCAATGCGGAGGCGACTATCCGCAAAGCTATTATTGACAAGGGCTATATCAAGGGCATCATCGGCCTGCCCGCCAACCTGTTTTATGGCACCGGTATCCCTGCCTGCATTATCATCATCGATAAGGCTGATGCCGCCGAGCGCAAGGGTATCTTTATGATTGATGCCAGCCATGACTTCGTTAAGGACGGCAACAAGAACCGCCTTCGTGAGCGGGATATCTATAAAATCGTCACCACATTCAATCAGCAAATCACAGACGATCCCAAGTATGCCCGTTTCGTTCCCAATGACGAGATCAAAAAGAAAAATGAGTATAACCTGAATATCCCCCGTTATATTGACAGCTCCACCCCGGAAGATTTACAGGACATTGATGGACATCTGCATGGCGGTATTCCTACGACAGATGTGGATTCCATGGAGAAGTATTGGGTACTGTTCCCCGGTCTGAAAGACAAGCTGTTTTCTCAGCTGCGGGATGGCTATTATCGGCTGAACATTCCCAAAGAGGATATCCGCAACGTGGTCTATAACGACCCTGAATTTTCTGCCTACGCCGAACGCATCGACGAGGCTTTTGACGCGTGGATGCAGATGGTGGATCCCGGGCTTCGGAGCATTGATGAAGACACGGAAGTCAAGCCCTATATCGTCGAGCTGTCGGAGCAGTTGATTGACTGCTTTGATGGTCTGGAGTTGGTGGACAAGTACGATGTCTACGAGGTGCTGCTTTCCTACTGGTACGAAGTTATGAGCGACGATGTTTATCTTGTGTCGGTGGACGGCTATGGTGCCGCACGGACATGGGAAAACATCATGGGGGAATACACCTCCGGCAAGAAAAAGGGGCAGGAAAGGGTCATTGGCTGGGAGGGTGTTTTGCTGCCCAGGGCACTGATTGAGGCCGTATTCTTTGCCACCGAGCGCAAGAAAATCAATGAGGCGCAGGCCATTGCCGAAGAGACCCAGAGCAGACTGGACGAGTTTGTGGAAGAGCAGACCGGCGATGAGGGCTATCTGAAGGAGTACCTCAACGACAGGGACAAGGTAGATACCAAAGCTGTCGCCGCCTGTCTGAAGGTGCTGAAAAAGGCTGATCCCAAGAGCGAGGAATACGCGGCATTGAAACAGTTTATGGACTTGACGGATTCTCTTTCCAAGCAGAATAAGGCCGTCAGGGAAATGAACGCCGAATTGGAGGAAAAGGTTCGGGCGAAGTATGCGTTGCTGACCGATGAAGAGATCCTGGATCTGCTGGTGAACCGCAAATGGTATGCCACCATCTTTGAAGGGATCAAGGCGCTGTATGTCACCACGTCCCACCAGATGACCAACCGCATTGTGGAACTGGTGGAGCGGTATGAGGATACCCTGCCGGAACTGTCTGCTGCCGTTGCTGAGTATGAGGCTAAGGTCGAGGCTCATCTGAAAAGGATGGGATTTGTATGGTAAACGGGAGAAACAAATATAGAATTAAGGACATTTTCGATTTGTCAGCAGGCGGTGATGTAGACAAGGAACATTTTTCTGCTTATAAAACCAGTGAACATCGATATCCAATTTATTCAAACTCTTTAGAAAACCACGGTCTATACGGATATACATCCAACCCAAAATATAGTGCAGATTCTGTAACAATCACAGGGCGAGGAAGCGTTGGTCATGCGGAGTATCGAGAGGACGAATTTGATGCGATAATCCGACTTCTGGTACTGAAACCGAAGAGTAGTAATGTATGTGCGCAATTTGTTGCGGATTACATCAACAATTGCGTTGATTTTTCGCTTGAAAGTACAGGTGTTCCTCAGCTCACTGCTCCCCAGATCATGAATGTTGAACTGGAACTTCCTCAATATGATGAGCAAAAAGAGGTTACTACGGTACTCGCGGATGTAAGTAGTTTGATTGACATGCTTGGCAAACAGATTTCCAAGAAAAAAGCCATCAAGCAGGGCACAATGCAGGAACTGCTGACCGGCAATCGCCGCCTGCCGGGGTTCTTTGGGGAGTGGGTAAATACAAAAATAGGAAGTATAACGGAAGTATATTCTGGAGGAACGCCAAACACCTCAGAGCCAGCCTTTTGGGGTGGGAAAATTCCTTGGATGAATTCAGGCGAATTGAACTTAAAAATCGTTAGACAAGTTCAAGGCCGCATTACTGAAGTAGGTATGGATAGTTCCAGCACTCATTTTATTCCTGCGGAATGTGTACTAATTGGATTGGCTGGACAGGGCAAAACTCGCGGAACCGCGGCGTTTAACACTTTTCCACTTTGCACGAATCAATCGATCGCTGCAATCTATCCCAATCCCAATAAGTTCGATTCTAAGTTTTTGTATTATAAAATGGATACGCAATACGACCAGCTTCGCGAGTTGTCCTCGGGAGATGGAGGCAGAGGAGGTCTTAACAAAAAGCTGATCCTCGATTATGAAGTTGTAATTCCCCAAAGTATAGATGAGCAAGCAGCGATTGCGACTATCTTAACAGAAATGGATTATGAAATTGAGAATCTGGAAATGAAATTGACTAAATACCGTCAGGTCAAGCAAGGTATGATGCAGCAGCTTCTGACGGGAAAGATTAGGCTGGTGTAAAGGAGAGAGAAAGATGAGCGTATTATCAGCTCCCTTAAAAAATGATGTTGCAATGCAAAAAGACATTTTTCGTCTTGCTGCAGCTATATATTCAGAAAGCAACGATGTAGTGTCTGATGCTGAAATTCAACTCCAAATCATCAAGTGCATGTTTGTCGCAACTGGGAATGATTACCTGATTAAGAGTGAGATCATTTCCAAGTTGTTAGAAATCTATAAATACCACATTTCTGAGGATGAAGTTGATGATATACTTCGAAAAACCAAAGGGGTATTTCAGGCTATTACAAAAGACGACGAAAAAGCGGTTTGCCTTACCCAATCAGCTTACTCAGAATGTGAAGAAGCTCAGAAAAATAACATCGACAGCTTTATTGATGCGTTCATCACGAAAAAAGAAATTACCAACCCGGAAAAGTGTAAAAGAGCCATACATGTTTACCTCTACGAACTGACAACTACCAACATCAACTCTTATCGGGTGCTGTTGGCGGGAAAAGATGGGACACAATTTTCAAGTAGTGAGTTATCAGTAGATGTATCCTGCCTTTCCGATGTAGAAAAACAACTTGTTCATGATTTTTTAGCATGGGACAATATTGCTAAAAACGCAGCGTTGGGAAACCTTGTATATTGTTGCTTGGAATATTGTTTGCTCATTAACGGAGATTCGCCTAATAGTCTATTGAAAGGTTTTATTCGCCGGCGTGAAATCTATTTGGACACCAATGTAATTTTTAGAGCGTTGGGGATCAATGGCGTATCCAGGCAGAATGTCGTTACGACATTTCTTCGCAAGTGTAAACAAGCAAAGCTCAAACTGCTTATTTCTCATTCAACAAGAACTGAGTTTTTTGACACAATTGGCTATTATGTATCTCAAATGGAACACTATCCCCGGGGCGATATTTATTTTGGCGCATACGAGGAAATTGCAGACTACAGCATATTTGCGTTTTATGAGAGCTGGAGACAAGAGCACGCTCAGATGTCTCTGAAGTATTTTGTTACACATATCAAATCGCTTTACCTTAAACTGATTAAGGATTTTGGCATAGAGGATGATGTGAAAATCCCCGGAACAATATATCACTCTGGTGAATTCAAGAATGTGCGAAACAGTTATTCGGCATCTATTAAAAGCGTAAAGCAAGGAATCAAGGCGGATTATTTAGCTGATGACTACCACTACTCCAATCGCGATAGTCATGACGCAACAGTTGTTCGGTACATAGAGTTGCTTCGAGAAAAATCAGCAGATAAGGATATTTTTCTTGCATCCTCTGATAGGGCACTTCGCCTTTGGGATATGAACCGACTTGACGGCGAATATCCGGTTGTTGTATATCCCAGCCAGTTATTCTTGATATTACTCAAAACTTGTGGCCGTTCAGATAACGACTATGACAGCTTTGTGAGCTTTATCAACATCAGGCCATCTTCCAAACGGGTTTCTCCTGAAAACGCTCATATTATATTGTCTGGTATTAGTTCCATTACTGAAGATATCAGCGCACAGGAACATCTTGTCGAAGCTGTTTTTAGTGATGATTTCCAGAATGTGATTAAGAATAGTACCTCGGACATGGATCTATATGAAAAAGTCCAGAGAATAAGCCAGAATTACTTAGACGAAGAGCTACGCAAGAAGGAAGCCACTATTGTTGCTCTCCAAGAAGATGTTTCACGATATGGTATTGAAGGGAAAGCGCTACAAGACAAAATCGATGAGAAAGATGCAGCGTTAACAGAAAGTAACCGCACAATACAACGAAAGGACGAGGAGATAAAGAAAAAGCAAGACAGAATACTTTCCCATGCAGAGCGAAAAGCACAGCCCAAGTATATTGCCAAAACATATGTAATACCTGTGCTGCTGGTACTCCTCGTATTAACCTTTGTTCTGTTTATCCTTCTTCAATTCATTTATAAAGACGAAAAATGGAACTTTGCTGTTGCGTTCTTCGATTGGGCAAGGGCAACATACTTCGGTACATATGTAGGAGATTGCATCTACGCTATTGATCTTGCCCTTGCTGCGATAGTTGGATGGATGTTAAAGAAATGGATGGTCAATCCGTTTAAGAAAGAATTGAACGAACTCCGCAAGATGGAGCTTGTTCAACGGTATATTAAAGAGAATCACTTAGATTAAGAAGGTGGATGCATAATGCCCAATATTGGTGACAGCGAGCGCAAAACTCAAAATCGTGTGGTCAAATTCTTTAGGGATAAGCTGCACTATACATATTTGGGGAACCTGCATGACAGTGAGAACCGTAACATCATGCAGGAGCGGCTGCACGCCTGGCTATTGAAACAGGGCTATTCCGAAAAGCTTGCAGCCAATGCCGTCGATGCGTTGGTGAAGACCTCCACCAATCTGCAGCAGGGTTTGTACCATGCCAACAAAGAGGTCTACAGCCTACTGAAATATGGAGCCAAGGTCAAGGAGTCCGTGGAGCAGTCCCCTAAGACGGTGTATTTTATTGACTTTGAGGATGTCACTAAAAATGACTTCTATATTGCGGAAGAAGTCACTATTGTCAGCAACAACACCAAGCGTCCGGATATCGTTCTCTATGTGAATGGTATTGCGCTTGCGGTGATCGAACTGAAAAAGAGCAGCGTATCCGTGTCCAACGGCATCCGGCAGAATCTGACCAACCAGAAATCGAATTTCATCGAAGATTTCTTTACCACCATTCAGTTCTGTATGGCCGGGAACGACAGCGAGGGCTTGCGCTATGGTACGCTCCTTACCCCGGAGAAGCACTATCTGGAATGGAAAGACGACGGCTTTACCGAGCATCAGACGGAACGCGATATTGTGGATATCGAGGTTGAGGAATACTGCGAGGGGATTCCCGGCAAGCTGGAAAAACAGCTTTTTGCTCTGTTTTACAAAAAGCGTTTCCTTGATCTGATCCACAACTTTGTAATCTTCGATAAGGGCATCAAAAAGGTCTGCCGCTATAATCAGTACTATGCCATCAAGCGGGCGCAGCATCGTTTGACGGACAAGAAGAGCGGCGGCATCGTTTGGCATACCCAGGGCAGCGGCAAGAGTCTGACGATGGTGTGGTTCTCCAAGTGGATTTTGGAGAATAATCCCAATGCGCGTGTATTGGTTGTTACCGACCGCGAGGAATTGGATGAGCAAATCGAAAAGAATTACAAGGGTGTGGATGAGAATATCGTCCGCACTAAGAGTGGAAAAGATCTGCTTGAACGCCTGAACGCTTTCGATGACCGTCTTCTGTGCTCTCTGGTACATAAATTCGGAAAGCGCGGCAGCGACAGCTCAGAAACAGATTACGAAAAATACATCGAAGATTTGAAAAACGCATTGCCCAAGGATTTTTCCGCAAAGGGTGATATTGTGGTGTTTGTGGATGAGTGCCACCGCACTCAGTCCGGCAAGCTCCACGCGGCCATGAAGACGATCCTTCCCAATGCCATCTTTATCGGTTTCACGGGCACGCCGCTTTTGAAGAAGGACAAAAAGACCAGTCTGGAAACCTTCGGCGGATATATCCACACTTACAAGTTCAATGAAGGTGTTCGAGACGGCGTTGTGCTGGATCTGCGGTACGAGGCCAGAGATGTGCCGCAGGGCATGACCTCTCAGGATAGAATCGACGCATGGTTTGAGGCAAAAACCGTTGGGTTAGCCCCCAGAGCAAAAGCAAAACTCAAAGCTTATTGGGGTAACCTGCAAAAGATTTTCTCCTCTCGCTCCCGCTTGGAGCAAATCGCCAATGATATCATCTTTGATTTTGCCACCAAGGCACGACTGATGGATGGAAACGGAAATGCTATCCTTGTGGCCGGTTCTGTGTATTCGGCATGCCGATACTATGAAATTTTCCAAAGCAAGGGTTTCCGGAAATGTGCGATTATTTCTTCTTATACGCCACAAGCCGGTGATTTAAGAACGGATACTGTCAGCGACGAGGAAGAAACCGAAACATATGAAAAATACAGCACTTATCTGAAAATGATCGGCGTTGACCCGTCGGAGGACAAGACGCAGATTGCCAAAAAAGTAGAAGCTTTTGAAGCGGAAGCAAAACGCAAGTTTGTGGACGAACCTGCAAACATGAAACTGCTGATCGTAGTTGACAAGCTGCTTACCGGTTTCGATGCTCCCAGTTGTACCTACCTCTACATCGATATGCCTCAATGGCAGGAACGAAAAAGACTGTTGAACGAAAGCAAATTGGATTATATGGATTCTGACTTCAAGAAAGATTTGAACAACAAAAGCGGCCCTATCATCGAAAGTAAATCCGCGTTTTGATGAGAGAATTGCGTGAAAGCGGGAAGGTTTTCTGCGAAGGAACAACAAGTGCCGCAAGGTGGTTTGCGTCCAAATAATCCAAAATACTAACGAATCTTGGAACCAACTTGGAACTGACTTGGGACCAACTTTGAACTAACTTGCGACCTAATCAGCAAAGTATGTGCTAACGATTAAAGCGGACGGTGGATCTCATAAATCCGGGAGCAAGCAGGCGGCGCGGGACGCGAAAAAGAACTCCATTCTGGAGAAGTGCGCCGTCCCGCTGCTGCGACTGCGCACAGATGGCAGCAGGGAAAAAGAGAAAATCAAAAATGCACTAAAGGGAGAATGATCATGCCGAAAATTATCAGGAACGCGATCAGATGCAAGAAATGTGGAGACGTTATCGAAAGTAAGACTGTCCATGATTTCAAGTTTTGCAGCTGCGGCTCCTGCGCCGTGGATGGCGGCCACGACTACCTTCGCAGATGCGGAAATCGTGAGGATTGGGAAGAACTGTCTGAAGCGGAGAAGGTGGAGGACAACGGCGCGTTGACTTGATTCTGGGTGATTGGGAATTGAGGTGATAGGATGTCTCTTACAATCCAGCTTTTTGAAAATCAGCATATTCGCACGGCGTGGGATGAAGAAAAGGAAGAATGGTACTTCTCCATTGTCGATGTAGTTGGCGTACTGACGGACAGCGTTGATCCCACGGCGTATTGGCGCAAACTTAAACAACGGTTGAAGGCCGGCGCCATCACCATCCCAACCCGTAACATCCACTCGAGAGACGAGATCATCTGCAAGGAAGACGTCCTCAACTGCATCCGTATGGCAATGGCTCTGGAGACTGTAGAGCTGGACGAACATTTTGGCGCATAAAAGCCAAAGTAGAGATATGGAACGATACCTTTCCGCAAAATGAAAAAACGGAAGAAACAAACGGAAAGAGATTTTAAGGAGGAACCCCTGTTCTATGAAAGAGATTATTGCAACAAAATCAGCCCCCGCAGCCATCGGCCCGTATTCACAGGGAATCGGCGCCGGTAATCTGGTCATCACATCCGGGCAGCTGCCCGTAGACCCCGCGACCGGTAGCTTCGCTCCCGGCGGCGTCGCAGAGCAGACCCGTCAGTCCCTGACCAATGTTCAGGCTGTTTTGGCGCAAGCGGGACTTACGATGGAAAATGTCATCAAGACCACCGTTTTTCTCAGCGATATGAACAACTTCTCGGCCATGAACGAGGTGTACGCCACTTTCTTTCCTCAGAATGCTCCGGCGCGCAGCGCTGTTGAGGTCGCGAGATTGCCGAAGGACGCTCTGGTGGAGATTGAGGCAATCGCCTGCAGATAGGAGGTTCTGCTCATGAAACAGATCACACAATTCCTGCGCATTCCCTTTGCTGTGCTGCCTACGCCGCTTTACAAGCTGGAGGCGATCAGCCGGGAGTATGGAAAGAACATTTACATCAAGCGAGATGACATGATCGGTGTGGCGCTCGGCGGAAACAAGGTGCGCAAGCTGGAGTTCCTGCTGGCGGATGCACAGGCGAACGGCGCCGATGTGGTGCTCACCGCAGGTGGCCCGCAGTCGAACCATGCCATGCTCACTGCCGCGTGTGCCGCGAAGCTCGGTATGAAGGCGATTCTCGTCCTGAAAAAACGGGGCGAGCTGACCGGCGGCAACCAGATCCTTGACCGCATCTATGGCGCGGATGTCCGCTTTGTGGACACCGACACCTATGACGATGTGTACGCCGAGATGGAGCGGATCATGGACGAGCTGCGCAAAGCCGGGCATACGCCCTATTTCATCCCCGTGGGCGGATCGGTGCCGCTGGGGTCGCTCGGTTATGTCAACTGCGCAAAGGAAATTGCAGAGCAGGCGCAGGCTCTGGGCGTCAAGTTTGACAGCATTGTCAGCGCCACCGGTTCCGGCGGAACCTATGCCGGCCTGACCTACGGCGCAAAGCTGTTCCTGCCGGGAACGCGCTCTGTCGGCGTGGGCGTCTGTGACGACCCGTTTGCTGACATTGCGTATGACCTGATGGGAGGTCTGAAGGAGCTGCTCGAGAGCGATGTTCCGGTGCAGCGTGAGGATATTCACATCAAATTCCACATCGGCCCCGGTTATGCCATTGCAAGTCCGGAGGGCTCTGCTGCCGTCCGCAAGCTGGCGCGCAAGGAGGGCATTCTGGTCGATCCTGTCTACACCGGAAAGGCGCTGGCGGGCTTCTTCCAGCTGATTGAGGACGGCTACTTTGACGGCGAGGAGAATCTTCTCTTTGTTCACACCGGCGGAGCCGGCGCGCTGTTCGCCGTTGACATGCTGCCGGAATAAGCACACGGCTGCCTGGGCGCGTCCATTTCAGAATATCAAAAATACCCCCTCCGGCGGTGAAACACTGCCGGAGGGGTTGCTACGCGCGTCCCTTTGCTTTGAAAGCGCTCGAGAAAAATCATACTATTTCTTAATCAAACGGTTAAAATATCCACTTTCTTCCGGCGACACTTGAAATGATTTCATTACTGAGAAATCTTGAGGTTGAGCAGCGATCCCAAGAATGGGCAGCGGAGCATTGCTTTAAGCTCAACAGGGATGACCCGAGAAAAATGCTGGAGCTTCATCATAAACAACAGCATAAGGATGGTGGCGAGAATACCGTAGAGAATTTGATCACACTGTGTAATGTATGTCATGATGCTATCCATCGGCAGAAGGGATAAATTTATTGGTCCTTGAGTTTATATCACCCTTAAAGCATTGTATTGAAGCTACAAGGAATGTTGTAGTTAACCTGGGAGAGCAAGTCACAAGTAAAGCGACCTGCAATCGTAATGCGGTATCCAAAAAGTTAATATCCCGGGAATCCAGCAAAATCAAGGACTTTCGGTTCCAAGGGGGATCACTGGGCAAATCTGCATAATCCAAATAACAAGGCATATCGAGCTGACGCCGACAATCGTGCCAATCAGATGAACTTGGATCGCAGATCTCACCAGAGAATTCACACTGCAAACCGTAGAAACAAAGCATATTGGATGCCCAAGTGGGCGCCTGACTAGTCTTGGATAAAATCATTGGTCCGTAATGATTTCGAAATTATCAAGTTATGCTGATGTTTTTTCGGTGAGTGCGGCGAGTTGCAATCAATAGCATCATGCCCCTGAAAAACTCAAATAAGCGAAACTTGTTATGCGGATACCGCGTCGTGCGCAAGCAGGAAGTGATCCGGCGCGGCGTTGCGCTCACGAATCTTGTGATGGAAAAGCGGTCAGAAAGGACAAGATGATGAATATTCCGAACCCAAACGAGGCCTTTCCGAATGAATACAAAACCTCCTGCTTCATCAAGAACGTCGTCACCGCGCCGAATATCTCGGTCGGTGACTACACCTATTATGACGATGCGGTCGATCCGACGGGGTTTGAGCGGAACAATGTGCTGTTCAACTACCCGGAGTTCGGCGATCATCTTGTGATCGGCAAGTTCTGTCAAATCGCGTCCGGCACGAAGTTCATCATGAGCCCGGCGAACCACCGCATCAGCAGCGCCACGACGTATCCATTCAACGTTTTCGGCGGCGCCTAGACGGAGAATACGCCGCCGCACATGGCGCAGCTTCCGCGCAAGGGCAACACGGTCATCGGAAACGACGTGTGGATCGGGCGTGAAAGCATCATCATGCCCGGCGTGAAGATCGGAGACGGCGCAATCATCGCTGCCTATTCCGTGGTGGTGAAGGATGTTCCGGCGTACACTGTTTACGGCGGGAACCCGGCAAGGTTCATCAAGGAACGCTTTGACGCAGAGCTGAAAGACCTGCTGCTGCGCTATCAGTGGTGGAATCTGGAGCCGGAAAAGCTGGTGGAGATCCTGCCGGTGCTCTGCGATCCGGATTTGGAAAAACTCCGGCGCTTTCTGCGGGAGCAGCTTACAGATTGACAAAACGGAGGACGGCTGACCGTCCTCCGTCAATTTTTTATGCCTGCCGTGTCCAGAGCATCTGAATCTCCTCTTCGTTCGTGTCCTCGTCGATGCCTTCCGACTGCACAACGAATTGCTCACGCCGGTAAAACGCAAGCGCCCGCTCGTTTTTCTGATAGACGCTCAACGTCAAGTACGGTTTGCGCGACTTCGCATACTCCAGCAGTGCTTTGCCAATGCCCTTGGAACGCGCAGCTTTTGCAACGAAAATCCCCTCAATGTGGTTCTCCGTCAGACCGATGAAGCCGTCGATTTGCCGGGTGTCCACGTTTTCGTGGACATAGAGCTCCGCCTGCGGGAGCATATCGCGCACCGTCTCAAAATGGTCTGTCCAAAAGCTCGCCGGGATAAACGCATGGGCGTCCAGATTGGCTTGCAGCCAGATCTGCATGACGGCGTCCAGATCCTGAGTTTCAAATTTTCGTACCATGATTCTCGATCTTCGTTACCCTGTTAACATACACGGCCCCGACAACGCTGACAATAAGAAACAGCGCCAGCCCGATCCACAGCAAGGCGATTTTCTTGAAAATCTCGCTCGACGCAGTAACCAGCCAGCAGCCGGCCAGCGCAAACATCAGCCGTGACATGGCCTTGCAGAGCTTCTTTTTGTCGTAGTTTGCTTTTTCCTCGGCACTAGCTGTGTTATAACCGGCGATCAACCCGGTCCCCTTTCCGGCCGCAAACACAACGCCCAGCAGAACGAACAATCCGGTCATAGCAAGATAAATCGCAAACAGCATATAAGTACCCTCCCCTATCGTTGATTATTTTCTGTGAAATTTCTCTTTACAGCGCCTCAAAGTGATACCTCGGCTGTCCAACGCTCTTTTTGCCGTACTCGATCGCGCTGACCGGACAGTAGCAGATGCATGCCATGCAGTGCGTGCAGGCTTTGCCCCAAACCGGCTTGCCGTCTTTGAACGTGACGTTGTTCATCGGACAGCGCTTTGCGCACTGACCACAGCTGATACAGGCGTCAGATACGGTGAAAGCATCCGCATTCACAAAGAATTTATAGAAAATCGGGTTGACCGGACCGCTCATGAAGCGGTCGTAGAGGTTGTTCCGCGTCGGCGCGAACGGCTGATCGGCTTGAATGCCGGCGATGGCACGGTCAATGTCCGGTTCGGCCTTGGCAACGATTTGCCGTGCTTCGCCTGCCTGCGGCGCGGAGAACATCGCAATGTAGTTCTCCGGCATGACGATCTGCGCCGTGCCCATGCAGGAAATCGCCTTTTCCGCGCAGAGGTCACGGTTATACTTGCCGGCGTTGCCGATCTCGCTGCCGCAGGTCATGACAAACCATACGTTTTTCGCGCCGTGCAGCTCCGTCTTTAGGAGCCAGTCGCGCACGACGCGCGGAATACGCCAGGCATAGGTCGGCGTGACGATGATAACCCGCTCGCCGGTTTCAACGAGCGAAGTGTCGGAAGCCTTGATGCGGTCGTTCAGATTCACAAGCGCATCGCCCAGCGCGTCCGCAATGCGTTTGGCAACATATTTGCTGTTTCCGGTGCCGGAAAAATACAAAATCATATCAAAATTCCCTCGCAATGGTCAATTTCATGCTGAATGATCTGCGCCGCCCAGCCGGTGAACGTTTTAATGCGCGTCTGGAACTGCTCATTCTGCCACTGCACCTTGATGGTTTGAAACCGCTTTGTTTTCCGCGTGCCGGTCAGGGACAGGCAGCCCTCCTCCGCGTCATAGGGCGCGGATTTTTTGACGATCACGGGATTGAACATGACCATGTACTCGCCAATATTGTCAAACGCGATAATGCGCTTGTTGACACCGATCATATTCGCCGCCATGCCCACGCAGCCGTCCTTGTGCGCGGTCAGCGTATCCAATAAGTCCTGCGCGATTGCCAAATCGTTAGCCGTGGCAGGTTCTGACTTTTGAGATAAAAAGAATTCATCTTTGCAGATATCACGGATCATGGAAGAACCTCCGCTGTGTGTTTCTTTTATGGCTATTGTAGCAGAGAAACGAGAAAGGCTCAACTGGTCTTTTGGGGTGCAGATGATAAAAAATTGATAAAACACCGTTCTTTCCTATTGCTTTCTTGCGATTCACATTATAATCTGCTACAATTACAAATATTAGAGATTCAGCTCGAATTACTGCAAAAACTGATTTTGAGAAATCGGCCAGCGAAAAGAGGCAATATGTGCATGAAAAGCTTGCTTGATCGTTTTTCTGAGCAAAAAAAGTCTTACTACCAAATTGACTGTAATGCGGAGAAATTATTTACCTATAATTTTGAAGAGAGTCAGAGCGAATGTTTGGAGTTTTTAAACCGACATTACGAAAAAGGAGAAAAGAAAGCGCTGTTTAACCGTGATTTGACTCCACAATACAATCGACATGGAAAGCACACACATTCTGCGTCACTATACCTGCTTGGAACAACACTGTTACCGATATTTAAAACGAATATCGATAACAGATTGAAGTCATTTGTGCCAAACTATACGTCGTGGTGCGAAGATGAATATGACTTTCAGTACATATGGTTTTTGCCAGCTATGTATCACGATTTTGCAAGCTGCATCGAATTGGGAACCATACGCACAAATGATTCAGAGCAGCACCGCTCCCTGCGTTTTCACCTCGGAAATCACAATATTCAATACTCTCCATACAAGCCCTTCCCCTATAAAGTGGATAATATCCCTTTTCGCTTTTCTCCAGAGCTGATCGAAAACTATTTCTATTACCGCGCTTGCCGCGGTAACTGCGAGCATGGAATACTTGCCGGTTATTTGTTCTTCGATGGATTCGTAAAGAACTTTCTGAAAAATACAAACGGCCGCTTTAACAGTTGCGGAAGCATGAACTGCTACGGGCTGGGCTGGAACATTGGCCATCTCGCATTTGCCGCATATGCAGCAGATGCAATCATTTGCCACAACATATGGCTTGGCGGTAAGACCGAAAAGGAGGAGTATACACAATACGGTCTTACACCTCTCGTGTATACAGAGCACCCCGAAAGCAAGCTCTCTGTTGAAGCATTCCCTTTACAATTCATGCTGTGCTTATTAGACACGATCGAGCCAATCAAACGCTTTGAGGATACGCTTTCCCCGCGGGAAATCTTGCAAGGAATAAAACTGGATTATATAACAAACAACGAGATAGTTATTTCTTGGGATGCTATTATTGCACAGCAAAAAGGATTTAAGCGATGGAAAAAGGGAGTTGTAGACACAAAAAAGTGGATGTGTGTTCGCGTGGCAGATGAAGATGATCATGTCAGGATTACTTTTTATTAAGCACGCTGCTAGGAAATGGCAGAGAGCGTTCTCTGTTTGGGCGGCAAATAGGATGCATAGGAAATAGCCAGGAGGTCACTTTATGGATCTGCAACGAGCAAAAGAACTGTTATCCGGCTTGGCAGACGGCGTTGATCCGCTGACAGGCGAGGTTCTGCCGGAGGATCATGTGTGCAACAAGGCTGAAATCATTCGGGCATTTCACTGTGTTCTGAAGGCGCTTCCAGGAAAGCCGCCGAAGCCGCAGCCCGAAAATGCGGGCAAGCCTTGGAACGATGCGGACGATGCAGTCCTCTGCCAGATGTTCGATGCCGGAGGCAGCAGGAAGGAAATGTGCGCCTACTTCAAACGCTCGGAGGGCAGCTTAGCCGCACGTCTGGTGCGGTTGGGAAAAATCTCTGACCGGGCAGAATTCAGAAATAAATGATATGAAAAACGACACCGTATCAAAAGAATTACAATATCAAGAATTGATTGCTGATGTCCAGAAGGCATATCTGTCCGAAAGCCGTGAACTCCGATGGTGCAAGGAATGTAAAGAGATCAATCTATGGGCGTACTGGCAAGGGCGCGGACACTTAGATGCGGATATCATGCTGGTCGGTCAGGATTGGGGCTGCCCTTGGGATGCACCTTCCGTTGCAACCATGAAAAACGTATGCGATATGAACTGTGGGAAAGCTGTAAGCTATATGCGCGGAAATGACAGCATTACAGATAAGAATCTAATTCAGCTATTCCGCACAATTGGCTTTGATATTTTATCTGACGATCCGAAATTGTTCTTTACCAATCTCGTAATGGGCTACAGATTGCAAGGAACGAGCGGTGGTTTTAAAACAGCTTGGGCCAATGCAGATGCCCCATTCTTTTGCAGATTGGTTGATATCATACATCCGCGTGTACTGCTCTGTTTGGGAAAGGATACCTTTCGGTGTACGCTTCGTGCGCTTGGATTGCAGCGCCTGCCGGTCATACGAAACTATAATCGATTCATCGAAAGCAGTGAAAATCCTGTTCAAATCCACCTTGGTGATGACGAAACCACGTTTGTTTTTGCGCTTGCGCACTGCGGCGTTATGGGTACGCTGAACCGCAATCGCGGAACAAGCGAAAAAGCATCTCTCAATAAACAGATACAGGATTGGTCAAAAATCACACCTTTTCTCTGCGAAATCTGAGCGCCCTGCAACTCAAATTCTCACTCGCTATAGACAAAGAATACGCGACCGGCAAATTTGTCGGCCGCGTAATTTTATATTTTCGAGTCGCGGAGCCACTGCTGGAAATCCTCCAGCAAGATGATCTCGCGGTCACACTTCTTCTTTTCTTCTCTGGCCTTTTCACTCCATGCGTAGAACTGCTCGTCGGTGATGCGGCCGGCTTTGATCCATGCGAAGCGCTTTTTGTACTCCTTGCGGTATGCCTTAAAAATCGGGTCATCGGTCTGCTTTTTTGTCCACTGACGGAATGCGCCGATCTCGCGGCAGCGCTGCTCACCGTACTTTACCGGGCGCTCGCAGTACTCCGCGCTCACGCGCCTGGTCTGCGGGAACCAGCGGCCGCAGTTCTTGCAGCGGCGAACCGTCACGCCGCGCTCGACGCAGCTTCTCAGCGAATAGTCGATCATATCCCGCACGGCGGACGAGTACAAAACAGGCGCGCACCGTCCCGGCTCGACCGGTTCAAAGCTCAGCGGGATCGGCTCAAATCGGAACAGCTCCGGATTTCTAGGCTGGTCGTAATAGTAGTTTTTCGCTGCCTGCTTCTGCGGCTCACGGCCGGCGGAATCCACGTCCAGCACGCATTCCAAAAACTTCTCAACCTGCTTCCTTGTCTCTGAAAACTGCGTTACAAACTCCTTTAGATCCAAAGTAATTGCCTGAAGCGGCGCTTTTCCCAAGTCCCTTCGGGAGCTGCAACTGTAGCAGCGCGTATATAAAAGGCGAAGGTAAATGTGCTTCTCTGCCAGTACACCGAGCTCTACCATCGCGGCTGTATACGCTTCACGGTCGCGGCTTTCAACAAAGCGCTCCCAATTCACGCTGATGCGTTCGAGCATCGGCGTGATTTCTTTTTCGTCCAATTCCAGAAATGTCAGCAGACTTTCCAAAAACGGAAGCTCCAGCTGCTTAGACGGCACGCCCTGCATTCCAAACGCATCGTTTTCAAAAAATTCCTTTTCACCGGAGAAATACATCTTTGCATACCACATGGCTGTCACCTCAAATATGGACTAATTGTAAATTATAAATGAAATAGTCTTGACAAACGAATAGGGCTATGTTACCTTAAAGTCAGAAGACTGTCTAAATTATTTTACTATAGTCTAACACCGCATAGACAGCTTGTCAACGGAAAGTTGCTCTGTACCTTGAAAATTTCACACCCATCTCCAAAGACGATACTCGCCGGAGAAGTATGCCGCGACGCTGCAAGAGCAGCCAGCATACCAAGGCGAAACCAACGCTGTGTGCGTCAACAAAAGGCCGCAGGGCAGGAACGGGTATGGAGCATGGTAACAGGAAAAGAAAAAACCGTCCGGCTGCTGCAACAGTCGGACGGAGCGCCGCGTTTCGGAAAACACGGACTGCAACTGTGTTCAGTCTAACAGAGGGACCTCCGAAACGCAAGTTTTTTCTCTGAAATTTCTAAAATCAGTTGGAGGTAAAAAAAGACTTTGAACACATCAAGCATCAAGAATTTTGACGAGCTGCCGCTGTTTCTCAACGCGCAGCTTGTCTCCCGCACGCTGGGCGTTTCGCCGTCGAGCGCCTACGAACTTCTGCATGAGGACGGCTTTCCGTCGCTGCGGATCGGCAGCCGGCTTGTCGTACCGAAGGAGCAGTTTCGTCTCTGGGTGGAGCGGCAGACGGGAGGCGCACATGAAGAATAAATACTATACCTCACGCGATCCAATCAAAAACTACTTTCCTCTGCCGAATGAGGTTTTCGCCCTCGGGCTCTCACCGGGGGCCTTGGCAGTCTACAGCTATCTGATGTACATTGAGGATCGGACGACATATCAGTGCCATGCAAGCTACCGAACGATTGGGAGCGCAGTCAATATGAGTCCGAACACCGTGCGAAAATATGTTGCGGAGCTGGTCGAGCGCGGCCTCATCAAGACGGAACGAACGATGATCATCACGCAGGATGGACGCAAGCAGAATGGAAGCCTTCTGTACACACTCCTGCCCATTCAGTTCTCTATCCAGCAGTTTTACGAGCAAAAGCTTGCAAAGCTGGACGCAGAGTGTGAGCAGGAACGCATCCGAAAACGCTTGGAAGCGTTCCAACAGGCGCAGCAGAAAAACACCTGTCCGCCCGCGTGAGCCGCGTGTCGCGGCTGTGTCCGGTTTTCCGGGCACAGCCGGGCGCGTGCCCACCGGAAGCCCAAAACCGGACGTTGCGCCAACGTGCGGGAGAACAGAAAATTCGACCGAAGCCCAGCGCAGCGGGTTCAGTCGAAAGAGGAAATGCGGCAAACGTGGAACACGCCAAAATGGGAAGAATTTGGCGATTTTGGACGCCGCGGCGAGAAAGCAGGATACTCCCCGACATGGATCGATGGCAAAAAGCACGCGCGGAATGTGTATGCGCATACGCGCGAGGAATGCGAGGAGAAGCTGAAGGTATTGATCGCGGAGATGAAAGCGGAGCTGGCGGAGTTGAAGCGGCAGAAAGGCGACAGGCATTGAACGGATGAACGGGATGCAGCCGCCCGGTGTCGGGCGGCTGCGATTGCGCTTTGGCAGATCGTTTGCTATAATGAAACTAATCGAAATTTATAAAGGAGAATATTGATGAAACTGTTTTTATGTTCGCACTTTTCAAGTGTAGG
>ERZ791919.437-NODE-437-length-45638-cov-17.683544_pt1 | contig 45638 bp, 34 predicted proteins | sample MGYA00510137_ERZ791919 | MGnify/ENA primary metagenome ERZ791919 (study PRJEB30046, sample SAMN00792059) | human gut metagenome | study: EMG produced TPA metagenomics assembly of the A metagenome-wide association study of gut microbiota in type 2...
GCGCACACCGCCGCCAGCCACAGCACGAACGCCCCGCACACCGCCGCCGCGCCCCGCCGCCATTTCACAAGCCCCACCGCCTTTCAGACAAGCCTATGTCCGGACAAGCAAAAAAATACCCGCCATAATTTCCTCTAATACCTCCCACACAGATTTTTTATGCCAACATCTGGATATTCACGTTGCCTTTCGCGACACTTTCTGGTAAGATGGTCGTACAACAGAGCCTGCGCGCCAAAAAACTTTCCCAACAAGAAATTTTGCGGCACACAGGCCCGGGAGAGAAATATGTGAGCCATAGAAGGAGGAACCGCCATGAAGAGACGACTGCTCCCCATCCTGATGACCCTGGTATTGGTATGCGCGCTGCCCATATGGGCAGCTTTTGTTACATCGGGGGATGTAACAAATCCCCTGGTGTGCACCGCCGGCGCGACGTCGTCGGAAGAAAGTGCCGTAGATAAGCTGAAACTTGCCATATCCAGGGGCGTAGATGCCCAGCTGACAGAGGATATCGAGATTACCCAAACTCTGTATGTTGAGAGATCTATGACCATCGACCTGAACGGCCATGTGCTCAAGATGACCGGCGACGGCAGTGTGCTCTATGTGAAAAAGGACGGTTCGGACACTGTGGCCCTGACCATCACGGACAGCCGTCCCCAAAATCCACATACAGGATCCTATGCGCGTTTGCCTGCCGGCGGTGTCATCACCGGCGGAACGGGGACGAGGGAGGAGTGGACTCATTATAATACTTTTGGAGGAGCCGTATTCCTGGAGAAAGATACAACGCTGAAGCTGGAGGGCGGCACGCTTACCGGAAACAGCTGCAGCAGCATCTATATCGATGGTGCGATCTTCGTAATGTCCGGCGGCACGATCACCGGAGAAACTGTCGGCGTACATAATTTGGGGACCTTCACAATGACCGGCGGCCGCATCACAGGGTGCAGCGAGAAGGGCGTATATATGTACAATGGGAATATGACCATGTCCGGCACGGCGTATATCGGAGGGAATGGCACAAATCAATACCAATACATAGAGACAGCGGATATTTACGTACACGAGCCGGTTCGGAAAGAGACAGGCCTGTCCGTTACCGGCGGTATCATTGAGGGGAAGGTGTATATTTTCTTCGAGACTTCGGATATGGGATCGAATGATAACGATAACGAGAAAGCCTTGAAGAATGTGGCTGAATCTGTTGTGAAAGAGAGCGGTGTGCTTGACGGACATATCCGGGTGAAGATGAAGGATGGTGCTGGCACCGCTGTGGACTACAACACCGTCAATTTCATTGACGAGGTCGCCAAGACAAGGACCTTCCAGCCTATTTTTGTGAAAGGGGATAAAAAGGCCAGAAAACCGGATGATCCTGACACAGTGAATGGCCAGGCCTTTATGTACTGGGCGAAAGAGGGTGCCTCCGAAGAGTGGGATTTTGTTGCCGAAATAAACGAGTCGATAACGCTGTATGCCGTGCGGACCCCGGCTTCCTCCGGCGGCTATTACTACTACCCTACCACCGATACTAAGGCCGACGATGCCAAGGGTTCTCCCAAGACCGCCGACCCCGGCGTAGCCCTCTACGCCGCCCTGTCGCTCCTGTCCCTGACCGGCCTGACCTGCATCACCAAAAAGAGATAAACAAAGCCAAAAGAAGCGCCCCCGGGCGCTTCTTTTTATCCCCCAAGCCTTCCCCTTGAGGGCTTCGCGGTGCTGAATGATGCACCCCTCAAGCCTTCCTCTTGAGGGGTCCGCAGTATTGAATGGCGTACCCCCGTTAGCCTTCCCCTTGAGGGGAAGGTGGCACGGCGAAGCCGTGACGGATGAGGTGCCTTTCGTCTCCTGTCCCGCCCGCAGGCAGTGCCCCCCCAATACCACGGCGGCGTTAGCCGCCACCTACCCATTGCGGTGCTTCGCGCCGCAATGGGCGCGATTTGATAATCGCCACTCGACCAGCGCACCAGTCCCTATCCTCTCACTGCATCAGCGGCAGCGGCGCAAGCGGTACAAGCGATCCCCCGAACCGACAACGACCCCCACCGCACCAATTCCGCGAAGCCAGCACCGCCAATTTTGCATAACCCATAGCGCGCCAAGGGATCCTTAAACCGTAGGTTTAAGTGGTTTTCTTTGGTAACTTTCTTTTTACAAAAAAAGAAAGTAACTCGTGCCGGAGCACGAAACTCCCCATCCCGCGCCCGGCATTTTCTTATCCGTTGTCGGTTTCCCGACTGTGCCAGCACAGCTTTCCGCTGCCGCTGCCTGTTACTCCGGCAAAAATTATTCGTTCTGCCGCGTCGCAGGCTAAGAAATAATTATATCCTGTGCCCGACGGGCACACCTACCTTTGCCGCCTTGCGGCGGCAAAGGCGCGATTTGATAATCGCCAACCCGGTAGAAGCAAATACCCCTACCGTGGCTGAGGCAAGCGGTCGCGGAAGCCTCCGCGCCGGTGAACGCAGGCACAGTCCTTTTGACCGACAGTGATGACCGCTGCACCCCGCCCGCGAGTACACACCGCCAAATTCGCACTTGCCCTCCCCGCGCCAAGGGACCCTTAGACCGTAGGTCTAAGCGACTTTCTTTCCCACATTTCTTTCTTCGCAGAAAGAAATGTGGCCGCCGGAGGCCGCCTCCCCGTCAGGGGAAAATCGACTCGCCGCCGGGGCGGCAAAACCCGCCCCGCGCCAAGGGGTCCTTAGACCGTAGGTCTAAGTGATTTTCTTTGGTAACTTTCTTTTTACAAAAAAAAGTTACTCGTGCCGGGGCACGAAACGCCCCATCCCGCGCCCGCAGGCAAAAAAGCGCATAAAAAGACCGCCTCCCGGCGGCCTTTTTCATGCTTCAAACCATGTCCATGGCGTCTCCCGCGGCGGCGCCAGCTCAAACGCCATGGCCTCTCCCGTCTCCGGGTGCCGGAACGCCACGCCTGCCGACCACAGCGCGATAGGCGTGTCCGCCTCCGCCGCGTCTCCGTACCGCCGGTCGCCCACCAGCGGCATCCCCCGTGACGCGAATTGCACCCGTATCTGGTGTGTTCGCCCCGTCAGCAGTCGGACCCGCACCAGCGCGCATCCCGCCCGCCGGTCCAGCACCCGGTACCGCAGCCGCGCCTCCCGCACGTCCTTCCCCGGCCCCTCGGCCACATAGGTCATCCGCCGCGTCTTGTCCCGGCCCAGCAGGTCCGTCAGCTCTCCCTCGTCCGCCTCCGGCGTTCCCCGCACCACCGCCAGATACGTTTTCTCGAATTCCCCCTCCCGTATCTGCCGTGACAGCTCCCCGGCGGCGTAGGCGCTCCGTGCGAACACCATCAGTCCCGCCACCGGCGCGTCCAGCCGGTGTACCGTCCGTATGCACGCAGTGTGCAGCGTCTGCCGCAGCAGCTCGGGCATTCCGCCCGGCTGATCCACCGACACCACTCCCGCCGGCTTCACCGCCACCACGATCCGCTTATCCTCATACACGATATCCATGATGCGCCCCTTCCGTACCTGTTTTTGCCGTGCCTGACACATAGCTTGCATGGCCCTGCAACATCCTCTGCACTAAGGTATCATAAGCGTACAAGAAAAGTAAAGTAAAAGTAACACAAAAAGCAAGAAAAAAATACTTGACAGGACGGGTCTAATGCGTTAGACTAAAAACGGGTCTACTACATTCGACCAAGGAGGAAAACCCTGTGGAAACACCGAAAATTTTTGACAGCGAACTGCGCTTCTGCGAGATACTGTGGTCCCATGAGCCTATAAAGAGCAGTGAGCTGGTCCGCCTCTGCGCCGAGGAGCTGGGCTGGAAAAAATCCACCACCTATACGGTCATCAAGCGCCTGACCGAGCGCGGCGTGGTGCACACGGAGAACGCCGTGGTCACGTCGCGCGTCGCGCGCGAGGACGTGCAGCGCGCCGAGAGCCGTGCCTTCGTGGCCCACAACTTTCACGGCAGCTTGCCGGCATTTCTGACGGCTTTTATGGGAAATTCAAAACTTTCCAAAGAAGATGCCGATGTGCTCCACGCCATGATCGACCGCTTCGAGCAGGAGAATTCCGGACGTAACTGAACCGCGCTGCGGCATACAGTGTTATGCCCTGTGCCATAAAGGAGAAGAAAATGAATAGCCTGTTTACCTCCGTATTGGAAATTTCCTGGCAGGCGGGCCTCATCGCGCTGGCGGTGATGGCGGTGCGGCCACTGCTGCGCCGTGCGCCCCGCCGCGCCGTGTGTATGCTGTGGCTGCTGGTAGCCCTGCGGCTGCTGCTTCCAGCCCGATTGACAGTAGAGAGCCCCGTCAGCCTCCAGCAGCCCGAAAGCCCGCCCATCCAGGCCTATCAGGAGCTTCGCCAGCAGGAAAAGGTCTATGTTTCCGCCCCGCCGGAGCAGCGCCTGGAAATGGCGGGACCCGCTGCGGCACAAGGCTTTGCGCTGCTGGATCAGCTGCCCGCCATCTGGCTGACGGGCGTGGGCTGCATGGCGCTGTACATGGCCCTCAGCCTGCTGCGTATGCGCTGGCGGCTCCGCGCCGCCCCCCGCATACAGGACAATGTCTATCGCTGCACCGACTGGTCCACGCCCTTCGTGCTGGGCGTGCTTGCACCCCGCATTTATGTGCCGGAAACCGTGTCGGAGCAGGACTTTCCCCAGGTGCTCGCCCACGAAAGGTGCCATATCCGCCGCTGGGACCATGTGTGGAAACCGTTGGCGTTTCTGCTGCTGGCGGTCAACTGGTTCAACCCGGTCCTCTGGGCGGCGTATGTCCTGCTGGGCCGCGACATGGAGCGCGCCTGTGATGAAATGGTGTTGAAAAACGCCACGCCATCCCAGCGGGCCGCCTATTCCCGGGCGCTGGTGGCCTGTGCCGCCCAGCCGAAAATGGCGGCGGTGTGCCCGCTGGCCTTTGGCGAAGTGGCTGTGAAAGAAAGGGTGAAGAACGTGCTCAACTATAAGAAGCCCGCCCTCTGGGCTGTCATCCTACTGGTCGTCGCGGCGGCCATCATCGGCGTGTGTCTGCTGACGAAGCCGGCGGAGGATAAGGGCGGCTATCCCCTGGACGCGAAGAAACTGTACGCCCTGCGGACGGAGTATATCGGTGACAATGCTGCCGTCAGCGGCATACTGGACGCGCTGGGCTTCCGGGCGGCCGGCGCTGCCGGCGATGGTCAGGCGTATACCTACTCCTTTGAGGTCGAAACAGCCAGCGAGCCCTACGGCGTGGTGGTGCGCTACACCTTTGCAGGCGCGCTGCCGCAGCGCAGCGCGGAGTGGAACCGGCAGATGGCGCAGCGGGGCTATATCGCGCTGGCGCTGATCGACAACGCGGAATGGCTGCGGTGGGAGGACATCGGCGCGGAAGGGGAGACCCCTGTGTCCGGCACGGTGTACGCCGGGGACTATGTGGCGGCGGACTACAACGCCGTGCGGGAGAGCGCGGCGGGTCTGCAAGCGCTGATGGATGTTTTACAGGCGCGTCTGGAGGACGGCTCCATCGTGTACTATCCCGGCGACGCGCAGCCGAGCTTCGAGGAAACCATGCCGTGGAGTTCTACCGGTGAGAACGACCCGTGCAGCGTCCGGGCGGAGGACTACGGCATCGTGTACGACGCGGCGCAGCTGCCAGACTGGGAGACCGTGCCCCTGAGCTATCTGTGCGCGTACTACCTCAACGGTGACGGCGCGTATGCCGAGGGTGCCATGGACGTGCTGGCGCACCGCTACCAGCAAGCCCCCAACACGGTGAAGGCGTATCTCCGCCGGCTGGCGGGACAGCAAGCCCCCGACGGCCGGGGCGACGCATCGGAGGTGCTGCTGCAGGATATTTCCCGGTATGCCATGTCCCAGTTGACCGGCGGGCTGCCGGTGGCCGCCAGTTATGAGAGGGACCAGCTGAGCATCTCCGTGTCGGAGGTCTATTCCGTGACGTACCGCACGGTGACATACGACGAGAATTACAGCGAGGACATCCCGGTGTATGAGGTGGGCAGCGGCGCGCAGCTGTCCGTGATAAAGGGTGAGGGCTTCACCCTGTACGGGCGCTACACAAGTGAAAACAGGCTGCTGCATGACGGCGAGGTCATCGACCTTGCGCAGGCATATACCGGTATCGGCATGGACGGCCTGTATAACGTACAGTTCCGGTATATCGACCGGACGGAGGCGGCGCGTCAGGACACACTTAGCTTCAACGACAACGGCGCGGGGTTAGTTTCTTATCCCGCTGCGTGGTACAGCGGAAGCGGCTACAGCATCTGCATCCTCGCCGATGGGTGGCACCGGCTTACTCCCATGGACGGCTGGAACGACGCGACGGTGGATGGCTCACCTGTCCTCAACGGCAAGCCTGTCGAGGTCTGGGAGAGCACCGAGGACATCTTCGCGCGGCTTTATGTGGCGCATCTGGGCGCTATGACGCTGAAGGAGGCGCAGGACTGGGCCATCGGCGCGGCGGGGAGCAGCTTTGCCCTCATCGAGAGCAAGCAGGGGGATATGTCCGGCACGGACAGCGCCGGGAACCAGGACTGGACGGCGGCTTTCCGCGGCTCGGACACAGAGCGGTTCGCGGTCATCAAGACCTATCCCGTGGCGCAGACGGAGCATCTGGGATATGCACTCAACGCCATGGCGGACACGTTTACGGTGCAGTGAACAAGAAAAAAGCCACCCTGAGGGGTGGCTTTTTCGATGGGCGCGGGTCAGACGCGGTAGTAGCGCTTGGCGCAGAAGTCGCGCTCTACGCGTACCTTGCCGGTGTCGGTGAGCCAGTCGGTGAAGTTGGTGAAGTTCCGCTCCACGATGCTGAATTTCAGCTCCTGCCGGGTGCGGATGTTCTCCCGCTGGCAGAAGGCGTATATCCAGTCGGAGAACGTCATGCCGTCGGTGAGGTCGTCCAGCAGCTCCCGCTCCTTGCGGTGGATGAAGGCGATGTTGCTGTCGATGAGGGCAGACAGCTCCGCGCGGTCGGTGATGATCTGCTTGTGGGCGACGATATAGGCGGGGTAGTCCGTGGCGCGGAGGGCGGCCTTGCTCTCCAGGTCCCTGGCGACGAACATGCTGGTGGGCAGCTTGGCGCCGTCGATCAGCGCCTGGTCGATGAGGCAGTCGCCCAGATAGGCCGCGCCGTCCGGCGTGACAAAGCCCAACTGGCCTGCCGAATGGCCGGGGAGAGACAGTACACCGAACCGGGCGCCGTCTACGTCGATGTGGTCCTCCTGGGGGAAGATGACTCGATCTGCGGTGAAGCACTCCTCCAGAAACAGCTCACGGCTTTTGCCGTAGGTCAGGGCCACGTAGTTGGCGCGGTAGCTGTCCGGGTTCACAGAGATACCGGCTTCGATCAGGGAGATGGCGGCTTTCGCGCCGTATCGCTCCTGCAAATACCGGACGTTGCCGGTGTGGTCGAAGTGGGCGTGGGAGCAGAGAATGGCGCGCAGACGCCAGCCGTTGGCGTCGATGAGCGATGTCAGGCCGGCTCTGTCCAGCTTGGCGTAGCCGGTGTCGATGAGCACCACATCCCGGTCGGTGAGCTTGTAAACGGGAAGCAGGGCGGTGGCGGCGACGGCCGCATATGTATTGCCCAGCACGTGCAGAAGTTCCATGAAAATCAGCCTCCGGAAAAATGTTTTTTCCATTATACACCGCCAGTGGGAAAAAACAAAGCTTTTCGTTTTTGCGTTCCGCACCGCAGGCGTAGGGCACGCGGGAGAATGCGGAGGGATCTGCAAAAAAGAATTCAGAAAAATTTTCGATTTTCCCCCTATGCAAAACGGGAGAAATAAGGTAAAATACCTGATAGAAAATTAGGGAGGAACGGCGATGGAGCAACCAGTATTCAAGCGGGTGCTGCTGAAGATCAGCGGCGAAGCGCTGGCCGGCGATAAGCACTTCGGTCTGGACTTTCAGGTCATGGGCCGGGTGGCGGACGTTATCAAGCAGTGTGTGGACATGGGCGTGCAGGTGGGTATCGTCATCGGCGGCGGCAATTTCTGGCGCGGCGTGAAGGACGGCGAGGGACACATCGAGCGCACCCGGGCCGATCACATGGGTATGCTGGCCACGGCCATGAACTGCATGGCCATGGCGGACGTGCTGGAGCAGAAGGGTGTGGACGTGCGTGTGCAGACGGCGCTGGAGATCCGGGCCGTGGCGGAGCCGTATATCCGCGCCAGGGCCATTCGGCACCTGGAAAAGGGGAGAGTGGTCATTTTTGGCTGCGGCATCGGCTGCCCGTTTTTCTCCACGGATACCGCGGCGGTACTGCGTGCAGCGGAGATCGACGCGGACGTCATCCTGCTGGCCAAGAACATCGACGGCGTGTACGACAGCGACCCGGCCAAGAATGCCGATGCGGTGAAGTTTGACAGCATCACCTACGACGAGGTGCTCAAGCGCCACCTGGCTGTGATGGACTCTACCGCCACCAGCCTGTCCATGGATAACCATATCCCGGTGCTGGTATTTGCCCTGAAAGACCCGGAGAATATCATCCGCGCCCTGCGCGGCGAAAAAATCGGAACGATCGTGAAGGAGGACTGACCCCATGTTGAAGGACGAGTACAAGGTTTACGAGGAAAAAATGAAGAAGAGCATTGAATCCGTGATGAGCGACTTCGACACCGTGCGTGCCGGCCGCGCCAACGCTTCCGTGCTCAACCGCATCAGCGTGGACTACTACGGGACCCCCACGCCCATCCAGCAGATCGGCTCTATCGGCTCTCCTGACCCGCGGACGCTGGTCATTACCCCCTGGGATGCCAGCATTCTGAAGGGTATTGAAAAGGCCATTCAGGAGTCCGACTTGGGCATCAACCCCCAGAACGACGGTAAGTGCATTCGTCTGGCTTTCCCCCAGCTGACCGAGGAGCGCCGTAAGGAGCTGGTCAAGCAGATCCACAAGTACGCCGAGAACGGCAAGGTGGCTGTGCGGAATATCCGCCGGGACGCGATGGATAACTTCAAGAAGCAGCAGAAGGCGTCCGAGATCACCGAGGATGAGCTGAAGATCGCCGAGAAGGACCTGCAGAAACTGACCGACGACAGCTGCAAGGAGATCGACAAGATCCTGGACAACAAGGAAAAGGAATTGATGTCTGTTTAATGGGACTGTTTACGAAGAAAACGCCCCATACGGCGGGGGAGGGGGACAGGAGCCGCCTTCCCCGCCATATCGCTGTTATTATGGACGGCAACGGCCGCTGGGCGAAAAAACGCGGCCTGCCCCGCACGGCGGGGCACAAGGCGGGGGCAGAGGTGTTCCGCGACATCGCCACTTACTGCAAGGAACTGGGAGTGGAATACCTGACGGTATACGCCTTCTCTACAGAGAACTGGAAACGCCCCGCCGATGAGGTGAATACCATCATGGGCCTGTTGGAGCAGTATCTGCGGGAAGCTATCGACACCATGGAAAAGGAGCACATCCGCCTGCGGTTCTTCGGCGACCTCAGCGCACTGTCCCCGGAGCTGCAGGCGCTGGCGCATGAGACGGATGACATCTCCGGCCGCTATGCGGGGTTCCAGGCCAATGTGTGTCTGAATTACGGCGGCAGGGCGGAGATACTGCGGGCGGCGCGGCTGTGCGCGGAGCAGGGGGTGGACTGGACGGAGGAGAACCTCTCCGCCAATATGTACTCTGCCGGTATCCCCGACCCGGAGCTGATCATCCGCCCCAGCGGCGAGATACGGCTGAGCAATTTCATGCTGTGGCAGTGTGCCTACAGCGAATTCTATTTCTGCGACACGCTGTGGCCGGATTTTACCCGGCAGGATATGGACAGAGCGATCATCGACTATCAGCGGCGGGATCGCCGGTTCGGCGGCGTAAAGTGAGGTGACGACCATGAAACAGAGAATACTGGTGGCGATCATCGGCGTGCCGGCACTGATCGGCGTGCTGTGCTTCGCACCGGATTGGGCCACGGCGGTGCTGGTGGCGGTGCTGTGCGTCATCGGCTGCCATGAGTTCATGGCGGCCGCAGCGCCGGAGAAAGCGGCGCGCTGGTGGGGGCTGGCGGCCACGCTGGCGGTGTTCACCGTGTTTACGGTGTATTTCAGCGGCGGTGACTTCACGGGTACCGCCATACATACGATCATGGTATGGCTGCTGACGGCGCTGATCGTGGTGATATTCATCGCGGCGGTGCAGGCCTTCGGCAAGGACGATGAGCTGGATTTTCCGGATATCAGCGCTATGGCGGTGTCCGGATTGGTGATCCCGCTGGCGCTGGGCTGCCTGGTGCGGCTGCGGATGCTGGAATACGGCGCCGGACTGGTGCTGATCCCGCTGGTGTCAGCGTTTATGAGCGACTCTCTGGCGCTGTTCGGCGGTATGCTGTTCGGGAAAACAAAGCTGGCGCCCAGAGTCAGCCCGAAGAAGACACGGGAGGGTGCGGTCAGCGGTCTGGTGGGCGGCATGGTGGGAATGATCCTGTTCCGGATATTCTTCTTCCTATGTACGGAGGTGCAGCTGCACATCGGCTGGTGTGTGCTGTTGGGCTTCGTGGGCGCGGTGCTGGGGCAGCTGGGCGACCTGAGCTTCTCCTGCGTGAAGCGGCAGTGCGGCATCAAGGACTACGGACGGCTGCTGCCGGGCCACGGTGGCGTGCTGGACCGGTTCGATAGTGTGATCTTCGCTGCACCGGTGACGTGGATGCTTATCAACGCTGTGACGCTGTATTGAGGAAGGACCTATGACGAAAACCATCGCCCTGTTGGGGGCTACCGGCTCCATCGGGCGGCAGACGCTGGAGGTGGCCGGGGAGTTGGGCCTCCGCGTGGCGGCGCTGACCGCCAATACACAGGTAGACCTGTTGGAGCAGCAGGCGCGGCAGTATATGCCGCGCCTTGCGGTGCTGTATGACGAAAATGCGGCGCTGGCGCTGAAAAAACGGCTGCGGGGGACCGGCATTGAGGTCATGGCAGGGGAGGAGGGCCTGTTGGCTGCCGCCGCTATGACCGAGGCGGACACGGTGGTGACTGCCGTGATGGGCAGCGTGGGGCTGCGTCCCACACTGGCGGCAATCCAAAAAGGCAAGCGCATCGCGCTGGCCAATAAGGAAACGCTAGTGTGCGCCGGTGAGCTGGTGATGGACGCGGCGGAGAAATACGGCGCGGAGATCGTGCCGGTGGACAGTGAGCACAGCGCGGTGTTTCAGTGCTTGCAGGGCTGCCGGGACCGGGGTGAGGTGCGGCGTATCCTGCTGACCTGCTCCGGCGGGCCGTTCTACGGAAGGACCTTCGACGAGCTGGAGCACATGACGGCGGCGGATGCCCTGCGCCATCCCAACTGGCACATGGGACCGAAGATCACGGTGGACTCCGCCACACTGATGAACAAGGGACTGGAGATCATCGAGGCCATGCGGCTCTATCGCCTGCCGGTGGAGCAGGTGCAGGCGGTGATACACCGCCAGAGCATCGTGCATTCGCTGGTGGAGTTCCGGGACGGGGCGCTGCTGGCGCAGCTGGGCACGCCGGATATGAAGCTGCCCATCCGCTATGCCATGACGTATCCCCACCGGGCCGAGAGCCCGGATAAGCCGCTGGACCTGCTGACCTGCGGCGCACTGACCTTTGTCGAGCCGGACGAGAGGGCGTTCCCCTGTCTGCGTCTGGCACGGTATGCCGCAGCGGTGGGCGGCACCGCCTGCGCCATACTCAACGGCGCAAACGAGGCGGCCGTGGGACTGTTTCTGCGGGGTGAGATCGGCTTTAACGATATCTCCCGGCGGGTGGAGCGCGCGTTGGAGCGGGTGCCGGTGCAATATCAGCCAAGCCTTGCGGATATACTGGAAGCAGACAAGGCGGCGCGGCGCGCTGCCCTGTGACATCCGGAAAAGGAGCTTGCATACATGATCGTATATATCATAGCGGCCCTGCTGGTGTTCGGTATTTTGATCGCCGTCCATGAGCTGGGGCATTTTCTGGCGGCCAAGGCCTGCGGCGTGCGGGTCAACGAGTTCGCCATCGGCATGGGACCGGTGCTATGGAAAAAGCAGCGGGGGGATACCCAGTATTCTCTGCGGGCTTTTCCGGTGGGCGGTTTCTGTGCCATGGAGGGGGAAGAGGAGGACTCTGACGATCCGGCGGCGCTGAACCGCCAGGGCTTTTGGAAAAAGCTGATCATTTTTGCCGCCGGCGCGGCCATGAATTTTCTGGCGGGGCTTATTATCATCTTCTGCCTGTATGCGCCGGCGCAGGGGTTCTATCAGCCGGTGATCTCCGGCTTTGCCGAGGGTTGTCCGTTGGAGAGCGCCGACGGCTTGCAGACCGGGGACCGGCTGGTGTCCATCGATGGGGAGCGCGTGTACATTTACAGCGACGTGAGCCTGCTGCTTGGCCTGAATAAGACTGGCACATTCGACCTGGTGGTGGACCGCGGCGGGGAGAAGGTGCGCCTGGACGACTTTGCCATGACGAGACAGACGTATACCGATCAAAGCGGAAATGCGTACAGCGGCTACGGAATATACTTCGGTGCGGCGGCGGCCACTTTCGGCGACAAACTGGCCTACACCTGGAACAACGCCGTGGATTTCGTGCGTCTGGTGCGGCTGAGCCTGCAAATGCTCTTTACCGGGCAGGCGGGCCTGCGGGATCTGAGTGGCCCGGTGGGGATCGTGTCCACCATGGTACAGGTAGGTGAGCAGGCGGAGACGACCCAGGCGGCGGTGGAGAACATCGCCTACATCGCGGCGCTGATCGCAGTGAATCTGGCGGTGATGAACCTGCTGCCGCTGCCGGCGCTGGACGGCGGGCGGATATTCTTCCTGATCATCAACGCGGCAGCCATGCTGCTGTTCCGGAAGCAGATACCGGCAAAATATGAGAACTATATCCACTTCGCGGGACTTATTCTGCTGCTGGCGCTGATGGTGGTGCTGGTGTTCAGCGACGTGGGAAAGCTGATCCACTGAGGAGGCGGGGACGGTGACAAGACGCATACAGGTGGGCGCGGTACCGGTGGGCGGCGGCGCGGCCGTAAGCATACAATCCATGTGCAATACGCCCACGGAGGACGTGAACGCCACGGTGCGGCAGATACAGCGCCTGGAGCAGGCGGGCTGCGAGATCGTGCGTGTGGCGGTGCCCACGGAGGAGGCCGCACGGGCCATTCCGAGCATCAAGGCGGCTATACACATCCCGCTGGTGGCGGATATCCACTTTGATTACCGGCTGGCGCTGCTGTGTGTGGACGGCGGTGTGGATAAAATACGCATCAACCCCGGCAACATCGGGTCGAAGGACCGCGTGCGGGCCGTGGCCGACGCCTGCCGGGAGCGGGGCATTCCAATCCGTGTGGGCGTCAACGGCGGCTCGCTGGAGAAGGACCTGGTGCAAAAATACGGCGGCGTGACCGCCGAGGCGCTGGCCGAGAGTGCACTGGGCCATGTGCACCTGTTGGAGGAATGCGGCTTCGGGGATATCTGCATCTCCGTGAAGTGCTCCCGGGTGCCGGTAAATATGGCGGCCTACGAGCTGCTGCACGAAAAGGTGGACTATCCGCTGCATCTGGGCGTCACCGAGGCCGGCACACCGGAGATGGGGGTGCTGAAGTCTGCCATCGGCATCGGCGGACTGCTGTGTCGGGGTATCGGCGATACGCTGCGGGTGAGCCTGACTGCCGACCCGGTGGAGGAAGTAGTGGCCGCCAAGCGTATTTTGCAGGCCTGCGGTCTGCGGCAGACGGGGCCGGACCTGATCGCCTGCCCCACCTGCGGGCGGACGAAGTATGATATGCTGCCCATCGCCCGGGAGGTGGAACGGCGGCTGAAGAGCTGTGACAAGCCCATCACCGTGGCGGTGATGGGGTGTGTGGTCAACGGACCGGGGGAGGCCTCGGCCGCGGACGTGGGCATCGCCGGAGGCAAGGGCGAGGGATTGCTGTTCGCCAAGGGAAAGGTTCTGCGGAAGGTGCCGGAGGACCAGCTGGTGGACGCGCTGTTCGAGGAGATCGACAAGCTGTGACAAGAGATACGATAGGGGAGAAACATGGCGGAGAGAGTACCGTTTTTTACGCTGTTTGAGAGCTTTCAGGCGCCGCGGCAGCTGCGCCTGCTGCTGCACGATGCCTGCATCATCAGCGGCGCGCTGGATGTGGCGGGCCGGACGCTGGAGGTGCAGGTGGAAAGCAGTGAGACACTGCCCCAGGCGGCGCAGGATGCCCTGCAGCAGATGCTGGCGCAGCAGTATGATCTGCGGCAGGTGCTGCTGCATTTCTGCGGCACCGGCGAGCAAAAGGGCGACAACGGGGTGATCTGGGGCAAGACGATCACCGGAAAGCTGACGCCTATCGGCGAACTGAATATCAAACAGGGCAGCGCCATTGTGGAGGGCCGGGTATTCAAGGCAGAGTGCTATGAGACGCGGCGCAAGGGAATGTGGACGCTGAACTTCAACATCACCGATGAGCATGGCTCCGTGGCCGTGCGGAAGGCCATGGATGAAAAAGAGGCCAAGGTGCTGGGCGGCGCGATCAACGACGGGATGTGGCTGCGCCTGCAGGGCAAGGTGGAACTGACCTACGACGGGAAGGATATCCTGCTGCGGCCGGTGAATATTATGAAGATCAGCCATACGGCCCGGCAGGACAATGCACCGGAGAAGCGGGTGGAGCTGCACCTGCATACGCAGATGAGCAGCATGGATGCTCTGACGGATGTGGGCAAGGTGGTAAAGCAGGCGGCAGCCTGGGGCCACCCGGCTATTGCCATTACCGACCACGGCACGGTGCAGGCATTCCCAAAGGCGCGGGACGCGGGCAAGGGGAAGATCAAGATCCTGTACGGCGTGGAGGGGTACTACGTCAACAACCTGGACGACCGCATTGCCGTACACGGTGCGCAGGATCAGGACTTTGACGACGAGATCGTGTGCTTCGACATCGAAACTACCGGATTGAAGGTACAGCGGGAGGCCATCACGGAGATCGGCGCAGTGGTGCTGAAAAACGGGAAGATCACGGATACGTTTCAGACCTTCGTGAACCCCGGCCGTCGGCTGACGCCGGAGATCATCGGCCTGACGGGCATTACGGATGCCATGCTGGCGGACGCGCCGCCGCCGGAGGAAGCACTGGCGGCGTTTTTGAAATTCGTGGACGGGCGACCGCTGGCGGCCCACAATGCGGAGTTCGACATCGGGTTCATCCGAGCAGGGTGCCGCAGGGCGGGGCTGGAATTCGACCCCACGTACATCGACAGCCTCATCCTGGCGCAGAACCTGCTGCCGGAGCTGCACAAACATAAGCTGGACATCGTGGCGGAGCATTTGGATCTGCCCGCCTTCAACCACCACCGGGCGTCGGACGACGCGGGGATGGTGGGGTACATGCTGATACCCTTTTTTGAGAGAATGCGGCGGGAGATGGGAATTTCCCGTCTGCAGGAGATCAACGGACAGATGGAGAAGCTGCGGCCCCGGGGCGGCGGCAGCCGGCACCCCAAGCACATTATCATCCTGGCGAAGAACAAGCTGGGTCTGAAGCACCTGTATCAGTTGATCTCGGCTTCCAATCTCAAGTATTTCAAGCGTGTGCCCATTATCCCCAAGACGGAGCTGATCGCCCATCGGGAAGGCCTCATTATCGGCTCAGCCTGCGAAGCAGGCGAGCTGTTCCGGGCGGTGGCGGACCGCAAGGACTGGGCGGAGCTGAAGCGCATCGCATCGTTCTACGATTACCTGGAGATACAGCCCATCTGCAATAATATGTTCATGCTTCGCAACGGCGCGGTGCAGTCAGAGGATGAGCTGCGGGAGTTCAACCGTACTATCGTCCGGTTGGGCCGGGAGCTGGGCAAGCCCGTGTGTGCCACGGGTGATGTGCACTTCCAGGAGCCGGAGGACGAGGTATACCGCCATATCCTGCTGGCCAGCAAGAAGTTTGCCGACGCCGACGCACCCCTGCCCATTTACTTCAAGACCACGGAGGAGATGCTGGCGGAGTTTGCCTATCTGGGCGAAGAGGAAGCGCATCGGGTGGTCATCGATGATCCGCGCGGCATCGCCGACCGTATCGAGAATATTGAGCTGCTGCCGCCGGGGCGGCTGTTTCCGCCGCGGCTGGAGAATTCGGAGCAGGAACTTCATGACAGAGTGTGGGATAAGTGTCACGAGCTGTACGGCGACGAGCCGCCTCAGCTGATCGTGGACCGGCTGAACGTGGAACTGAAAAGCATTCTGGGCAAGTACGACGTGGTGTATATGTCCGCCCAGAAGCTGGTGCAGCGCAGCCTGGAAAACGGTTATCTGGTGGGCAGCCGGGGCAGTGTGGGGTCCTCACTGGTGGCGTATATGTCCGGCATTACGGAGGTGAACTCCCTGCCGCCCCATTATCGCTGCCCCAAATGCCGCCATACTGAGTTCATCACCGATGGCAGCTACGGCTGCGGCGCGGATATGCCCGATAAGAATTGCCCGATGTGCGGGGCAAAGTACGCTAAGGACGGATTTGACATCCCCTTTGAGACGTTTTTGGGCTACGGCGGCGGTAAGGTGCCGGATATCGACCTGAATTTCTCCGGTGAGTACCAGGCCCGGGCACACCAGCACGCCATCGAGATGTTCGGCAAGACCCAGGTGTTCCGCGCGGGGACCATCGGTACCCTAGCGGAGAAGACCGCCTTCGGCATGGTGAAGAAATACCTGGAGGAACGGGGCGAGACGGCCTCCAACGCGGAGCTGGATCGCCTGACGCTGGGCTGCGTGGGTGTGCGGCGTACTACGGGGCAGCACCCCGGTGGGCTGGTGGTGGTGCCGGATGATATGGATGTGGAGGATTTTACCGCGGTGCAGCACCCGGCAGACGATGCCAACAGCGACACTGTGACCACTCATTTCGAGTATCACTGCATGGAGGACAACCTCCTGAAGCTGGATATGCTGGGACACGATGACCCCACCATGATCAAAATGCTGGAGGACCTGACCGGCGTGAACGCGCGGGCCATCCCCTTGGATGACCCGGATACCATGAGTATTTTCACCTCGTCCAAGGTGCTGGGCTTTGAAAATGACGAGATACTGGGGCCCACCGGCGCCGTGGCTATCCCGGAGTTCAACACCCGGTTCACCCGCGGTATGCTGATGGATACCATGCCCCAGGATTTCAATACCCTGGTACGGTTGTCCGGCTTCTCCCACGGTACCGACGTGTGGCTGGGCAATGCCCGGGACTTGATCGTGGGCGGCACGGCCAGCGTTTTGGAGACGGTGGGCTGCCGCGATGATATCATGTTGTACCTGATCTCCATGGGGCTGGAGCCGAAGATGAGCTTTAAGATCATGGAGGCGGTGCGTAAGGGCAAAGTAAAGAAAAAGGGCTTCGAGGACGGCTGGGAGGAGGCTATGCGGGAGCATCAGGTGCCGGATTGGTATATCGGCTCTCTGGCCAAGATCGGCTATCTGTTCCCTAAGGCCCACGCTGTGGCCTATGTGATGATGGCGTTCCGTATTGCGTGGTTCAAGGTGCATGAGCCGCTGGCCTTCTACGCTACGTTCTTCTCCATCCGGGCCAAGGCCTTCGACGCGGAGTACTGCTGCGCCGGCATGGATGCGGTGAAGCAAAAAATCAGGGAGATCGAGAACAATAAGGACGCCACCGACGTGGAACAGAACCTGCTGGTGACGCTGGAGGTGTGCTACGAGTTCTATCTGCGGGGCTTCCATTTTGACACCATTAGTATTTACGACTCCGATGCCACACACTTCAAGATCACGGAAAACGGCCTGCTGCCTCCCTTTGTAACGGTGCGCGGTCTGGGTGAGACGGCGGCGCTGGACACGGTGGAGAAGCGAAAGGGAAAAACCTTCATCTCTGTAGAGGAGTTCGCCACCATCTGCAACAAGCTTAGTAAGACCCATATCGAGCAGCTGAAGGCGCTGGGCGCCTTTGCCGGTATGGCGGATACCAGTCAGGTGACGCTGTTCTGAGACAGCCAAAAGCGCAAAAAAGAAGCACCCGAGCGGGTGCTTCTTTTTTGCACTTTATTCGGCTTTCTGTTTCACGGGGAAGTCGATCTGGGCCAGGAGGACGGCGGCGAACATTACCGCGCAGCCGATGTATTCCCGGGCAGACATCTGCTGCTTGAGGATGATGGCGCCGGCGATGACGGCGAACACACTCTCCAGACTCAGCAGGATGGTGACCACCGTGGGATTGGAGCCCTTCTGTGCCAGAATTTGCAGGGTGTAGCCCACGCCGCAGGAGAAGATGCCCACATACAGCAGGGGCAGGATGCAGCCCCAGATGGCGGCGAAATCCACTTCCTCGAAGAGAAACATACACACGGCGGAGATAACGCCGGCAAACAGGAACTGCAGACAGCTGAGCTTTACGCCGTCACAGTAGGCGGTGAAATGGTCGATGACCAGAATATGTACCGCGAAGCACACGGCGCAGATCAAGATCAGCAGATCGCCGGGGGAAAGGGAGAAGCTGCCCTTGATGCATAGCAGATACAGCGCCAGGACAGACAGGGCCACGGCGATCCACACGGGAAGGCTGACCTTGCGCTTGAAGAACAGGCCGAACACGGGCACCAGCACCACATACAGGGCGGTGATGAAGCCGGCCTTGCCGGAGTCAGTGCCGGCAACCATACCCGCCTGCTGGAAGTTGGAGGCACAGGCCAGGGCCACGCCGCAGCACAGGCCACCGATCCACAGCTGCTTGTTGGCAGCCTTTTTCTGGATGGGGGAGAGGGTGGGCTTATCCTTCTTCAGACCGTCGCTGATCAGGATGACCACCAGCAGCGCCAGCACCGCGATAAAGTAGCGGCTGGCATTGAAGGCGAACGCGCCGATGGAGTCGGCGCACATATCCTGCGCAACGAAGGCGGTGCCCCAGATGAAGGCGGCCAGAATGGGGAAGACCACCTGCCGCATCTGATTGTGTTTCATGTCAGTGATGTCCTTTCTCTGTTTACTCTTTCTCTTCCGGTGTGCCGGTGTGCCATTGGAATTTGCGTTCCTGATGATGCAGCAGGCGCGTGATATTCTCCCGGTGGCACCAGATCACCAGCGCGGCGATCAGCACGGCCAGCGCCGTGTAGAGGAGGCTGCGGCCGCAGAAGAAAAATGTGGTGACGGGCATGGAGGCGGCGGCGCAGACGGAGCCGAGAGAGACGTATCTCGTCAGCAGCCACAGGGCGGCGAACAGACCCCACGCGATCAGACCTACGCGCCAATCCAGCAGCCACACCAGCGTACCGCCGGACAGGATGCCCTTGCCGCCTTTGAAGCCGAAGAACACCGGGAACATATGACCCAACTCACAGCCAAGGCCGCCCAGCAGGACGCCCAACATCCAGTCGCCGGCCAGATAGTCGAAGGCTGCACCGCCAATCAGGCAGGCGATCACTGTTTTACCCATGTCGAAGAGGATGACGCCCAGTGCGTATTTGGCACCGTAGGTGCGGTAGAAGTTGGTCAGGCCCGCATTGCCGCTGCCGTGCTGCCGCACATCGTCCTTGATGATGAAGTGGCTGACCATTACCGAGCCGTTGAGACAACCTAAGAAATAGCCCAGCAGCAATATGACCAGTGAGGCCAGCAGTGTAGCACCGATGAGATGGTTCAACCGTCGTCCTCTCCCTTCTGGCGGATAGTCAGCACGATGGGGGTGCCCTCCAGGCCGAACACGCTGCGGAGCTGGTTTTCCAGATACCGCTGGTAGGAGAAGTGGAAGAGCTTTTTGTCGTTGCAGAAGATGACGAAGTGGGGCGGCTTGACGCCCACCTGCGTCATGTAGTAGATCTTCAGGCGGCGCCCCTTGTCCGTGGGTGGCTGAACGCGGGTCTGCGCGTCTGCCAGCACACTGTTCAGCGTGCCGGTGGTGATTCGCATGGCCGCCTGATCGTTGACGTAGTTGATAAGCTCAAAGAGACGGCCCACCCGCTGGCCGGTCAGGGCGGAGATGAACAGAATGGGGGCATAGGGCATATAGCTCAGGTCCCGGCGGATGTCCTCACGCATACGGTCCATGGTCTTGTCGTCCTTTTCGATCAGGTCCCATTTGTTCACCACGATAATGCATGCCTTGCCCGCGTCATGCGCCAGACCGGCGACCTTGGTGTCCTGCTCGGTGACACCCTCCTGAGCGTCGATGAGAATGAGGCAGACATCGCTGCGCTCAATAGCCATGGTGGCCCGCAGAACGCTGTATTTTTCGATGTTGTCATCTACCTTGGACTTTTTCCGCATACCGGCGGTGTCGATGAAATTATATTTGCCGTACTGGTTCTCAAAGTAGCTGTCGATGGCGTCACGGGTGGTGCCGGCTACATTGCTGACGATAACGCGTTCCTCGCCCAGAATACGGTTCGTCAAGCTGGATTTGCCCACATTGGGCTTGCCGATAATGGCCACCTGTACCACGTCGGAGTTATCCGCCTCGTCCGTTTCCGGCGGAAAATACTTGATGCATTCGTCCAGCAGATCGCCGGTGCCGTGGCCGTGAACGGCGGAGACAGCCACGGGGTCGCCCAGACCCAGGTTGTAGAACTCATAGAAATCCGGGTCGACCGCGCCCACAGAGTCCATCTTGTTCACCGCCAGCACGATGGGCTTACGGCTGCGCTGAAGCATACTGGCCACCTCCTGGTCGGAGGCAGTCAGGCCGGTCTTGATATCCGTGACGAAGATAATGACGTCGGCGTTGTCGATGGCGATCTGGGCCTGCTCCCGCATGAAGGACAGAATCTGGCTGTCTGTATTGGGCTCGATGCCGCCGGTGTCCACCAGGCGGAACCTGCGGCCCACCCACTCGCTCTCACCGTAGATACGGTCACGGGTGACGCCGGGGGTGTCCTCTACGATGGACAGCCGCCGGCCGATGATCTTATTGAACAGCATGGATTTGCCCACATTGGGCCGCCCCACGATAGCGATCAAAGGCAGTGCCATAGTTTATTCCTCCCTATCCAGCATGGCGTCCAAGAGGTCGCCGCCGTCTATCCCCACGATCTGCACCGGGCAGCCCAGCTCGGCGCTGAGACGCTCCACGGTGTAGTCGTCCAAAAATACGTTTTCGCCGTGCCGCAGCATATGCAGCGGCAGCAGCACCCGGCCCAGATCCGGGACCTTTTGCAGCTGTGCCGACAGATCCTGACCTGTCAGCAGACCGGCCACGTCGATGGTGTGACCGAAAAAGTCGTTTTCCACGGCGATGACCTGCCCCCGCAGCGCCGGGAACCAGGCGCTGGCCTGCTCCAGCAGATAGCGCATAAAAGGGGCGGCGGCAGTGCCGGTGGCGATGGTAAAGGGTGCAGGGGCCTCGTCGTGGTCCTCCAGCCGCATGGCGCTGAGAAAGTCCTGCTCCAGTGAACGCAGCATGCCCACGCCGTTTTCCAGCTGCCGATAGCCCTCGTAGTAGTCCTCTTGGGGCAGCTCCAGTCCGGCCCGCAGGAACAGTTCGTCAGCACAGAAGAACCTACGGGTGCCGAAGCGGCGCAGATTTTCCAGCCCGAATTCCTCGGCGATGGCAATGATGTCCCGGGCACAGTCCCTGTCCACGGGCCTTAGCTTGGCCAGACCCTGGCGGTACTTGGTGATACCCACCGGCACAAGAGAGCAGCTGGAGAACTGCCACTCGGTCAAGTCCCGCAGGGTGCGGCGCAGTTGGTCACCGTCGTTCCAGCCGGGGCAAACCACGATCTGCCCGTTCATGACGATACCGGCCTTGCAGAAGGCCTGGATATAGTCCAGCGACCGGGCGGCGTTCTTGTTGCCAAGCATGGTGCAGTGCAGCTGTGGGTCGGTGGCGTGGACGGAGACGTTGATGGGGCTGATGTGCAGGTCAATGATCCGCTGTGCCTCCCGCTCCGTCAGGTTGGTGAGGGTGATGTAGTTGCCCAGCAGAAAGCTCAGCCGGGCATCGTCATCCTTGAAGTACAGCGTGGAGCGCATACCCGGCGGCATCTGGTCCACAAAGCAGAACAAGCAGTGATTGGCACAGGAGCGCATTTCGTCCATCAGATACGTGTCGAAGTTCAGCCCCAGGTCCTGGCCTTCGGCCTTGCGGCAGGTGACGTGCCGCACGTTGCCTGCCGCCGTTTTCAGCTCAAGGTGCGACAGGGGATCATAGCCGTAAAAACGATAGTCCAGCACATCCACGATGGGGTGGCCGTTGATGGATAGAAGCTGTTCGCCCACCTGAACGCCGGCGCGCTCCGCGGGGCTGTGCCGGTCGATGGCGGTGATGATGGTACTCATAATACGTCCTCACTCATGCAAAATGCGGCCTTATCCACAATAGGACATAATACCACATAATAATCAACTCATTATACCGTTTTTTGACGTGAGACGCAAGCACAATATAGTATAGCCGCCCACGAGCATAAAGTAAAACGATGGATTTTGATACTTCCCATGACAAAAAGTGTGGGAGCAGTAAAAAACAAGAGGGAAGCGGCGCTTCCCTCTTGCAAAGGCACAACAGAACTTATTTCGCGGCCACAGACTTGACGACCTTGACCTCGCGGCCGTTGTAGCTGCCGCACTCCGGGCACATTCTGTGGGGGAGATGCAGCGCGCCGCACTTGGCGCACGCCACCAGCGTGGGAGCTGCCAGCTTCCATACGGAAGAACGTCTCTTATTGCGTCTTTGCTTGGATACTTTTCCCTTAGGGACTGCCATGTTGACACCTCCTTGGTCTTAATTGCCTGAGCAGCAATGTAATACAAAAGTAATTCACTCATCCTTCTGCAGCAGCTGCGCCAGCTTCGCCAGACGGGGATCCACTGCCTTTTTACATCGGCAGTTCTCCCGGTTCAGGTTCACACCGCAGCCGGGGCATAGCCCCTTGCAGTCCTCTGAGCAGAGAAACTTCGTGTCCATATCGAGGATAAAGGCGTCGCGCGCCAACTCCTCCACATCTACCTCGTCGTTATCCAGCAGGATGATGTCGTCGCTTTCGTCAGACTCGCGCGCCTCTGCCAATACGCAGTCGTAGCGTGTCGTCTTGTCCGCGTCGTACGCTTCACCGCACCGGTCACAGATACAATGCAGCATGGTGGTCAACGTCATTCCGCACAGCAGCAGCCCAGCCTTATTCTCCAGCCGGCAGTCCACAACAACCGGACGGGAAACGGGACAAGAACCACCGAATTCCAAGTCGGACAGATCCATTTCAAAACGGATATCCTGCCGGGTATCGGGGGTATGCAGCAGCTTGTTGACGTTCAAACGCATAGTACACCTCACAATGGCACGTGTAGTATTATAGCCGACACAAAATGCCTTGTCAAACATTTTCTTACAAATATTTTGACTTTTTTCAAAAACACGGTACAATAAGCAGAGAAACACAGGGGAGGACGCCGTTATGCGGGAGTTGACTATCGGGAAAAATGACGCCGGACAACGGCTGGATAGATTTCTGTCCAAGGCGCTGCCCCTGCTGCCGCCTGCTCTGGCGCAGAAGTACATCCGCATCAAGCGGGTGAAGGTAAACGGCGGACGTGCCCAGCGGGACCAGCGGCTCAGTGCGGGCGATGTGCTGCAATTATACATCAACGATGAGTTTTTCGACAAGCCCTCAGAGGAAAATCTGTTTCTGACGCTGTTCAAGCCGCACCTGACGGTGGTGTACGAGGATGAGCACCTGCTGCTGGCGGACAAGCCGCAGGGAATGGTGGTCCACGCCGACGAGACGGAGAAGGTGAATACCCTCATCAACCACATTCAGGCATATCTGTACCAGAAACGGGAGTGGAACCCCAAGTGGGAAAATGCCTTTACGCCGGCGCTGTGCAATCGTATCGACCGCAATACCGGCGGCATCGTCATTGCCGCTAAGGATGCCGAGACACTGCGGGTCATCAACGAGAAGATACGGGACCGGGAAATGGACAAGCGCTACCTCTGCATCACTGTAGGTCGGCCAAGGAAGCCGGAAGGCCGGGTGGAGTGCTTTTTGCTGAAAGATGAGAAGAAAAAGCAGGTGTCCGTGTACCATAAGCCGGTCCTTGGCGGAAAGACCGCCATTACCGATTACAAGGTGCTGGAGACGCGGGGAGAGCTGAGCTTGGTGGAGATCGGGCTGGAGACGGGCCGGACCCACCAGATCCGCGCCACGATGGCGGACCTGGGCTGCCCGCTGCTGGGGGACGGCAAATACGGCCGTGGGGACGTAAACCGCCGCTACGGCGAGACGCGGCAGGCCCTGTATGCCTACAAGCTGACCTTTGACCTGCCCACGGACGCGGGGCACCTGAACTATCTGCGCGGGCAGAGCTTTACAGTGGAAAATGTGCCCTTCCGGGACAAATATTTCGGCTGAGTGCCGTGCAGCGGATGGCTTTTGCCATCCGCTGTATTTTTTTCGGAGAAAAACGGGAAAATCCATTGACTTTCCCAGCGCTTTTATATATAGTGTACTCGCCATCTTTCGACAAGTAACGAGCGCGTGAACAGACGCGCTGCCGCCGTGTCGAAGGGAGGCTATTTTACTGATGAATGGAGGAGGATAAATGTCCAAAGAGTTGATTCGCCTGCGGGATCTCTGCATGGCGTTTGACGACGAGCTGGTTCTCGATCACATCAATCTTTACATCAACGATTCCGAATTCCTCACGCTGCTTGGCCCCAGTGGGTGCGGCAAGACTACCACACTGCGGATCATCGGAGGTTTCACCACGCCCACAAGCGGCGATGTGACCTTCGACGGCGAGAGGATCAACGATGTCCCGCCCCATAAGCGGCAGATCAACACGGTGTTCCAGAAATATGCGCTGTTTCCGCATCTGGACGTGTTTGAAAACATAGCCTTCGGCCTGCGTATCGCAAAAGTGCCGGAGGACGAGATACGGCAGCGTGTCGGTGAAATGCTGGAGGTCGTCAGCCTGAAGGGCTTTGACCGCCGGCGTGTCGACCAACTCTCCGGTGGTCAGCAGCAGCGTGTGGCGATTGCCCGTGCCCTGGTGAACCGGCCGAAGGTGCTGCTGCTGGACGAGCCGCTGGGCGCGCTGGATCTGCGTCTGCGTAAGGATATGCAGAACGAACTGAAACGTATCCAGCAGCAGATGGGCATCACGTTTATATATGTCACCCACGATCAGGAGGAAGCCCTGACCATGTCCGACACCGTGGTGGTCATGGACAAGGGCCGCATCCAGCAGATCGGCACACCGGAGGATATCTACAACGAGCCGAAGAATGCCTTTGTGGCGGACTTCATCGGCGAGAGCAATATCCTCAACGGCACGATGGTCCGCGACAGGGTCGTGAAAATGTATGGCAAGGAATTCCCCTGCGTGGACGGCGGCTTCGCCGAAAATGAACCGGTGGACGTGGTCATTCGCCCGGAGGATATCGACATCGTGCCGGTGGAGCAGGGCCAGTTGGTAGGCACTGTCACCAACGTGACGTTCAAGGGGATGCAATATGATATCATCGTGGATTTCCGCGGTTTCAAGTGGTTGATTCAAACCACCGATCACTCTCCGGTGGGTGCCCGTATCGGCGTGAAGATCGATCCCGAGGGTTTCCACATTATGAAGAAGAGCGAGTATTCCGGTATGTTCGGCGACTATTCCTCTTACTCCGAGGAATACGAGGAACTGGCGGACGCCGGTGCTGAGCCGGAAGAGGAGGAGAGCGAGGATGAAGAGTAAGCTCTCTCGTTTCGCCGTGCCCTATGTGGTGTGGATGGCTATTTTTGTAGTAGCCCCCATTGTCATTATGGTGGTGTATGCCTTTGCCGGCAGCGAGGGCGGCTTCACGCTGGACAACTTTGTCCAGATGGGCGGTTACGCTGCTGTGTTCGGCCGTTCCTTCAAGCTGGCGCTGATTGCCACGGCTATCTGCCTGCTGTTGGGCTATCCTGTGGCGTACCTTCTCAGCCGGGAGGGCGAGCGCTTCCGCCGCACGGCCATGGTACTGATCATGCTGCCCATGTGGATGAACTTCCTGCTGCGGACCTACTCCTGGATGACCATCCTGGAGAACAACGGCCTTCTGAACCAGCTGTTCCAGAAGCTGGGCATCATTGCCCTGTACAACCATCTGACAGGCAGCAGCCTGGAGTATTTTACCATGATCGACACCCAGGGAGCTGTGGTGCTGGGTATGGTCTATAACTACCTACCCTTTATGATCCTGCCTGTCTACTCTGTGATATGCAAGCTGGATTACTCCCTGCTGGAGGCAGCCCGCGACCTGGGGGCCAACACCGTCACGGTGTTCCGCAAGGTCATCCTGCCCCTGAGCCTGCCGGGCGTGCTGTCCGGCATCACCATGGTGTTCGTGCCCTCTGTGTCTACGTTTGCCATCAGCCGTATGCTGGGCGGCGGCACGGAGCTGTTGCTGGGCGACCTGATCGAACGGCAGTTCCTGGGCGGGGCGTATAACCCGCAGCTGGGCGCGGCTATTTCCCTGGTGATGATGCTGATCGTCGTTGTCTGTATGCTGGTGATGAACCGCTTTGGCGAGGGCGAGGAACAGGCGGTGATGCTATGAGACAGAGAAAGGGCAACTCCGTCGGCGATCGCCTGCTGATGATCCTGGTGGGCCTGTTCCTGTACGCACCCATCATCATCCTGATCGTCTTTTCCTTCAACGCCGGCAACAGCTCCAGTGTGTGGAAGGGCTTTTCCCTCCACTGGTACGCCGAGCTGCTGAACGACCGGCTCATTATGCACAGCGTGTACACCACGCTGCTGGTATCCCTGCTGGCTACCGTCATCGCCACCGTGGCGGGCACCTTTGCCGCTATCGGCTTTTACGGTATGCGACGCCGGGCGCGCACCGGGCTGATGGCCGTGAACAACATTCCCATGATGAACGCGGACATCGTCACCGGCGTCAGCCTGTGCCTGCTGTTCGTGGTGTTCTTCAACGGATGGCACAGCTTCGCCGTGTGGGTCAACGGCTGGCAGTCACTGGTGGTGCTGCCTGAGCGACTGACCCTGGGCTTTGGCACACTGTTGATCGCCCACATCTGCTTCAACATCCCCTACGTCATTTTGTCCGTGGGGCCCAAGTTACGGCAGATGGACCGCAATTTGGTCGATGCGGCCCAGGACTTGGGCTGCACCTGGATGCAGGCCTTCTGGAAGGTCATCATTCCGGAGATCAAGCCCGGTATCGTCTCCGGTGCGCTGACGGCTTTCACTATGTCCATCGATGATTTCATCATCAGCTACTTCACGGCGGGTACATCCTCCTCCACGTTGGCCATGACCATCTACGGCATGACCAAAAAGCGCGTCAGCCCGGAGATCAACGCCGTATCCACGCTGCTGTTCGTCACGGTCATCATCCTGCTGGCTATCATCAACCTGCGGGAGAACCATGCCGAGCATCACCGCAATGTCCATCACGAGAGCGCTACGTTCGCTCCTGCGCCGAAGAAATATCCCGGATTGGGCAAGAAGATCGCCGCAGGCGCTATGGCCTGTGTGCTGTTGGCGGTACTGATCGTCACCGGTGCCGCGGCCCGCAGCGAGCGCGTGGTCAATGTGTGCTCCTGGGGCGAGTATATCGACGAGTCCCTGATCACCGAATTCGAGGAGAAGACCGGCATCCGTGTGAACTACCAGACCGCCGAGAGCAACGAGGCGCTGTACTCCCTTATCAAGATGGGCGGCGCGGACTTCGATGTGATCGTGCCCTCCGACTATATGATCGCCCGGCTGATCCAGGAGGATATGCTGGCGGAGCTGGACTACGCCGCCATCCCCAATTTTCAGCTGATGGACCCCCAGTTCACCCACCTGAGCTTTGACCCGGAGAACAAGTACACCGTACCCTACACCTGGGGCAGCGTGGGCATCATCTACAACACGACTATGGTGGACGAGCCCATCACCAGCTGGGGCGCTATGTTCGACGAGAAGTACGCCGGACAGGTGCTGATGATCAACAACTCCCGCGACGCGCTGATGGCCGCCCTGTGCTATCTCGGCTACGACATCAACACCACCGATGAGGGACAGCTGACCGAGGCCTTTGAGCTGGTGAAGAATGCCAAAGACAAGGGTGTGTATCAGGCCTTCGTCATGGACGAGGTCTTCGGCAAGATGGAGGGCGGCAACGCGGCCATCACCATGTACTACGCCGGCGACTATCTGACCATGCTGGAGAATAACGAGGACCTGGCCTTCGTCATTCCCGAGGAGGGCAGCAACTGGTTCGTGGATGCCATGTGTGTGCTCAAGTCCAGCCAGCACAAGGCCGAGGCCTATGAGTGGATCAACTTTATCGCCTCTACCGACAGTAACCTGGCCAACATGGACTACATCTGGTATGCCTCTCCCAATGCCGAAGCGCTGGCGGAGTATCCCGCTTACTACGAGGAGACGTACGGTGAGTCCCTGGACGAGGAGATCTACAACATCATGGCCATTCCCGATGAGGAGCGCGAGCGCTGTGAGATCTATGTCAACCTGCCACAGGAGACGCTGAAGTTCTACGATAAGCTGTGGACACAGTTGGGCGTCTGACATTCGCGGTTTTTTTCCGCCCCGCGTATAGGCAAGAAATGTATTTAAAGAAAAGCGCTTAATTGGAGGAATTGCTATGATCGAAGTAGGTATGACCTATACCGCTGAAAAGACCGTCACCCCGGATATGACCGCCAAGGCTATCGGTTCCGGCGGGCTGGAGGTGTTCGGCACCCCCTTTATGATGGGACTGATGGAGTATGCCGCCATGCAGTGCGTGCAGCCTGAACTGCCCGAGGGTAAGGGGACTGTGGGCGTGGAGATCAGTTCCAGTCACCTGGCGCCCACGCCGGTGGGCATGAAGGTCACCGCCACTGCCGAGGTGACGGGTATCTCCGCCAACGGCAAGATGATCACCTTCAAGGTCACGGCCCACGACGCCGATGGCCTGATCGGTGAGGGCATCCATACCCGCGCTGTCATCGACAACGCACGGTTTTTGCAGAAGTGCAATGACAAGCTGGCACGCGTATAAACCACAAAAAGCCGCCCGTAGGGGCGGCTTTTTTCTTGTCACAGGCAGCTATATTTGGTATAATAAAACGATACTATGACCGGGGGAGGGGAGAGAACGATGCGCGTTTTGGCCACGATCGGGTTTTCCTTCTCTGCCGGTGTCTTCCTGGCGGCACTGCTGCCCTGGAACGGCTGGCAGCTGTATGCCGCCGGGGGCATTTTGCTGCTGGCGCTTGCGTGGCTGTTTGCTGCACGCAAGCAAAAATATTTTCGCCGGGGGCTGCTGATCCTGCTGCCGCTGGCGGTATCGCTGGCCTATTTTGCCGGGTATGACCACCTGGTGCGCCAGCCGATAGAGGACCGCTGCGGTGCGGCGTCGGACTTTGCCGCCACCGTTTGTGATTGGCCGCAGGCCACGGAGCGCGGCGCCAGGGTCACGGTGGAGCTGGAGGGCTATCATCGGGCCAGGGCCGTGCTGTATGGCGAAGCGGAGCTGCTGGCGGCCCGACCGGGTGACACGGTCACGGGCACGGCCCAGTGGCAGTCTGCCGCCCATTTCGACAGCGATGATGTGACCCATTTTAACGCCCGGGGCGTGTATGCGCTGCTGTATGGCCGTGAGGATGTGCGTCTGTCGGCGGGTGATGGGGATGCCCTGCGCTGGCTGCCCCAACGGGCGGGCAAAGCTTTCCGCGAGAAGGTGGCCGCCATCTGGGATGACCCGCGTGTCAGCGGATTCCTGACAGCGGAGCTTACCGGGGACAAGTCCGCTATGGACGATGGAGACTATCTGGCCATGCAGGAGACGGGCCTGGCGCATCTGTTCGCGGTGTCGGGCCTGCACTGCGCTTTTCTGGTGACGCTGCTGGCGTTGCTGATCTCCCGGCGGCAGAGACTGCTGTGCGCCGTGACCATTCCGCTGCTGCTGTTTTACATGGTGATGGTGGGCATGAGCCCCTCGGTGGTCCGCGCCTGCATCATGCAGATATTCCTGCTGATCGCGCCGCTGTTCCGGCGGGGCAGTGACCCTCTGACCAGCTTGGCTGCCGCACTGCTGGTGATTCTGCTGTGCAATCCCTTTGCCGCCGCCAGCGTCAGCTTGCAGCTGAGCTTTTCCGCCACGCTGGGAATGGTGCTGCTGTCGCCCCGGCTGTACAAGCTGCTGGCCGGGTGGTATAAGGGGAAATGTCGGCCGCTGCGGGCCGCGCTGTGTTTTGTGGCGGCGAACCTGTCTGCCACCCTCAGCGCCGTGGTGTTCACTGCCCCGCTGACAGCCTGGTATTTCCGCATTTTCGTGCTGGTAGCGCCGCTGTCCAGCTTATTGGCGGTGCCTGCGGCGGGATGGAGCTTCATGGCTGCCTTTGTGACGGTGCTGCTGGGCTTTGTGTGGCTGCCGCTGGCCAGCCTGCTGGGTTGGATCTCCTGGGTACTGGTACGGTACATCCTGTGGATCGCCAACGGCATGATGTCCTGGCGCTATCACGCGGTGTATTTCACCAATCCCTATCTCATCTACTGGCTGCTGTTTTTGTATGCGGCCTTTATCGGCTGTGCCGCCACGCCGGACGGCAAGCGGAAATACCTGCTGGCATCGGCATTGTCGGTGCTGACGCTGACGGCGGCCATCTGGGTCAACCGTCAGGACTATCAGTACGGCGTACTGACCGCCCTGACGCTGGATGTGGGACAGGGCGAGAGCGTCATTCTGACCTCCGGCGGTGAGACGGCACTGGTGGACTGCGGCAGCAGCAACAGCTATAAAGACCCCGGCGGTCTGGCTGCCGACACGCTGCACAGCATGGGCGTCCGGGAACTGAGCGCTGTGGTGGTGACCCACTACCACGCCGATCACACCAACGGTTTGTACGAGGTGCTGCGCCGTATCCCGGTGCAGACGATCTACCTGCCGGACATCGAGGATGAGTATGGCGTTCGGGAGCGTCTGGTGTCGCTGGCGGAGGAGAAGGGCGCGCAGGTGACTTATGTGACGAAGGAGACGGCCGATACGCTGGGCGATACCGTTTTGACCATCTATCCGCCGGTGCAGTCCGGCGGCGATCTGAACGAACTGGGCCTGACAGCGCTGGCCAGTGCCGGAGACTTTGATCTGCTCATTACCGGCGATATGTCCGGCAGTACCGAGAAAAAGCTGGTGGAAACCTATGCCTTGCCGAATATAGAGGTGCTGGTGGTCAGCCACCACGGCTCCCGGTATAGCTCAAATATACGCTTTTTGAAGGCGGTGACGCCGGAGGCGGCGGTCATCAGTGTGGGCGATAACAACTATGGCCACCCGTCGGAGGAGACGCTCCAGCGGCTGCTGGCAGTTGGGGCGGATATCTGGCGCACAGACCAGCAGGGAACCATCCGCATCACCGTGAACGGAGGATAGCATGGCAAAGGAGAAAAAAGAAAAGACCCCCGGTTATGAGGAATTCCACGACGCGCTGCAAAGCGGCGCCGTGGGGAATGTCTATATATTCCACGGCGAGGAGACGTACCTGATGCAGCAGGCGGTGGCGGAGCTGCAAGCACGGCTTGTGCCGGCGGGCTTTGAGGAGTTCAACTATCACAGGCTTGCAGGCAAGGGCCTGACTATGCAGGAGGTCGTCGAGGCGGCGGAGGCCATGCCTATGATGGCGGAGCGCACCCTGGTCACGGTGGAGGATATGGATCTGTTCAAGTTGGACGAGGCCCAGCGGGGAGCGCTGGTGGCGTTGCTGGAGGACTTCCCGGAGTACTGCACGCTGGTGTTTTTGTACCGACAGATACCGTATAAGACAGATGCCAAGCTAAAAAAGCTCACCGCCGCCCTGGCGGAGCGCGCCCAGGTGATCGAGTTTGCCCAGCAGGGACAGCAGAAGCTGCAAAAGTGGGTGCGCCGCCGTTTTGCCGCTGCCGGGAAGGATATCGATGCAGGCACGGTAGACCATCTGCTGTTCACCTGCGGCAGCCTGATGACCGGCCTGGTGCCGGAAATCGCCAAGATCGCCGCCTATGCCAGGGGAGCGAAAATCACAGCGGCGGATATCGACGCTGTGGCGGACCCTGTGCTGGACGCGCGGGTGTTCGACATGACGGACGCAGTGGCGGCTCGTGACTATGACAAGGCGGCGGAATGCCTTGCAGAGCTGCTGCGGATGCAGGAGGAGCCTATCCGCATTCTGGCGGCATTGGGAAAGACGCTGCGGCAGCTGTACACAGCCCGGCTGGCGATCGACGGCGGCAAGGACGTGCTGTGGCTGAAGGATTTGTGGCGTATGAAGTCCGATTACCCAGCTAAAAAACTGATGCAGTCGGCTCGGGGTGTGCGGCGCAGCTGGTGCCGTGAGGCGGTGAAGCGCTGTCAGACGCTGGATCATCGCATGAAAAGCGAACGAAACATGGACAATGAGGGCGAACTGAAGCTATTTCTCATGGAACTGGCAGGTGTGAAGTGAAGCCGCGGGTCAGGGAAGTCATCGTAGTAGAGGGGCGGTACGACAGAAATACGCTCCTGCAGGTAGTGGATGCCACTGTGGTGGAGGTGGGCGGCTTCGCCCTGTTCAACGACCGGGAGAAGGCGGCGTATCTCCGCCGTCTGGCGGAGGCGCGGGGCGTGATCCTGCTGACCGACCCGGACGGCGCGGGCTTCGTGCTCCGCAGCCACCTGAAGGGGCTGCTGCCCCCGGACAGAGTAAAGCAGGCGTATGTCCCCGACGTGTACGGCAAGGAGAAGCGCAAGAGAAAGCCGGGGAAGGAGGGCAAGCTGGGCGTGGAAGGTATGACGCCGCAGGTGCTGACGGACGCTCTTCGCCGCGCCGGTGCCACCTTCGAGGGGGAGGACGCACCCCGCCGCTCCGCCGGTATTACGAAGGCGGATCTTCTGGACAAGGGACTGATCGGCCCCGGCTCCGCCGAAAGGCGGGCAACGCTGCAAAGGGAGCTGGGTCTGCCCGCACGGCTGACCGCCAACGGGCTTCTGGAGGCGTTGGATCTCCTGCTGACCCGGGAGGAATTTGACGCCCTGTGAGTTTTTTGCAGGAGGGAGGGCAAACCTCTTGCAATTCCCCTCATGGGCGGTTATAATTAAAAATTGCTTTTGCACAATATTACGACATACAAGGAGTGTGAGAAAGATCATGGCCGAGGAAATCAAGACCCCCGAAACGGAGGAGTCCGGCAAAAACTTCATTATCAATTTCATCGACGAGGACATCGCAGAGGGTGGTCAGTTCCAGGGAATGACCGTCCACACCCGTTTCCCGCCGGAGCCTAACGGCTATCTGCATATTGGACACTGCAAGGCGCTGACCATCGACTTCGGCACCGCCGAGCGGTATAACGGCCTGTGCAACCTGCGTATGGACGACACGAACCCCACCAAGGAGGACGAGGAATTCGTGGAGGCCATCAAGCAGGACATCCACTGGCTGGGCTTTGACTGGGGCGACCGCTTCTTTTACGGCAGCGACTACTTTGAGGAGGACTACCGCCAGGCGGTGCTGCTGATCAAAAAGGGGCTGGCCTATGTGTGCCAGCTGACACCGGAGGAGTTCAAGGCCAACCGCGGCGACATCGGCATCCCCGCCGTATCGCCCTATCGGGATCGGCCCATCGAGGAGAGCCTGGACCTGTTCGCCCGTATGCGGGCCGGGGAGTTCCCCAACGGCGCCATGACGCTGCGGGCCAAGATCGACCTGGCCAGCGGTAACTTCAATATGCGCGATCCGGTCATCTACCGTATCAACCACATGAGCCACCACCGGCAGGGAAACAAGTGGTGCATTTATCCCATGTACGACTTCGCACATCCTATTCAGGATGCGCTGGAGGGCATCACCCACAGCCTGTGCTCGCTGGAGTTCGAGGCGCACCGGCCCCTGTACAACTGGGTCATCGAGCACTGTGAGCTGCCTGCCCATCCCCGGCAGATCGAGTTTGCCCGGCTGGGCATCGACCACACGGTGATGTCCAAGCGGAAGCTCCGCAAGCTGGTGGAGGAGAACTATGTCTCCGGCTGGGACGATCCCCGGATGCCCACGCTGTGTGGCCTGCGCCGCCGGGGCTATACCGCCGCCGCCATCCGCAGCTTCTGCGAGCGCATCGGCGTGGCAAAGTCCCCCAACACCATTGAGTACGGCTTCCTGGAGCACTGCCTGCGGGAGGACCTGAACGCCCACGCGGAGCGCACCATGGCGGTGCTGCACCCGGTGAAGCTGACGGTGACCAACTATCCCGAGGGCAAGAGCGAGGTATTCACGGTGGAGAACAACCCCACCGACCCGGCGCAGGGCACCCATGAGATCACCTTCTCGCGCCATCTGTGGATCGAGGCGGAGGACTTTATGGAGGTGCCGGTGCCCAAGTACAAGCGACTGACCCCCAACGGTCCGGAGTGCCGGCTGAAGGGCGCGTATCTGGTGCAGTGTACCGGCTGTGTGAAGGACGCGGACGGCAACGTCACCGAGGTGCTGTGCACCTATGATCCGGAGTCCAGCGGCGGTGATCCCGCCGATGGCCGCAAGGTCAAGGGTGCCACGCTCCACTGGGTGGACGCGGAGAACTGCATGGACGCGGAGGTCCGGCTGTACGACAACCTGTTTTCCGACGAGCAGCCCGACGGCCCGGACAAGGACTTCCTGGACTGCCTGAACCCGGAGAGCCTTACGGTGCTCACCGGCTGCAAGGTGGAGCCGGAGATGCGGAAGGTGGCGGAGGCATTCGACAAGCAGGCCGACCGCACCGGCGTCAACGCGCCCACGTTCCAGTTCATGCGTGTGGGCTATTTCTGCCTGGACAACCGTGACAGCTCCGCGGCGCACATGGTGTTCAACCGCAGTGTGTCGCTGAAGGACAGCTTTAAGAAGTGAAGAAAAGCACCCCTCCGGGGGTGCTTTTTTTCATGGAAGCGAGACGAAAAAAGCAGCACCGGGAGGCGCTGCTTTTTCATGTGTGATTTAAGCGCCGGACCTCGAAGGAGGTCTCGGCCAGGGTGCTGTCGGCGGTGCCCACCTGAAGGGTCACGGTAAAGATGCCCGAAGCACTGTCGTAGCGCAGACTGACATCGCGGACCCGAAGACCCCGGGGATAGGCGGCGCTGCTGAGCAGCTTGGTGCTGCCCAGGGTGAGCTGGCCGTCGGCATTCACCTGAAAGGCGGCGCCCTCGCCCTCCACGCTGCCCAGGTCCTGAATGAAGATGTGGTCCAGACTGCCGTCCGCGCCGGGGGTCACGGTGCCGCAGAAGCGCAGCTTGTCGCTGATAACGCTGGTAAGGGTGGAGCACAGCTCCTGGGCCTCGGACAGCTGCATGGAGCTGTTGTAGGTGCGGCCGGCGAAGCGGACGCCCACGGTCAGCAGGGCGCTGACGAGCAGGACGATGAGAACGGCGCACAGCAGCTCCGTCAGGGTGAAGCCGCGGCGGTCACGAAGCTTGTTCATGGCGCGACCTCCTCGTAATAGAGGCAGCCGTTGTTCTCATAGACCTGCACGGTGGTGCGGCCGCTGCGGGTGCCGCCGCCGGAGGCGGTCAGGACGGCGGTGCCGTTCGACACCGCGCTGCTGTAGTGGAAGGAGATGTCGGCGGAACGGACCTTAGCGTTGATCTTGGCGGCGGAGACGGCGGCGGTGGTCAGAAACACGAAGGTCAGTACGATGATCAGGATGGAGACCAGCGTCTCTACCAGTGTTTCGCCGCGGGTGCTGTTCAGCTTTTTGATACGACCGCCTCCTTTTCGATGGTGGCGTTGTCCGGCGACCAGGAGATCGTTGTTGTGGTCGTGGTGACATCGCGGACCCAGAGACCGCCGCCGCTGACGGTGCTGACAGCGGGGTCGGCCTTGTTTTCGCGGAGCGTCAGCACCAGGCGGCAGTCACTGTCGCCGCCGTCGGCCAGGTGCAGGACGATGGTGATGTCGTAATTGGGCGCCATGGTAAAGACGGCGGAGACATCGTCCAGCCCGTCCACGGAGAGGGTGATGGTGTCGGTAAAGCTCCTGCCGCTGTCCCTGTCCACGGCGGCCTTGCCGGCCTTGAGCCATGCGGCCGTAAACCCGGTGGGCGAGGTCGTTTCGCGGCTCGTTTCGGTGGAGGTGTCATTGGTATAGGTGGTCTTCACCGTCTCCTGGACAAAGGAGGCGTTCAGGATATCATCACGCAGCAGACGGGCCGCGGAGCTGACCGTCAGATACGCCTGCCGGGCAGCCCGGTCATTCTCCAGACGGCGGGCCGAGGAGGTGGCGGCGGTGAGGATCACCGCACTGACCATACTGGCCGCCAGCAGCAGAAGGAGGGCCATCATCAGCGTGGCGCCCTGTTGGTTTTTCAGTTTGTGCACGGGAGGGCCTCCTTTCTGTGGTGGGTCATGGAAGGGTGTCCGGTGACGGCTCGGGCGTGGGATCGGTGCCGGAGCTGCTGCTGTCCGGGGCGGATGGATCGTCGGAGGGCGTGTCCTCCGGGTCCTTGCTGCCGGAAGCGGGGGTATCGGCGTCCGGGACGGTGGGGGCGCCGCCGCTGTCCGTCGTTTTGCGCACGGCGGTGAAGGCCGTGTCGGCATACAGCGGCTGGGTGATGTCCGGGGTCCAGCTGTCGATGGTGTCCGGGGAGATGCCGTTGTCCGTCAGAAGCCGGGCCACGTCCTCCGCCGTAGGCGCTGTGCCGTAGGGGACAGACAGGGTGAACGCCTGCTCATCCACCCGGAGGGTGGCGGTCACCCGGGTGTCCTCCTCCGTCAGGGTGTAGGGAATGGACAGGGTGAAGGCGTGACCTTCGGTGTCCATGAGGGTGACAGTGAGCGTCACGGAGCCGGGTTGCCTACCCTTGACGGTCAGGGGACGCAGGGTGAAGGCGCCGGAGGCGTCGGTCAGGGACTCGCCCACGGCGACGCGGTAGGTGCGGTCGGCATCGGACAGGGCGTCGTAGTGCTTGGCGCCGGTGCCGCTGTCGGTGGTCACCGTGACGGCGGACACCGTGAGGCCGTCCGCGGCGCTGCCGCGGCTGTACAGGTACAGGGGCGCGCCGGTGTAGGCGGGCCGGTCGGTGTAGGGGGCCTTGGTGAGCACGGCGCTGGCGGCGATGTCTGCGTCCTTCTCGAAGGAGGCGCCGTCACGGGTCATGATGCCCTGGACGTAGGACGGGAATCCCGGATCGGAGGCGTTGGCGATGCCCAGCACGCCCTGCATGCGGACGGGGATAATGAGGGGCAGCTGGCTGGTGAAGGTCTCGCCGCCGGGGGTAGTGTAGGCGGCGGTGATCAGGGTGCGGTCCTCACCCTCGCCGGCGGCGGTGAGGGTGGTGACAGAGGCTGTACGGTCGGCATTGGTAACGGGAACAGAGGCCGTGAGGACCCTGCCGCCGTACTGGGGCGTGACTGTCCATTTGACATCCAGTGCGCTGCCGCGGCTGTCGCGGGCGGTGAGCCTTAAATTACAGGTGTCACCGACAAAGAAGTCATCGCCGGGCAGGCCGTCCACGGAGATGTCCAGCGTGGAGGTGACGCTCACCAGCAGTCGGGCGGTATAGCCGTCCAGCGTGGCGAAGACCTCGGTGGAGCCGACCTTCAGGCCGGTGAGGGTCACGGTGTAGCTGTGCCTGACGTCTGCCGGGGGCGTCTGTGCCTGCGGTACGGAGACCGCCACGATGCCCTCGCGGGAGCAGGTGATGACGGGGACGGCGTCAGCGTCGGTGTCCTGGGTGAAGTGCAGCGACAGTGTGACGCTGGGGGTGGTGATACGGTCCAGTGAAAGGACGCCGCTGCTCCAGTACAGGCCGCGGGTGGGCCATTCGCCGTAGTGCAGGCAGGCGGTGCCCTGGGTCAATACGGTGGGGAAGGGGTAGTCCTGTCCGAGGAGGGCTGCCGCGCTGCCGGGGAAGCTGTACTTGCCATGGGCCGACTGGCCGTTTTCCTCCGTGGTGACCCAGTGGAAGCTGCCGTCGTCGCTGCCGCCGTTCAGCAGCGCGGTGAAGCTCTTTCCGTCGATGTCCGCACGGCCGGACATCTGCTCGTAGCTCAGGGCTGTCAGGCCGTTGATGTTGTAGGGGCTGCTGCCGGTGTTCCAGGTGTACTTGGACAGATAGCTCAGCTTGCCACGGAGCATATCCATCCGCGCGGTATCGGTGCTCAGCAGGGTGGCCAGGGAGTAGTAGGTGTACTGCCCATTGGACTGGGTGGACTTGCCGTAGAAGGTGGGGAGGCTGTTGAAGGAGATCGCGGCGCTGCTGTCCAGGTAGTAGCAGTTGTTGATGGTCAGCTGTGCGGTGCCGCCGTTCACGCCGGCACGGTCGGCGATGCTGCCGATGAGGGAGATGCCGGTGATGGTGCCCTCCATGGCAGGGAAGGTCATGTAGGTGTAGCAGTTGTTGTAGGTGGGCTGGCCGTCCTTGCTGCCGGAGAAGTTGGAGAAGGTGGCGGAGAAGCCGCTGCCGCCGATGCCGCCGATGTACACGTAGGTGTCCGGGCCGGCCTCCGCGCCGCCCTGGGTCATTTTGACGGATTTAGGCGTCGACTCATAGCGATCCACGAAGGAGGTGTTGGTGCTGTCGCCGGTAGGGATGCGCTCGTTCAGCAGATCGTTGGCGACGGTGATGCTGCCGCCGGTGTAGCAGTCCGACACATCATAGCGGACGCCGCCCACCAGGCCGCCCACGCGGACATAGTTGCCCCACTGGGCCTTGTTCATGGCGCCGGTGTTTGCGTAGCGGTGGGTACAGTTGATATTCAGCTTGACCACGGCGGAGCACCTGTTCAGATTGGCGCTGGATACGCCCACCAGCCCGCCGATGGCGGCTTCGCCCAAGAACTGCCGGTTTTTGCTGTTGTCGGTCACGGTGTAGCCGGCGATAGCGCAGTTGCTGATGGTGCTGACCTTCGTCTTGTCCTTCAGGTTTTCATCATAGTCGTAGGCAAAGCCTACCAGACCGCCCAGGGCGTAGGAGGTGGCGTAATTCTCCGGCCCGGTGGCACCGGAGGCGGGGGTGGCGTCGGTCTTGCGCTGGATAACGGCGTCGTTGTCGCTGTAGAGCACGATGTTTTTGATCTCCGCGCCGGCGGTGGTACCGAACAGACCCACGTTGTAGCAATGGGAGGTGATGTTCACATTCTTGATGTAGTAGTTGCCGCCGTCGTAGATACCGCCGAACCAGTTGTACAGCGTCAGATCATAGGTTTCATTGCCCCTGTTGTTCAACTGGCCGTTGTTCACCGCACCGGCAATGGGGTGGAAGTCATAGTTTGCGGCCGTGCCGTCGGCGGCGGTGCCGTGTCCTGCACCGTTGAGGTCGTGGGTCTGCTGCCAGGTGAGGATAGGACGGGGGCCGCCGGTGCTGTCGCCGGCCAGCGCCATCGCCTTTGTCTGCAGCGCATTGTCGCGGCGGTTGGTGTATTGCAGATAGGGATAATACTTGTAGTCACTATTACTGCCTGTGACATCGCGCGTCGTGCTGCCCTGACTGTCGATATAGCTCCAGTTAATGTATTGCAGCTGCTCTATGGAGCGTACCTGGTAGGGCTTGGAGGCCGTTCCCGGCGCATTGTTGGAGGACAGGGCGAAGGCGTCGGCAAAGAAGGGGCTGACGGTGTAGGTCAGCGCGGCGTCCTCGTGGGTCAGCATCCAGGCATCATTGGCCTGGGTGCCGCTGGTCAGGTGCAGGCCGTTATCGGAGGTCTTGTAGGTGACGAAATTGAATTCCGGCATCTGCCGGTGCAGGTCATCGGCCGCCGCGGTATAGCGAGTGCCGGTCACGGTGATGCCGGTGGAGAGCACAGGCTCGGTGGTGCTGCCGGCGGACCAATAGTAACCGTAGCCGTAAGCGGTAACGGTGCCGCCGTCGTCATGGGAGACACAGAGACTGCTGTTGGTCTTGTATTCGCCGTCCTCGACACCGATCGAGGAGAAATAGTAGCCGTCGCTGCCGGTGGGCTTGGACTCATGTTCCCAGTACAGCAGGCCCAGAATGCCCATATCGGCAGGGGTCACCCAGTCGCCGTAATGGACGCGGCTGCCGTCATGGCCGGCGACGATGCCGGGATAGGGGTAGGCCTTGCCGGCGGAGTCCAGGGTCTTATCGTGCTGGAAGGTATTGGCGGCGGAGACGGCGCCAAAGCCGCCCAGCCGGGTGGCCATGCCGCGCAGGGCCGGCTCGTTCACCGGAGCTGCGCCGGATCTGTCCGTGTACTGGTATAGGTGAACGCTGTCTACAAAGCGGTATGTGCCGCCGTTGAGGTAGCAGCAGCCGGATACGCCGCCGGCAGAGGGGGCAAAGCCGTGAATATCCGCATTGGGTGAAGTCATGGCTGTGGCGCAGTAGCTGGCGCGGAGGGAGCCGGTGTTGCTGCCGGCAAAGCCGCCCAGCGTCACGCCGCCGCCGTTGATCGTGCCGATCTCAATGTCGGCCATGGCGTAGCACTGCTGGACAACGCCGCTGTTGCCGCCAGCGAAGCCGCCGGCGCAGAGCGTGGCGTACAGGCTATTGGCGAAAAGGCGCGGCGCGCTGACGCCGGAGGCGCGGACTGTACCGCTGTTGCGTCCCACCAGGCCGCCCAGATACAGGATACTGCCGTGACGGGCGTCGCCGTTCACGGAGAAGCCCGCGGCGGCGCAGTTGTAGACCGTGCCCTCGTTGCAGCCGGTCAGGGCGCCGATGCAGGCGGTTTGCAGAGAGAGCTGACCTTCCAGAGAAACGGTACGATCCTTATTGGCGGTGAGCAGTATGATATTGCGCAGGGTGCCCCGGTTCAGACCGAACATACCGGCATAGCTGGTGCCGTCGGTGTTGACCGTGCCGGTAAAGGAGGGCGCTGCGATGGTATAGCCGCCGCCGTCGTAGGTGTGGATGAAAGGCTTGCCGTCCGCGGCACCGATAGGCGGCTGCGTGTGCACCGTGAGACGGGCATAGCTGTTGTAGTCGATGGGGCGCTCCTGCCGGAAGACGGCTGTCTTGTCCAGCAGGGTACGGTAGGTGTCGTAATACAGGCTCAGGTCGTGCAGATGACGGGCCGTGCGGATGCCAACCTCCGCCGGGGCGCTGGGCAGGGCGGCGCCCTGGATCACGCGGCAGGCGAAGTGGGGATTGAAGAAGTAGGAGATGTCATCCACCGTCACCTGACGGTAGAAGGTGGGGGACACCTCATTGGTATAGACCAACTCGTCGGGCAGGCGTACCAGCCAGTATTCGCTGTCGAGTTTGATGGAATTCAACAGGATGGCGGTGCGTGCCGTATCGCCCAGGGTATAGGCGACGGTGATGGCATCCGTGGGCTGGGTGCGGTAGACCATGCCGTAGCCGTCGTCCACGACGGTGCCGCCGGAACGGAGGGTGGAGCGGTTGGCACCTAGGAAGCCGTAGGTGCCGTCGCTGTATTTTTCATAGTAGGCCAGCGCGCCGGACTCGAAATCCGCCTGCCAGTCGCCGTAGTGGGGCAGACCGGTGAGCCGGGGGTAGGAGTAGGTGCTCAGGCCCATGTTGTCCATGAGGTTGTAGGCCACGGTGTCGCTTGTCTCCGCGGTAAAGGCGGTGCCCAGGACCTTTACGCCCTCTGCGCGGTTCTGGCCGCTCCATTCGGCGTAATTGACGAAGCTGGTGCCGGACAGATCGTTCCGGCTGGGGAACAGGTAATAGACAGCGTCTATGTCGGCGGGAGCCGTGCCGGCAGCGGGGGACTTGACGGTGGAGTAGGTCAGCTTCATGTCGGTGCCCAGGCGGACGCAGGCACTGTAACAGGCCTTGAGGCTGTCGCCGCCGGAGAGCTCACCGCCGGAGAGACCGGCGGTGGTGCCGGCGCTCTGGAAGCCGGCGGCGTAGCAGTTGGACAGGGCGATATTGGCGGTGCTGTTGCAGGCGCCTATCAGGCCGCCGGCGACGCCGTTATTGGCGGCGGCGTACAGGTAGCAGTCCGCGTAGGAATGGTCCACAGTCAGAGCAGCACTGTCCGTATTGCCCACCAGGCCGCCGGCATAGCGAACGCCCTGAATCACGGTAGCCGCGAAGCTGCGGCGGATGGTCAGCGTGCCGTCGCAGCGGCCTGCCAGACCGCCCGCCGTGCTGCCGCGGAGCCAGATGTCCTGTTCGGTCTTGGTGCTGAGTTTGTCGCGGGTGGGACTGAGATACACCTGACAGTCGAGGATCTCGGTCTTGCCGCTGAGACGGCCGGCCAGGCCGCCGGCATTGCCGGAGGCGGTGATGTCGGCGCCGCAAAGGCGCAGGTTTTTCAGCGTGCCGGAGAAGGCGGCAAAAAGACCGCCGTCGCCGGTGGTGTTCACGGTCAGGCCGTAAATGACCGGGTGGTAGACCTGGCCGTTCACGGTGGCCTTGCTCTCGCAGTAGGTCAGGCGGCTGTTGGTGATGGGCGTGAACGTGCGGGAGCCGTACAGGCGGTCCCAGCCGTCGTCGGCGTTTTCGTTGACAAATTGGATATCCTGCTCCTGCACGGCGCGGGTGATGCTGCCGGGCAAGCGGGAGGCCGTGTCCAGATTTTGCAGGTGGCGGGCGTAGGTAACAACGGCGGTGTCGCCGCCGCGAACCTCGGCAAACAGACTGTTGGCGGTCAGCGTGCCGGAGGCGGAGTCCACCAGACGGTTCTCACACGTCACCTCCACGGTGATGGTCAGGTCCGCGCCGGGGGTCAGATTTTTGTTTTTGAAGCGGGCCTGTTGGCCGAAGCGCATACCGTCCGTGAGAGAGTCCAGGACCATGGTGGCGGTGTAGGTGAGATAGTCGGTCTTGACCTCGCTGCCGGTCAGTTCGATGCGGGAGGTGCTGTGGACGCCGTCGGAGACGGTCACATAGAAGTGCAGCGGCTCCATAGGCGTGTCGCAGGTGACGCGCAGAAGAAGCTGCTCTTTGTTGATGATCTCCATATGGGGCGTCAGCTTGCCGGTGATCTCGGACTGCACACTGTCGCCGCCGTAATAGCCCACGGTGGCGCCGGCGCTCAGCCGGCCATCACGGAACCGCAGGGGATTGAAGCTGTCAAAGTCGTAGGTCAGGGGTTTTTCACTGTAAAACACGGCGTAGACGCTGCCGCTGGCGGGGTCGAGCTCGATCACCCAATGGTTGTCCCACAGCTGGCGGTCCACCTGATCCTTCGGCAGGATGGCCGCGGCGGCGGAGCCTTCGCCGGTCTTGGCGGCGGAGGTCACATAGTGCAGGGAGGTTTTCCTCTCGGCGGCGTCCAGCGGTGTGTTGTTCAGGGGCTGCAGATCCTCCGCATAGCAGTCGGAAATACGGCCATTGGCCAGCAGCTCGGACAGCTTGTTCTGGGCCGCGTGGTAGACGATCTCCGCCTTGGCGTCCAGTTCTGTCTGGCGCAGGTCGCGCTGATGGCGGGTGATGGGGATCATGGCCAGGCCCATCAGCACGATCAGGATGGCGACCGCGATGAGGACTTCGGACAGCGTAAAGCCGGAATTATTCTGTTTTGAGAGCTTTTTTTGCATAACACAATCGATACGCTGCCCCGCAAAGGGACGCGGGCGGAAAAATGGTGGGGACGCAGTCAGGGCATCAGCTCGAAAAAGATGAGGTGAAGCACGGTTTTGTACTGTGCTTTGTCGGCGTCATACTGCACGTCCACGTTGGAGAGGAAGTTGACATTGGCGCTGGCGCTCAGCGCGTCGATGATCTGGCGGGACTGGGCGTAGGAAGCGGTCTGGTAGGTCAGCGTCACGGGGCGCAGCACGAGATAGCCCTCCTGGGTGGTGCCCTCGGTGCAGTCCACCTCGTATTGCAGGGTGGCGGCCATGAGCTTGTCCAGCTCGGTCATCAGGGCCTGGTCGTTGTCGTACTGGGGCAGGGCACGCTCCTGGCCGGAGGCCTTGATGGCGGCAATGGCCTGCTGCATCTGCTCCAGCTGGGCCAGACGGACACGGTCGGTGTCCAGCTCGGCCTGCTCGATGTCGGTGTTGGTGCGGAGGGAGGTTATCTGGCGGTCGATGGGCTCCAGAAACAGCTTGCAGTAGCCCAGGACCAGCACCAGCACCACCAGGATCAGCAGCAGGGTCTTTTCCCGCTTAGTAAGCTCGCGGTTCATTGAGACACCTCCTCCGGCTGGCGCAGTTCGATGCGGACGGTGAAATCCATGATGGTGGCGGCCTTGCCCTCCTCCGTGGAGGCGACGCTGAGGGAGACGCTGTCCACGATGGGGGAGAGGCGCAGGCGGGCGAACATGGCGGAGATCTGGTCCAGGGTCATGCCGGACATATCCACGTTCATGGTGTTTTGGGTGATCTGGAGCGCCGTGAGGGAGCCATGGCTGAGCATCTCCTGTTCCAGCAGGTCCAGGGCCGCCTGACGGTCCACGGCGGCGGGGATGTCCTCGCTGCCGGCGGCGGTCATCCAGTCCATGGAGTAGGTGCGGTATTCCAGCAGGACGCGGTCGTAGTCGGACAGGGCCTCCTGGGCGCTCACATACTGGGTGTGGACGCGGTCGTAGGCGGCCTGGGCCTTGTCCAGACGGCGATACTGCTGGAGCACGCCGAAGTTGACCACAACGGTTACCAGCGCCGCAATGGCCAGAATACCGATGAGCAGGGTCCGGCGATCACGCTGGCGGTCCTCCTGCAGGTTCAGGTTGATGCCGGTCTTCTGGGGGCACTTTATCATTTTCCGCGCGGGCGCGGCAGTGCGCGTATCCACGGTGATGCCGTTCTTTTCCGCGATCATTGCAGACCTCCTCTCAGTCCCTCGTCCACGCCGCCGATGGCGCGGAGATACATCCACGGCTCATCCAGGGCCACATCGTCGCCCAGCAGCTCCTGGGCGGTATGCAGGTGCAGGTGCGTGGTCTCGGCCAGCGCCTGACGCAGGGGGCCAATATTGCAGCCGCCGCTGCACAGGCACAGGTCAGTGAGCTCCTGCTGCCGGTTGTTGTAGTTGAAGAAGTTGACGGCCTTCATCACCTCCACGGCGATGCGGGCGTAAAACGATTGGGCATAGTCGGAGGAGAGCACGTCGTTGTAGTTTTGCAGCACATAGCTGTGGGCCACATGGATATCCACGCCGCAGTGCTCCGCTACCAGCTGCTCCAGACGGTTCAGGCCCAGGTCGATCTCCCGGCGGCTTTCGAAGAAGGCGCCGCGGTAGATGTAGAGATAGGCGGCGGTGTGGCCCAGGTTGACGATGCACATATCCCGCTGGGGCAGGCCGGTGCGGCGGTAGTAGGCCGCCAGCACGCCGGCGTAGGCGCACTCGCTGGGGGTGAGGACCTGCAGCTTGAAGCCGGCGCGGCGCATCATGGCGCGGTAGCGCTCCACCGTCTCCTTGAGCATGGCGCAGGCCAGCAGCGTCATCTCGGTGGGATAGCCGTCCTGGTCGCGGAGGATGTCGCGCATGGAGTAGTCAAAGTAGTACTTGCTCTTCTCGTCCGTAAGGAAGTCGCGGAACTCGTAGGGCAGGTTGTAGCGCAGCTGCTGCTCCGTCATGGCGGGCATGGTCAGCTCGCGGGTAAAGACCTCGGTGGAGGGCAGGACCACGGCGGCGTTGGTCAGGGGAATGCCGTTGTCCCGGGCGGCCTGGCGGAGGAAGTCCGCCATGGCGTCCATGGACAGGATCCTGCCGTCAGCCACCATGTTGTCCGGCAGGGGGGCCATGGCGGCCTTTTTCAGCGTACTGCCGGCGAAGTAGGCCAGCTTGACGCTACTGCCGCCGATATCAATGCCAACGATTTTTTTCATAAGGGGATCCTCGCTTTCCGATACCATCGATCGACAAGGGCAAAACTGCTCCGCACCTGCCGGCGATGTATTTTCGAATGTTTTTTGGCTTTT
>ERZ791919.442-NODE-442-length-45469-cov-14.515172_pt1 | contig 45469 bp, 35 predicted proteins | sample MGYA00510137_ERZ791919 | MGnify/ENA primary metagenome ERZ791919 (study PRJEB30046, sample SAMN00792059) | human gut metagenome | study: EMG produced TPA metagenomics assembly of the A metagenome-wide association study of gut microbiota in type 2...
AGAAAAAGGACAAGACTGCCGGAAACGGCAAAATCCCTTAGGAACTAAGGGCGCATTATCCGAGATATTCAATTATCCGAGGAGAATCTTAAAAAGTACCGATATGAAAGGCTTTCAGAGATATTTCCTCGGATAATGTAACAATTATTTCAGGAAGTCCGGCAACACATTTTTTTTTTACGCTCAACAGGTTCTTCTTTTTGATGCGAAAACCATTTTTCATTCCAATCCCTGATATGTCTATTCACAGTTCCCTGCGAAAGCTCAGCATATCGCTCAGTGGTAGAAATAGATGAATGGCCGAGAAAATTTTTAATCGCCACGATCGGAACTCCTGCTTCTAACATATGTGTGGCGGTTGTATGTCTCATGGTATGCGGGGTATAGCGTTTTTCCAGAAACATTCCGGGATGTCCTGCTCTTGCAAGGGCGATATATTTTTTGTAAATCTCTTCAACACAGGAAATGGTCATCTGTGGATGTGTCTGGCTGGAAAAGATATAAGTTTCCAACTGTCCAGCACGTCCAGTTTCTTCCAGATACCGTTTCAAAAGAATCCCACTGGGTTTGGCAATCACAATTCGGCGTGTTTTGTTCCCTTTTCCTGTAATCGTAAGCTTATACAGGTTTTTCTCTACAAAAAAGTCTCTAACCTTAAGGTCACAGATTTCCTGTGCCCTTGCTCCACTGGCGTACATCAAGTTTAAAAGCACCTGATCCCGGAATCCCAGACGTTTTTGGGGATTGGGAAGGTGAAGCAGGACTGAGACTTCATCAAGGGAAAAGGTAATTCTTGGTTGGATAGCTTCCTTTTTAACGGGAGTCCTCCTAACGGCATTGGCAAATACAGTTGCAGCTTCAAAATTTCTGTTTTGTGCGTAGAAAGAAAAAGAAGCGAGCGCCGAAAGCCGGAGATTCCTTGTGGATGCTGAACAGCCCCGTTCCGTTTCTATCCATTTTAAAAATCCGTCAATCGTCTCATGATCCAAGTCCCGGAACAGGATTTCATCGGCATTCTTCTTCTGAACCTGATAAACATACTGAAACAGGAGCCGGAAGGAATGCTTATAGGAGCGGATGGTATTGGGTGAAAGCCCTGATGAGAACGGCATGTATTCTGTAAAAAATTGTTCCAACAGGAGTGTAAATTCGGGGAGTTTATTTTTCCTCATATGCTGCCTCCGTGAACACGCCAGTAGCATAATCCTCAAACAGCCCCATGTACTCAGGGAACATGTCGCCGTTAAATTTTAAGTATTTCTCTGTTTCGTCCATGTCATGATGTCCAAGATAGACAGACAGGAACGGAACAGAGTCGTCCGTAGAGCGTCCGTTCTTTTCCGCTTGCGCAAACGAGTGGATAGCAAAATAATGGCGGAAGCAGTGAAGGCACTGACCTCTGGAATGAGCTTTCCCAGGCACATACAGGCCGGTTTCCATTAACAGATTCCGAAACCGTAAATCAAAAATCCCTTTGCTGGCCGCAGCCCCTTCTTTTACGGGTGAAGGGAACAGATAACTTTCGGGTTCTGCTTTAATGCCCATTGCAATGCAGTATCTTTCCAGCATCTCTGTCAGGGTTTCATTCATCGGGATAGCTCGCTGTTTATTATTTTTGGCATGGCGAATCAGTATGATTCCGCTGGAAAAATTGACATCCTTTACCTTGGCAGTCAGTGGCTCGCCTAAACGGAATCCGCACCCAAGGAGCATCCTCAGCAACATACAGAACTCCATATCCGCCTGTCGGGTTTTTGAGTTTTTATGCCTGTCACACCATTGGTCGGCACTGGATAAAAGTATCTGTATTTCTTCCTCCGAAAAAACATATGGCATGTAGCTGTCTGATGTTTTTGGACAGTCTGGCATAAAAACAACGTATCCCTTGTACTGAAGATATCTTAAAAATTTACGGAGATAACTCACCTTGTCACTGACGGTCTTGGGTGCATTGACCTGATGGAGTCTCTTGATCCATTGGTTTACAATCGCTTCCGAGATTTCTCCAGTGTTTTCTTTTGCCAACAGGGAATCGAACGTAAGCAATACGCTGCGTGTGTTCCGCAAGGTATCGTTGCTGATTGTCCCTTGATTGGTTTCGATGTAGTCTGCAAAATCTTGTTTAAAAATGCTTCGGAACTCTTTCATGACAGACTCCACCTCCCCTCTAAGAATTCGGCAAATATACCGGTCGCTTCCATGACCGGGAGGGCATACCCACGGAGTTGCTCCATATCTAATCTGGCATAAGAACGGATGGCATTCTGGTCTGTATGTCCAAGGATTTTTCTTACCGCTTCATAAGGGATGTTGTCATTGATCATGGAACTGGCAAGGGATGACCGAAAGGCATGTGCCCCCTGTTTGCGCCCGCCCGGTTCAATCCCGGCTACGGCAATGGCTGTCCTGGCAATCTTAGCGATTGCCTGCACGGAGATATGGCCGTAGGGAGGAACAATGCGGAGAAATACATATGGACTGTCATAGGCAGTACGTTCTTCCTGTAAATACCGCTCCAGTGCAACCTTTACGTCAGAAACCATTGGGAATTCAATGAAAACGCCTGTTTTGTGCTGTGTAAGCCGGATTAGATCCCTTTCAAAATCTAGGCATTCAAGCGTCATGGATGAAATGTCCCCACTCCGGATCCCCAGCCGTGTTGCAAGGAGCAATGCTGCATAATCCCGCTTTCCGTGTGGAGAACTCTGATCAACGCTGTTTTCAATTTTTTGGATTTCCTCTGCCGTGTAAACAGACGGATAAGGTTGCGGTATTTTGAAAAGAGGGACGATACCACTGTAATCCCTGTCTGTATTGCCGGATTGATACGCATACCGAAGGAATGTGCGGATATGCGAGAGATACCATCTGCTGCTGATTTTCAGGCAGGCGATACCTACATTTTGTGCATTCATTTCCTGCGGTTTCAAACAGCCTGTCTCTGTCATGGCGAATAAAAAGTAGTGGCCAATCTTGTCGTGAAGATGTATGGTACTTTCCTGCAAACCCTTGCGACGTCCCTCTTCAAGATAACCCTGCAGGAAGGCATCCATTTCCGGATTCAGTTCCTGATAGCTGCATGATGTTGAATTGTTTTCATTTGTCTGTTGATTCATGTTAAAACCTCCTGTTTCTTTGGTGGTTTTAACTGTAGCATATGAGTAAAACATTATCCGAGGAAATATCTCTGAAAGCCTTTCATATCGGCACTTTTTAAGATTCTCCTCGGATAATTGAATATCTCGGATAATGCGCCCTATCCGAGTTCTGGGATAGGGCGCACTTCTATACATAGTCTAAAGACCATGTATCGTGCGTCCTGCGGAGCTTACCTCTGCCGCTGATAAAATCAGCAATCCGAGGTCTGCGTTCGCTTCGCTCCGACAAGGTGGCTACACCCCCTTGCGCCGCTAAAGCGGCTATCCCCTGTGTACTCGCCGCAAAGAGAAATCCGCTCTGCGGTTTTCCCTTTTCATCGGGTTTTATAGAAGCACTGACACACGGACTGTCTGCGGATGGTCTTTCTTTATCTTATCAGCAAAGGATGTGAGAACATGGAAAAATCTTTGGAACAGTTGAAGCAGGAATATGAAAAAACCACTGTCCTGCTGGAACGGGAAAAACGGAAAATGCAGCGTTTGAAAAACCGGCAGGCGTATCTGGAAAGCGGTTCCCGGAAACAGAGGACGCACCGGCTGATTACCCGTGGGGCAGCTATTGAGAGCATTGCACCACAGACAAAGGAGCTATCCGAAGCGGAATTTTATTCCCTCATGGAAAGCATTTTGAATCTGCCGCAGGCGGAGCATTTCATCCGGTCTGCCACAGAGAACCACGCCCGTATTTCCGGGCAGGAGAAAGGCGGTGACTAAGGATAGCACTTTATCATTTTTCAATCGCACAGATAAAGCGCAGCGCCGGTCAGAGCGCCATTGCCAGCGCAGCCTATCGAGCCGGGGAGCGTCTTTACAGCAGCTACTATGGAGAAGTCAGCGACTACACCAAAAAGGGCGGCGTGATCGCTTCGGAAATCATGCTGCCGCCCCATGCGCCGGAAATATATCTTGACCGGGCGACCCTCTGGAATGCTGTGGAGAACTGCGAGAAACATCCAAAAGCACAGCTTGCCTATTCCTTTGATATTGCCATGCAGAATGAATTGACGCTGGAAGAAAACATGGAGCTGGCGAGGAAGTTCGTACAGGAGCAGTTTGTGACAAAAGGCATGATTGCCGACCTTGCTTTTCACAGCCCGGAGAAAGAGGACGGCGGCATCCCTAACCCGCATTTTCATGTGATGACAACCATGCGCCCTTTGAACCCGGATGGCACATGGGGACAAAAACAGCGTCGGGAATATCTTCTTGATGAAGATGGAAACCGAATCCGGGATAAAAACGGCGATTATATGTTTAACGCTGTCCATACAACAGACTGGCATGAGCCGGAAACGCTGGAACACTGGCGGGAGCAGTGGGCGGCTGCCGTTAATACAAAATTTGAGGAAAAAGGGCTGGATGTGCGTATCGACCACCGTTCCTATGTGCGGCAGGGGCTTGACCTGATACCTACTGTCCACGAGGGAGCTAATGTCCGGCAGATGGAAGCAAAGGGCATCCGCACCGAGAAAGGGGAACTGAACCGCTGGATTAAAGCCACCAACCGGCTCATGCAGGATGTGAGGAAGAAGATCAAAGCCCTGTTTGTCTGGATGGCAGAGGTAAAAGAAGAACTTTCCAAACCGCAGACACCGAGCCTTGCCGACCTGTTGATCGCTTATTACAACCAGCGCAACGCAGGGGCATGGAGCAATAAAGCCAGAACCGGAAACTTAAAGCAGTTTGCCGAAGCCGTCAATTATCTGACGGAAAACAAGCTGCTCACATTAGAGGATTTGCAGGAGCGTCTTTCCTCTGTCAACGAAGAATTTGAAGCGTTAAGCGACTCCATGAAAAAGAAATCTGCCCGGATAAAGGAATTGCAGGAATTGATACGGGAGGGCGAGAATTACCAGCGGCTAAAACCTGTTCATACGGAATTGAACAATATCAAGTTTAAGAAACAGAGGGAGAAATTTGAAACATCCCACGATGCGGAGTTACGGCTGTTTTATGCCGCCCGCCGTATTTTGAAAGAAAAACTGGACGGAAAACCCATTGCCCTGAAAGCATGGAAACAGGAATACGCACAGTTAAAAACAGAGTATGCCGAACTGTCTCCGCAGCACAAGCCACTCCGGGAGGAAGTCATACGGCTACGGCAGGTGCAGAACGCCGTAGATACCGCACTGCGCCGGAGGGAGCAGCCACAGGCAGTACAGAGAAAGAAACACGAGATGGAGCTATGACATAACCGGCAGCTTTACCGCTACCGGTATTTTTATGGAGGGAGCATTTGAATGTATTTGAAGCGGTGAAACAGTCTGTTACCACTCGGCAGGCTGCTTCATTCTATGGAATCCGGGTGGGGAGAAACGGCATGGTCTGCTGTCCATTCCACAATGACCGCACGCCCAGCATGAAAGTGGACAGCCGCTTTTACTGCTTCGGCTGCGGGGCTTCCGGGGATGTGATCGACTTTGCCGCTTTGCTGCATGGATTGGGGAAACGGGAAGCTGCGGTCAGGCTTGCGGAGGACTTCGGCGTTTCCTATGAGAAATCCGGCAATGCGCCGCCAGATAGGAAGCGTCACAACAGGTCACAGCCCCGACAAAAATCAGCGGAGCAGAGATTTCAGGAAACGGAACGGTATTGTTTCCGGGTGCTATGCGATTATCTGCGCCTGCTGGAGCATTGGAAAACAGCACACGCCCCACAGCCGCAGGATGCCATCTGGCATCCTCTTTTTGTGGAAGCGTTGCAGAGGATAAGCTACACAGAATACCTTTTGGATATTTTGTTATACGGAGAAATAGAAGAAAAAGCGGCATTGATCGCCGCACAGGGAAAGGAGGTGCTGCGGCTTGAACAGCGAATTTCAGAGCTTGCCGCCGGAAACGCAGGAAGCGGTCAAAAGGACGATGGACACAATGGAACCGGCGCAGACACCGGCAGAAATCCGGGAAACATTAGAGGGGACGCAGAAAGGCGGCGTGAAGAACAGCATCCGAAACTGCCTGACGGTGTTCCAGCGTGACCCTCTGTTTCGCGGGGCGCTGCGCCTGAACCTTTTGACGGAGCAGATTGACATTGTGAAGCCGCTGGGCTGGGAGCGCACCAGTACCACGCTGACCGACATGGACATGAACTACCTGCTTTTGTATCTGGAAGAAAATTACGGGCTTACCAGCGAGAAAAAGGTGCAGAGCGCCATCAAGATTGTTGCCAATGAAAACCGCTACCATCCGGTCAGGGATTACCTGAACAGCCTGCAATGGGACGGCACAGAGCGCATCCGTTACGCCCTGCATCACTTTCTGGGAGCCGATACGGACGAATACACCTATGAAGCCTTGAAACTGTTCCTGATGGGAGCCATCCGGCGGGTATTCAGACCGGGGAGCAAGTTTGAGGTCATGCTCTGTCTGGTTGGTGGTCAGGGAGCCGGGAAATCTACCTTTTTCCGGCTGCTGGCAGGCAGGGACGAATGGTTTTCAGACGATTTGAAAAAGCTGGACGATGAAAATGTGTACCGCAAGCTGCAAGGGCATTGGATTATCGAGATGTCGGAGATGATTGCCACAGCCAACGCCAAGAGTATTGAGGAAATCAAGTCATTCTTAAGCCGCCAGAAAGAAACCTACAAAGTGCCGTATGAGACACATCCGGCAGACCGGCTGCGGCAATGTGTATTTGGAGGGACGACCAACCGGCAGGACTTTTTGCCCCGTGACCGCACCGGCAACCGGCGCTTTCTCCCCGTGACGGTGTACCCGGAACGGGCGGAGGTTCACATACTGGACGATGAAGCGGCGGCGAGGGCGTATATCGAACAGATGTGGGCGGAAGCCATGACGGTTTATCGCAGTGGGAAGTATAAGCTGTCATTCAGCATGGAAATGAACCGATACCTGAACGCCCACCAGCAGGACTTTATGCAGGAAGACACACAGGCCGGCATGATCTACGCCTATTTGGAGGACTACACCGGCGACAGGGTATGTTCCAAGCAGCTTTATGAGGAAGCGCTGGGGAACTTAAATTCCCCGGCAGACTGGGAGACACGGGCAATCTGCGAGATTATGAATACCGGCATTGCGGGCGGCATCATACAGGGCTGGGTAGCCTACAAAAGCCCGAAGCGGTATAAGAAATACGGTTCTCAAAAAGGCTGGGAGCGTGTCAACCAAGCTCCGCCGGAGGGGGACGGTTTTCAGGAAATCACGGAAGAAGAAGCCCGGCAAATGGAACTTCCATTCTGAAAAGCCACCGGTTGACAGTTTGGTTGACGCTTTGGTTGACAGCCGGTTGACGGGGAAAAGCCTGATATTTGGGGCATTTCTCTCCTTTGTCAACCATGTCAACCAAGAAATCAAAGAAAAAGTAAAAAGTAATAATAGAGCGCCTATGGATTGTTTTCAAAGTCTTTTCTGCCGGTTGACACGGTTTGGTTGACACGGAGACAGTCTGCGGCTGTACACCTGTCTGACATTCCCTTGTCGGGCATATTTCATTTATGGAGGTAACTGCCTATGGCAAAAAGCAAAAACGAGAGCAATAACAAAAACAGCGGCACCCTGCTTACCGAAAAAGACGGCACCCAGTATTTTGTCATGGGGAAAGTCCGTATCAAGGTATCGGAGCATTTCGCACAGGATGGGAAGCCGCTTGACAGCCTGCTGGAAGATGTGATCCAGCACGCTGCCGCCGCTTCCTGAAAAAATACGGAATAACGACTGTCAATCAGCCCACGCTTATGATATACTTGTACCAGCGAGTATTGTATAAGCGTGGGTTGTTTCTTTTAGAAGGAGGATTTTTAACCGTGAAACAACCATACAATACAACGATTTATAACACTGCACTATATTTGAGATTGAGCCGTGACGATGAATTACAGGGGGAAAGCGGCAGTATCCAGACCCAGCGCATGATGCTTAGACAGTATGCCGCAGAGCATGGGCTGACCGTTGTAGACGAGTACATTGACGACGGATGGAGTGGGACAAATTTCGAGCGTCCAAGTTTCCAAAGGATGATTGATGACATCGAAGACGGGAAAATCAACTGCGTTGTCACAAAGGACTTATCCCGTCTGGGAAGAAACTATATCCTGACCGGTCAGTACACGGAAATCTATTTCCCCAGCAAGGGAGTACGCTACATTGCCATCAATGACAATGTGGACACCATCAACGGAGAAAGCGAGCTTGCACCGTTCTTAAACATCCTGAATGAAATGCACGCCCGACAGACCAGCAAAAAGGTCAAGGCTGCCATGCACACAAGATTTGCCAATGGCGCACACTATGGAGCCTATGCACCGCTGGGCTATGTAAAAGACCCGGACAAAAAAGGTCATCTTCTGATCGACCCGGAAACACGCTGGATTGTAGAGAAGATTTTTGACCTTGCTGTACACGGGCGTGGAGCCGCCAGCATTACACGGATTCTGGTGGAGGAAAAAGTACCTACCCCCGGCTGGCTGAACTATGAAAGATACGGGACTTTCGCCAATATCTACGCCGGTGCGCCCGCAGAAAAAGCCTATGCGTGGACGATTGCACAGGTCAAGAGCATTTTGAAAGAGGAAACCTACATCGGTCACAGCGTTCACAACAAGCAGAGCAACATTTCATTCAAGAACAAGAAAAAGGTGCGGAAGCCGCAGGAAGAATGGTATCGTGTGGAAAATACCCACGAAGCCATCATTTCCGAAGAAGTGTTCCAAAAAGTTCAAGAGCTGATTGCAAGCAGACGCAGGAAACGCAGAAACGGTACGACACAGATTTTCGCAGGATTGATAAAATGTGCAGACTGCGGATGGTCTTTAGCCTATGGGGAAAACAAGCAGAACAAAAACCCATACGGGTACTACCATTGCAGCAAGAACGGACAGGGATTACGCCAGTGTTCCATGCACTATATCCGCTATGATGTACTGTATGCCTATGTGCTTGCAAGACTGCAATACTGGTCTATGCTGGCACAGAAAGATGAGGACAAGCTGCTGAAACGGCTGCTCAATGTCAGCGACAGGGAAAGGAACTCTGCGAAGAAAAAGCAGGCTGCGGAGCTGAAAAAGGCAGAGAAGCGTAAAGCCGAGGTTGACGGGCTGTTTGCTAAAATGTATGAGGACTGGTCTGCCGGACGCATAACCGAGTATAACTTCAATATGCTGTCCGAGAAGTACCAGAACGAGCAAAAGGAGCTTGAAACAAAAATAAGACAGCTTCACGAAATGATGGAAGCCGCCGTACAGACCGCAGCGGATGCTGAAAAGTGGATTGCCCTAATGAAACAGTATGTCAACCCTGTGGAGCTGACCGCCGAACTTCTGAACACTCTAATTGAAAAAATAACCGTCCACGAAGCTGTCAAGGGCGAGGATGGAAGCCGTGAGCAGGAAGTAGAAATCTACTACCGCTTCATCGGCAAAATCGACTGACCTTTCTTTTTTTACCCAACAATATCTTTAATTAAGGGAAACGGGTGCGACCTATCCTGAAATCAAAGCCCGCGTGTTGGAACAAACTGGACTGAAGGTATCTTCCCTGTATATCTCGCAGGTCAAGCAGAAATGCGGTCTGGAGGTACGAGAGAACCACCATAAGGCGAAGTCCGAAAATACGAAGCAGCCCCAGTGTCCGAAGGAGAAAGCGGATGCGATTGTGGATGCGTTGCGGCATTTTCAGATGATTTGATAAGTTGAAGCAACCTGCTGATGCTGAACAGGAGGCATCGAATGTCAAAATTAAACATTGATCAAAAAAGCGTGCGGGCACTTTTCAGTGAGAAGAAAGCTGATTTCCTCATTCCGGATTATCAAAGGCCTTACGCCTGGGGAGAAAAGGAATGCCAGACTCTTTGGGACGACCTGTTCTTATTTGCATTTCCTGATAATGACTGCGACAAATTCAACAGTGACAGCGATGAGTATTTTCTCGGCCCCATCGTCACATTTAAAAATGATGACGGTAAAATGGAGATTATTGACGGACAACAGCGCCTTACGACATTGATGCTGTTACTTCGAGCTTTCTATGAAAAATATGGAAGCATGAAGAACGATAAAGCCGTAAAGACCAGCAAGTTCATTGAGCAGTGCATCTGGAAAACCGATGAGTTTGGTGACCCGGACAAGTCAGCATTGAAAATCGACTCAGAAGTCGCCACCGACAAGGAAAAGGGCGAATTTCTGAATATCCTGAAATCAGGAACCGTGTCTGATTGCGAAAAGAGCAGCTACGCCAATAACTATCGCTTTTTTCAGCAAAAGATCGTAGACTTTCTGAATACTTACCCAGACTGGTTTTCCTTCTTTCCGATTCGGATCATGAACAACTGTATTTTGCTCCCGATCGAAGCAGAATCTCAGGACACCGCTTTGCGAATCTTCTCGACATTGAACGACCGCGGAAAGCCACTGTCTGATGCAGATATCTTCAAGGCGCAATTTTACAAGTATTACTCTGCCAAAGGCGAGCGGGAAGTCTTTATCCAAAAGTGGAAGGACCTCGAGGTGCTGTGTGATTCTATTTTCCATCCTATTACAGGCACCCCGATGGATGAGCTTTTCACACGGTATATGTACTATGAACGTGCAAAGCAAGGCATCAAATCCTCGACAACGGAGGCACTGCGTAAATTCTATGAACGGAATGCTTACAGCTTGCTAAAAAATGACCAGACTTTTGAAAATCTGATCGATCTTGCAAATTTCTGGAATGATGTGCAGAATCAAAATGTTGAGCGCTTCTCTGACCGAATTCTTCGCAGGCTCTTTGTTCTGAACTACGCTCCCAACGGTATGTGGACCTATTTTGTTTCGGTCTATTACATGGCCAATCGGGATTCCGATGGTCTACTGAACGACGATCGTTTCTATAGCTTTCTTAACAAAATCACCGCATTCATCTGGGCATATGCCGTTACAAATCCGGGCGTAAATGCACTGCGCACTCCCATTTTTGCAGAAATGATCAACATTGTAACCGGGCAACCTGTTCGGTTTTCTGACTATTTGTTTGATACGCAGAAATTGCAGAATGCTTTTGACAACTATACCTTCAGCAACAACCGCGCGATCACAAAGGCCATGCTGACATGGTGGGCATTCCAGAACTCCTGTCAGGAGCTCTTATCCCTTGAAAGTGTACTTGAGATTGAGCACATCTACGCACGCAATCGCCAGGAAAAGGAGCACTCGCTTTCCAATCCGAGAAATATTGAAAGCCTTGGCAACAAGGTGTTGTTGGAAAAGCGCATCAATATCCGCGCTTCTGATTATCGCTTCAGCGATAAGGTCAAGTACTATACCGGTTTTGAGAACAACCGGAAGCAGAAAAAAGAGGGTACAAAAATCAAGGAGCTTACTGATCTTGCTGCGAATGCCACAGATTTTACCGAATCTGACATTGTAGAGAGAAACGCCAAAATCATCCTCAGCTTTGTCACCTTCATGCGCAACAACGATCTTCTATGTGAAGATTAAATCCTTCTATGATCGATGCCCGTCTGATTTTCAGGCGGGCATTTTCTTTTGCCGGAATATGGTGTTTCCACTTTTATCGTGGTACAATAGATGCAAGAATCATTCTTCAGGAAAAGCAACCTTCCATCCAATTTATAGGACACCCATTGTTGTAAAATCAGGATGTCCACCTATCACAAAGAAAATAAGGAGCAACGTATGCCAAACGATAAGATCGCCGCCGTAGGTGCCAACATTGCCGAAAAAGCTGCCATGATCTGGAACGTAGCCGATATGCTGCGTGGGCCATTCAAGCCCCACGAGTACGGTCTGGTCATTCTGCCCATGACCGTGGTGAAGCGGTTCCACGACTGCCTGCTGCCCACCCATCAGGCAGTGCTGGACACCTACGAAAAGGTGAAAAAGCTGCAGGTCATCGATGGCTTTTTGCAGAAAGCCTCCGGTTACCAGTTCTATAACACCAGCCGGTTCACCTTCGAGACCCTGCTGGCAGACCCGGACAACATTGAGTCCAACTTCCGGGATTACCTGTCCGGCTTCTCCGCCAACGCACAGGACGTGCTGGCAAAGTTCGACTTTGACAACATCATCAAGCGGATGGTGGAGAGCAACACCCTCTACCTCGTTATCAAGGAGTTCGGCTCTGAGAAGGGCTATCTTGGCCCGGACAAGATCAGCGCCGTGGACTGCGGCTACATCTTTGAGGACTTGGTGCGGCGGTTCTCTGAGAGCTTTGGCGAGGAAGCCGGAGCGCACTTCACCAGCCGGGATATCATCTACCTGATGACCGACCTGCTGCTATCCGAAGCCGACCTTGACACCAGCAGCATGACCGTTTACGATATGGCCATGGGCACCAGCCAGATGCTGAGCTGCATGGAAGAGCGCATCCACGAGCTGAACAGCGACATTGAGGTGACCTGCTTCGGGCAGGAGTTCAATCCCTCCACCTTTGCCATCGCCAAGGCGGACATGATGATCCGGGGCGGCGACCCCAACAATATGCGGTTCGGTGACACCCTGTCGGAGGATCAGTTCCCCGGGTTCACCTTCCAGTACATCATCTCCAACCCGCCCTTCGGCATCGACTGGAAGCGGGAGCAGAAGGCAGTGGAAGCCGAAGCCGCGCGGGGCGAGATGGGGCGTTTTGCGCCCGGTCTGCCCAAGATCAGCGATGGTCAGCAGCTTTTTGTGCTGAACGGTCTTGCCAAGTTGGCAAACAAAGGCAAAATGGCGATCATCCAGAACGGCTCTCCCCTGTTCAGCGGCGATGCCGGCAGCGGGCCCAGCAACATCCGGCAGTATATTCTGGAAAACGACTGGCTGGACTGCATCATCCAGCTTTCCACCGATATGTTCATGAACACCGGCATCTCCACCTACATCTGGGTGCTCAGCAAGGATAAGCCTGCCCACCGTGCAGGCAAGGTGCAGCTTATTGACGCCAGCCACTGCTTTGAACCCCGCCGCAAGAGCATCGGCACCAAGCGCAACGACATCACCGATGTCTGCCGGGAACTGATCGTCACCGCCTACGGCGAGTTTGCCAACGGCAAGGTGTACGGCGACAAAAACGGCATCTACTGCGAGAGCAAGGTGTTCGAGAGCGTGGAGTTCGGCTACAACAAGATCGTGGTAGAGCGCCCCCAGCGGGACGAGACAGGCAACATCCTCCTGAAGCGTGGCAAGCCTGTGCCGGACACCAGCCTGCGGGACACCGAAAACGTACCGCTGGTGCAGGATATTGACGCCTACTTTGCCCGGGAAGTTCTGCCCTACGCCCCCGATGCATGGATCGACCACAGCAAGACCAAGGTGGGCTACGAGATCCCCATGACCCGCTATTTCTACGAGTATCAGGCACCGGAAGCCGTGGAGGATATCGTGGCGCGCATTACCGCACTGGAACAGGATATCTCCGCCGGGCTGGCAGAGCTGTTCCATAAGGAGGGCTGACCATGGCACGGAAAATGAAAGACAGCGGCATTGAATGGATCGGAGAAATCCCGGAGGGGTGGGAAATCAAATATTTTGTTCAGCTATTTTCTCAAGTAAAGAACAAAAATATTGGTTTACGCGAAAAGAATCTTTTATCATTGAGCTACGGAAAGATAAAGCAAAAGAGTATTGAAACTGTTGGTGGCCTATTGCCTGATAATTTTGAAGGTTATAACATTATTGACCGTAACGATATCGTTCTAAGATTAACCGATTTACAAAACGACCAGCACAGCTTGCGTGTCGGTCTTTCCCCTGAGCGAGGAATCATCACTTCTGCCTATTGTTCAATTCGAGTTCGTGGTGCGGAATCTCCCAATTATTTATATTATTACCTTCATACATTCGATATTGCAAAAGGATTTTATGGTATGGGTTCCGGTGTCCGTCAAGGATTAAACTGGGATGGATTGAAATACATAAAAATTCTTCTTCCACCTCAACATGAGCAGGATAGAATTTCAGTTTTCTTAAATCAAAAAACTCTTGAGATTGATTCCATGCTTTCTAAAACAATTTCCAGCATCGAGGAATACAAAAAGCTCAAGCAGGCAGTTATTACACAGGCCGTTACCAAAGGCGTGCGTGGTGAGCGGGAGATGAAGGATAGCGGTGTTGAGTGGATTGGAAAAATCAATCATAGATTTTCCCTCATTAAACTAAAATACATCTGTTCTATCTTAGACCAATACCGAAAGCCTATTTCTGCTGATAAGCGCAGTCAATCTGGTTCCGTTCTCTATGATTATTATGGAGCATCCGGTGCCATCGATAAAATTGATGATTACACGATTGACGATCATGTCATGTTGATTGGTGAAGATGGTGCAAATCTACGAATGCGTAATTTGCCGTTAATGTACGAAGTCAATGGTAAAGCATGGATCAACAATCATGCACACATTCTCAAACCAACCGAACGAGTAGATTTTTATTATTTGTTCTATGCTCTTGAAGAGTTAGATATCAACCCTTATATTACCGGCTCCGCACAGCCTAAACTCAGCCAAGAAAAACTACAAAACATTTGGGTTCCACTCCCCGATCTTGAAGAGCAACAGGAGATTGCAACCTATATCCGTTCCAAGTGCGCCGAGATTGACGGGCTGATTGCGAAAAAAGAACAGTTGGTGAAGGAACTGGAAAGCTATAAGAAAAGTTTGATTTATGAGGTTGTAACGGGGAAAAGGGAGGTGTAAAGCCTATTTGCTTTCTGCACCACAACTATTGCATAACCGTCTAGTGCAAATTGCAAACTAGCAATTGACTAGCATGATTTTGTGCGCTAGAATAAAGTTAGTACACGCAGTGCGTGTAAAAGAAGGAGGGTGCTAAATGAGCGATTTTATTTCAAATTTGCATATCAATGCTTTTCGTGGTATCAAGGGCTTAACAATTGGTAACCTTTCCACTGTTAACGTTTTGGTTGGCGCAAATAATAGTGGTAAGACTAGTGTACTTGAATCCATTCTGTTTCTTTCTTCCCCCACAGACATTGGAAAAATCACCAACATGGCTTTTCAGCGAGCGCCTTTAGTCCGTGCAAAAAGAGAATCTCAACTTGTTGATTTTTTCTCAACGCTTTTTCACAAAGAGCTTGACGAGGATGTGAATGAGCCAAACCATTTTCATTATAGCATTGACCTCTCTGCATCTGTTTCCAAAAACAATTTTTCTTTTTCTAGTAGCGGAACAATTGAGAATGAATTTAATACCATTGGCGAAGAATCTAAAGCCTTTCTTTTCTCAACCAAAATTCAAACAAACGATCAAAAACCTTTGTACAGAGAGTTTAGAATTCCAACGAGCGAAACTGAAATTCAGCAAATCAAATCGGCATCTTCTTCCTTTTACCGTTCCTTGTATGTTAATTCTGGTGTCTCATACTATAATGTTTGTGTTAACTTAATGTCAAGTGCCATTCTACAGTACGACAAGGCTGATCTTTTAGCTGTAATTCAGAGCTTTGATTCTACAATTCAGGACGTAAGTATTGTTGACGATTGCATTTATATCCACAATTCCCTTTCTGGTACACTTCCTCTTTATGCGTATGGAACAGGATTGCAGAAAGCCGCATTATTTTCTGTAATAATGTCTGTTATGCCTGATGGCATTATCCTAATCGATGAAATCGATAATGCTATTAACATGTCTGCTTTTTCCGATGTTTTTCCCTGGTTTGTAAAAAAGTGTAAAGAACGAAATATTCAGGCTTTTGTTACAACGCATAGTGCTGAAGCCATCGACTCCGTTTTGAATAGCGGCCTTGATAACGATATTAGAATTATAACTTTAAGAAAAACGCCTAAAACTCATAAAACTGTTGCAAAGGTTCGCACTGGAAGTGAAGCACTTTCCGACCGTGAAAACTTTAAAATGGAGCTGCGCGTATGAGAAGTGTAATTGTGTGTGAGGGCCGTGACGATCTATGGTTCATTGGCTATTATCTCTACAAAGTTCTTCACTGGGAAGAATGTAAGCCCAAGTTGTGGTGTACAGCCTATCTTCCCAATGTAACCTCTGGCCAAAGAACCCTTTATATGTCTTCGCCAGACAAATATAACCGCGTTTTGATTTTCTCATCCGGCGGGCAGGACAATATAAAAGCTCTACTCGACGATTGGATTGACCTAAATGAAAAGAATCCTTCTTCAGCAATCGATTCCATTGTTATTTTTCGAGATTGCGATGACCGCCCTCCGGATGAGCTTGCTCATACAATGGAAGCATGGTTTTCCAATCATAAAGCATGGCTTCCAGATCATTTCGCTCTTAAAAACAACGAACCCTTGAGGATTCAAAAGGAAATTGACGAGATTGATGTAGTTACTACTATTTTGCCTGTTCTTATTCCCTTTGATGAAAGCGGCGCTATTGAAACACTGCTCTTAAAGTCCATTGAGGATTCCGGAAAGGAGGGTGCTTATGTCGCGCAGAGTGCTCGAAGCTACATTGATTCTGCAAAAGACAATGTTTTTCCTCGGTACCTGAACAAACAGCGCCTTTTCACAAAGGCAAAGTATTCCGCTGCCATCGCAATTACAAATCCCGATCATTCCACTGGTACATTTAAGGATTTTATGCTTTCTACTCCTTGGGACGAAAGCGCTTCCATCAAAGATCATATGAAAAAAGTTGTTCAGTTGATTACTGGGCAATTAGACCCAACACATACGAGGTAAAAGCCATGCCCCTCAACACCACCGAAAAGCAGTTTGAATCGGACATTGCGGCGGCGCTGCTCTCCCCTGCCGGGGGCTACACCCGCAATGGGGATTGCTACGACCCCAAGCTGGGGCTGTTTGTGGATACCCTCATCCGCTTTGTGCAAAAGACCCAGCCCAACGAGTGGGCATTTTTTGAAAAGCAGAACCCAGTAAACCCGGTGCGGAAGTTCTGCACGGCCTTTAATAATGCCTGCGATGCGGACGGACTGCTTTCGGTGCTGCGGTATGGGTTCAAGCACCGGGGACGGCGGTTCCGGGTGTGCTATTTTCAGCCGGAGTCTGCGCTGAACCAGAAGGACGCCCAGCGCTACGCCCAAAACGAGATCACCTGCAACCGGCAGTGGTTCTACTCCGACACCACCCACAACTCGGTGGACATGGTGCTGGCGGTAAACGGCATCCCGGTGTTCGCCTTTGAGCTGAAGAACCAGTTCACCGGGCAGACCGTGGAGAACGCCAAGCAGCAGTGGATGCATGACCGGGACCCCCGGGAGGTGTGTTTCCAGTTCAACAAGCGCATTCTGGGCTACTTTTGCGTAGACCTGACCGAGGCGTGGATGGCCACCCGGCTGGCAGGCAAGGACACCCGCTTTCTGCCCTTCAATCAGGGCTCCAACGGTGCCGGACGGGACGGCGGCGCAGGCAATCCGCCCAACCCCAACGGCTACCTTACCGCCTACCTCTGGGAAGAAGTGTTCCAGAAAGACAGCATGATGGACATCCTGCAAAAATTTATGAGCCTGCAGGACGGCAAGACCCTGATCTTTCCCCGGTATCACCAGCTGGACGTGGTGCGCAAGCTGGTGGCAGATGTGCGGCAGAAGGGTGCCGGGCAGCACTATCTCATCCAGCACAGTGCCGGGTCGGGCAAGTCCAACTCCATTGCATGGACGGCGTACCGGCTGGCTTCCCTGTTCAACACCGAGAACAAGCCTGTGTTTGCCAGTGTCATCGTGGTGACTGACCGCACCGTGCTGGACGCACAGCTGCAGGAGACCATCTCCGGCTTCGACCATACGCTGGGCGCGGTGGAGGCAATCGGCGAGGACAAAAACTCCGGCGACCTGCGGGATGCCATCAACAATGGCGCACGCATTATCATCACCACACTGCAGAAGTTCCCGGTCATCTACACCGAGGTGAACAAAACCGCCGGGAAGAACTATGCCGTCATCATCGACGAGGCGCACTCCTCCCAGACCGGCACCTCTGCCTTAAAGCTGAAAGCCGCCCTTGCCGACACCGAGGATGCGCTGCGGGAATATGCCGAGCTGGAAGGCAAAGCGGAGGACGAGATTGACCCGGAGGATGCGCTGGTGAAGGAGCTCACCTCCCACGGGCGGCACAAGAACCTGTCCTTCTTTGCCTTTACCGCCACCCCAAAAGCCGCCACGCTGGAGCTGTTCGGCACCGAGTACCCGGACGGCAGCCACCATCCCTTCCACATTTACAGTATGCGGCAGGCCATTGAGGAAGGGTTCATTCTGGATGTGCTGCAAAACTACATGACCTATTCCACCTGCTTCAAGATCGCCAAAACCATCCCGGACAACCCCGACCTGCCCGCCAGCCGGGCGGCAAAGCTCATCCGCAAGTACGAAGAGTTGCACCCCTACAACATCAGCCAGAAGGCAAAGATCATTGTAGAGACCTTCCGGGAGACCACCAGCCATAAAATTGACGGGCGGGGCAAGATGATGGTGGTCACCTCCTCCCGGCTGGCCGCGGTGCGGTACTTCCACGAGGTCAAACGCTACATTGCGGAGCAGGGCTATGATGATGTGCAGATCTTAGCGGCATTTTCCGGTGCTGTACCGGACGGCGGCGTGGAGTACACGGAGCAGTCTTTGAACGTCCGCACTGACGGCAGCCACATTGCGGAGAGCCAGACCAAAAAGGAGTTCCACAACAACTTCAATGTGCTCATCGTGGCTGAAAAATACCAGACCGGCTTTGACGAACCGCTGCTCCATACCATGATCGTGGACAAAAAGCTGAAGGGCGTCAAGGCGGTGCAGACCCTCTCCCGCCTGAACCGTACCTGTCCCGGCAAAACCGACACCTTTGTGCTGGATTTCGTGAACAAGGCAGAGGACATCCGGGAGGCATTTCAGCCGTTTTATCAGGAAACATTTCTGGAGCAGGAGGTCAACACCGACCTCATTTACAAGACCCAGAAGGAGCTGCGGAGCTTTGCCGTCTATTCCGATGCAGACGTGGAAGCCTTTGCCAAGGAGTATTTCCGCAGCACCAAGCAGGATAAAAACGCCGTGGGCCGCATGAGCAGCATCCTGAAGCCCGTGGCGGACCGCTACAACCAGAAAACGCAGGCCGAGCGGTACCAGTTCCGCCGTCTGCTGCGCAGCCTTGTCAAGTGGTACGGCTACGTTTCGCAGGTGGCGCGGATGTTCGATGAAGAGCTGCACAAGGAGAACGTATTCTGCGCTTACCTGCTCAAGCTGCTGCCGCCGGACGAGGTCTCTCCGCTGGATCTGGAGGGCAAATTGCAGCTGGAGTATTACAAGCTGCAAAAGACCTTTGCCGGTGCCATCGAGCTGGAACACGCCAAGGGCGTCTACGAGCCGGTCACCCAGAAGGGTGCTCTCGGCCACGACCCCAAGGAGCCGCTGGACGAGATCATTTTGAAGATCAACGAGAAGTTCAAGGGTGAGTTCACCAATGCCGACCGGGTGCTGCTTACTGCCCTGCATGACCGTCTGCTGGCTGACCCGAAGCTGGCAAAACTGGCGCGCAGCTCCGACCCGCAGATCTTTACCGAGAGCATCTTCCCCAAGGCTTTTGATACTGCCGCACAGGACAGCTATCTTGAAGCGCAGGACACCTTCTCTTCCCTGTTTGAGGACACCAGCAAGTATAAGGCTATTATGTCGGCATTGGCAGAGTGGTTGTATGGGGAATTCCGCAAGAAGTAAAACAGTTTTCCCTTTTTATTTGCTTAAAACAGCCTGCATCCACCGGATGCAGTTCAGGGGTTTGGGTGTTCCCCAACAAGCGTTTTGCAACGCAAATGGTGTTTGTATAGACAGACACATTGCTTGCAGATGCAGACGTTGTATATACGTCTGCCCTGCTTGCGAGCGCTATGAAGCCTCTCAACGCGACTTCCAAATTTGAAAATTATTTTGCAATCAGGACCGTCCGTTTTCAAGTTCAACTTGAAGCGGGCGGTTATTTTTCTGCACAAAAATTTTCGAGTTTGCAACCGCAGCAAGCAGGGCGAGTTGGTGCCAACTCACAAGTTTTGAATCAGATTTTTCAAATCTGACTTCAAAAACGATTGTTGGGCTTCGCCCAAACCCGATATTCAGCACAAAATTGCGCCGGCTGCACGTTTCCGCTGATACCGAATAAGCAAATTTCTTGGAGAAAAAATTGTTTCAGAAGAATCAGCGTTGATTCATCCAATATTACATCAAACCGGACCTATTACTTCCGGTTTTGAAAGTAAAAAGCGGAACTAATAGGTCCTAAAAAATCGAGTGACTTTATGGTATGCTCTATCCAGAACATTTTCCAAGAAGCGGAAGCATTCCTTCCGGTTTTTCCTTGGGTTTCTCCTAAAATACACTGAAAACCGGAAGGAATGCTTCCTAAAAATTTCTGCTTCATTGTGATATGCTTTCTACAGCTCCTCATCGAACCTTGAAAACCGCATGACCGTCTGCATGGGATACCCGGCGATGACCAGAAGGAGAGCCGGAAAACGCCGCTGAAAGGGGGCAGGAAGTCCATGCAGAGAGAACGGCATCCAAAATTTGAAATTACGTTGATACGCAAAACCAGAACCAATAGTTCCGATTTTTGCCTTGAAATTCACTTCGTATTTTTTAAAAACCGGAACTACCAGTTCCTAAAAATAAAATTTACGATGTGATACACTAAGCCCACAGAAGCACATTCTTCATTGCTTTCTCGCAAGTGCTGACAAAGAATGTCCGATTTTTAGTAGAAATTCAACTCGATTTTCGTGAAAATCGGACGTAATATGTCCTAAAAAATCTTCTATGAACGTGCTAATCTAGTTTTAAGCCCCTCATCGAACCTTGAAAACCGAATGACCGTCTGCATGGGATACCCGGCGAAGACCCCGCAAGGGAGAGCCGGAAAACGCCGCCGGAAGGGGGCAGGAAATCCATGCAGAGAGAACGGCATAAGAAAACAAACTCAATTTCAGAAAGGATGGTTTGCCTATGACAAAACTGAGCCAGCTTAAAATCGATCCGGAGTTCCAGAATCAAATCAACCCTCCGTCGTTTGAGGAAACCCACCAACTGGAAATGAACATCCTAAAAGAAGAACGTGTACTGAATCCGATCATCACGTGGAACGGCTATATTGTGGATGGACATACACGCTATCAAATTCTTCGGAAATATCCATTTATTCCATTTGAAGTCATCGAAAAAGAATTTTCCAGCCGTTATGAAGCACTCGTATGGATCTGTAAAAATCAGCTTGGGCGGCGAAACCTGACCCCAGAACAGAAAAAGTTCCTGATCGGAAAGCAGGCAGAAGCGGAAAAGCAAATCAAATCGTTTCACGGCAATCAGTATACTTTGGCATCTGAAAGTGGTCTGGTTCAAAATGAACCAGACCGCACAAAGCACGGTTCACGGTCGAAAGTCGCTGCGGAACATGGAACATCCGAAAGTTATGTTTACCGTGCAGAGCAATTTGCAAAAGGTGTGGAAGCAGCGGAGGAAGCAGTACCCGGAGCGCAGGAAGAAATCCTGAGTGGAAAGATCCGGGCAACCGACCGTGAAATTTCCTCGATTGCAAAGATTCCAAAGGAAAAGCGTCCCGAAGTTGTAGCAGAGCTGCGTAAGCCTAAAGCCGAACGGGATTCCAGTATCACGGATTCGTATTCTTCGCCTTCAAAGGGCAATGAGTTTATAACGACCTTCAAGCAAGACATTCAGGGGCATAAGAAAGGACTCAACAAGAAAGAAAAACAGAATCTCAAAGATGCCGTCAAGAGCATCTATTCACCTCGCCGTTTGGCAGATGGCGAAGCCATGATGTGCGAGATTCAGGGAGCGCAGGAGGATTTTGTCCGGCGGTGGGAAATGTGTTTTCGTGAATACCCCGATATTCTTACCGAACCGAAGAACAATGAGAAACTGCTGGTTTTTATCGACCGTGCCAGCCGGTATCTTCAGATGGTAAAAGATCGTCTGAACAATGATGGAAACCTGAACTCTCAAATAGTCTAGCACGAATTCAGATGTAAAAACGGAGGTGAATGCAATTTCGGATTATTTGAGACCCAATATGCCACTGCCGCAGTATCTGCCCTATGCCCGATTTTTGTTGGATGCCGATTTAAGTCATACGGCAAAAATACTCTACACACTCTTGCTCGACCGTGCTACACTCTCCCAGAAAAACAACTGGGTGGACGATCGGGGACGCATTTATGTGATCTATCCGCTTTCCAATCTGGCGAAGGATTTAGGGTGCTGCGTTTCCAGCGTGACACGCGCCTTTACAGAATTGGAAAAAACTGACCTTGTCGAACGAGTGCGCTACGGCTTTTCTAAACCCAGCCACATTCTGCTCAAAGTTCCGCATACTGTGCAGAATTGCGCAGTCACAGTATGCACCAGCGCACAAGCTGACTGTGCAATTCTGCACAGTATGATTGCGCAAAAATGCACACCTAACCAACGTAATAAGAACAACCTGAATGATAACCACCTGATAAAATCAAACAATGCTTGTCTATCGTTGAGAGAATACCGGAATGTCTTTCTGACGGAAAAGGAGTATAAGCGGCTCAAGGCTGACTTTGCAGGGCTGGACAGTCTGATTGAGCAGTTGTCCGCTTATATCCAGTCCACCGGCAGAAAGTACGTCGACCATGCCGCCACCCTGCGCATCTGGGCAAAACGGCAAAAGTCAGAACAGAAGCAAGCACCGGGCATCCCGGACTACACATTCAAGGAAGGAGAAAGCCTATAGAGACGATTGAAAAAACTTTGGAACAGTCCATTTCCATTATTCCCGAAAACACTGAGGATTATTATGGCGAGGATGGCCTGCTTTATTGCGGAAAATGTCATACCCCAAAAGAAGCATTCTTTGCAAAGGGCATTGCCCTGATGGGCAAAAACAAGCACCCAATCGAATGCAGTTGCCAGCGCATCGAGAGGACAAAGCAGGAAGCCCTTATCAACCAGCAAAAGCACAACGACCTTGTGCGGCGGCTGAAAACCGATGGATTTTCCGACTCGGCAATGCTGGACTGGACCTTTGAAAACGACAATGGCCGCAGCCCTCAGATGCACTATGCACACCGCTATGTGGAGCAATGGCAGACCATGCGTTCAGAGAACCTTGGGCTTCTTCTCTGGGGCGGTGTGGGTACAGGCAAGAGTTTCCTTGCCGGGTGCATTGCGAACGCTCTGATGGAGCAGGAAGTGCCTGTGCGTATGACGAACTTTACCCGAATCCTAAACGAACTAAACGGCAGTTTTTCCGGGCGGAATGAAGCCATCGACAAGCTCTGTCGCTATCCCCTGCTTATTATTGATGACTTCGGTATGGAACGTGGTACCGAATACGCACTGGAACAGATCTACAACATCGTGGACAGCCGATACCGCAGCCGGAAACCGCTGATCGTCACCACCAACCTGACACTGGACGAGATACGGCACCCACAGGATACCGCCCATGCCCGCATCTATGACCGCCTGCTGGAAATGTGTGTTCCGATTTCCTGCATTGGGGTCAGCTTCCGGAAGGAGAACGCACAGGAAAAGCTGGAACGCTTAAAAATTTTAATCGGATAGATCAGAAACATTTCTGAAGGAATCCGCAGGACGTCCTAAGTTCTGCTACAAGGAAATGGAGTTGCCTATTGAATAATTTTCATCGTACAGAAACAATCCCACCCCTTCGGAATGCTCTACGCCCACACTCGATGAATGGAGCGCATTCGCAACCTTTCTAGCCGATGTGATCGAGAAGTACGCATCGGTCTTGGAAATAGACAACGCCGTATCCTCAACCAACAACAAAAATCGACAAGATACTGTTGATACCGCTCTTGCAGCATGATATAATATTCTTGTAATATTTGTCCCAACACAGTGGTAAGGTCTCCCCTTCCACTGTATTACATACACGGAACGAGGTGCTTAAAATGAATCGACCAGATGACTCTCCTAAAAATTCCATCCTCATTTACACCGCAGAAGATGGCCTGACCAAAATTGATACTACCTTTGACGGTGACACCGTCTGGCTTTCCATTGACCAGATGGCTGAGTTATTCCAACGTGACAAATCCACAATTTCCCGTCACATCAAAAACATTTTTGCAGAGGGTGAGCTTGAACGAGATTCAGTTGTTGCAAAATTTGCAACAACTGCCGCAGACGGAAAGACCTATCAGGTCGAGTTCTACAATCTCGATGTCATCATTTCCGTCGGTTATCGTGTCAAATCCAAACGCGGCACACAGTTCCGCATCTGGGCAACGGGTATTCTAAAAGAATATATGCGCAAAGGATTTGCGTTGGATGACGAACGCCTGAAAAATCTGGGCGGCGGTGGATATTTCAAAGAACTGTTGGAACGTATCCGCGACATCCGTGCTTCCAAAAAAGTGTTCTATCGTCAGGTTCTGGAGATCTATGCAACCAGCATCGACTATGACCCGAAAGCGGAAATCTCCGTCCAGTTCTTCAAAAAAGTTCAGAATAAAATTCATTATGCCATCCACGGTCAGACTGCCGCTGAGGTCATTTACAACCGTGCAGATGCCGAAAAGGAATTTATGGGTCTGACCACTTTTGTAGGAAATCAACCCACCTTACGAGAAGCTACTATTGCCAAAAATTATCTGAACGAGAAAGAGCTTCGTGCTATGGGGCAGTTGGTTTCCGGTTATCTGGATTTTGCAGAACGTCAGGCAGAACGTGAACAACCCATGACCATGCAGGATTGGGCAAACCACCTTGACCGCATCCTGACTATGAGCGGTGAACAGCTTCTTGTTGGCAATGGCAGCGTTACTCACAAGCAGGCAGTGGACAAGGCTACTACCGAATATCGGAAATACAAGGCTAAAACCCTCAGCGATGTGGAGCAGGATTATCTGGATTTCATTAAGTTTCTGGAGCAGAAAACAGGCAAGAAATAACCGTTTTATGAGGTTTTCTTATGTTACAGGAAAAGACAAAGGTTTACATTTACACCCGTGTTTCTACGGCCATGCAGATCGATGGCTACTCACCGGATGCACAAAAAGCTCGCATGAAAGCCTATGCAGACTTCAACGACTACCAGATTGTTGGTGAATATGAGGATGCTGGAAAATCCGGCAAATCCGTCGAGGGTCGTGCATCTTTCTGCCGGATGATGGAGGACATCAAATCCGGCAAGGATGGCGTTTCCTATGTGTTGGTGTTCAAGCTCTCCCGCTTTGGCCGTAACGCCGCTGATGTGCTGTCTACCTTGCAGGTCATGCAAGATTTTGGTGTGAACCTGATCTGCGTGGAAGATGGCATTGATTCCTCCAAGGACGCGGGCAAGCTGATGATTTCTGTCCTGTCTGCTGTTGCAGAGATCGAGCGCGAAAACATCCGTGTCCAAACCATGGAAGGACGCATCCAGAAGGCACGAGAAGGCCGCTGGAACGGGGGTTTTGCGCCTTATGGCTATCGTTTGGTTGACGGTGTGCTGCAAATCAACGAGGACGAAGCCCCTGCCATTCGCACGATTTTTGAGCAATACGTCAACACAGACACGGGTGCAAATGGTCTTTCCAAATATCTGGAGACCCACGGCTTTCAGAAACTCGCCCGTCAAAACGGCACCTCTCCCCTTTTCAGTGCAACATTGATTCGTGCCATTCTGAAAAACCCCGTCTACTGCGGAAAAATCGCCTTTGGTCGCCGTAAGCTCGAAAAGATCCACGGCACCCGGAACGAGTATCATCAGGTTCCACAGGAGAATTATTTGCTGGTGGATGGCCTGCACGAGGGCATCGTATCGGAAGAATTGTGGAACGCTGCACAGGTCAAGCTGCTGGCACAGTCCAAACGCTACGAACCAGTCAACCGTAACAAGACGGAACAGGCACACCTATTATCCGCACTTGTCAAGTGCCCCGTTTGCGGTGCTGGAATGTACAGCAACAAATGCACCAAACGAAAGAAAGATGGCACACCCTATAAATCTTTCTCTTATTACAGCTGCAAGCACCGCAAGATGCAGCGTGGGCAGAAATGCGATTTCAACAAGCAAATTCAGGAAGAAGTTCTGGACAATGCCGTGGTGGAAGTTATCATCAAACTAATCAGCAATCCAAAGTTTGCCGCCATGATGCAGGAGAAGATCAATAGCAAAGTGGACACCACTGCCATTGAACAGGAAATTGCAGCCGCTGAAAAGCAGTTGCGGCAGTATTACTCCGTCAAATCCAAACTCATGGATGAAATCGACACCCTTGACCCGGATGACCGGCACTACATCATGCGCAAATCCGACCTTGACGAACGGCTCTACAAGATGTACGATAAAATCGAGGGTACCGAGAATCAGCTTGTGACGGCTCGTGCCAAGAAACAGGCCATCGAAGCAGACAAAATCACCGGCGACAACATTTACAAGGTTCTCGTCTGCTTTGAAAAGCTCTACAATGTGATGAATCCTGTCGAACGCAAAAAGCTGATGGAGCACCTGATTTCCGAAATTCAGATCTACCCGGAGCGTCAGCCCAACGGCCAGTGGCTCAAGTCCATCAAATTCCGACTGCCTATCATCGAAAATGGCGCGGATTTGTGTTTGGACAATGGAAGTCACGTGGAGGTTGTGAGTTGTTATACCAAAACGATGTAACAAACGCAACCCTCAAGCCATTGCGAGTGTATCACGGCATTAACCCGCATGAAACCTTGATTTCTAGCACTTTCAAGGTTTGAAGAGCAGTAATTTTCCACCTTTGAACCGGCTCCAGATCAGCCAGAATAATCTTCACCATCTCATAGAACTGCAAACAAGAAAACCGCCCTGCCGTATAGCTACGACAGAGCGGTTTTCTGCTGTATGGACTCGAAGGGAGTCGAACCCTCGACCTTTCGGATGCGAACCGAACGCTCATCCCAACTGAGCTACGAGCCCTCATCTGTCCTCTGACCACTAGAGCCAGAGAACATCGTTCATTTTGACTTTATTATTTTACTGCTTCTGAAATCATTTGTCAAGAGTTTCTACCTTCCGGCGAAGCAGACTCATGGGGGGCAGCTCCGGGGTGGGGATGGTGTACTTTTCCATGGCGTGGGGGGTGGATTCCACGCTCTCCCCTGCCTCGTTTTTGATCCACTCCGGGTGCAGCGGGATGCTGCGCCCATCCGGGCAGAGCACCTCCAACGTATCCCCAAGGCTCCATTTGCCGCGCTGCTGGCAGGAGGCAACACCATTCTCCCAGCTTTCCACCGTGCCCACAAACTCCCACTCACGGATATAAGTAGCACTGTCGGTTGCCTGACGGGCCTGCTCACGGCCAAAGTAGAAGCCCGGGGAGTAGTGCCGGTGGCTGGTACGGGTCAGCTCGGCCAGAACGTCATCGCTCAACTCAAAGTTATCGTTGAGCGGGTCGGCCAGATACTGATCCAGAGCCTTGCGGTAGGCGGCGGTGACGCTGGCGACATAGTAGAACGTCTTGGCGCGGCCCTCGATCTTCAGGCTGTCCACACCTGCCTTGCAGATGAGGTCGATGAAGGGAGCGGTGCACAGATCGTTTGCATTGAGGATATAGCTGCCGTTCTCATTTTCGCCGATCTCATACAGCTGGCCCGGGCGGGTCTCCTCGCTCAGGTAATACTTCCAGCGGCAGGGCTGAGCGCACTGGCCCCGGTTGGCATCCCGGCCTGCCATGTAATTGGAGAGCAGGCACCGGCCCGAAACGCTCATGCACATGGCTCCGTGGACAAACGCCTCGATCTCCAGCTCCGGCGGGGTCTTATCGCGCAGGGTGGCGATATCCTGCAGGCTCATCTCACGGGCCAGCACCACACGCTTTGCACCCATGTTGTAAGCGGCACGCGCAGCGGCCCAGTTGGTGATGCCGGTCTGGGTGGACATGTGGACATCGATCTCCGGGGCGAACTGCTTACAGGCTTCCAGCACACCCAGATCGGCCACGATAAAGGCATCCACACCGGCGGCAGCAGCAGCCTTGATGGCTTCGGGCAGGCGGTCAGCTTCCTCATTGGTGGGCAGCGTGTTCATGGTCAGATAGACCTTGCGGCCGCGGGCATGGGCATAGATCACACCCTCGGCCAGCTGCTCCGGCGTAAAATTGGCAGGAGCCGACCGCATACCGAACTCCGGCAGGCTGCAATAAACAGCGTCTGCTCCATAGTTGATGGCATAACGCAGGCGCTCCAAGTCGCCTGCCGGGGCCAGCAGTTCCGGGATCTGTAACATAAAATATTCCTCTCTTTTTAACACCCTCTCTGTCATCGCTGACGCGATACTGCCTCACCGGATCGGTTTCTGCAAACCTGACTCCGGAGCCGCAATTGGCACTCCCCTTGGGAGAGCTTTCAGCATAGCGGACTGAGAGGGACTTACTTCTTCAAACTCTGATTGACTTCAGCCGCTTTCCGGCAGTTGGCCTGATGTTCAGCATAGGTCTTGGCGTAATAGTAGTGACCGGAAAGGTCCGTAACAAAGAAATAGCAGTCCCTGACTTCCTCATCACACTGAGGTGCCAGAGCAGCCTGGATCGCGGCAAGGCCCGGGTTCGAGATGGGCCCGGCGGGCAGGCCGATGCAGGTGTAGGTATCGTAGGCATTCCGGATGTTCTCGGGGATATCCTCCCAGCCGCCATAATACGGAGCCACCCAGTTCCAGAGGTAGTTGTTGTCCGCATCGCTCTGGACATAGCTGGAGGTGTTGCTCTGGAGCTTGGGGTAAGGCGAACCCTCGGCCAGCCGGTTGCGGAACACCTGCGCCACATTGGAATCCTGATCGTTGCCCGCTTCCTCCTGCACAAAAGAGGCCAGTGTAATGACCTCGGGCAGGGTCAGCTCCTGCTTTTCCAGTTCCCTGTACATCTCGTCCGTAAACTGCTTATCGAAGTGTGCATAGAACGTTGCAACATAATGATGCACGGTATCGTCCGTCAAAAACTCATAGGTGTCCGGAAAGAGGTAGCCCTCACACTTCATAAAGCGATTGGGGGCATCGGCATCGTCCGGGACATACTGCCAGAAGGTGTACTCGCTGAAATCTCCGGTGTTGGCTTCTTCCAAAAACTCCTCGGCAGTACACAGACCGGCTTCCTCCATTTTCCGGGCAATTGCAATGGCGGTGGTACCCTCCGGGAAAGTCAGACGCACCGAATCCGCCTTGGCATACGTGGACAGCTCTGCGATCAGGCCATCGTAGGAATATCCGCCGGTTTGCAGCGTAAAATCACCGTACTGCAGTTTTCCGGCGGCACCCTTGTGCCCCACATACCAGCGGAACAGATAGGCCGAACGGATCACTCCAGCCTCCTTCAGCTCCTTTGCGATGGCAGCAACGCCGCTGCCCTGGGGGATGCTGACGGTCACCTCTGCACCGGGCTTTCCTCCATTGCCGTTGATCTCGTTATACGCAAACACACCTGCTGCACCGACTGTCAGTACCAGCAGCAACAGCACGACCAACAGGATCTTCAGCGCACTGCCTTTTTTCTTTTTCTGGTGTTTCTCTGCCATATCCACGTTCCTTTCAGTCCATCATCAGGCGCATGTAGCTCTCCGAAGCATCAAAAGGTTCTCCTTCAAAGCGGATGAGGCCATACTCCTGCCGGGTTCCCTCGCCCAGGAACAGATTCTGGGCAGCCCCCACCGTGATGACAGCCTTTTCCACAATGACCTCTTTCTCCCGGGCGGCTTCCATCAGCACTTCGGCAGCACGGTCATTTTCCGCCATCATCTCCACAAAGTAAAGGGTATCCTCCCTGCGGAAATAGATGCCGTAGCCCTGCTCACTGGATACGATGGTCGCGCCACGGGAATACAGGTCCCGCAGAACTTCCCCCATCTGCTCCGGCGGCAGCTGAACGGTGTCGGGCCAGTATTTTGCCCGCAGCTCGCAGAGTTTTTTCGCCGTCACGGAATCAAATTCCGCCTGGCTCCACAGGTTGCGCTCCACCTCCCGGGGCAGGCAGCGCAGGGCAAAGGCTTTCTGGAAGCCTTTATCCTGCAGCAGCGTTGATTGTTCCGGGCTGGTAGGCACTGCCACCACAAAGCCTGCGCCCCGCAGTTTCTGCTGGGCGCACAGGGTATCCACCAGGCCCGCAAGGAGCAGGCTGCCCTGCCCGCACAGACCGAACAGATAGCTGCCCGGGCGGCCCTGCAGGGTCACTGGCACAGCCAGTGCCACAGCCTCAATGTGTTCGTTTTCCTCCGCGACGTAGACATTCTGCACCCCGGCAAAGCGCTCCACAGCGCCACGGACAAACTCCTCCGTGTCGCCGCGCTGGGCCTGCCACAGGGCCAGCACCTCCGCCCAATCGGACGGCTGCATCAAACGGTACATGATATAGGATGCCTCCTTTTGTTTCAAATAACAGCGAGAGCAAGAGTTCTGACCTCTCCCTGAATATCCTCAATGCTTCGCATCTTCTCCCCTGCCGTGCAGTGGACGGTATCCCAGCCGAGGTGAGCGGCGCAGTATTCTGCCGCCCGGCGGCTGCGGGCCAGGTATTCGGTGTCCTTTTCATGGACATCCTTCCTGGTCTCATCGCCATGGTAGCGGGCAGTCATCAGCCGCTGGCTCACCGCCGGGTCAACCTGCAGATAGATCACCTTATCCGGTGCAGGCAGGCCCAGCAGGTGGTATTCATAGTCAAAGAGCCACTGCAGGAATGTGTCCCACTGCTCCGGCGGAAGCTTCGAGCACTGATGCACAGCATTGGAAGTGGTGTAGCGGTCAGCGATCAGGATGCCGCCTTCCTCGTAGAACTTGCCCCAGTCCGACTTATACCCCGCATAGCGGTCCACCGCATAAAAGCTGGATGCCGCGTAGGCGTTGACATCGTCAGGCTTGTCGCCGAACTGCCCGGCCAAATACATCTTGACCAGCGCACTGGAATCACTGTCATAATCCGGGAAGGTGATTTCCCTTACCAGATGATCCGTCACCGTCAGGTGCTTTGCCAGCAGCTTAGCCTGCGTGCCCTTGCCGCTGCCGTCCAGCCCTTCCAGAACGATCAGCTTGCCTTTGCTCATACACCAGCCTCCTGCTTGATGGCCTCATACTTTGCGCGGACTTCGGCAGTTCTGCCGCAGCACATCTTGCCCTCGGGGCAGGGGCCGCTGACACAGGCCGGGCCGGCCTTGGCAAAGATATGGGGTGCCACCGGGTAGACCAGCCGGAACATCTCCTCAGCCAGCTGACGGATCTCCCACTGAGCGCGGGAGCAGCAGCGCAGATGGAAGAAATTCTGCAGACTGCGGGCGTTCATGGTCACGACCATCTTCGTCTCGCAGGCGTTGGGCAGCACAAAGCGGGCATCCTCATTGGCCTGTTTGGAGGCCTTGGCGCGGGCCTGCTTTTCGGGCATCCCCTCTGCCATCAGGCGGGCAGTGTGGCCGTCCTCCAGCTTTTTTGCAAGGTCCAGGTAGCGCTTCGCATCCTCATCCATGCTCTCAAGAAAGGCTGCCTTTGCCTCAGGGATGGCCTCGATCTCCGGCGGGATGACATAGTGGAAGTCGTCCAGCCGGACATACCGCTGGCTCTGGACACTGAAGGATGCGATGCGGTGCCGGGTGATCTGGGCCAGCAGGGTGCGGCTCACACCCTCAATGCCAAAGGTGAAGCTGGCATGTTCAATGGGGCTGGCATGGCCCAGGTCGCTGAGCATGGTCAGGAACTTGGCCGTTTTCTCCTCGGTCAGGCCGTCCAGCAGGTCGGTGATATGGGCATCGGAGTAGCAGAGCTTGGCCGCTGCCGCCACCACCTTTTCCGGTTCCGGGGTATGTGCGATCAATCGAACGGTCATCATAGTTTTCTCATTCCTCCGTAATTTTCGTCAGCGGCGCAAAATTTGCCATGGTTTTCTTCACGCCGACCTTTTCAAAGTTGATCTCCACGATCTGGTCTCCGGCAGCGGCCTTGACCGCCAGCACCCTGCCCCGGCCAAAGACCCTGTGCTCCACAATGTCGCCAACCTCGTAATGCTTTGGGCCGGTGGATGCCGGGCGGGAAGCTGCCGGGCTCCCCGGAAAGCTCACGGGTTTGGACGCTGCCTTGGGGGCCGCGGGGCGGCCATAGCCCACACCAAAACCGGAGGAGCCGGACGTGCGCGGGGCGTTGCTTCCGCTGCCAAACCCGGAAGCACTGCTGCCACGGCCTGCATAACCGGAGCCGAAGCCGCCGCGCTCAGAGGCATTGTATTCCCGGTTGAGGTAGCTGCCGCCGGTGCGGCCGCCGAAGCTGCTGGAATTGCGGCCCCAGCCGGACGCGCCGGAGTAGCCCGAGGCCCCGCCGGGAACGGTATCACTGTAACTGGAACCCCAGCCCATGGAAGAACGGCGTTCCAACGCCGGGCTGCGGGTCTCTTCTATATACTCAGGCTCGATCTCGCGCAGAAAGCGGCTGGGTTCGTTGCGCTGGGTGCGGCCGTAGAGCATCCGGGAGACGCTGTTGGAGATATACAGCTCCTTCTTGGCGCGGGTGATGCCGACATAGGCCAGACGGCGCTCTTCCTCCAGATCTGCCTCGGAGTATTTGCTCATCTCGCTGGGGAACACCCCCTCCTCCATGCCAATGAGGAACACATAGGGGAATTCCAGACCCTTTGCAGAGTGGATGGTCATCAGGACCACCTGGTCAGCACTCTCGTTGTAGCTGTCAATGTCGCTGATGAGGGCGATATCCTCCAGGTAGCCTTCCAGTGAAGCATCCTCGCCGTGCTGATCGCAGTAGTTTTTGACGTTGTTGACCAGCTGGCCCAGGTTCTGCAGGCGGTCTGCCGCATCCTCGTGGCCCTTGGCCGCATCGGCTTCCAGCATGGCCTTGTAGCCGGTCACCTCAATGACATCCTGGGCAAATTCGTCCAGTGTCCTGGTTTCCAGCGATTCCTGCAGTTTTTCGTAGATCTGCCAGAATTTCAGCAGCGGCATAATGGCACGGCTGAGTTTGGCGTATGCATCCGCGTGGGAGATGACTTCCAGCATACTGATTCCCTGCTGGGCGGCAAGGTCAGCGATCACGTCAACAGTGGTATTGCCGATCTTCCGGGCAGGCTCGTTGATGATGCGGCGCAGGCGCACATCATCCCGGGCGTTCGCCACGATGGACATATAGGAGTGGATGTCCTTGACCTCTTTGCGGTCATTGAAGCGCTGGCCGCCCACGATCTTATGGGGAATGCCCGCGCGGGTAAAGTAGCTTTCGATGGGGGCCGACTGGGCATTCATACGGTAGAGCACCGCATGATCCGCCAGATGCCCGCCCTCTTTCAGGTGCTCACCGATGACATCTGCAATGTGCATGGCTTCGTCCTGCTCATTCTCGGCAGTGTAGACCTGCACCTTGTCGCCCTCGTCGTTCCGGGTCCACAGGGTCTTGCCCTTGCGCTCGGTGTTGTGCTGGATGACGCAGTTGGCAGCATTCAGGATGTTGGAGGTGGAGCGGTAATTCTGCTCCAGACGGATGGTCTTGGTACCGGGGAAGATGCGCTCAAAGTTCAGAATGTTCTCAATGGTGGCACCCCGGAAACGGTAGATGCTCTGGTCATCGTCACCGACAACGCAGATATTCTTTTCCGGGCCGGTGAGCAGGCTGACCAGCCGGAACTGGGCCACGCTGGTATCCTGATACTCGTCCACCAGCAGGTAGCGGTACTTGTTCTGGTAGAACTCCCGCACATCCTCGTGCTCCGCCAGCAGCTGCACGGTCTGGTAGATCAGGTCGTCGAAGTCGAAGGCTCCTGCCTCCCTGAGCTTTTTCTCATAGGCGGCGTAGACTTTGGCGGCAATGGCTCCCTTGGTGTCCCGGGCCGGGGTGCGCAGCGCCTCCTCCGGGCTGACCAGCTGATCCTTCCAGCGGCTCATCTGGTTGATGGCGCTCTTGATCGGGAAGAACTTATCGTCGATGCTCAGTTCCTTATAAACTGCCTTCATCACGCGCTGGGAGTCATCGGTATCATAGATGGTAAAGCTGCGGGGGTAGCCGATGGATTCTGCCCAGCGGCGCAGGATGCGCACACAGGCCGAGTGGAAGGTGGAGGCAAACACCTCGTCCCCCTCTTCGCCGCCCAGCATATTGCGCAGGCGCTCTTTCAGCTCCCCTGCCGCCTTGTTGGTAAAGGTGATGGCCATCACGTTCCAGCTGCGGACAGCGTTCTGCCGCAGCATCCCGTCCAGCCAGGCGGGCGCATCGGTGCCGGTCATAATTGCAGTTTTCAGAGCCTTGACATCCTCCTCGGTCACCTCACGGGGGGTCCAGCTGGAACCGTGGGCCGAGCCAAACCGGATCAGGTTTGCAATGCGGTTGACCAGAACAGTGGTCTTGCCGCTGCCTGCACCGGCCAGAATGAGCAGCGGGCCGTCGGTGGTAAATACCGCCTGCCGCTGCATATCGTTCAGGCGGCCAAACTGCTTTTCAATATAGGTATCGCGCAGAGCGCAGAATTCCTGTTGGAGACTTGCTGCCATTGTTTCACCTGTTCTTCTATAAAATCACTTACTTTATAAGTATATCACAATTCAAGAGGGTTGTACATAAAAAACCGCCCTTCCTGTACAGCACAGGAGGGGCGGCAGTGTTCAGATAAAGCTTAGCCGAAGATGTTGATCAGGATACCGGCAGCAACAGCGGAGCCGATAACGCCAGCGACGTTGGGGCCCATGGCGTGCATCAGCAGGAAGTTGGAGGGGTTCTCACTCTGGCCGACCTTCTGAGAAACACGGGCGGCCATGGGAACAGCGGAAACACCAGCAGAGCCAATCAGGGGGTTGACCTGACCGCCGGTCAGGGCGTACATCACCTTGCCGCACAGAACGCCTGCAGCGGTACCAAAGGAGAAGGCGATCAGACCCAGCACGATGATGAACAGGGTGCGGCTGTTCAGGAAGGTGTTTGCAGAGGTGGTGCAGCCAACAGACAGAGCCAGGAAAATGGTGATGATGTTCATCAGTTCATTGCCGGCAGTCTTCTGGATACGATCCACAACACCGGACTCTTTCATCAGGTTGCCCAGCATCAGCATACCGACCAGAACGGCAGCATCAGGAACGATCAAAGAAACAATGATGGTGACCATGATGGGGAAGATGATCCTCTCGGTCTTGGACACGGTGCGCAGCTGCTTCATCACGACTGTGCGCTCTTTCTTGGTGGTGAGCGCCTTCATAATGGGCGGCTGGATCACGGGCACCAGAGCCATGTAGCTGTACGCCGCAACAGCGATGCTGCCCAGCAGCTCAGGTGCCAGACGGGAGGTAACAAAGATGGCAGTAGGGCCGTCTGCACCGCCGATGATGGAGATTGCAGCGGACTGCTTCTGGGTGAAGTCCACAATGCCGGTAGCGGCCAGCAGACGAGCGCCCATGTAAGTACCAAAGATACCGAACTGAGCGGCAGCGCCCAGCAGCAGGCTCTTGGGGTTGGAGATCAGGGGGGCAAAGTCGGTCATGGTGCCGATGCCCAGGAAGATCAGCGGGGGGTAAATGCCCAGCTTGACACCCATGTAAAGCATATCGGCCAGACCACCGTTGTTCAGGATCTCGATCCACATCGGGTGCTCAAGACCATCACCAACGAAGTACTGCATATGGATAATGCCGCTGCCAGGCAGGTTGGCAAGGATCATGCCGAATGCCATGGGCAGCAGGATCAGGGGCTCAAATTCCTTCACAATGGCCAGGTACAGCAGGAAGCAGCCCACGCAGATCATGATCGCGTAGAGGTAGCCGCCCGGCTCACCGAACCGTGCAAAGCCGGAACTCTGGAAAATACCGACCAGAGTATCGATAAACTGTGTCATGTTTTTCCTCCTGTGTTAAAAAGGTGCGGTGGTGTCGTTGACACCAGCCTTGCTCCAGCCATTTGCAGCACGGCGCACGGCCTTCAGGGTGTACTTGCCATTGCCCATGGCATGGATGGCAGCCATAATTGCGGCAACCACATCGCCGGGGATGCCTTCCTCCACCACAGGGGCGGGAGCAGCCTGCTGCACGGGGGCGGCGGGCTTTGCGGCAGCCTTGGGAGCAGCAGACTCCTTGGCTGCCTTCTTCTTGGCGGCCATACCGTCGAAGATCTTGCCTTCCAGCATGATGATGAGCATCAGCAGGACGAGGATGGCAAACACCAGCACAATACCGGTAATGGTGATAACCACATCAGAACCCAGATTCATGGTCTTCCTCCTAATAATAATTTACTCCGCACTCCGGAGCAGGCCCCGGCGCGCAAAAAGCGATTTGAAAATATTATACAATATTTCCCGACCTGATTCAACAAGTATGAACAAAATTTTGTTGCAACTTTTCCAATTTCTTAACGAGCCGGGCCGGTACCCCATTTAACGGCGGCCCATGCGGGGGGTCGCATCCAGGAAGCCGGTCTCCAGCTTATCGTTCAGGCCCAGGCTCATGGCGGTGCCCAACGCCACGCAGTTCACGGGATCGGGCGAGACGGTCACATCCACCTTGAGTTCCTGGCTCAGGTATTCGGGCAGGCCGTGCAGCTGTGCGCCGCCACCGGTCAGCACCACACCATTGCGGAAGATATCGCCTGCCAGCTCGGGCGGGGTCTTTTCCAGCACCTGATGGGCGGCAGTGCCGATCTGCTCACTCAGCATCATCACAGGCTCGTAGAGGTCGCTGGTGGAAACATTCACCTTGATGGGCAGGCCGGTCAGCAGGCTGCGGCCCTTGACCTCCATCGTCTCGTCAAAATCAGCCTTCTGGGGGCAGCAGGCGACATTCTTTTTCAGCTGCTCTGCGGTACGCTGGCCGATGGCAATGCTGAACTTGTTGCGGACATGCTTCAGGATCTCGTCATCATAGTGGTTGCCCGCCACACGGACACTGGTGGCCTTGACCTTGCCGCCCAGAGACAGGACAGCGATATCGGTGGTGCCGCCGCCGATATCAATGATCATCCGGCCATCGGGCTGGGTGATGTCGATGCCGGAACCCAGTGCAGCGGCAATGGGCTCATCGATCAGGTAGACCTGACGGGCACCGGCGGCCATCACGGCCTCCACCACGGCATCGCTCTCAATGCCGGTGATGGCAGCGGGCACGCAGACAGCCACCCGGGGCTTGACCATGTGGGAGCTGTACACCTGATTCACAAACCGGCAGATCAGCTCCCGGGTCATGGTGTGGTCGCTGATGACACCGTCCTTCAGCGGGAAAATGGCGGAAATATAGTTGGGGGTGCGGCCTACCATGGCCAGGGCCTTGTCGCCCACCTCCAGCACGGAGTTCTTGCGGGTATCCATTGCCACCACGCTGGGCTGGTTGAGCACGACCCCCTGCCCTGCCTGTGCAATGATAATGGTCGTTGTGCCCAGATCGATGCCGATGTCATTCTGTGCCATAATGAAACGTTCCTTTCTCTGCTCCCCTGTTTTCTATCGTAAATGCCCGTTCGGGCGGGAAATCAAATCAATTTATATTGTAGCATAAGCCAGTAAAAAAGTATAGACCAAACCTCTCCTAGTAGGAGAGCTGGCGCAAGGCGCCTGAGAGGTTATTCTGCCGCCATCTGTTCCGGCGGCAGATTCTCTTTCAGCAATTCGCACAGGCCGCTGTACCGCAGGTTCTGCCGGACATTGGACATCATCCGGTTCACCACGTCCCGCCGGCCGGCCACGATGCACAATTTACGGGCGCGGGTCACGCCGGTGTAGAAGAGGTTGCGGTAGCAGAGCCTTGGCGGCACCTGCGCCACCGGCAGCACCACCGCCGGGAACTCGCTGCCCTGGCTCTTGTGCACCGTGATGGCGTAGGCGATCTCCAGCTCGTTCAGGTTTTCCGCCGGGTAGAGCAGGCGGCGGTCATCCATCCGCACCACCATGGAGCGGTCGCGCATGTTGATGGATTCCACAATGCCGATATCGCCGTTATAGGCTCCCACGCCCTGCTCCCCGCCAATGCGGTTCCAGACGATCTCGTAGTTGTTCCGCACCTGCATCACCTTATCGCCCACCCGGAACACCCGGGAGGCGCTCTGGAGCTGGGGCTTGCCCTTCTGCTCCGGGTTGAGCAGGTTCTGCAGCTCCACATTCAGCGCCTGGGTACCGGTGGGCCCCAACTTGGTGGGGCAGAGCACCTGAATATCCCGGACAGGGTCAAACCCATAGCTCCGGGGCAGACGGGTGGTGACAAGATCGCACACCAGTTTCTGTGCCGCATCGCCGTCCGATTCCAGAAAGAAGAAATCGTCTGTCTTGCCGCCTTTCTGCAGCGGCTCACTGCTGATGATGTGGTGGGCGTTCTCCACAATAAGGCTGCGTTTAGCCTGCCGGAAGATCTCGTTCAGGCAGACGGTGGGCACCAGCCCGGAGCGGATGACCTCGCCCAGAATGTTGCCGGGCCCCACGCTGGGCAGCTGGTCGGCATCGCCCACCATAATAATGCGGCAGCTGTACCGCAGGGCTGCAATGAGCGCCTGAAACAGCTTCACATCCACCATACTCATCTCATCCAGAATGACCACATCGCATTTGAGCAGGTTCTTGTCATTGTGGATAAAGCTGACCACGCCGCCGGAGTAGTCCACCTCCAGCAGGCGGTGGATGGTAGAGGCCTTGCGGCCGGTCAGTTCACTCAGCCGTTTGGCCGCACGGCCCGTGGGAGCACAAAGTGCCACCCGGTCGGCCTGATGTTCCAGCAGCTGCAGGATGGCGTTGACCGTAGTGGTCTTACCGGTGCCGGGGCCGCCGGTCAGCACAAGGCAGTTTTCGGTCATGGCCTTGCGGATGGCTTCCCGCTGCAGGGGCGCATAGGCAAAGCCCTGGGTCAGCTCCAGCACCTGGATGTTTTTATCAAGGTCCCGCACCTTCTGCTTTTCCCGCTTCGCCAGCAGGGCCAGCCGGTCGGCAATGGCCTGTTCTGCTTCCAGCAGGTCAGGCAGATAAATATACGGCACCGCCTCCAGCATCTTTACGCCCAGCTGCCCGGTCTCAATGCAGTGGTCCAGCGCGCGGGCCAACTTCTCGGGCGGCTGCTGGATGAAGTGGGATGCCGTGTCCAGCAGCTGCGCACGGGGCAGGCAGGTGTGGCCGTTGCCCGCGTTGTGGCGCAGGGTGCGCAGAAGCGCTGCTTCCAGCCGCTGGGTGCAGTCCCCTTCCATGTGGTAATACTGCGCAATGCTGTCGGCATGGCGGAAATCCAGCTGCAGGGGTTCCCCACAGAGCAGATAAGGGTTCTGGGAGATGGCCTGCATGGCACTGGGGCCAAAGACGCGGAACACCTCCATGGCGCGGCGGGGGCTGATCTCGAACTGCGCCAGATAGGCGATCAGCTCCCGCATTCCGAACATCCGCTTGAACTCCTGCTGGATGCGGTCGGCCTTGTCTGCCGAGATGCCGGGGATCAGGGTGAGCTGGGCGGGATCGTTGGCGATCACCTCCAGCGCCGCCGCGCCGAATTTATCGATGATCTTATTGGCCGTGCGTGCCCCGATGTAAGGCAGAGAACCGCTGGCAAGGAAGGCGTATACCGCTTCCAGATCCTTCGGCATATCGGTCTCGCATTCCTGGGCGTGGAACTGGCGGCCATAGGTGGCGTGGTTCTCATATTTACCGCGGCAGACCACACTCTCGCCCGCATGGAGCTCGCCCACGACCCCGCACACCACGGTGACCGTGCCGCCGCCGGAAATTTCAAACACCGTGTAGCCGTTATCCGGGTTCTCGTAGATGATATCCTCCACCGTGCCCTCGATCTGTTCCAGCTCCATGCTCCTCACCCCCTTGTGACATAATTATTTATAGTATAATCGTTTTGGTGTTATTTGTAAAGGAATTGGGCAGCCCAAAGGGGTGACGGAGAAGTCGGGCGGAGAAGAGCGCAGCAAAAAAGCCGCTCTTCTGCGGTTTCGCAAAAGAACGGCTCAATTTTTACAAGTTTGCGTGCGGTCTTGCTTTTTCCTGTTTCAGCTTCCGGAACACAACGATATACGCCGGGATCAGGAAGAAGCAGGCAAAGAACCATGCCACCGGGTTTGCAATACAGGCGGCAAAATAGCCCCACAGCGGCACGAACAGGAAACCCACCAGAGCACGGGCGATCATCTCCGCCACACCGGCAAACATGGCCAGGCTGGAATAACCCAGACCCTGAATGGTATAGCGGTAAATGATAAGGACCGCCAGCGGGATATAAAACACGCTGTTCCAGAAGATGAAGCTCTGGGCGTTGGCCATGATCTCGGTCTGGCTGTTTTCAAGGAACAGGCCGATCAATGCCTTATCCAGCACGCGCAGGATCAGGAAGGATGCCACGCTGTACACACAGCCGATGCCCAAGGCGGTGTTCACGCCCTTGTTCACACGGTTCAGGTCGTGGGCACCCATGTTCTGGCTGGCGTAGGTGGTCATGGCCGTGCCAATACTCTCCAGCGGGACGGACAGGAACTGTGCCGCCTTGCCGCCTGCAGTCTGCGCTGCCACGATGTCGCTGCCCAGACCATTGACTGCACCCTGCAGCACAACGGAACCGATGGCCGTGATGCTGCACTGCAGGCCCATGGGGATGCCCATGCCGCACAGCTTGACACAGTGCTGTCTGCTCAGGCGGCTTTCTTCTTTGTTCCAGCGCAGTTCATTATAATGCTTGAGGATGTACCACAGGCTGCCCAGACCGGCCACTGCCTGACTGAACACGGTGGCGAACGCCGCACCGAACACACCCATCTTGAAGACGATGATACAGAGCAGATCCAGCCCGATGTTCAGAAAGCTTGCCACCAGCAGGAAGTACAGGGGCCGCTTGCTGTCGCCCAGAGCGCGCATCAGGGCGCTGGTCATATTATAAAGCAGCGTAAACGGGATGCCGATAAAGATGGTGCGGATGTAGATATCTGCCAGATCAATGATGTTGTCCGGGGTATTGGTCCAGACCAGAATGGAACGGGTCATGGCCACCGTGACCACGGTAAGCACTGCGGCAAAAAAGGCACTCAGCCAGACGGCATTGGCGGTGTAGCGGCGCATCTCCACATAGTCTTTTGCCCCGAATGTCCACGAGATGGGGATGGAGAAGCCGCAGGCAATGCCGTTGACAAAGCCCAGCACCAGATAGTTCAGACCGCCCACACTGCCGACCGCCGCCAGGGCTTCCACGCCCACAAAGCGGCCCACGATGATGGTATCTGCCAGATTATAGAACTGCTGGAACAGGCTGCCCAGCATCAGCGGCACCGCAAAGGCAAGGATCAGCTTGAGCGGGCTGCCCTGCGTCATATCTTTCGTCATACACACGTTCCTCCTTGGGAAAGCATCACAGACCTTATCACACGAATTTTTTCCGACAAAAACGCCCTGCCGCGCAATGGGCAGGACGTTTTTGTTCATGTGGGTATTATATCAGGTTGCGATGAATTTTCAAGAGGTTTTTTCAAATTTTTCAGTGCTTCCCGGCCAGATGCTTCAGCAGCTGGAACAGAACGCTCCAGAAACCCGTTCCGGCATTGCCCGAAGGCGGGGTCTCCTCATCCGGAATGCTCAGCGGCGGGTCATTCTGAATAGTGTGCGAGGAACTGTCTGGTACGCTCTTCCCGGGGGTGGTCGATGAGCTGTTTGGCAGGGCCCTCCTCCACGACCACGCCGCCATCCATGAACAGGATGCGGTCGGCCACATCGCGGGCAAAGTGCATCTCATGGGTGACAATGATCATCGTGGTCTTGCGGTCAGCAAGATCACGCAGGACCTTCAGCACCTCGCCGGTCAGCTCCGGGTCAAGGGCGCTGGTGGGCTCATCAAAGCAGAGGATATCCGGGTGAAGCGCCAGCGCGCGGGCAATGGCTACACGCTGCTGCTGGCCGCCGGAGAGCTGATGCGGGTAGTGGCCGGCCCGCTCCGAAAGGCCCATCTGCGCCAGCAGCTCTCTTGCCTGCTGTTCCAGCTCCGCGTGGATGGCCTTTTTGTTTGCCTGATATTCCGGACGTTCCTTTGCCAGCAGCTCCCCTGCCAGCATCACGTTCTGCAAGGCCGTGTACTGCGGGAACAGGTTGAAGTTCTGGAACACCAGACCAAAGTGGAGCCGCTTTTTGCGGATCTCGCTTTCCTTCTGGGTGGCAGGGTCGGCGGCATCCCACATGGTCTCGCCGTTCACCTTGATCACACCCGTGTCAGGCCGTTCCAGAAAGTTCAGGCAGCGCAGCAGAGTTGTTTTGCCGGAACCGGACGAGCCGATGATCGCCAGCGCTTCACCCTGCTCCAGATCCAGGGAGATGTCCTTCAGCACATGGGTCTCGCCAAAATTTTTCCCGATACCGGAAGCTTCGAGCAACGCCATAATCTATCTGCCTCCTTAGCAGCGGAAATAATCGAGCTTTTTTTCAGCCCAGTTGAACAGGATGGTCAGTGCGCCCACAAACACCAGGAAGAAGAGCGCGGTGGAGAACAGCGGCCAGATCAGGCCCTTTGCGCTGTACTCCTTGGCCATCATAATGATCTCCTTATTGGCAATGGTGTTTGCCAGCGAGGTATCCTTGACCAGCGTGATGATCTCGTTGCCCATGGGGGGCAGGATGCGTTTGACGACCTGAAGCAGAGTCACTTTGAAAAAGATCTGCGTTTTGGTCATGCCAAGCACCTGCCCGGCCTCAGTCTGCCCCTTGGGCACTGCTTCAATGCCGCCGCGGTAGATCTCAGAAAAATAGCAGGCATAGTTGATGGCAAAAGCCACCACCGCCGCCACCATCCGTCCGCCGGAGCCGGAGGGCCAGGGGTTGTTCATGCCCAGCAGGCCGGGGCCCAGATAGATCACGATGATCTGCAGCATCAGCGGGGTGCCGCGGATGATCCAGACAAAGGTCTTGACCAGCCCGGCCAGCGGCTTGCAGCGGCTCATGGAGCCAAACGAGACCACCAGCCCCAGCGGCAGTGCAAACAGCAGTGTCAGGGCAAAGAGCTCACAATTGAGCAGGAACGCGCCGGACAGGCGCATAAGAATCACAGACACAAAAACACACCTTTTTTATTCAGAATCCATATTTTCCTTCCATCACAGCCGGTGAAAGTTCCCTCTGCTGGGGAGCCTTTCACGCATCGGCAGCAAAAAGCCTCCCTCACCGAGGGAGGTTGCATCGCATAGCGATGACGGAAGAAGATTTACAACACACTCAGTCGGCCAGCGCCAGATCGTACTTGTCGGCCAGTGCCTGCATGGTACCATCGGCCTTCAGTGCATCAAAGGCCTCGTCCACAGCGGCGGCAGCATCACTGCCCTTGCGGAATGCCACGCCGTACTCCTCAGCGTTCAGCTCGTCCACGATCTTCAGGTCAGCATAGTCAGTGCCCTCACCGATCATGGCGTTGGCCAGGGTCAGGTCAAGTACAGCGGCATCGGCAGTGCCTGCGGCAACTTCCATCAGGCAGTCGGTCTGAACGCTCTTGGAAACGTAATCAGCCTGTGCCAGGTTCTCGTCTCCCTCAATGGCAGCCTCACCGGCGGAACCAGCCTCGGCGACCACGGTCTTACCCACCAGGTCAGCGGTAGAGGTATAATCGGTGCCATCTTTCACAACGACCACCTGTGCATTCTTGGCATAAGCCTTGGTGGTAGCGGTGTTCTGCATGATGTCATCGGTCAGGGTCATACCGTTCCAGATGCAGTCGATGCTCTTGGCATCCAGCTCCACGACCTTGGTATCCCAGTTGATCTCCACAAACTCCGGCTCCACGCCCAGCTTTTCGCAGACAGCAGTGGCCAGCTCGGTATCAAAACCGGTGAAGTTGCCATCCGCATCGGTGTAGTTCATGGGCTCGTAAACGGTGTAGCCGATGACCAGCTTCCCCTTGCCCTTGATGTAATCCAGGTCGCTGCCTGCGGTCTGGGAAACGGCAGCACTGCCGGAAGCAGAGGCCGAAGCAGATGCGGCAGTGGAAGTGGAAGCGGCACCGCCGCAGGCGGCAAGGCTCAGTGCCATGGCACCGGCCAGGAATGCAGATACAAGACGTTTCATATACGGTTCCTCCCTCAGTGGCAAGCAGCTTCGTTTTATTGCTTTACCATGCTAAATTGCTAAACTGTGGTTATAGAATAGCGCGTTTTCTGCCATTTGGCAAGAGGGAAAACTGATTTTTCGCAGTTTGCTCAAATCTTTACCGCTTTACCACGGCAAAGCGGTCATTTTGACAAATCAAAATCGCCGCGTCGGCAGCTGCCAGACGCGGCGAGATGTTTCTCTCTGAAAACGCAGCGGAATGCCACCGCCCCCTATCCGGGAGAGCCGGTGCGCGATTGCGAGACCGAAAAGGGATTTCCCCTCAGCCCAGGGCATCCAGCGCTGCCTTTTGCAGATCGGTGATGTCAATGGTACACAAAGCCTTCAGGTCGGCATCGCCGCCGGAAAGTCCGGCGATCTCGGCGCGGGTCTTGCCCTTGAGGGCATCGCAGAAGCCTTCGCTGTGCTCGTACCACTCCTTGCCCAGCGCCGACGCACCGCGCATCCCGTAGTCCTCGCCCAGCTCCAGCTTGGTCTTGACGAGGTCCGGGGCTGTCACACCGCCGTCCGAGACCACCGTCAGGGCCGGCTCTGCCATATCCGCAATGGCGCTGGTCACACGGCGGTCCGCATCGGTGGTCAGTGCCACGATGCTCACATCCACCTGCGCATTCACATCCTTGTCATCGGTGGCGGTGATGTCCGAAGTCCCGTTCACCGCTTCGATGCCCAGCGCGGCCCTGTCGCCCTTGGCGGCACCCAGTGCCCTGGCATTGGCGCAGGCCCGGGTCACGGCATCCCGGTAACGGTCCACTGCAATGGTACAACCGCTCAGCAGGTCGGCATCCGTGGGCTTGCCATCCTTATCCACTTTGAGCATGGAGACCTGTTCCGGGGTCATGCCGATCAGGTAACTGGCAAAGGCATCCGCCTGTTCCGCCCATCCCTTTTTCAGGGAAGAGACCTCGGCCAGCGGGTAATCGTCCCCCTTCTGCCGCTTGGTGCGCCAGTCGGTGGGCAGAGTCACATGGCCGGTGCTGTCCGCCGAAACAGAAACTTCCAGCTCGTCCAGCAGAACACTCTCCAGTTTGCCCTCGCCATCCAGCAGGACAGCGGCCGCCGCCAGTTCAATTTTCCCTGCCCTGTCCTGATCGGTGGCCTCTGTCACCACACCCAGACCGGTTTTCCATGCCGCTGTCTGGGTCTGTGCGGAGGATGTGCCGCTGCTTCCGCTCATACTGCCGGAGCTGCCCGACCCGGCGTTCGTTTTGCCGCAGGCGGTCAGCAGCAGCGCCGCCGCCATGGCACAGCTCCAAAGAGCCCGATGGTTCTGATTCATAGATACGCTCCCTTTCCACACGGCCCGTTGGGCCTTTGCCCCATAGTATGTCCAGAAGAACGTAAAATTACGCAGCCGACGGGAGTTTTCCAAAGCAAGTGTCCGCTGGGGTGGGACCCTGTTGCCGCAGGCAATAGGGCGGGCGAT